>ERZ795061.122-NODE-122-length-74761-cov-9.702661_pt1 | contig 74761 bp, 72 predicted proteins | sample MGYA00375145_ERZ795061 | MGnify/ENA primary metagenome ERZ795061 (study PRJEB30190, sample SAMN05720144) | anaerobic digester metagenome | isolation source: active sludge of municipal wastewater-treating anaerobic digesters | place: USA | collected 2014-12-22 ... | reverse complement strand
TATACCTTCTCCACCCTGCAGGGGATATACCGGTGGAAGGGCGTTCCGGCGAAGCGGTCCCTGTGGGAGCTGCTTGAGAGCCTGTTGGCGTTGGCGCCGTAGACCTTGCCCCGGTGCTCCAGGCCGAAACCATGGGGGATCATCACGTATCTTTTGCAGGTGCGGTCCGTCACTTCAAGTTCTATCTCCACCGATCCCGCTTCAGTTGAGACCCGTACCATGTCCCCGTCCTTCAGGCCGAGCTGCTCCGCGTCCGCCGGGTTCATGATGCAGGTGCAGGCGCGCTTGCCTTCATTCCACGCCGGGTCCCGCATGATGGTGTTGGCGTTATAGGCCATGTGCCTGCCGGACGAGAGGATGAAGGGAAACTGCGCGTCATGTTCAAGCTCCCTGCGCTCACGCTCTGTATCTATCTCCGAAAGCCAATCCTTCATCTCGGGGGCATGGACGTTGATCCTCTTGTCTTCGGTGCTCAGGTCGGAGAAATTGTCCTCCGGGTCTGATTTGCCGATCCAGAGCCCCTCGGGGTGGTCCATAATCGCCTTGAATATCTCCTCGCCCATGAGGGGTCCCTTGGCGAAACCGGCCCGCACCGCGCATTTCTTGAAACTCCCGGGGGCCACCATGAGCATGGCCCATAGATTGGCGAGGTTCCCCGATCCCATCTCTTTACCGAGGGTTTTCGCCACGATAAACGGCATGGCCTTGAGGGCGGCGGGATTGGCCCTGGCAAAATTCATCAGCTCCAAGCCGAACTTCAGCCGGTTTTCCTTCGCCGCCGCGTACAGGGCCTCCGGTATCTCCGGTATGAATCCCATCTTCTCGGCGATGCGTAGGTGTATTTCGCCGAGCTCGAGGCATTCGCCTTCGGGTTCCACCACGGGCCGCCTCATCTGGAAGTATATCTCCGGCCATGTCCAGGTGAAGAAGGTGGCGTCCCAGGACTCGTACCCGGTCCTTGCCGGGAGAACGTAATGGGCGAGCTTCGCCGTTTCCGTCATGGCCACTTCGCATACGACCAGGAGCTCAAGTTGCGAGAAGGCCTTCTCGTAGGCGGCCGTGTCCGCGAAGGAGCGGAGGGGGTTGCACTGGGTGCACATGACGGCGCGCAGCCGGTCGGGCCTGCCGCTCATGATCTCCTCCGGCATCACGTTCGGGGGAAAAACCGCGGCAAGGGCGGGATAACCTGTTTCGACCGTGCGCCAGGTCTTCTCGTCGCGTTCGTCGCTGTGGCCCACGATGGGCATGATCATTCCGGGAATGACATTGCCCCCGGGGACGCACAGGTTGCCGGTGATGGCGAGCAGCACTATTCCAAGATAGAGGGTGAGGGTGCTGTGCCGGTTCATGTACACGCCCAGGTCCGGGTGGCAGCAGGCTTTCCGCAGCCTCATCTGCCGGCAGACTTCCTTCACCTGTTCGTAATCAAGGCCGCAGAATTCAACTGCGGCCTTGGCGTCAAACCCGGCAAACCAATCTTTGATCTCATTATAACCGGAGACATGGTCCCTGATATATTTCTCGTCAGTCCACCCCTCGTTGATAACGATGGCGATCATTGCCTTGGTGAGGAGGGCGTCGGTCCCCGGCTTTATGGCGAGATGTATGTCGGCTATCTCGGCGGTTTCGCTTTTTCTCGGATCGATGATCACGAGGAGCTTGTCGGGATCCTTCGCGAACTCGCGGAGGAACAGGGGCGCGCGCGGCATCTGGTGGCTTACCATGCCGTTCCAGCCGATGCCGATGAGCATGTCGCAGTTGTGCTCGTCCGGAATGGCGAATTTGTACTGTTTGCCCGTTGCCCGGCCGTAGGCCCAGAAGAGGCCGGTCAGCTCCTGGCCGAGGGCGTTGTAGTGATATCTCGAGCCTATGGCCTTCATCAGGGTCACGCCGGACGCTGCCTCGAAGTGACAGCCCTGCCCGCCGCCGCCCATGTAGGCATAAGAGCGGGGGCCGTTCTTACCGACAATATCCTTCAGTTTCGCGGCTATCTCATCAATGGCCTGGTCCCAGGAGATGCGCTCAAAACCCTTGTCCGTCCGCTTCAGGGGGTATTTCAGCCGGTCCTCATGGTGCTGGTGGTGGGCGATCTTCATCCCCTTGCGGCAGACGTATCCCTTGCTCCGGGGGTTGTCCCTGTCGCCCTTCACCTTCACAATCCGGTTGTTTTCAACCTCGACCTCGAGCCCGCAGTTCTGCGCGCAGAGAACACAGCCGGTTTTTTTCCATTCGCCCATGGTACACCTCGCTAAACTGATTTTCTGGCGCCGGAGTAACGCCTTTTTGATTTCGGAGCGTTGATAAATTCGTTTTCCATCTCCATGAGCCACTTGAGCCTCGTCTCCAGGCTCATGATGCAGTACCGGACGATCATCAGGTGCAGGTTGTCGAAATCCCGGCTCTTCATGTCGTCGTAGGCGTCCTGGAAATCCCTGATGGACGATTCTGTTTCGCTGATCTGGACCCGGACCTTGTCCGCGGTCGCGGCAGCGTCCAGGAAGCGGAAGTACATGCACTTGTTCAGGAACTCGTCCTTGCGGATCATCTCGTACCGGAAGGCCCGCTCCTCGCCCTCAGCGCCGGTAAGCCAGGAGATGAATTCCTCTCTTCCGGCCTCGGTGATATGGTAGTTGTGGCGGTTGGGTCCCGTTTCGCGGAATTCGATCTCTTTTCGGATCAGGCCCTCGTCAGTCATTTTCTTGAGTAACGGATAGAGCTGCCCGTCGTTTATGCCGAACTCCTCCATCACCCTTACCGTGCTTTCAGATTTCAGGCTGTATCCGTGCGCCGGGCCGCTCATCAGGGCCCCCAGTATCATGTGCTTGGTGGACATGTCTATATCCTATGTATATTAATAGTAAGGTATATCAAATATATACTTTTTCTGTCAAGCCGGATTTTTCTACGGCAGGGAGCTGAGCACTGGAAAAATAATTAATGACAGGGAGGCGGTCGCGGGGGGATATTCGCACGTCATGAAAAAGCTGAAACGAATCATTATGATAGCTGCCGCCATGGGTATTCTTTTCCAGGCCGCCTGTATCGCCATTTATCTCCATGTCCATTCGGTGGCGGACCGGTATATCGTAAGCGATATGGGGAACATTCCCCCGGCCTACACCTGCCTGGTTCTGGGGGCCGCCGTGTACGAGGACGGCCGGGTCTCGGACGTGCTCTATGACCGGATGATGAAGGCCCTGGAGTTCTACCGGGCCGGAAAGGTAAAGAAATTCCTGCTGAGCGGCGACCACAGCACCTTTCACTACAACGAGGTGAGGCAGATGAGGGACTTCATGCTGCGCAGGGGCGTGCCGCGGGAGGCGCTCTTCCTGGACCACGCGGGGGTGAACACGTACAGTTCCATGGTGCGGGCGCGGAAGGTCTTTCGCGCCGACGACTGCATCGTCGTGACCCAGCGCTTCCATCTCCCCCGCGCCCTCTACATCGCGCGCAAGGCCGGGCTCCGGGCCTGGGGATTTCCCGCGGACCGGCGCCGCTACCTCCACCGCCACCGCTACGCGGTGCGAGAGTATTTCGCCTGCGCGAAGGCCTTCCTTGATGTCATGATTGGCCGGGAGCCGCGCTTCCTGGGCAGGGCAATACCCGTAACCGGAAGCAGCGCTCCGAGCTGGGATGTCCGGTGAACCTGCCGCGCATCAGTCGCTGAAGAGGTCCAGGAACTTCGTCCCGGCGCTGATTCGGTTAAATTTTCTTTGCCACCATAATGTTGGACTGTCCCGGCCCGAAGAGAATGCCGTAGCCGAAATTGAAGGGAAGGGGCGGCACGCCGGCGCCATACTGCTCCTTCAGGTCCGGCTGCGACACGGGCATGCAGTATTTCAGCGCCATGGCGGGACGGTATTTCCCGTACAGGGAGACCTTCCAGCCCCGGGTGAAGAAGCGGTAGGGTATGCCGGAATCGTCCTGGACCATGATGATGCTCCGCTTCAGAATGAAGTCGCGGACGCCGTCGAAGGGACGGTGGTGCAGCAGGTAGACCGCTGACTTCATCATGGTCTTCATGCCGTTCAGGCGGCCCAGGTATTTCCCCTCCGGCGTTGACGGGTCCACTGAGCGCGGTCCTATCTTCATTGAGAGATACACCAGTTCACGGGAGCTTCCGTCCCTCCCGGTGAAGAAGATGCGGATCCCGTATATCTTTCCCTTTTCCTTTGCCGCGGGACTTCCGGGTAATGACACGAGGTCCCCGGAATCGCCGATGAAAACGTTATCAACGCTTTTTATACCGAGGCCCATGCGGGCCATGAAGATCAGGAGCGCCGGGACCGTGCCCGGAAGGAGCCGGTTGGTCATCTCCTGGGACATGACCTTTGACTGGAAGTAGTTGTTGACCCCGTACAGGTAGATGCTTCTCTCGACCGGCACCAGGCCGTCAATGAGCCTGCGGGACTGGTGGTCTTTCAGCACCGATGCGTCGCCCTCGGGCTCCATGGCTATCATGAGATAGCGGCGCGAGCCGGGGAAGATGGTATGGAGGTTTATGAAGTCGGCGCCGCTCAGGGGATAAAAGGCGGTGGCCCTGCTGCCTGACGAGGGCACGTTCCTGTCGCGCCACGGCTCAATGATGTCAATGGTTGATTTCTGGATCTTGTCCCAGAGCCCGTCCATGAAACGCCGGTGTTCGCTGTACCGGGGCTCCTTCGTTTTTTCCCAGAGGACGCTTTTTTCCCGGACTTCCATGCCGGCAAGGTAGCGGGCAACGTCGTTCCAGTAGGGATCGACGGCGACATCCCGGGGCTGCATCAGGCAGGTGAGGTTGACGCCTGCCGCCATGATGGGGAAGACCAGGATGCAGAATATAAGGATGCGGTTCGCGATATCGACGGGTTTTTTCCGGATGAGGCTTTTCCCGTACAGTCTCTTGTTCTGGTTCGTTTTCATGGAATGTCCCTGCGCAACGGTTTATATTTCTGGGTGCCAACTATATACAGGGCCGTACGGGTTTAAAGCATTTTTTTCGATTACGGGCGCCGGGTAAGAAAAAATGATATCACGGGAAATAGAGGTCCCTGACCAGAGACTGGGCGGGCCTGTTCGCGTTGACCGCCAGGGAGATGGGGCCGCCTTCGCGGTACAGCGCCTTCAGTTTTTTTGTGAAATTAAGGCTGGCGGTTTTGCTGTATTCTTTTCCTTCATAGTTGTAGGTGTATATGATATAGCCGCGGGACCCTTTTATGCGCACTACCTTGACGGAGCCGGTGACTTCAGCCCCGTTTTTAAATACGCCGAGGATGGACAGGATGCGGGCGGCAATCACGCCGGCGGCCAGAAGCGTGGTGCCCAGGGCCGATTTGAGGTAATAGGGCGCGTCCTTCCCGGTCAGGGGAGAAGAGTTCATGAACCCTTCCGGCAGAAAGGGATAAATGGCCGTACACAGGCAGAGGGCCCAGGTAACGGCCGTTATGATCAGGGCGATTTTGGATGGCTGGTCCGCTTTGATTATATCAATGATTTTCGGCTTCATTTTTTTCGCATCCTATGCTTGAATACATTTAACATGTCAGTATATTATAATTGCAACCATTTATTGGTCATGCCGGACCGCGGCCCGGCATGTTACGCGCGGGAAGGCCATGAATAAAGAAGGATATGTAAAAATATATTCGACCCTCAATATCGCCGAAGCGCACACGGTGAAGTTTCTCTTTGAAAACAACGGGATCGACGCGGTCATCGAGAACCAGGAGATGAATCCCTTCTTCGGGATTGTCGCGGCGAAGGACGCCGAGGCGCAGGTATGGGTCCCGGAGGAGAAGTCAAAGAAGGCCTCGGCGCTGCTGTCGGAATCTTCCGCTGTGGACCTGGATGCTATCAGCCTTTCCCGGTGCAAACATTGCGGGGAGATGGTATGCGACCGCTTCGATTACTGCTGGAACTGCATGGCCAGCATGAAGACCGGCAGGGTGGACCGGCTGCGGGAAGAGCCCATGCCTGATGAAGTGAAAGGGCAATCACGACTCCCGGCGCTCTATATGCTGTTTATTGTCATCGTTGCCCTCATGGTCATTGGTTTTATCGTCACCCGGATTTTTCATGCAGGATAGGGCGGTAACTATCATGGCGGTTGTTACTCTGATCCCGGCTTACCGATAACTATCGCCGTATAGCTGCTCTGACCCCGTAACCTGACCAGAAAGAACCGATAACTATCGGTGTCGGTATACTCTGGCTCCCGGATTTAATCCTGAGGGGGCTTACCGTTCCCTCAGTATGTGACACGACCTGCCGGGGTTCTTTTCGAAGTAATCCTGGTGATATTCCTCGGCGTCGTAGAATGTGCCCGCCGGCTTTATTTCAGTCACGGCCTTCTTGTTGAAGACGCCGGACCGGTCGAATTTCTCCTTGGATTTCTCCGCCGCCTTTTTCTGGGCCTCGTTGTGGTAAAATATGGCTGAGCGGTATTGCGTGCCGATGTCCGGCCCCTGGCGGTTAAGCTGGGTCGGGTCGTGGAGGCGCCAGAAGTAATCGAGGAGCTCCTCGTAGGTTATCACCGACGGATCGTATTCCACCAGGACCGCCTCGGCGTGGCCGGTCTCGCCGGACGATACGTCCCAGTAGCCGGGATGCTCGATGGTCCCCCCGGTATATCCGACCGTGGTTTTCACAACGCCCTTGACCTTTTTAAAAATATGTTCGACGCCCCAGAAGCATCCCGCGGCGAAGGTGGCCAGTTCGGTCTGTTTCCCGGAAGAAGCTTCTTTCTTGAAGAGCGTCGCGTACTCACCGTATCCTTCCTTCTCGAGGTTTTCCGCCGGGATAAACCTGAGGGCGGCGGAGTTCATGCAGTAGCGCAGCCCCGTGGGCGCCGGCCCGTCTTCGAAGACATGGCCCAGGTGCGAATCAGCCTTCCTGCTGCGCACCTCGGTCCGGACCATGAAATGGCTTGAGTCGATCTTGGCGACGATGTTCTCCTTTACCAGGGGCCTGGTAAAGCTCGGCCATCCGGTGCCGGAGTCGAATTTGTCCAGGGAGCTGAAGAGTGGCTCTCCGGAAACCACGTCAACGTATATGCCGGGGCGGTGGTTGTTCCAGTATTCATTATGGAACGGCGGCTCAGTGCCGCATTCCTGGGTCACCCGGTATTGTTCCTGGGTCAGTTTTTTTCTCAGTTCGCTTTTATCTTTTATATTCATGGCTGAATATCCCTCATTTCTACAGGTTGTGCAGAACGGCATTCCTGCCAGCACTGCTACTATTAAAGAAAGATGTATCAATCGGAGCATAAAGCCTCCATAATATTCTAAAATATTAAAATTCTGATAGTGTGTTGTTAAATTTTTATAAAAGATACAAAAATTCCCCGGCGTCTGGAAAAATAAAGAGAAGGACTGATAGTTATCGGTAAACAGCAGATTGGATCAGTATAGTATAAGGGAAGAGATAAGGGAAGAGAAGTGTCAGAGTAACCCCAACGTGTAAGCATTAAAATAATTAAAACTAAACATAACAATAATATTGTAGAGATAATTCCGATAGGTTATAGGTATTTTCTATATCTTTTATTCATCCTGACTCTGCCGGGAGTTCTTTACCGGTGTCAGAGTAAAAAAAGCTTGTAATAACAGCTCATAGCAGGTCAAATACATCCATTCCGTAAAAAAGTTCATGGTATGCCATCAGCCATCAGCCATATCGTCGCCGGCGCGTCCCTGGGATATTCCTTAAACGGCGGCAGGAGGGTGTTTTTCTTTATCCTGGCAGCTTTCATCTCCATACTGCCCGATCTGGACGTGCTTGCTTTCGGCTTTGGCATACCCTATGGAGACATTTTCGGTCACCGGGGTTTTTTTCATTCCCTGGTGTTTTCGGTAATCGTATCGCTGGCGCTGGTGCTGCTATGCTTCCGGGGCCGCGATTTTTCTGCGGCGGAGAGGGCCCGGATTTTTGTAATCCTCTTTATCATCGCTGCCTCCCATCCTGTCCTTGATGCCATGACGGGGGGCGGGCTGGGTATCGGGCTGTTTATCCCCTTCAGCAATGAAAGGATATTTTTACCCTGGAGGCCCATAGCTGTTTCTCCCATCGGGATCTGGGAATTTTTCAGCGAGTGGGGATTGCGCGTGATGAAGAGCGAACTCCGCTATGTGATTTTTCCATCTTTCATGATGGTGGTCCTTGCTTGCATTATACGATCAGCGCTCAGGCGCCATGTTCAGGAATAGGAGGAGGGTGGCCATGGATGGTCAGGGATTCGGACGCACGGCCGTAGCCGCTTTTGTGTCGAGCGGCATCACGTTTGCGATGGTCATAGCCCATGAAATGGTGCGGTATGGCACCGGCAGTCCCGTCATGGCAATCGACTGGGCCGCGAACGCGCTGATGGTGGCGACATCGATGTATATCCGCGCGCGCGTCAATGTGGACCAGTTCAGCCGGGCCGTTGCGGAAACCGTGCAGGGGGGAAGGCCGGTCAGCCCTATGCGATTCGTCAACGGCATGCCCGCCGCGCTGGCCGTCAGCTTCGCGGCGGCGGTCACGATCCGCTATCATTTCATTGCCGGCATGATACTCTATCTGGCCATGCAGTCGCTCCTGATCTACAGCTTCACGGGGATCCTCCCCTTGGGGTTCCGTGATGTCCTCGCCGGGTCGTCGAGGATATATTATGCCGTCGTAGCGGTGCTGTGGCTCCTGGTGCCGGCGGCAATGTTTTATCTGTTCATCCACAACGGGCTCCAGACCCTCGTGGTGGTCCCCTACATGCTTTTCCTGAGCGTGATGACGATGATGACCTATTTTGCCTTTGCGTCGGCGGAGCGGCCTTTCATGTTCAGGCTGGCGCCGGTCATTGCCTCAACGATGTTTGTTGTCTCGGACATCATGGTCGGCTATGACGCGTTCAGGAATCCCGCGGACAAATGCTATGCGGCCATATCCATGACCTATATCAGTGCCATGTTGCTGTTTAACCTGACTATCCTGTTCATGAAAACCGCTGAAGGCGAGGATGTGGTTTCATGAAATTCAGACGCAGGCTTCCCGTAATGCGTTTCGCTGTGATCATTGCATTGTTGTTCGGCTGTATGCCTGGGACGCTTACGTATGCTGAAAACGGCCGATCCCTGCGGAATGATGCCGGGAGCCTCGGCAGCGGGCAGGAAGAAGGCGGGTCCGGTTTCGGGGACAAGGCGCTCAGGGACGCGGAGGAGGAGAGGTCGTACCGAAGGGACAATGTCGTCATCACGGTGAAGAAGCTCTATGCGGAGGACCGGTACCACTGGAATTTTGAGATCACCGTTGAAAACCTGAATGACATCAAGAAAACCGTGGAAGGCAGAATCTGTCTTTATAACATGTACATTCAACCGCGCGAATGCGGTTCAGAAGAGTGCGGGGTGAACATGGCGGTCCAGCCGAAATCGGTCCAGGTTCAGAAATTCAGGTGCCGGGGCAAGATGGACATGAATTCCTGGACCTTCCTGATTGTAACAATTCATAATTATTAGCGTCCCCCTGCCGGGCCCTCAATGACGCCCGGCAGACGCAGGATATATCATTACGGAGGTGAGGATAGTGAAAAAGATTTTATTGTGTTCATGCTCGGTAATAGCGGCTTTGTTTTTTGTTGCGGTCGCTGGCCTTTCACAGGACCAGGACCAGGAAGTGGCCCCTAAGGGCGGGAAGGGAGTCTGCAGGGCGGATGTTGAAAAGTTCTGCAAGGGCGTCAGGCCCGGCGGCGGCCGCATATGGGCCTGCCTGAAAAGCAATGAAGCCAGTATCTCCCAGCCCTGCCGTGACCAGATGGCCCAGGCCCGGGAGAGGGGAAAGGAATTTCACCAGGCATGCAGGCCGGACGTGCAGAAGTTCTGCAAGGGAATCCCCCGCGGCAAAGGCAGGATCATATCATGCCTGAAGAGCCACGAAGCGGATCTCGGGGAGCCATGCAGAGCGTTTTTTAAGAAAAACTGATCGAGGGGCAGCAGTTGTTTAAGCCGTTGGCTTCAACGGCTTACATTTTCCAGTATAAATATTACAGAAATAGTGATATTTATTTGAAACTAATATTGTTTTTCTGATATCAGAGTAGTATATTAAAAAAACAAGTAACCATGGAGGTGGAAAATGAGAAAAGCATCAATTATTACAGCTATCATTATTTCATTGAGTCTTATTATAACAGGCGTTATTGTCGAAGCCAAGAAGACGGGAAAGGCACAGACGATTTGCCCGGTCATGGGTGATCCGATCAATAAGAAGTTTTTTGTCGATTACAAGGGGTATCGAGTTTATTTCTGCTGCTCTTCATGTCCCGAGGAGTTCAAGAAGAATCCGGAAAAGTACATGAAGAAGCTCCGTGATAGCGGTGTTGCCCCTGAGAAGGCGCCGGCGGCGGACAAGGGCGGAACGACTATAAAAGAGACCGGCGGCCAGACCAAACATAAGCATCATGGCGAATAATGTCGGCATGGAGCTGCTAAAGAAAACCGCATGAGGGCATAGAAGTCATGAGGTATCTTTTCGTCATGATCGTGTTGCTGATGGGGGCTGCGGCATTTAGCGATCCGGCGGTCCTTGTCGAATTGCAAAAAATTACGCTTGAAGAGAATCCGCGCATCAAGGCCATGAAGGCGGAAGCGCAAATGATGAAGAAACGGATCCCCCAGAGCGTCGCCCTGGAAGATCCCAAGCTGAAGCTGGGCATCAATAACCTGTCTGTTAAAAACCCTTCATTTACAAAAGAAGACATGACCACAAAGGAGATCGGCGTGTCCCAGATGATACCCCTGGGCCGGCTGCCCTACCAGAATAAAATCGCGCGCCAGGAATACGAAAAAGCCATGATAAAGCTCAAGGCAGAGAAAGTGGAAACGCTCCACATGCTCCGCATGAACTATTATGAGCTATTGTACACGGGGTCATCAATCGGGATCCTCGAGGATATCAAGAGGCAGATCAGGCTGGTAATAGACAGCGAGGTGGCGGCCACCAAGGCGGGAACGGGCAGCCTCGCCAATGTCATCAAGGCGAAAATTGAATATAACATGATCGACGAGGAGATCATCAACCTGAAGCAGAAACAGAGGGAGGTTCAACAGAACATATATTATCTTGCCGGTAACAGCGTGAAGATTCCCCCGGCCGCGTTATCGGAGCCGGATTTCAGGGAGATCGCGGCTGAGGCCGTCAGGAAGGAAGTTGCCGCGTCGAATCCTGAACTGAAGATGCTGGCCCTTGATGTCGAGATCAGCAAAAATGAGATCGCGCTGAAAAACTCGGAATATGCCCCGGAGCTGGAGCTCGGGCTGTCATACATGCAGCGCCAGGACGGGAAGAGGCAGAATTCCTTTGACACGATGCTCGGCATGGGCGGGCCGTCGGTGGTGTACAAATCGGAAAAGATGAAGCGCGACGACATGATATCGGCCATGGCGACCTTTTCCATACCCTTCTGGTTCTGGCAGAAAAACATTCCCATGGTGGACGAGATGAAGAAGAAAAACGAAACGGCCAGGAACCTGTACCGTGACGCGTTGAATAAAATGAATGCCCGCGCCGAAACCCTGGTGGGTCAGCTGTCCCGGTGGCGTGACCTGTACAAATTATATAATGAACGGCTCATACCTCAGACCGAACTGGTCCTTGAAACGAACCTGGCGCGGTACCGGACCAGCACGGTCGAGTTCATGCCTGTGGTGGACAGCGTGCGCATGCTGCTCCGATACCGGAAGGAGCGTATCATGGCCGTGAAGGAGTATTTGGCGTCCTATTCCGAACTGAATGCGATGATGGGCGTGGAGGTGCTGGAATGAAGCATAAATGGAAAATCATCGCCCTCGCCGTCGCGGTCATCATGACCGGCGGTTATTTCCTGGTAACCTATCTTCCCCTCGGTCATGAATCGCACCGGGAGGAACAAAAGCAGCTCTACACCTGCCCGATGCACCCGCAGATCGTCCAGGACAAGCCGGGAGATTGTCCCATCTGCGGCATGAAGCTGGTGCCCCTAAAAAAAGAAGAGAAGAAGGAAAAAAAGACGATGTACCGCTCGTCCATGAACCCGAACGAGGTGAGCGACAAACCCGGCAAGGATTCCATGGGCATGGACATGGTGCCTTTTGAAGCGGGCGGCGGGGAAGAAGATATCGCGACGCCGACGGGCCTTGCCCCTGTCAAAATTTCGAAAGAAAAAAGGGAAATGATAGGCCTTGCCTTTGAAGAAGCGAAAATAAGATCCATACGGAAGGAGATCCGCACCTCGGTGCGCATCGTGCCGGACGAGACCAGGCAGTTCAAGGTCATGACCAAGGTGAACGGCTGGGTCGAGAAATTATACGTGAACCAGACCGGGCAGTTCGTGAAAAAGGGAAGCCCGCTCCTGACCGTTTACAGCCCCGAGCTTCTTTCGGCGCAGCAGGAATACCTGTCGGCGATCAGGGCCGGGCAGAAATTCAGGGGCGGACAGGATGATGACATGTCCGGCACCATGGACGAGATTGGGAAGGCGGCGCGGGAGAGGCTGCGCCTTCTGGACGTCTCTGATTCCCAGATCGAGCGGATACGATCCACGGGCAGGGCAGAGCGCGCTATAACACTCCATTCGCCGTCGTCGGGATATGTGACCGAAAAGATGGTCCTCCAGGGACAGAAGATCATGATGAACGACGCCCTCATGGTGATCGTTGACCTTTCCCGGGTATGGGGCGAACTTGACATCCATGAATCCGATCTTCCCTATGTCAAAACCGGGATGCCGGTAGAGGTGACGCTCCCCTACTGGGAGGGAAAGACATTCAGGGGCAGGATCAGTTTTCTCAATCCCTTCATGGACCCGGAGACGCGGGTGCTGAAGGCGCGGGTTGAGATCCCGAACGTCGGCCTGGTTCTCAAGCCGAACATGTACGGCGACGCGAAGATGTCGTACAACGTCGGCAAGAAGCTGGCCGTTTCGGAACAGGCGGTCATGCGGACCGGCGTGCGCAATTATGTTTTTATCGCGGGGAAGGGCGACCTGATCGTCCCGTACGAGGTGAAGCTCGGCGCCAGGTCCAGCGACGGCTATTACGAAGTGGTTTCCGGGCTGAAGGGGGGCGACAGGGTGGTGACAGCGGCGAATTTCCTCGTCGACTCGGAGTCGTCGCTGAAGGCCGCGTTTAAAGAGGCGGCCGGCGTGCATAAGCAATAGGGTCGTTCAATGCCCTCACCGGCGCTTCGCGCACCCTCTCCCATTAAACCGGGAAAAAGGAGAGGGTTTAGCAGCAAAGTATTAATCTTTGCCCCCTCTCCTTTTTTCATTTATAAAAGGGAGAGGGGGTGAGGGTGAGGGCATAAGGTATTTAATATGATAAAAAAAATCATATCCTTCTCCGCCCATAACAAGATGCTGGTCATATTGATCATGTCCGCGATGATCGCCTATGCCGTGTACGCCATGTATAATATCCCCCTCGACGCCATACCTGATCTTTCCGATACCCAGGTCATCGTGTACACCAAGTGGGACCGGAGCCCCGACATCCTGGAAGATCAGGTCACCTATCCTATCATATCAGCTCTCCTCGGTGCGCCCCGCGTCAAGGCCATCCGAGGCTACAGCGATTTCGGTTTTTCCTATGTATATGTCATATTCACCGACGGCACGGACATCTACTGGGCCCGGAGCCGCGTTCTCGAGTATTTATCAAAGATCCAGGGTAACCTTCCGTCAGGGGCAAAACCCGAGCTGGGACCGGATGCAACCGGTGTCGGATGGGTGTTCCAGTATGTTCTGGTGGATAAATCCGGGAAGCATGACCTGGCGAGCCTGCGCTCATTCCAGGACTGGAACCTGCGTTACGCGATCCAGGCAGTGCCGGGGGTTTCCGAGGTTGCAAGCATCGGAGGCTTTGAGAAGCAATATCAGGTCATCGTGGACCCGAACCGGCTCCACGCGTACAATCTTTCTCTCATGAATATCATGGAGGCGGTCAAGCGCAACAACAACGAGGTCGGCGGCCGGCTCATCGAGTGGTCCGGCAGGGAATTCATGGTGCGCGCCAAGGGGTACGTGAAGAGCGAGGAGGATCTTCGCAAGACGGTGGTAAAGGCGAGCAAGGGGACGCCGGTGTTCCTGGAAGACGTCGCAACCATTACCCTTGGACCGCAGATCCGGCGCGGCCTGGCGGAGCTCAACGGCCTCGGCGACGTGGTGGGCGGCATCGTGGTCATGCGCCACGGGGAGAACGCCCTGAACGTCATTGAGCGGGTCAAGGCGAAGATCGATGACCTGAAGCCGTCGCTGCCGGAGGGGGTCCAGATACGGACAGTATATGACCGTTCCGACCTCATACGGCGGTCGATCGATAACCTGAAGGACGACCTGCTGCTGGAAATGTTCATCGTAAGCATGGTCATCCTTCTCTTCCTCTGGCACTTCCCCTCCGCCATGGTCCCGATCATCACCATCCCTATATCAGTGGGGCTGGCCTTTATCCCCATGTATTTTTTCGGCATATCGTCGAATATCATGAGCCTGGCCGGGATCGCCATTTCCATCGGCGTGCTGGTGGACGGGGCCATCGTCGAGGTGGAGAACGCGTACAAGAAGATTGAATTGTGGATAGAGGGCGGACGCAAGGGGGACTTCCACGAGGTCCGGCTGGAGGCCCTCATGGAAGTGGGGCCGTCGGTTTTCTTCTCGCTCCTGGTCATTGCCGTGGCGTTCCTTCCCGTGTTCACGCTGGTGGACCAGGAGGGGAGGCTCTTCACGCCCCTGGCCTGGACCAAGACCCTGACCATAGCTATCGCGTCCTTCCTGGCGGTGTCCCTTGACCCGGCGGTGCGCATGCTCTTCACCCGCCTGGAGCCGTTCCACCTGAAGCCGAAGTGGCTCGCCACGGCAATGACCGCCATGTTCGTGGGAAAGTATTACCCGGAGGAGCAGCACCCGGTCAGCAGGATTTTATTCAGGCTCTACGAGGGGCCGTGCCGGTGGGTCCTGGAACATCCGCGGAGGGTCATAGCCGGGGCCGCCGCCCTGGTGCTCATATCGATTCCGGTATATTTCAAACTCGGCTCTGAATTCATGCCGCCACTGAACGAGGGCACGGTGCTTTACATGCCGACGACCCTGCCGGGCATATCGGTGACCGAGGCGCGCAATCTTCTTATCATGCAGGACAAAATCCTGAAATCATTCCCCGAGGTGCACACGGTCTTCGGCAAGGCGGGCAGGGCGGAAACGTCGACCGACCCGGCGCCTTTTTCCATGATGGAAACGACCATCCATTTAAAGCCGCAGGGCGAATGGCGGGAAAAGCACAGATGGTATTCATCCTGGGCCCCGGCGCCGCTCAGGTGGCTCCTGCGCCGCATCTGGCCCGACAGGATCAGCTATGATGAGCTCATTGCATTAATGGACCAGAAGCTGCAGATCCCCGGCAACAGCAACGCCTGGACCATGCCGATCAAGGGAAGGATCGACATGCTCACCACGGGGGTGCGCACACCGGTCGGGATAAAAATATTCGGCTCAGACTTGAATGAAATACAGCGTATCGGCGGCGAGCTGGAAACGGTGCTGAAAAAGGTCAGGGGGACCAGGAGCGCATTCGCGGAGCGGGTCGGCGGCGGATTTTACGTGGACCTGACCCCGAAACGCGAGGCCCTTGCCCGATACGGATTGAACGTCGATGATTTCCAGGCCGTGGTCATGAGCGCAATCGGGGGCGAGGGCGTTTCAACGACCATAGAAGGCAGGGAGCGGTATTCGATCAACGTCCGGTATCCCCGTAGCCTCCGCACCCAGGTGGACGAGCTCGAACGCGTGTATGTGACCGCGATGAGCGGGGCCCAGGTGCCCATGAAGGAGGTGGCCGATATCAGCCTGACCTACGGACCGTCCATGATACGCGACGAGAACGGCAGACTGGCAGGATACGTGTACGTCGATATAGCGGACCGGGACGTGGGCTCGTATGTTGACGAGGCAAAAGAGGTGGTTAAGAAGCATGTGAAGATGCCGGTCGGATACACCCTCACCTGGAGCGGGCAGTACGAGAACATGCAGCGCGTCGCTGACCGCCTGAAGGCCGTGCTGCCGATAACAATCATGCTGATTTTCGTGCTCCTGTTCATGAACACGAAATCGGCCTTCAAGGCGACTGTGGTCATGCTCGCGGTCCCGTTCTCGGCCGTCGGCGCGGTGTGGCTCATGTTAGCGCTCGGGTATCACACGTCGATCGCGGCCTGGGTCGGTATGATCGCCCTCATGGGGCTGGACGCGGAGACCGGCGTGTTCATGCTCCTCTTCCTGGACCTGTCGCATGATGAAGCGAAAAGGAAAGGGATGCTGAACAATCTCGCGGACCTGAAGGAGGCCATCGTTCACGGCGCCGTGAAGCGCATCCGTCCCAAGATCATGACGGTCATGGCGTCCGCCATGGGCCTTATGCCGATCATGTGGTCCATGGGGACCGGCGCGGACGTGATGAAGCGGATCGCGGCCCCCATGGTGGGGGGACTGTTCACGTCCTTCATCATGGAACTGCTGGTATATCCGGCGATTTACCTGTTGTGGAAAAAGCGGGACATCGCCTGAACGGGAAGAAAAGTTCTTGTAAATACGGCCCCCCTGCAGCACTTCATGCCCAGGGAGATGATCAATGAAAAAGCACTATGTCATAACCGCCGCGGCCGTCATCCTGCCGCTGGCCCTGGGGTGGGGCTGCAGGAAAAAAGGCGAGGGAATGGAGGATTTTTCCGCCGCCCTGAACATGCAGTACGAATCGTACCAAATAATCAAGGACAACAGGGAGGACCCGGCCAGGGCCGGGAAGCTCTTTACGGAATACTATAAAAAGAACCGGGACGCCATGGCCGCAGCCTTCAAGCGCTATTACCGTAAATACGGCGATGGATCACGGCTCACGAAGGAGGAGACGGATTTCCTCGACAGCGAGATGCGTAAGGTGAATGCCCTCCTGTCGGACAGGGATATCCGGAAGGTGATGGACCACCCGGCCTTTATCGAAGAGGCCCGGGAGGGTTCCGTGATTCTGACCGAGGTCAGGGAAGGGGCGAAATAGCGGCCCCGTCCTGCTCCGGGATACAGGCATGAAAAAATTCAGGTTTAAAAAAATCGATGCCTTTGCCAGGGGCTCGTCGACGGGCAACCCGGCGGGGTGCGTGTACCTTGACGGCGCCGGCGATATCACCGAGGAGGAGATGCAGACCATCGCGGCCCAGCTAAAGGGCTTCGTCAACGAGGTCGTCTATATCTTCCCTGAAGACGGCGGATTGTTCCTGCGCTATTTTTCCGCGGAGCGGGAGGTCGAGTTCTGCGGTCACGGGACCATCGCCGCCATGTATGACGCCGTCGCGGGCGACGAAAAGCTGCGGTTAAAAAAGAACCTCTCCATCCGCGTCGGGAATGAGCGTCTCGATGTGGTCAATGATATCGACGGCAGCGACGCGGTATACATAACGGCGCCGCTCCCCCTGATCAAGGACACCATCATCGATGCGGCTTCGGTGTCGGCTGCCCTGGAGATTGACGCGTCAGCCATCAGCGCCCGGCAGCCGATAACAATCGTCAACGCGGGCCTGAACACCCTCATCGTGCCGGTGCAAACGCTCGATGACTGCCTGACGATCAATCCCTGCCTGGAGGACCTGAAGATTTTCTGCCAGGACCATGGCCTTGATATCATCCTCGTCTTTTCCGCGGAAACCTCATCGGGGGAGCGCCGGTACCGGACGCGCGTCTTTGCCCCGCGGTACGGTTATCTCGAGGATCCGGCCACCGGCTCGGGGAATTCCGCCTTTGCCTGTTATCTGCTCCATGTCGGCAAGTGGGACGGCGAAGCCCTTGTCATCGAGCAGAACGGCGACCGCTCCAACCCGAATATCATCCGCCTCCGCACCGTGGTGAAGGACGGGATACGGCGCGTCCAGTTCGGCGGGGGCGCGGTAGTGAGGATCATCGGCGAGTATATTCTTTATTAGTCCCGATCATGCCCGATGGCATCCCGTCATATCCCCGGGGTAAATCCGCTGCAAATTCTGCTTGATTTTTTTCTTCGCTTGTAGAACAAATTTGGACAACAATCGATCTAAAACATGTACCGCAATCTGCTTCTCCGGTTGAGCGAACAGAAGCAGGACCCAAATTTTATACATGCAGGCGAAAATGTCATGAACAAGATATGCAGGATAGTTCTGGTCTCTCTTATTGTTCCGTCCGTGGTATATGTATCCGCCGTTTCAGCCGAGGAACAGAATAGATCCCCGCAGATAAGCAGGCCCGTGGCCGGGAACAACGAGTTTGCCGTTGATATCTACAGGAAAATGGCAGCGCCGGGTAAAAACCTTTTTATCTCACCCCTCAGCATGGTGACGGCCTTCTCGATGGTCTATGCGGGGGCCCGCGGCATTACCGGCCAGGAAATTGAAAAGGTCTTCCGTTTCAGGGCCACCGGCGAAGACATGGCGCGGGACTGGAGCGCGCTGATGGAAGACATGAAGGCGCGCGCGAAGGGGGGCAAATACCGCCTTGATTCGGCGAACCGCCTCTGGATCGGGAAGAACATCTCCCTCCTGGATTCCTTCACTGCGGTCATGAAAAAGTATTATAATGCCGGACTGAAGCAGCTTGACTTTGCCGGGGAACCGGAGGAATCGCGCGCGGCCATCAACAGGTGGGTCGCCAGGAATACCAATGACAAGATCACCGGCCTGGTGCCGGAAGGGGCGATTACAAAGGCGACGAACCTCGTGCTGACCAACGCGGTCTATTTCCTGGGAACCTGGGAGCGCCCCTTCGATGAGAAGGCCACCGCGAGGGCCGATTTTTTCGTCACCCCTGCCAGGAAAATCGAGGTCGACATGATGAAGAGTTTCGGCCATTTTAGCTATTTCGAGAACAATGACCTCCAGGCCGTATCGCTTCCCTATAAAAGTAAAGACAGCAGGGAGAACGGCCTCTCCATGATCGTCCTCCTGCCGAAGGGAAGGGCCGGCATCGCGGGCCTTGATAAGAAACTGACAATCGATAACTGGAAAAAATGGAATGCCGGCATGGCAAAGAACGAGGTCAGCGTTTTCCTCCCGCGCTTCGAGGTTACTTCCTTCGCGAGCCTGGCGGATATCCTCCGGCAGATGGGAATGAAAACGGCCTTTACGCCGCAGGCGGATTTTTCCGGCATGGCCCCCGGGGTAGCCATCAGCGAGGCCTTCCACAAGGCCTACGTGAAGGTGAACGAGAAGGGGACCGAGGCGGCCGCGGCCACGGCCGTCATCATGGTCAAGGCGAACGGCGGGAAGAAACACACCTTTCGGGCCGATCATCCCTTCATCTTCGCCATCTGCGATAACGGCACCGGCGCGATACTTTTCATCGGCCGCGTCGAAGACCCGGGGAAGTAGCAGCGTCTGATGGAACAGGTTCTGAAATACCAGCGGGGGTTCATCCAGCGGATCATTGACCTTTGTGGGCCGCGCCTTCCCGGTTCCGAGGAGGAAAAGCGCGCCGCCGCCATGATAGCCGACGAGTTCATGTCGGTGACGGGCAACGTCGCGGTTGAAGAGTTCAGCTACGCGGCGAAGGCCTGCATCGGCGCCATCCCGGCCTTCGGGGCCGGGCTCATGATAGCGGGCATCTTTTTCTTCTGGCTACCCCTGGTGACGCTGGTCATGACGGCGGCGCTTCTTCTCTTCGCCGTCCCGCAGATCATCCTGTACCGTGAATGGTTTGACGTTTTTTTCCCGAAATCGACTTCTCGAAACGTCTACAGCATTATTGATCCGCCCGGCGGATCCCGTTACGTGAAGGCGACCCTGGTATTTTCCGCCCACCTCGACTCATCGTGGCACTGCCCGCCCTTCGCGGCAAAAAACGTGCTGGCGAGATACAAGCTTAACTACGGCGCCCTGTCGTCTTTCCTGCTTCTTCTGCTGTCAATCGCCCGGTACCTCGGCACAGATTTCCTGGGAGTGGTCCCCTGGTCGATGTGGTGGACCATGGTGATCGTTCCGCTCCTCTACCCGGGTTTTTTCTTTTTATTCCGTTACCTGTTATACGATAAGGAAACGGCGTCGCCGGGGGCCATGGACGATCTTTCCGGGATCGCCACGACCCTGGGCCTGGCCAGGATATACCGGGCGCAGCGGAAAAAAAGACCGAGGAACATACGGCTTCTCTTGGTCGCCTTCGGCGCGGAGGAAGCCGGCCTCAGGGGATCCCGGGCCTTTATCAGGCGCCACCGTGACGATCTCCTTGCCGGCGACGTGTGGGTCCTCAACGTGGACGGCGTGGCGGACCGGAACGATTTCCTCTGCATGGAAGGCGAGGCCTGGCAGATGGTCCGCTATGACCGGGAATACGTGGACATGGTGGAGGGCGTCATGAAGGAGATGGGGCTCGGCTATCACCGGTGGACCATGGACGCCGGCGGCACGGACGCCGCTGAATTCGCCAAGGCGGGCATCGCCAGGGCCATCACGGTATCGGCCCAGGACAGGACGCCCGGTTCCAATTATCATACCCGGTACGACACCCTGGACCGCATGGACCCGGAGGCAATGAAATTGATGAACGAGCTGTGCATGCGCATCGTGTCGCAGATCGATGCGAAATCCGCGGGGAACCAGTGACCCGGCTGGGTATGTTTCAGCTTTACGGATCTTCAGTTTGTGATTAAGCGAATGTCTATAATCTGATTTTTTCTGTGATGTTAACAGAGTAACACCAGATGAGTTTCCATAATAGTATGTCACCTATAACTTCTCTGATAACGGTATAATTTCTAACAGTTTCCTGAAAAACTCCTTCCATGGAGTTTTTCAGGGACGGTTTTACGAAGTGAATTCGTAAAACCTCACATTTTTCTCGGCTAACGCCTCGAAAAATGGCGATACATCCATGTATCGCTTAGCAGTTTGCTGTTTTTCAGCAAACTGCTAAATTGATAGTTATCGCTCATATTCGTCTTTCATACTTCAGTTAAATATTTATCAACTGCATAGGCAAGGATAAGAGAAACTCACATCTTAAACAGCTTCCTTGGATCCAGAAAATATTCATAATCATCCATTAGAATACGCACATGAAAGGTGTGCCATTCCTCCGGTTCCCTCTCTTTCTGGTATTGAACCATTTTCCCTATGGGAGTTGTATTGGGAATATCATTCATAACCTTTTTAATGATAAGAATAATCATATTTGAACGTGATAGGCCTTTTAATTATGCAGTCCGTGATTTTTTTTAAAAGATTATCAACACGCACATGTAACGTGGTTTTCATGTTTACTCCGCTCCCGATCAGCTGTTTACAGGATATACGAACAGAGATTTCTGATTTTAAATTATTTCGTGGCGGCGATGCGGTTCCCCCCCTTGCTGCGGGCCCGGAACATGGCGTCTCGGGCGCTCTGGGCAAGGGCAGGGGCGTCCGATCCGTGGGCTGGACGCAGGGAGATGCCGATGCTTACGGTGATTTTAATGCCGGGGTCGCCGGTGACCTGCCCGATATCGATGCCGTGAAGCACGACGCCCAGGTCGCGGGCCATGGCGATGGCCTCCTCGCGGCCGGTGTCGAGGAGCACCACGGCGAACTCGTCGCCCTGGAAGCGGACGGCGGTGTCGGTGTCGCGAAGGACCGACTGGATGAAGATGGACATGAGGATGAGAATCTTGTCCCCCGCTTCATGGCCGAACCGGTCGTTGATATCCTTGAAGTTGTCCGGCTTTATGATGAGCAGCGCCAGTGGCCGATCGCTGCGGGGGCTGAGCTCATCGTATTCCTCCAGCAGGAAATACATGTTATAGAGGCCGGTGAGCTTGTCCACGAGCATCTGCTTCTTGAGGTCATGGACCCAGCGGGTCTTTTCGCTGATCATGCGCTGGGTTGTCCTGATGCGCTGCGTGATGATGGCAAGGAGCTTGTAGGTGATCCGTGCCGACATCTTCGGGTACTTCTGCAGAAACATCGGGAAGGTCATCCCCTCGCGGGGGAACAAGAGCAGGTCACTGTCCCTCATGGCGACAGCGGTTGCGTCCCTCGGCGTGTTGCCGATGAGGTCCCATTCCCCGAAGGATTCACCGGCTATGAACTGGGCGATATCGATATCATCATCGCCCCGGTGCCGCGTGATGAGCACTTCGCCCTCCTTGATGACAAAGAGCTCATTGCCCGGAGAGCCTTCCGTGAATATGAGCGATCCCTTGCGGTAGCGGACGATCTGGCTGTGGTAAGCCGCTATCTCCAGCTCCCGGCGCTCAAGGGTTGAAAAGATTTCTATCCTGCCGAGGAGATTGATTTTTTCATTTACATTCGGGTCTGTCATAACTGAATCCCATCAGCCGGTTATTTGCCTTTTCTCGTCATTCGGCCAAACATCCCGGGATAGGTTTTCCGCGATATGAAGCCCGGCCGGTAGGCGCGTACTTCCTCAATGGTGATGAAGGCGCCCGGCTCCAGTATGTTTACGATCTCCAGGTAGCGGGCCAGGTTCTTTTTCGGCACCAGGGAGTAGATGATGTACACCGGCCCTTTCAGTCCCATTCCCTCGCTTATGGTGACCCCGAAGCCTTCGCCGCGCAGCATGAGGGGCAGCGCCGATACCTCCTTTGTCGTTATGACCCGGATCGACTTGTAGCCGAAGGGGAGGCGCGATTCCAGGAGCATCCCCACGTAGTTTCCCGTGGCAAACCCCGCGGCGTACACCAGGTAGCTGTAAACGTTTTCCAGGTTCGCGAGGGCCTTGCTGATGGCGGTAATCCAGATAAGGACCTCGAAAAAACCGAAGATGGGTGCCACGTACCGGTATCCGCGGGAAATGAGGACGATCCTCACGGTCCCGATGGAAACGTCAACGATACGTGCGAAAAAAATGTACAGCATGGTTAATAGTTCGGCCTGTGACATGGTATAGTTCCATTGATATACGGAAAGACCTGTATGATTCTGCCTGTATCCCCCCACCCGGAGGATATCATGAGTATGGTATGGATTGTTTATTCCGGTTGTCAAAATAATTTTTGACCAAACAATTTTTTTCAATTGATATTACATTGATGTTGTTTATTATATGATAAACACATTCATTATCGCAATGCAATGGCCTGGCATCACCGCCGGGCCCTTGGCTCGGAACACGTCATGGTTTCATATAAAAACAGGTTTCCTTTTAAAATAGGCACCACTTCGTTTATCCTTCCGGTCAAGGAGGAAAGCGTGGTGGCCAACGTGGTGTATCTCAAGGACAGCTTTGACCTGGTCCAGCTTCTGTTCTTCGGCAGGGAATATCTGGACGAGGTGATGTCTCCGAAGATCATCAGGGACCTGAAGGCCATCAAGGACGAAAGCGGCCTCAGGTATACGGTGCACCTGCCCTCCGACCTGGAGCTGCTCAACCCGTCAGCGGCCGCGATGGATGAATCCATCGGCGTTATTGAAAAGATCATGGCTGAAACGGAAATACTTGATGTCGACGGGTACGTGCTTCATGTCGACAGGCTGGTAAAGGGGTCGCCCAGTGTTGACCTTGACCGGGAGCAATTCAATCTCTTTCACCGTGCCCTGGACGCTCTTTCCGTGAAGCTGGCAAACTCCGCCATGAATATATATATTGAAAACACCAACTATGACCTTACTTTTTTTGGAAGCCTCATTATGCGGAGCCGGTGCTCGGTATGCATGGACGCGGGCCATATAACGCTCCACGGCCATGACTACGGAAGGTTCATCGAGGTGTTCCAGCGGAAGATACGGCAGGTCCACCTCCACGGCGTCAGCGGCGGAAGGGACCATCAGGCGTTGACCGGTCTCGATGCTGTTTCATCGGGATTGTTCAACCATTTCCTGAAAGACTACACCGGCTCGGTCATTATCGAGGTCTACAATCTAAAAGACCTGGTAAAATCAGGGGAGTTTGTCGAGCGGTTCTGCAAGCAGGACTGAGGAGACGCGGTATGTCCGGGCGAAATAATTTCATCGGCGTATAACAGCTGATAATTTTTTTATCTTTTGATGAAAAATGTTGCCACATTTTTTTTAAATTTTTCTGGACATTAAAAACTCCGGTTATATGGTGTGCTTAATTACGTTATAGATCAAATACTATTATCATAATGCATTAAGGGGGTTTTCAATGAGGAAACTAACTGTTGTAATGCTTGCCGCATTATTCGCCGTCGGTATTTTCATCACGCCATCCGCTTCGCATGCCGTTGAGGCGAAGGTTGGCCTGTACATGATGGGCGACTGGTGGCAGCCGGCGTTTATCAAATTCGAGAGGGAATCCGCAGCCAAGCTTTTCGGCGATAACCTCAAGCATGACAGCGAGGGATCGTTCATGTTCGGTCCCATGTTCTGGGTCCAGCTGACCGGCGCATGGAGCCTGGGAGGACAGGTGCTCTTCGGCCTCAGCAGGAATGAATTCAAGTACTCATCAATAGCGGCTGACCTTAATCTGGCACGGGCCTTCCCGGGAGGTATTTTTTCCGCGTATTATGACGTGGGGGAATCCAAATGCCGCAGGTACGACACGGACCTCACCGCGGAGTGGGCCTTCCATAAGTATTTGAACCTCCTCATCGGCCTCAGGTTTAACTATGATGATGGTGAAGGAGATTCAATCCGCCTGGGTTTTGCGGGCCCATTGCTTGACATGAAAAAAGAAGAATACAGCGCCTGGTATTTCGGCCCCTCCATCGGCGTCGGGTTCCACTATGAATTCATCAAGGGCCTTACCCTGAGCACCGGCCTGTCGGCCATTATCCAGTTTGGCGAATACAACAATGAAAAGAAATATCTGTGGTCATTCCTTACGATGATTCCCTATGAGTATAAAGTAGGATATTTCTGCATCGGTCTTGACATGAACGTGAAGCTGGCCTATCTGATCCAGCCCGCGCACCTCGAAGTGTTTGTCGGCGGCCGGTACATGATGCTGCCCCATATCGCGGCAGGGGACGACAGTTCCGGGCTTGATATCAGCTATAAAGACGAATGGATCAACGGCGAGATCGAGCACTGGGGAGGCATCTTCTTCGGTGCAGCGTACAAGTTCTAGCAACAGCCCGGTATAACAAAGACATGACAAAACCGCCGCGGAAGCGGCGGTTTTGCTGTATAAGCCAGTTAGGTAGCGGGGAGGGGGGTCCGCATGAAAAAGAGCATCCTGATAGTTCTTGCTGTTGTGGCGGCCGCAGGACTGGCGGCCATGCCGGCAGAATCAAAGCCGAAGAAGCAGCAGAAGCCCAGGAATGTTAACATCGTTGCCGTGCCGAAGCCCAGACCGTCGGGGCTGAAAAATATCGAGGTAAAACTTGGCCTCGCCATGGTCTATGACTGGTGGATGCCGGCCAACTTGAGGCTGGAAAACGGCATGAAGGGAAATCTTTGGGCAAAGAAAGTGAGGACATCCTTCGGCGGGTCGTTTATGATGGGGCCCGAATTGTGGATCAGGGTCGGCCCCGCATGGAACATGGGATTATCCGCCCTGTTCGGTCTCTCGAAAGACAGGATCAAGCATACCACCCAGGCCCTCGATAATAATTTGCTCTATCTCACCATCCCGCAAACCATGGTGAGCGCTTTTATTGAAGACGGGACCTCCAGGACAAGAAGATATGAAACGGAAGCGTACGCGGCATATTCTTTTCATAAGTTTTTCAGCCTGCTTTTTGGCGCCCGGTTCAGGTACATCGACGGAAGCGCAAAATCCCAGAGGTTCTCAACCCTCTACTGGCCGGTAAGCCAGACGAAATTGGAATATAACGCCTGGTATGTGGGCCCCTCGGTGGGAATCGGTTTTTATTATAAAATAAAAGGTTTTTCCATAAAAGGAGGCGTGTCCGCCCTTATCCAGGGGGGCACCTATTATTGCAAAAACAGTTTTATCAGTCCCCTGTATGGATTGATTCCCTTTGCCTTCATCCCCGATGAATTCGCCGTTGCCTATCTTGCCCTGGGCGGGGCGGCGGACCTCCGGCTGGCCTATTTCATCGAGCGGATCCGCGTTGAGGTCTGGATCGGCGGTCGTTATGCTATCCTTCCCCATGTGTCATTGTACGACGCCGGGTCGGCCTACAACGGCAGCTACCAGAAGGGATGGATCACCGGGGAGCTCGAGCAGTACGGCGGCCTTAATTTCGGGGCGGCGTATAAGTTTTAATCAAGCGCAGGCGAGGTCACGTGACCTCGCCTGCGCTTGATCATATCCCCCTGTGATATTCCTGCAGAGACTTCACCTCGCTCTTCCCCTGCTTGATGGCCTGTATCCCCTTCACGGTCGCCAGGGCCGCTGCCATGGTCGTGAGATAGGGGAGCTTGTAATGGACCGCCGCCTTGCGGATGTAGGAATCGTCATACTCGCTCTGCCGCCCGCTCGGCGTATTGATGATGAGTTGAATCTCGTTGTTCTTTATTCGGTCGATGATATGGGGCCGCCCCTGGTATATCTTGAAGACAGTCTCTGTCACGATGCCTTTCTCCGCGAAATAACGGCTGCAGCCTTCCGTCGAAAGGACCTTGAAACCCAGCTCAATGAACTGCTTCGCCGCTTCCGCCGCCTGTTGCCGGTCGTTCTTGTTGACCGTGATGAGCACCGTTCCTGAAACCGGCAGCTTCATGTTGGCCGCCTCTTCGGCCTTGGAAAAGGCCAGGCCGAAGGAATCCGCCATTCCGAGGACTTCCCCGGTGGAGCGCATCTCGGGACCGAGGATCGGGTCGACCTCGGGGAACATATTGAAGGGGAAGACCGCCTCCTTGACACCGAAGTGCTTCACCTCTTTTCTCTGGATCTTCAGGTCCTTGAGCTTTTTGCCCAGCATCACCTGCGTCGCTATGCGGGCCATTGACACGTTGCAGACCTTGGAGACCAGGGGCACAGTGCGGGACGCCCGCGGGTTGGCTTCCAGGATGTAGACCGTGTCGCCCGCTATGGCGTACTGGATGTTCATGAGGCCGACGACCTTGAGCTCCAGGGCGATCTTCTTCGTGTATTCCTCGATAGTCGCGATATGCTCCTTCTTGATGGTGACCGGCGGTATGACGCAGGCGGAGTCGCCGGAGTGGATGCCGGCCAGCTCGATGTGCTCCATGACGGAGGGGACGATGACCTCGGCGCCGTCGCTTATGGCGTCGGCCTCGCACTCGACCGCGTTTTCGAGGAACTTGTCGATGAGGATCGGCCGCTCCGGCGAAACGTCAACCGCGGCGGCCATGTACTGCCTGAGCATATCTTCAAAATAGATGACCTGCATCGCCCGCCCGCCCAGGACGTAGCTGGGGCGCACCATCAGCGGGTAGCCGATCTGCCCCGCTATGGCAATGGCCTCCTCGACGGTGCTGGCCATGCCCGATTCCGGCTGCGGTATGCCGAGCTTCTTCATGACCTGGCGGAACCGGTCGCGGTCCTCGGTGAGGTCGATCGACTCGGGCGAAGTGCCGATGATGGGCACGCCGGCCTGCATGAGCTGGTTCGCGAGGTTGAGCGGCGTCTGGCCGCCGAACTGGACGATGACGCCGTCCGGTTTTTCCTTGCCGTAGATCGACAGCACGTCTTCGGCCGTCAGCGGCTCGAAGTAGAGCTTGTCCGAGGTGTCGTAGTCGGTGGACACGGTCTCGGGGTTGCAGTTGATCATGATCGACTCGAACCCCTCGTCCCGGATCGCGAAAGCGGCATGGACGCAGCAATAGTCGAACTCAATCCCCTGGCCGATGCGGTTGGGACCGCCGCCGAGGACCATGATTTTCTTTCTTTTCGAAACGGGGACCGTGTCTTTGCCGTTGTAGGTCGAGTAATAATAGGCCCGGTTCTCGACGCCGCTGACCGGCACCGCGTCCCAGCGCTCCACGACGCCCATGGCAGTGCGCTGGCTGCGGATATCATCCTCCTTCAAGTCAAGGATCTTCGCCAGGTATTTGTCGGAGAAGCCGTCCTGCTTAGCCTTCTTGAGCAGATCATCGGGCAGCTTCTTCCCCTTGTATTTCAGCATTTCCTCTTCAAGGTCGACCAGCTCCTTCATCTGCCGGATGAACCACGGCTTGATGCTGGTCCGCGCAAAGAGCTGGTCGATATCGGCCCCCTTGCGGAGCGCCTCGTACATGATGAACTGGCGCTCGCTGGTCGGCGTTGAAGCGAGGCGCATCAGCTCGTCGAGGGGGAGGGAATTGAAATTCTTGGCGAAGCCGAGGCCGTGGCGGCCGGTTTCCATCGACCTGATCGCCTTCAGAAAGGCCTCCTTGTAGGTCTTGCCGATGCTCATGGCCTCGCCCACGGCGCGCATCTGCGTGCCCAGCTCGTCCTTCACGCCCTCGAATTTCTCGAAGCCCCACCGGGCGAACTTGACGACAACGTAGTCGCCGGAGGGGGTGTATTTTTCCAGGGTGCCGTCGCGCCAGTAGGGGATCTCGTCAAGGGTGAGCCCTCCCGCGAGCATGGAGGACACCATGGCAATGGGGAACCCCGTGGCCTTGGACGCCAGGGCCGACGACCGGGAAGTGCGCGGGTTGATCTCGATAACGACTACGCGGCCCGTTTTCGGGTCATGGGCGAACTGTATGTTGGTGCCGCCGATGACCTGGATGGCCTCGACTATGGAATAGGAGTACTTCTGGAGCTTCTGCTGCAGCTCCGGGCTGATGGTGAGCATGGGGGCCGTGCAGTAGGAGTCCCCGGTATGGATGCCCATGGCGTCCACGTTCTCGATGAAGCAGACGGTGATCATCTGGTTCTTCGCGTCGCGGACCACTTCGAGCTCCAGCTCTTCCCAGCCCAGGACCGATTCCTCGACCAGTATCTGGTGCACGATGCTGGCCGCCAGGCCCCGCGCCGCCACGGTGCGCAGTTCCTCCACGTTGTAGACCATGCCGCCGCCGGTTCCTCCCATGGTGTAGGCCGGGCGTATTACCACGGGATAGCCGAGGTCATCGGCGATTTTTTCCGCCTCCTCTATTGAGAAGGCTGGATTGCTCCGCGGCATTTCTATGCCGAGGCGGTTCATGGTTTCCTTGAAAGCGATGCGGTCCTCGCCGCGTTCGATGGCGTCCGCTTCAACGCCGATTATCCTGACGCCGTATTTTTGCAACACGCCGCTCTTGTGCAGCTCCGACGAGAGGTTCAGGCCGGTCTGGCCGCCAAGGTTCGGGAGGAGGGCGTCTGGCCGTTCTTTTTCTATGATTTTCGTGATTGTTTCGGCGTTGAGGGGTTCAATGTAGGTTACGTCTGCCATGCCAGGGTCGGTCATGATGGTGGCGGGGTTCGAGTTGACCAGCACCACCTGGTATCCCAGCTTCCTCAGGGCCTTGCAGGCCTGGGTGCCGGAATAGTCGAACTCGCACGCCTGGCCGATGATGATGGGACCTGATCCGATAATAAGGACTTTCTTGATATCGTCGCGTTTTGGCATATTGAAACCTCGTTGAGTTAATAGGAATGGGTTGCTCTCTGAGGCTGTCCTGAATTACGCCCTCCCCGGAAGAGGGTTTTAGCGCGGCAGGCACCGGTAGGCGCCCTGTTTTTAAAATGTCCCCCTTCGGGGGATTTTGGGGAGTTGCCGGACAGCACCTATCGTAACCGTCCCCGCAGGGCATCCGCCTGCGGGAGGTCCCATGACTCTGGGCCGGATGGCCATGGAAATGGGATTGAGAAAAACGTTACAATCAGCCAATAAATTAAGTAACACTAAAAAACTTGGGGGATTATGTCAAGTATGGATTAATATTGTGATGAATTAATTTAACTATTTACCGGGTATAACGGACCCTGACCAGGTAGGTGAATGCCCAGGCATAATCCTTCGGTTTTTCCACCGGGTTTACCCAGCCGATAAGATGATAATCCCCCGGCTTTTGAAATATCGCGTGGATAACAACATCCTCCTCTTCCCTGATGACGCCGGGCCTGAAAAGGGGTTTTCCCGATAGATCGCGTACGCTTACCATGAGGACCAGGTCCCGGGGAACAGTGAATCGAAGCTCCAGTTCGCCGGAGCAGGATATGACGCAGGATTTATTTCCGTCCATCTGGCTGAGGCCGTTTTGGAAATAGCCATGGCGATAAAAGGGGAGCCTCTCAAAGTCCTTTTTCGTTATTTTATCAGGCATGAGCTGCCACCGGCGCAATTCCGGGAGGTTGGTATAGACGAATTCTGTCGGCGGCGTCAGGAAGTAATGCTCTCGGTATTCCCGAATATAGCGGCTGCCATTGAAGTGTCCCGCGCCGTAAGTACAGTCAAGGAGATACCATTTACCTTCTATTATGACAGCGTTCCAGGCATGGTTGTTGACCACCCTGTCGCCGGGGCTGTAGGCTGAGCCCCTGGTGTAGCCGGTGATCTCGATTGCTCTGACCCCCATCCGCCGCGCCAGCTCGACGAAGAGCTCCGAGTAGCCCTGGCAGGTGCCCTTCCGGTCGCGGAGGGTCTCCCGGGCGGAGTAGTTCTTCTTGTCGGTATCATAGGAGATCATGGCTGTTATCCACCGCCATGCCGCTCTGACCCTCCCCAGTTCATTGGGAGAAGATTGAACCAGATATAACGCCAGGGAGTCGATCGTTTCCATGGCTGATGGCGGCGCCTGGAGGGCGTACCGATCGATTTCAATGAAATTAACCGGGTCAAAGCGCTGGCTGCCCGCCCTGGCGTTTATGTTAAGGATAACCTGGTGCTGCTGGGCCATCAGGCATGCTGTCAGATGGATTGAACATATGGCAAGTACAAGTAGGGATGACCGGCGTTTCATGACATGAAAATGTGCTCAAAATAATAAACTGTCAAGAAAAATGGGGTGGTGTCAGAGTACAACTGATATGAGGATGCAATAAACCTATAGTAATCGGTATCAACAGGGTTTTCCCGGGGTCAGAGCAAAAGGCTTATCCCAATAATAATTGACATTATCAGGCTGAAAGACTACAATCCAAACATTACCCGGGAGCATAAAAAACCATGTCAGAATCCATTCATCGGTCCATTGTTATCATGCTGATAACGATTATGATATTCCCCGCCGGTTCCGGTGCAGCCGACTCTGAGAGTTCAACCTGGAAGAAAACCTTCGGCGGAAAGCAGATGGACTATGGCAGATCCATCTCCCGGACTTCCGATGGCGGATACGTCATGATCGGCGGAACCTGGTCCTTCGGGACCGGCGGCGATATCCTCCTGGTGAAGACCGATGGCGACGGCAACCGCCAATGGATGAAGAACTACGGCGGAAGGGATACCGATGCCGGCTTGTGCGTGATCCAGACTTCGGACGGAGGATACGCCTTGTGCGGATGGACCGATTCTTACCGGCCGGGGGCGAGCGGCTGCATCCTCATCAAGACCGACGCTTCGGGGAACCAGCAATGGCTCAAGACCTATTATGGCCCCCGTGAAAAGGAAAACTCGGCAAACTGCCTGATACAGACGGCGGATGGAGGTTATCTGCTCGCCGGCGATACCTCCGCGGGCGGGGTCCCGGGATATGACATCTGCCTTATCAGGGTCGATGACAGGGGAATTTTGAAATGGCGTAAGACCTACGGCTCGAAGTATCATGATGAGGCGTACTCCGTGGTTGCGGCATCCGACGGCTGCTATGCCGTATGCGGCGTTATCGGCACGTCAGATCCCAATAACAGCGACGTGTATCTCTTTACAGTCGACGGCAAAGGGACAAAACTATGGGAAAAGACCTATGGCGGTGACCGTGACGATATCGCCTATGGTCTGTCCCGGACCTCCGACGGCGGATTCGTCATAACCGGAAGGACCCATTCTTTCGGCGCCTGGGGCAACGATGCCTTTCTTATCAGGACTGACAGCGGCGGAAAACAGGAATGGCTGAAGACCTACGGCGGCCGCGGCAACGAGTTCGGCATGAGCGTCTTTGAAACATCTGGCGGATATGTCATCGGCGGCGAAACCGACACTGATACGGCCGGCTCCTATGACCTGATGTTGATCAGGGTTGACAGGCAGGGAGCTCTTCTCTGGGAGAAGAAATATGGAGGACCAAACCTGGAAGGCGGCGGATATGCGGTGCCGGCCCGTAACGGCGGCATTGTGCTCTTCGGCAGCACCCATTCGTACGGAGCCGGGATGCAGGACCTGTGGATCATCAAAACCGATGATGGAGGAAATGTCCGGTAAGGATGGGGGTCCCTGCTCAGGCCCTCCCGCGGCGAAAAAAAGTCCCCGCTTGCGGCGGGGATAATGTTAAGGAGTAGACGCAAATAAATCATGCCTTACCAGCGGTTTTCCCAGTAATCGAAGGCGTCAATAATATCGAGATACACCCCGTCAAAACCCGCATCCATGATCTTTTTTAAATATGATGAATCATTGCCGTATATGATGGCCTGCCACGCGGGGTCCCAGTAGCGCACCTTGTAATTTCCCGGCCAGCCGGGGTTCTGGGCGCCAAGCCACGGGGGGGTCCCCGGGAACCAGCCCGGCTGCCAGTAGTAGCGGTAGTTCTCCGCCTCCCCGATGCTCATGTAGCAGATGACCAGGCGGCTTCCGCCGTTTTTCTTTGTCTTGAGGGAGTCTACATCGGCCGAGCTCAACGGCGAGCCGTCGTTGAAAAAGAGGTCAATAAGGACCACGTCGTAATTGGTGTCCTGTATGGCCCCAAGGAAATGTGCCCTGGTGTCATAGGCCGAGGGGTTGATCAGGTAGAGAAAATTCTGAGCAATGGACAAAGATGGCATGTTGCTGGCATTTACATGGTATGGGTCAGCCGGATATGCCGGGATGTTGTCCAGGTCCCGGCGGTCTGCCGCAAAGGAGATGTAGCCGCTGGCGTTATTCTTCGAATAGGAATCATCCATGTATGATGGTGTCGAGCAGTAGTCGATGGCAAGGACCTTCTTGTCGTAGGTTTTAGCGATATCAAGGAAGCCCTTCAGGTAGGCGGTTGTGCCGGAAGGAGTGGCCGTGTTGTCGGCGTTATACCCGTAATACAGGTCCTCCTGGCCCACGCCGCTTATGGCATCGAGGTAGGCGGTCACCGGGGCGCCAGCGGTGTCCCCCGTGTCGGTTATCAGCTCGATCCCGTTCTGGGGGATGACGATGAAGCTTGGTTTGCTGACCCGGGCATAGGAGCTGATGCCCTGGACGAATTCCCGCATTGCCTGGCGGTATCCCTGGTCGGGAGCGCCGTCCGTCCAGAGCAGCGTCAGGGGGAGAAGGTTTTTGCCGCTGTTCTTCGAGCACCCAACCGGCAGGAGCAGCAGTAACGCGGCTATGGCCAGCATTATTCTCGTCCGGCATAACGGCGCTGCGGAATCGGCATTATTGTTATGTTTTCTTATAGTTGCTGTCATGTTTACAACCAATCTAATCTATAGTGAAAAAAGAAGATCGTCAAATTTATTGATGATTTTTTATGATATTTTCAAAAAAAAGAAAGACCGGTTATCCGGTCCTTCCAGGTTGCTTAAGGTCGGCGGTTTTGGTGAGGTGTTATGAAAGTTTTTTACTGAGGCGGTCCCTGTCTTTAAGGAGAAGGTCCCGGTGGCTGTACTCCTGCCTGGCGATCTCTTCTATCTTTTCGGCGATCATGATGTTGTAATCGGCCGCCTTTTTGAGCAGGCGCGCCATGCTTTCATACAGTTTGCCCAGGGATTCCTCGGAACCGGCCAGGATCTCCAGGGCCTTGAGTATGTCCTTCTCCTCGGAGATTTGCTTGAACACCGTATCGAGGAGATTGTTCTGGAAATCAATGATCATGCTTTCCCTCATGACCGGCTTCGGGAATTTCTCGTTGAAATTCTCTATGATCTTCGCGTGTTCGAAGGAATGGACTTCCATGAACTCCAGAACGTTCCGGGCCCCCTCGAGGCGGGCCACGTTTTTAATCTTCTGGTAAAATGTCGCCAGGGTGTTTTCGAGGAAAATGATGAAGTTGATGTATTCATTGGCCATGGCCGCGCCTCGTGAATGGTATTGTAGGCATAATAACAGGTTCGGCACTTATAATATAAACAGAACCGGGCATTGCGTCAACCGTCAACAAATACCGCATCAGGGAGAGGACATCCCGGTTGCGTTATTTCTGACGCGCCTTCCTGCACACATACACGGCCATGAAGTGGTCGCCGTAATCGGCCCGGTCTATGTCAAATCCCGCGCGGTAAAGCATCTCTTCCATGACCCAGTCAAAGGTCGAATATTCGTTCCTGACATGGTTGGAAAACTTTTCCGCCATGTTGTCGCCGGAGGCCTTCCTGAAATCTTCTATGACGTGGCTGACCGTGGCCTCGTACTTTTCCAGTTTAAGGGAGAACACCACGTCGCGGAGGTAGAGCCTTCCGCCGGGGTTCAGCAGGGCGCACATCTTCACGAGGGCCACCTGCTTCCAGAAATCCGGAAGGTGGTGCAGCGCCAGCTGGGTCACGATCGCGTCGAGGGGGCCGCCGTCGTGGCGGTAGTTCAGGAACCCGGCATTGACGAAGCGGATGTTGGAGCGGCCCCGTGACCGCGCCTTTTTTTCCGCGTAGGCCAGCATGACCGGCGAAATATCCACGGCATAGACCCGGCCGCACAGCTCCGACGCGGCGCATATGAACTCACCGGTGCCGGAACCGAACTCGAGGAGCGCGCTTCCCCCGGCAAGTTCCAGCGAAGACATGATTTCCCCTATCTCGGCGGGGATGTCCCGTATGGTGGCCATGCGCCGGTCGTAATCCTCGACTTCCGCCTCGCTGTTGTAGTCCGTGCCGACGTGCCTCATCTCGTCGTACTGCCATGTCTGCGAAGGTGTCATGTGTTGCTCCTTAATCTGCGGCTGCCTGAAAAAAACCGAATTTAATCAAAGCGTTAAAACCGTCATGGATTCAATGTATCCGTAACCCGTATGAACGTAAATAAGAAATTTTCCTATATGCAAAAACCGCCGCTAAGGGCGGCGGTTTCGGGCAGAGTTAATAAAACATCGAGAGTATCATTCGCTTGTGGATGAACTCGAACTGGAGCTGCTGGAGGAAGTTGATGTCGATGCTGCAGTGCCTGATGTTTTATCGGTATCTTCCTGGTCTACTTTGTATTGCAGGACCAGCGTGTCAGAACAATAGGTGGTGGAACTGCTCGATGTGCAGGTGGGGAGGGGGGCAAAGCCTTTTTCATCCAGTTCGTTGTCTTTATAGACCAGGATCATCAGGGAATCCTCGGATGCTTCCCGTGTCGCGGTTATGGTCGCCGAGGAAATTTTGCCAGCGGGAAAAACCGCCTGGCTTTGCAAGCCATTTATCGTAATGGGTGTTTTCCCATCAATAATTATAGTTGCGTTGAATAATTCTCCGCCGCTACCGCTGCAAATGATAAAGATGTTGATATCATAATCGTCCGTATCCTTAAACATGTCGCAGGACATGAAAACCGCGCCTGCCGCGATGAAGAGTATAACCAGAATTTTACGGAAAAATATCAGTTTCATCATTTTAATAACCTGTATGAACTAACTATACATAACATAATACAAAGACCGTTTTTTTCAACTATTAATTGAAGAAACAGGGATAAAATAATATTACCTTCGCTTAAAATTCGCGATTTTGTAAGAGATCATCATGGTTTTTCGTGTTACGAGGCGCCCACCTTCCATGTGTTATAATGGATGCGCAGGGGATGATATTCGTTCTTCGGGGGTTTTTTTTCCGCCGGATAACCTATCGGGAGGAGGGAAAAGGGGACAATATGGTCGGGCAGGTTAAGGAGCCTGCGGAGCCCCTCGACCCGGTCCTGCCGGGGATACACGCCGAGCCAGACCGAACCGAGACCCAGGGAGGCCGCGGCCAGGAGCATGTTTTCCGTGGCGGCGGAGCAGTCCTGCACCCAGAATCCCTCATGTTTTTCCATCAGCAGGTCGCCGCATACCAGGATCGCCACCGGCGCCTGTCTGACCATTTCCGCATGGGGATGGACTGATGGTATTTCCTCGAGGATTTTACGCCGGTTGATGACGACGAAATGCCACGGCTGTTCGTTTCCCGCCGACGGGGCGTTCATGCCGGCCCTTATGATGTCCTCGATGGTTTCCCGCGGAAGGGGCTTCGAAGAGTATTTCCTGATGCTTCGCCTGGCGTATATGGCGTCCATGAGTGTACCCGGGGAATTGCTGCGCCGGTGCCTTGATGGAAAGCGTCCTATTCCTTATTCCGGGTCGCCTGTTCCCGGGCGCGCTTCATGGCTATCACATCGGCGATAAACGAAACCGCCACGGCAGCGGTCGTAACGGCGCAGATGACGATCATCGCGCTGCGGCTCATATGAAATTTATCGTAGAATCTGCCGACCAGGAAGCTGTATGAGAGAAAGCATAAGGTAAACGTCAGTGTCATGATGAGCTTGGTTTTTTCGAACATGGCATACCTCGTGATTATGGTTACTCTTGATCAACGCACGACAGACGTGCGGAAAAATCCACTAAATAGTGCCGGCCTTTCCCCCCGCCGAAGGCGGCGGTGCATGCAGCATGGTTACCATACCGGCATATTTTGTCAATACAGTTGTGGTTTTATCAGCGGCGGTCAGAACCGTTCATCTTCCTCGTGGTCAAGGCGGAGCACGTGGCCGAAACGCTCTTTTTTCGTTTCCATGTACCGCCGGGAATGCCGGTCAGGGGCCAGTTCGTGGTGGACCCGCTCCGTGACCCGTATCCCGTACTTTTCCAGCTGTTCCACCTTGTCCGGGTTATTGGTCATCAGGCGCACGCTTTTCACGCCGATTTTCTTCAGCATTTCCGCCGGAATGCGGTAGTCCCGCTCGTCCGGCTTGAAGCCCAGGATGGTGTTGGCGTCAACGGTGTCCAGGCCGTGGTCCTGGAGGGCATAGGCCCTGAGCTTGTTCATGAGACCGATGCCCCGGCCTTCCTCCATGTGATAGAGGAGAATCCCTCTTCCTTCATGTTCGATGATCTCAAGGGCCTCATGGAGCTGGGGGCCGCAGTCGCACCGGCGGCTCCCCAGGGCGTCGCCCGTAAGGCAGGAGGAATGGATGCGGGTGGGCATCTCCTCGCCGTCGCCGACATCGCCTTTCAGGACGATGGTGTGGTCCTTCGCGTCCTTGTTGTTGACGAAGCCGATAATCCTAAAAGTGCCGTATTCCGACGGAAAATCCGCGACCGAAACGACCTTGACGCAGATGTCGTCGGGACAGCCTTGGCAGTCAAGCTCATTGGGGCATCGGCGCAGCGACTCGATATCCTGCCGGATGATCTCTTCAAATGTCGGTTCCTTCATGTTCCGAATCTCCGCTGACAATAGGGTGGGTAACAATCTGCAGCGGCGCTGAATATTTGCAATAACATTTTACGGCATGGGGGACGGGGCCCGGCCTACCGGCAGAAGCTCCTGACCTGCTGAACGCTCTTGCATTTCAGCTCCGTCATTTCCACCGAACAGCCGATGTCGCTCCTCATGCAGCGCCTGAATTCGGCCATGGCCATCCTGTCCCTTGTTTTCGAATCGTTGACGGAGGCATCGCTTTCAAGGACCTTGAAAAACTTGAAGCAGCAGTCGTTTTTCATGCTGTCGGCGGTGCAGAGGGCATAAGCCGGGCTTCCGATATGGTAATCCGTGCTGACGCGGGAAAGCGACGCCAGCCCCAGCAGCAGAATGAGGGTTATGGTGGTGAATATTTTTTTCATTGTCCGGGACCCCCTGGGATATGTAATGCTTCTGGTTTAGTAATCGGCGGGAATAATCCCGTAACCCAGACTTTATTTGCCGGGGAGTTGAATATTTTTCCGGTGCCGGTATTAATATTGACAGGTTCATGATGAGGATATAGGATTTTGTCCTGCCGCATGGTTCCCATCGGACGCAGTGCGGTATAACCGGGTAAAGGGGAATTGCCATGAAACGATTGGTCCGCTTTATACTGACGCTCATCCTGCTGGCCCCGGCGGCCCTTGCCGCCGCGGATTACAAGATCGTAGTGCTGCCCTTCGACAAGATAAACAAGGAGAAAAACCTTGAGCTGGAGACCCTCTCCGTCGGCATCGGGGAAACCCTGTCGGGGGCCCTCTCCAACGTGAATAACTTCATTATCATAGATTCATACCGCGTGAGAAAATATCTTCTCGATAATTCGGAGTTCAGCCAGGCCATCGGCGCCGGCGACGAGAAGAACATGGACCGCCTGCGGAAACTGACCCAGGAAAAGCTTAACGGCGATTACATCGTGTACGGCAGCTTTTACACCGTCGGGAAGCAGATCAACCTGGACGCGAAGTTCGTGAACGTGGACAGCGGCAAGGTCCTGAAGGCCGCCTCGGTCCATGGACCGTACCCTGACCGGATCTTCGAGCTCCAGGAGGACCTGGCGAAAAAGCTGACCAACGCCATAAACGGCAGGATCAACGAGAAGCAGACCGAGAACATGAACGAGTACATCTCGTCCACCAGCGACTATATCGCGTACCAGTATTACATACAGGCCAGGATGGAGCACCTCAAGTTCAATCCGGCCGAATACGCCAGGGCCATCGAGCTGTACCGGAAGGCGGCGGCGCGGGACCCGAAGTTCGCCCTGGCCTATGCCGGCATGTCCGAGGTGAATTCCCTGTGGGGCTATCACATCAAGTACGGCGGGGGCAACTACCGGCCGAAGCTGGAGCAGTCGATACGGGACGGGAAGAAGGCCGTTGAACTGGGAGGCAACCTCTACCAGACGCACCGGGCGCTCAGCCTGGCCTACGTCAACAGCGATGATTTTAACAACGCGCGCCTGGTCATTGACCGGGCCTACGCCCTCAACGACAGGGACCCGGAGATCCTCTTCGTCAAGGCCACGGTCACCAATTACGAATACAAGGAGATGGGCAGGCCGGGAAGCGAATCGAACCGGTACATAACGCAGGCCCTCAGCATCAATCCCGAGCTCATCGTGGCGCGCTGGGCGCTGGCCTACTCGCTATCGGTACTGGGCAAGAAAGACGAGTCGTTGGCCGAGTACCGTAAGATACTGGCGGCCAACCCCCGCCATGCTGCGAGCCTCCATAACATCGCCCTGATCTATTACGAACGGCAGGATTACCGGAACACGATTGAGTACGCGCGGCAGGCCATTGCCTCCGCGCCGGAGGTCCCGCAGTACCACGTCACCATGGGGCTGGGATACTACGGCCTCAGGGACTGGAGCAGCGCGGAGAAGGCGTACCGGGCTGCATTGAAGCTGAAGCCTGATATGCCGCTGGCGTTTTTCAACCTGGGCGGGGCGCTCTACATGCAGCAGAAGTACCGCGAAGCGCGGGACGCCTACGCCGGCGCGCTGAAGTTCCAGCCGGACTATCCGGAAGCGGAAAAGTGGAGGAATATCTGCGAGGATTACATGAACAGGAAGTAGGCCGCACAATTTATTACAGCACAGAGCGAGGAAAACCATGGGTGACCGGAGATCGATAAAAAGCAGCGCATCGGAGGACCGTCTCGAGAAGCTCATAGCGGAGCGGCTCAAGCCGGGGTCAGATAAGGAGAAGATAGACGAGCGGATCTGGGACCTTTTCGGCGAAACCTGGTGCGTCATGTTCACCGACCTGTCGGGGTTTTCCCGCGGCGTCGCCAAGTTCGGCATCATCCACTTTCTGCAGACCATCCATGAGTCCGAGCGGATCCTTATCCCCATCATCGAGAACAACGACGGCATCCTCCTCAAGGTGGAGGGCGACAGCTTCCTGGTCATATTCCGCAACGTCGCCAAGGCGATCCAGTGCGCCATCACCATGCAGCGCACCCTGAGGGCGTACAACGAGGACAAGTCCGACGAGGAGAAGGTGCTCCTCTGCGTGGGACTGGGATACGGGAAGATGCTCAGGATCGGCGATTCCGACGTGTTCGGCGCCGAGGTGAACGCGGCAAGCAAGCTCGGCGAGGACACGGCCGACGCGTGGGAGATCCTGGTTACCGACGCGGTGTACCAGAGGGCCAAGCAGAGCAAGGGCATCTCCTTCGAGGAGATCGGGGACGCGCCGGCGGGAAGCAACGGTGCTTACAAAATAATTTACAGCCTGTAGCGTTCGCCGATCACAGCGGCACAATGGGGGATATGCATGGCCATGGGTGATGGGACCGGAACGGATGCGGCGATACAAAAGAAACTCCGCCTTTTAAAGATCGGCCTCTACGGTTTTGTCAGCAGCCTTGTCGTTACCGTTTTTTTTCTCTTTTTTACGGGCGCCCTTTCACTCCTGGGCCTGGTCTGGACTGAAAGGGGAATCATCGAAACCGCCGGGAACATGATCGGCAGCGTCATCGCCTTTCTATTTGCCGCGCCCTTTATATTCTTTGCCATCCTCATCGCGTCCCTCCTGATGAAGCCACGGGGAGCGGACATGGCCCCGCTCATGAAGCCCTCAGCGGGGGCCATCGCCATAATCATGGTGGCCGGTGTTGTGTTCAGCGCCGCGCCCATCCTGGCCTCTTTCATTGCCGTAATGTCGGTCCTCTATCTCCGCGGCAACGGCGTCATATTCTTCGCCATGGCGTATTTTGCCCTGGCGTGCCTCATTTTCATGCTTTCGGTCGGATATGCGATGATACGGGAGGTCTCGGCGGTCAAGGAACTGGAGACCGATATCAGCTGGGTCAGGCGGGCCTTCCGGGCCCTCCGCGTCGGCGGCGCGGAGGGCGGACCGGAAATGGATGAGAGATCCCACCGGGCCCTCACGCGCGCCGAGAGGATAATCGGGTCTTCCATGGGCCTGGTCCTGTTCCTTATTTTTCAGGTGCAGAACATAATCGAAACGACCCGGAGCGTTACCGGCCATGGCTCCGATAAAACCTGGCTTGAAGTTTTTGCCACAACGGAAACGCTCCTGGCCCTCTTTGCCCTCTTTATCATCATCTTCTCGACGCTCTTCATCATCAAGTCGGTGAAGACCGTGTTCCGGGTAAGGGGCGGCCCGATCGAAAAGGAGTAAGACCATGATAAAAAGTTGCGGTATAACTCTGTCTGTAGTCATCCTGGTATCAGCGGCAGCCCTATCCGCCGGACCCGGAAACAGGTCCGGAGAAGACGGCCGCGTGGCGGAGATCCGCGCACTCTACCAGGGGGTCGTGAAGAATCGGGCCGCCGGCTGGATGATCTGCGACCGCTATGAGTCGAACAGCGGGAAGACCGTGATTCCCGGCAGGGGGGCAGTCAGCTACCGCGTCAGCATATGGCGGTACGATAAGTTTCTCTGGCTGAATGTTTCGCAGGACCCGGAGCCGAAATGCTGGATGGCGCAGCTCGATTATTCCAGCGGCACCGACGCCGGGATGTCCTTTGAGTTTCTCTTTGATGATAAAGACAATGTCGTCTTTTTTTATCAGTCCCTTCCGAAGTCCTCGGAACAGCGTTATTACTTTTCGGCGGGAAAGGTGATCAGGGTCATTGATGGGAAGGGGGCACCCGGCAGCCCGGCTGCGCACCATCTGGACTATGCCGAACAGTTCATCATGGGAGCGGCCCGGGGGATCAGGGGACTCCGCATGCCGGATATCTACATGCGCTGAAGCGATCTGGAGGCTCCGATGAAATACCGATCAACGGCGATTATCCTTACTGTTCTTATGATGAGTTCGCTTGCCGCCGCGGCCCTTCCCAGGCCTGACGGGGAGGTCCGGCGCCATCTCCCCCAAGGCCAGGAAGCGGTGAGCGTGACCCGGGGCGATTTCGGCACTGAAATCAACGGCGTTATTGTCATTTACCAGGAGGAGGGATGCAACGAGTGCCGTTATGCCGGCATGGCCCTCGTGGCGGAGAAGGGCGGCGCGACCCGGGCGGTGCCGCTGCCGGATATCCGCCAGTTCGACAACCTCACGGTGGAGAACCGGGGCGTCGGCCAGGCACTGTTCGCGGACATCGACTTTGACGGGCAGAAAGAGGTCCTGATCCCCGTCAGGGGTTTCCGCAGGGGCCCGGAGGGCTATCCCCTCATGGTCGTGGCGGTCATCGACTGGAACGGGACGGCTTTCGTAAGGCTGGAAAAGGCCGAGCTCTATTTCGGCGATCTCTGCTCCAGCGTGACGCAGGTGAAGGCCATGATCAACCTCCTGGTAACGTGCTCCGGAACCTATGTGTCGGAAACACCGGGCATGTCCGCGGACCTGGTCATTGCCCTTGCTGCAAACGGGGAGCTCACCGGGACCTGGAACGCGGTCTACGGCCAGGCCCACCTGTGCGACAGGCTGACTTTTACGCTGAGGCAGGGGAGGGGGAGGATCGAGCTCGTGAAGACAAGCGCCTCTTCCGGCGCCGACGAGGTCATCGGCGCGATGCAGGTCAACGGCAGGAAGGCGGTCCTCAGGTTTTTGAAGGACCTGGGGGAATATGACTGCGGCGCCGGGCATCTGCCGGTGGTGAAGCTCAGGCGGAAATAATGGTCATCCCGCCTTTCTCCCGGTCATGGCGTCGATGCTTACCTTTATGATGCAGGTCCGTTCGAAGGAATGTTGCCGGTACTCCCATGTTCCCTGTCGCGAGTAGTGGCCCATGATGATGTCAAGGGCTTCCCGCTTCGCGTCGCTGTCATCCACGAACTGCGCCCTGCCGGTGCCGACGACGCTCCGGTATTTCATCCCGTAGCCGCAGGCGGTGTCGGACCGGATCAGTTCCGCGTCCACGTCGACCTCGAAGCAGACCACGGGATTTTTTTTCAGGATATCGATTTTCTTTCCCGCCATGCCCGTGTGGAAATACAGGGCCCGGTCGCGGTACCCGAAATTGAAAGGCACGATATAGGGGACGGCGCCGTCGGCCATGGCCAGCCGGCAGATATCGGCTTTTAGCAGTATCTCCTCGATGCCGGCGAGATCGCTGATCTCGTATTCTTTCTTGCGCATGTATCTCTCCAGTTATCCAATCAGGTCCTTTTCCTCCGGTATGTCCTCCGCGGCGATGGTGCAGAGGATCTCGTCCGTGAGGGGCGATATGCCGGCGATCCGGTTCGCCTGCCGCTCCACGATGCGCTCGAAGATGTTGCGTACCGCCCGGCCGTTGCCGAAGGTGCGGTCCCGCTTTTCGTAGAGGGACGTGAACAGGGACAGGGCCCTGGCGCGCGCTTCCTCCGGCACCCTGAACTCCGCGTTCTTGCAGAAGGAGTCGAAGATCTTTATCAGCTCTTCCGGCCTGTAATGATCGAAGTAGAAGTAGCGGCTGAAGCGGGACTTGAGTCCCGGGTTGGAAAGGATGAAGCGGTCCATCTCCTCGGTGTAGCCCGCAACGATGACCACCAGGCGGTCCCGGTAGTCCTCCATCCGCTTGAGGATGGTGTTGACCGCTTCCTGGCCGAAGTCCCTGCCGCCGATGTCGTCCGGGATAAGGGCATAGGCCTCGTCGATGAAGAGGACGCCGTCCAGGGCCTTCTGCACCACGTTGTCCACGTTGATGGCGGTCTGGCCCACGTATCCGGCAACGAGGCCGGCCCGGTCGGTCTCGACGAGCTGGCCGCGCTTCAGGAGGCCCAGGCACCGGTACACCTTGCCGAGGAGCCGGGCGATGGTGGTCTTGCCGGTCCCCGGCGGACCGTAGAACACGGCGTGGAGCGACAGCGGCGTCGCCGGGAGCTTCCGCTCCTCGCGCTCCTTCTGGACCTTGATGAGGTTGACCAGCGTCGCTATCTGCTCCTTTATCTTGTCCATGCCGACCAGGGCGTTGATCTTCTCCATGACCTTGTCCAGGGTCTCTTCCTCCTCGGCCTCCTTGATGGCAACCGAGGTTGATGAAACCGCTGTGCCGCGGTTGATGAGCCGGTAGATCTGCTTGAGGCGCTCCTCTTCATCCGGGGAGAGTGAGCCGTCGGCCTTCATGAGGCACTGGGCGAAGGTGTAGAGGGCGGCGCCGGCGCGGTCCGCGTTCCTGGTCCCCTGCCCGCGGTCCAGGTTTTCCAGCAGGTTCATGGTCTTCAGGGAATAGCCTTCCAGGTCCATGCCCGGTTTCGTTTTCTTGATGTAGCCGGAAATAGTGTTCCAGTATGCCATCAGGTCCCCCTTCCGGTCCGCCGGGAAGGTGTCGCCGCGGAAGATCTCCTCCGCGAGGGCCGCTGTTGCGTCGGACCCGTCCGGGTTCAGGGGCAGGAGCACCAGGGAGATGAAGATAAGCTCAGCGGGAGACATGGTGCCGTCGGACATCCCGCAAAGTGACGAAAGCAGGATGATATCGTTTGCCAGGGCATTTTTAAAATCCTTATCATTGATGAGGCCGATGAGCTCCGCCAGGGTCCTGTTGATCTTTTTTGCTTCTTTAAAGAGGAAGTCGAGGCTCCTGTCGTCTATGGAGATCTCCGCGCCGGATGCCTTTCCCTCTGCCGCGCCGGTGATGATTGTTTTGTTCATTTCCTCCAGGGTCTTCATCGTGCTGTTGATCTCGTCGAGGATCCGGAGCGTGGTATCCTCCCGGGGTGCGGCAGCGACGCCGCCCCGGCTGTTGATGACATCAATGAACCTTGTGACCGCGGACCTGTTGTCGAAGGTCTTGAAGGTGACCTGGGTCGATTTGAGCTTCAGGGTCATGATTATGGAAGAGAAGGCCCGCTCGAAGGCGATGCCCCTGATATCGCCGAAGGCAAGTTCCTCGTACTGCGGGCCGGATAGTTCGCTCGTGACGAAAAGGAGGCGCCGGTCCGTGGCAATAAGGACGCCTGCCAGGTCCCTGTCGCCGGAGATTTTTATGCCGCGGTAGAGACCGTCAAGGAGGTCAATGACATTCTCGCCCCTGGCCAGGAGCTTTTCCAGGCCCCTGAGGACGTTTTTCTTGTTGGATACGAGGATCCAGTTCTGGATTCCGTCGAGCTGCTTTTCGATGTCTCTGGATGATGCCATGTTTGGTGCCCGGACTTATGGTTGTTGCTCTGACCCCCAGGGTAGCTTGAAAGGAGGGTTTTTCACAAGCATTATTTTGTTTATGGGGGTTATGAATTATAATGTAGATAGTTATCGCCCCGGTATGGATAGTTATCGGTACTTTATATTTGCAGGTGTCAGAGTAAAACTGTATTCCACCGATAGTTATCGGTGAACGATTGGTAAGTTTATCATTCCGGAATTCCCCTATTGACTTCAGTCCCATTCGCTTCATCTGGAGCCGTTTCGCGATATGTATGCGCGCTCCGCCTCCACAGGGCCGCGACCAGGCTGGCAATAATGGAGTGGAAGAGGCTCGATATGGCGCTCGGGATCGCGGTAACCGGGTCGGCAAAATTGTTCCGGGCCAGCACCACGCCCAGGCCCGAATTCTGCATCCCCACTTCGATGGAAATGGTGCGGGCGGTTATCACGTCGCGGGTGACGATAAAGGCCATGATATATCCCATGAGAAACCCGCCGGCATGGAGCGAGAATACCGCGGCGATAAGCTTCCATCCCGCTTCGAGGATATGGTCCCTGCCGGCGCCGATGATGGAGGCCACGATCAGGGTGATGAAGATCACCGCGACCAGGGGCATGGCGGGTTTCACCGCCTTCGTGAAGCGGGACAGGTATCGGTTCATGAGCACCCCGGCGGTCACCGGAAGGAGGATCACCTGCACCGTGGTAAGAAAAAGGCCGAAGGCCGGCACGTCGACGCGGCTTCCCGCCAGGAGCGCGGTGAAGAAGGGCGTGGCGACGATGGCCAGCATGGTGGTGATGCTCGTCATGGTCACCGACAGGGGCACGTCCGCCTTCGCCAGGTACGCTATGACGTTGGAGGCGGTGCCCCCGGGGCACGACGCCACCAGGATGAGGCCCACCGCCAGCGGCGTCGGCAGGTCATATATATAAGCTATGCTCCAGCCGAGTAGCGGCATGACGCCGAACTGGAGGCACACCCCTGCCAGCACCCGTCCCGGGAACTTCACGACGCGGCGGAAGTCGTCCACGGTCAGGGTTACCCCCATGCCGAGCATGATGATCCCCAGGCCGACGGTTATCAGGTTTCCTGAAAACCAGGTGAATGACGGTGGATATGCCAGGGCTATGACGCTGGCTGTGAGGACCCAGGCGGGGAACCCCCTGGTGATGTAATCGAGTATCTTCATCGCTGATAAAAAAGAGTAGAAAAAATCAGATTAAATAGTATTTATAGTTTTTATCCCGCTGTCTGCGGCGACGAGACAAAAAAATCAATAAATATGAGCCAATTCTCATAATTATTGTCAATAGTATATTTGCAAGCACATTAATCCAGCAACAATTTTACCGGGGTAGGCATATGATAAAGAAAAGAATTTTCGCGATGTCAATGGCCGCGATTATGCTTATGGGAATGGCCTGTAAAAAGGAGAAAGCAGAAACGGATCCGGCGATTAACATTGTCCTGCTGTTCATGGCCATGGCGCCACCGTGCGATGATAGTGGGGCGAAGTATCATGAGATAACCCTTGATTATAGAACTTCTGGAAGAACACCCTATCAGATGGGAGAATATTTCGGCGTGCAGACTGTTGACCTGAATGCTGATTTCGAACGGATCTTTGACTGGTACATATACATGGCGTCCGCCATTGTTCCCTATGAAACCATGATACAAAGGGCACTGGCAATTAAGACCCAAATCCCCGCCGAGTATCAGGAGGAGATCAACGGCCTGGCCAGCGTGTGCAACGGGACAGAAGACAGACTGTTAGACGGCAAGCTTTCAGAAAATGAATTATATATTCTCGAGACCCTTCCGGACGTATGGATCTCGGCGCAGTGTTCGTCCGTGGCGGTGTTCGGGTCGTCGTCGGCCACGGGAAATACCATCATAGGGAGGAACCTGGAATGGTTCGGCGGTATCCCGTACAATTACCTGTCAAAGCTACAGGCCGTGGTGACCGTGAAGAATACTGTTGCGTCAGGTCGGAAAGATGTATGTCTCATCGGATACCTTGGATTTCTGGGTTGTATAACCGGGTTCAACAACGACGGTCTCTTCGGCGCTATACAGGTGTCCAGCGGAGATACGAGCCTCTATGATGCGACCGGCAAGGGATCCTATAATATGATTCTCCGCTATGTCCTTGAAACGCAGGATTCGGTCGTCAATGCCGGTAATTATTTGACCAGCGATACCCTTGAATTTGCCGCCGGTCATCTCCTTGTCTTTACCGATCCCGGCGAGGCCCGGGTCTTTGAATATGATCCAGCGGGCCTTCGGGGCATGCGGGCCTGGAATACTCATGGTTTAAGAGACACTTGGGTTGATCATGATTATACCATTGGCGCCGTAAACTCAAATCTACTCTCAACTCTCTATAACAACCATACCGGCAACAATGTTTCTCGTTGGAACAGCATGAGGACCCAGCTCCAGTCAAAGCTTGATGATACTTCAACGCCCGACAAGGTCACGGTTGATGAAGTTAAGAGGGTCATCACCTATTACCAGGGGACCAGGCCGGGAGCGGTCGATGGCGACCTGTACCGGAATTACATTCAGCAGACGATACTATATCAGCCCGCAACACCAAATAGTGTTGAGGTGCATTTTCATCCCCTGTGCATACAATCACCGGGATATCCTTATACTGCTGATGGGTTCTTTACACCTATTACGGCTGATTTTTAGAATTATTCCTGTGAGAAAAATATTTCCTTCTCGCCCCCTCAGGGGGACGGGGGGTGACAGGCGCGGTCACGTGACCACGCCTTCGTAATATACAAGCCCCCCATCCGGGGCCGGGGGCATTATATTTTTCCATCTCTACAGCCATTTCTTCTTTATAAACAGCAATACCGCCACCACCGCGAGAAGCAGGCTCACCACTATTACGAAGATGAACCCCAGGGGATGCTCCTGGAGGGGGAGCTTGACGTTCATGCCGTAAAAGGCCGCTATGGTCCCCGGTATGGTGAGGATGATGGTCATGGAGGTGAGGAACTTTATGGTTATGTTCAGGTTGTTCGATATGACCGAGGCGAAGGCGTCCATCATGCCGCTCAGGATGTCGCTGTAGACGTTGGCCATCTCCAGGGCCTGGCGGGTCTCGATCGTGATGTCCTCGTAGAGGTCCTCCAGCTCGGTGTCCATGCGGGCGAAGCTGTGCTTCTGGAAGCGCTCCAGCATGAGTTCGTTCGTCTTGAGGGACGTGGTGAAGTAGACCAGACACTTTTCGAGGTTCATCAGCTTGATGAGCTGCTTGTTCTTCGATTCCTGCTCCAGCTTCTTCTGTATCATGTTGGCCGCGTTGTTGATCTGCTTCAGGTACTGGAGATAGAGCACCAGGGACCTGAGGATGATCTGGAGGATGAACTTGACCCCGGTGATGGTGGTGATGTTCTTCACCCGCCCCTCGATGATGTCCCTGAGAATGACCTCGTCCTTCGAGCACACGGTGATGAGGACGCCCCCCACCAGGATGACGCCGATGGGCAGGGTCACGTACATCAGGTCAGGGTTTTCCTCGTCAAAGAAGGGGACCTTGACGATGATGAGGGTCGCCGGGCCTTCAATTTCAACGCGCGCCGTCTCATCGATGTCAAGCGAGGCGGTTATGAAGTCGAAGGGGACGTTGAAATACTGGGCCAGGTGGGGAAGGTCGTCACGGGAGGGGTTGACGATGTTGATCCAGCAGTCTTTTTCGATGCGGTCGATTTTCCTGATGGCGCCGTCAGCGAGCTTGTAGACCTGAATGAGGGGCTGGATCTCGACGGCGATCTCCTCGGCCGTCATCTCCTCCTCTGCCGGAATCTCCGCCTTCAGGAGCTGCTCCAGTTCGTCCGAGAGCTGCATGGCATCCTTGTCCAGGGAACGGCGCGACAGGGTGAGAAGCTCCTTCTGCCTGCCGATGGGAAGCTCGCTCAAGAATTCCACGCGCTTGTCGTCGTGCATGCCGGCTATGATCGCCACCAGGTCTTCACCCTTGAAGAGGTCGAGCAGGGCCAGCTTGATGTCGTTATCGTAATAGCTGTAGATGTTGGCCCGCTGCTCCTTGGGCAGGTTCCGGAGGATCTCCCTGTTTTCCTCCGGTGTCATGGCGCCAAGAAAATCCGCTACGACCGCGGGGGGGGTGGTATTGCAGAATTCCTTGATCTCGTCGAGGTCGTTGGTCGCGAGCATCTCGCGGAATTCAGGCACGAGCAAAGGGTTTTTCATGCTGCGACTCCTGGACAGTGGTATTGCCGATACGGGCCGCGAGAATGATGATACTTAGTCATATCTGACGCAACTGTCAAGAAGTTTTGTTTTGATTGTCCGCATTCTGTCCCTGCAAAAAAATATTTTATCAGACTTCAAATATTCTATTGACAAAAGGAAAAATTTCCTGATTATTTATCGAAATCAACAATCTAAAAAAAGGAGGAACATAAGAGTGAAACGGTTAAGTTTACTCGTCATTATTGCGGCATGCGTATTATCACTGGCTGTTCCGGGAATGTCCGCTGACTTCATGATAGGCGGCAAAAAAATGGCTAAAAACGGGAGCGGCGTCAGGACCAAGTCGATCTTCGGTACCCTCTATTACCTGACCCTGTATGTCCCTGAAAACCTCAAGGGAAAAGATGCGAAAACGATCATCGAGGCCAATGAGCCGATGTCGATGATACTGGTGCTTGACAGCAAGCTCGTCACCCGCGAGCGCTTTGTCGAAACGGTCAAGGAAGGATTCGCCAAATCCGCGGCATCGGGATATCCTTCACCCAAGACAAAGGCCTTCATGGACCAGTTCAATAACATCAAGTTCACCAAGGGTGATGTCGTTTCAATGACATACACGCCGGCGGGTCTTGCCACGACCTTCAAGTTCAAGGAGACCGGAAAGGTCCAGAACCTGGGATCGATCGCCGGTCTTGACCTGAAAAAGGCCCTGTTTGCCATCTGGCTTGGATCCAACCCTGTCCAGGACAGCCTGAAGGCGTCCCTGCTTTCCGGAAAATAATTTTCAATTCATGCGACTTTTCAAAAAAGCCACACATCGTGTGGCTTTTTTATTTTTTTGCAACCGTAATAAAAGGTTGACGGTCTATGGTCACGTAACATAATCCTGCCGGAATTATCACTCCCGATAGATATCATGTTGCAGAATCTGGTAAAACATGGAGTCGACAATCCCTATGAATATGAGAAATAACACGGCTGATCTGCAAGGGAATGATATGAAACAAAAAGAATCCATCTTTCTGACCATTGGATACAATCTCAGGGGTCTGCTCTCCATACTGCTCCTGTACACTAACACGCTGGTATTGTTCACTCCCCTCATGGCGGCGGCTTTTTTAAAGCTGCTGGTGCCAATCAGCGGCTGGAGAAAGTTCTGCGGCGTCGTAATTAACGGCATCGCGGTGACATGGATAACAATCAATAACCTCAACCTGAGCTGGACACAGCGCACGAAGTGGGATGTCCGTGGCCTCGAGGGCCTGTCCCTGAATGAATGGTACATGGTCATATCGAACCACCAGACCTGGGTTGACATCGTCGTGCTTCAGAGGGTCTTCAACAGGAAGATCCCCTTCCTGAAGTTCTTCCTCAAGAAAGAGCTCATCTGGGTCCCCTTTCTCGGCGTGGCCTGGTGGGCACTGGATTATCCCTTCATGAAGCGGTATTCCCCGTCGTTTCTCAAGAAAAATCCCCATCTCAAGGGCAAGGATATCGAGATCACGCGGAAAGCGTGCCGGAAGTTCAAGGGAATCCCGGTTTCCATCATGAACTTCGTGGAAGGAACCCGCTTCACGAAGGAGAAGCATGACCAGCAGAAATCTCCATTCAAACACCTGCTGAAGCCGAAAGCGGGAGGCGTCGGGTTCGTCCTTTCCACCATGGGGGAGCAGCTGAACAGCATCCTCAATGTCACCATTGTATATCCGGACGGCGACACGAGCTTCTGGCACTTCATCTGCGGCAGGATAAAAGAGATCCGGGTCATCATCGAGAAGATGCCGGTGACACCGGACCTGCTGGGCGACTATGTCGAGGACAGGGTTTTCCAGAACTGGTTCCAGAACTGGCTGAACGGCATCTGGACAAAAAAGGACAAGTTGCTTGACGAACAATAGGCCTCTGCCTATTGTATTGCATGGCCGTCAATTATAACAGCCTCGGGTATGTTCGGAGCATCGCTTTCGACGCGCTGTTCTGCCTCTATATTTTACTCCTGGAACCGCTGCTGCTGCCGGAACTCAGGAACTACGTGAATCAGCCCTATTCCTACAAGCGCCATGCCTATTGGATCGCCTTCATCTTGATTGGCGCGCTCCTCTGCGAGGTCCCGGGTATTTACCTCAAGTTCAAGTCTATCGGGGAAAAAATGCTGAAGAAAGGCCTTGGTAAGCCGGGCGGGCGGATCTGGCTCAAGGGGGGCTTTGTCATCTACCTGTTTCATACCGCCGTGTTTTTGCTGGTCGCCGTAAGCGCGTTCCGGGCCCTTGGCCTGACACTACATGAAAATGAAAACCTTTTCCGGCTCCTCTTCATCGCCTACCTGGTCATTGAAGGATTCATCACCTATTTTATATTCAGCGCGAAAATACCGGCGCAGCCGCGGCCCCATGCGATAATTCTGAATATCCTTGGTGAAATATGCCTCTTTTTCTTCGGCGTCGTTGCCTTTACCGTAACATGGCGCATCAATCCGATCATCATAACTGATTTTTCTCCGGGATCGATCGCTACCCTGATCGTCGGGTCTGTCCTCTTCCTGATGTTTTACCTTCCGTGCAACCTCGCAACGGTGTATGACAATTTTCTCACGGCGACCTCACGCCGTCAGGTCTTCTATAGGATTGCCTCCCTCGTCCTGGTTGTCCTGGCGGCGATGTATCCGATCCATGGCCGGGCCGAGGCAAAATGGAGGAAGGCTCCGGAACGTTCCGCTCTTGAGGAAATCGTTAAAACGGTGGATTACCAATTGTATAAACAGCGCATGATCGAGGAGATGGAAGCTCAAAAGCGGGCCCGGTGAGGGGCCCCAGCAGCCCGCCTTTCTATTCGAATTTAGATATATCCTTTTTTTCATTCTGCGCCTTGATGCGGTACCATTCCTTCTCGTCGCGGGGCGGCTGTATGATGCGGTCGGCGCTTTTATGGATGAGGGTTACGGCCCCGGCAGGGCAGGTCGAAACGCAGAGACCGCAGCCGATGCATTTTTCCTCGTTGACGACTCGGTGCCCTTTGCCGGCGTCGATCGCCTTTATCTGGCACCGGGTGTCGGAGCAGAGGCCGCAGTCTGTGCAGAGGGACGCGTCGATCCTGGCGAAATAGTGGGAGTTGACCGCCCCCTTCCAGCCGAACTTGGCCGCCAGAAGCTGGCTGCAGCAGCAGCCGCAGCAGTTGCAGATAAACCATTGCCCCTGCTGCATGTTGGCGGTCATGTGGACCAGGCCCGCCTCCTCGGCCCTGGTGAGGATTGACCGCGCCTCCTCCCGGGTGATGAGCCTGCCGGCCATCGGGTGGTTGTCGTAAAACCCCGGCTTCTCGGCAATGAGGAGGCAGACCTCCCGCGGTTTTGAACATTCCCTCCCTATCAGGCCGGACTGCTTCTTGCAGATGCATTCATTTACGGCAAAGGACTGGCTCCGCTCAAGGAGTGCGGACACCTGGGCGAAGGGAAGGGTTTCGTTATGATCGGGAACCTCCTTCTCGATGGGCACCACCAGCATGACCTGCGGCTTTTTCTTCATGAAGAAGAGGCCGGCGGTCTTTATGTACTCCACGTGGAGGCGGGCGAATTCCTCGTCCATGTTCCTGACCTGGAACTCGAAGATCCCCACGACCCAGGGCACGAGGTTGTAGCGCTTTTCCGCTCCCGTGGGGTCGCATTCGATCTGGCCTTTCCACCACATGCCGTTGAGTTTTTCATCCAGTCCCTGGAGGGGTCTGCCGGTGCGCCGTGAGATTTCCGCGGCCGTTTCCTTGGTCATCTTCAGGTCGCAGAAGAGCTCCGCTTCGTCGGAGGCGAATATCTTTTTCAGGAGCTGTATCTCCACGCCGCTTTCGGTCCGGGGGAAGCCGTTGGGGAGGGAATCGAGGACTTCGGCCAGCTTCAGGTATATATCATCATTCATGGAACCTATCCTTTTGGGTTACTACAGCATGGGCAGCCAAGCAGACACGATGACAATTGAAAGATAACAGTGTTATGTTTGCAAGAATTTTATTGAAGCAGTAAAAAAAAACGGCAACCGGCCACTAGCCCCGGGAAGCTTTACCGGCCAGAAGCTTCCGGATAATGAGGCCCGTGAAGAAAAGCGCGCCAAAAATTATCAGCATCGGCATTATGAAATGCCAGGCTGCGGTGAAGCTCAGGTGCTTCACGTAGCTCCGGACAGACAGGTCCTGTATGATGTCCGGGTAGTAGCTGAAGATGTTGCGCGATGCGGCGACGAGGGCGCCGCAGGCGGCAAGGACCAGGAACGAAGGGTAGATGAAGAGCCGCTTGATCATTGCCAGTTTGCGTCTCCGGTCCACGGTGGAAAAAACGAGGTACAGGATAAAGGCAAGAAGCAGACCCCCTGCTCCGTATGGAGCGTATTGCCCCCACGAGAGAACCTCCATGGCGTCGGATAGAATTTCCGCTTTTTCGTCTTTAAGAACGAGGTTTGAAAGCCGGATGACGCCCCCGTCAATCGTGAGGCCCAGCTTCTTGAGATACTTACCGGTGAAATACTCGCCCAGGCTCGTGTCGGAGAGCCTGAAAAGCGTCTTCAACAGCATCCTGTTTTCAAGGGATTCAATAGTGTCGAGTTCATCCACCATGAGCTGGCTCAGGACATGCTTCTGCCGCGGCGCACCCTTGGAGGTGTCCTCAACCCATAGGCTGATGGCGATGTCGGGAAACTTCACCCTGAGGGATCTGCCCGTCAGGCCTTCGATGTCTTTTGTGCGGGCATAGTAGATGTTTTTCTTCTCAATCTGGCTTTCATAACTGGTGAGAAACCTGAGCACCTTCTCGATTTCCCCGCGGACCGCCCTGTCAATGAGCTTATCGTTCAGAATTTTTGAAAGAGGGCCCTCGATGCGTTCCAGGTCTGCATAGAGTTTCCCGGTCAGGGTGTCCCTGTGCTTTTCGGCGATTTTTTCCGCCTCCTTTTTCTTGTCCTCGAGCGTTGACAGGGCGTCTTCGTAATCGCCCTTGGCCTTTTTAAAAGCCTTGCGGGCCGTTTTTATCTGGTCGCTGTTCTGGTCCTGGTACTCCTCAATCGCTGTTATGCGTTCCTTGATGTTTTTAAGTTCATCATCGCGGTTTTTGTCAAAGCTCTCCTTATCGGGAAAGGTGTCCTTTACTTCTTTCCATTTAAGGCTTTTCAGGTCGCCGCGCTGTTTTTTCAATGCCTCCATCTCATCGTCACGGCTGATGCGGGAATACTCATCTTTTGCCTGTTCGTAGCGGGTTTTAATCTCTTCATATTCCCTTGTGAACTTCGTGATCTGCACGTCCCGCTCTATCTCTTCGTTGATATCCTTTTCAACCTGCCAGCTTTTGCCTTCGACAAAGGCGGTGATGAATTTGCCGTCCTTGAGGACACCGGTGTAGAATCCCGGCTGGAGCAGCACGGTGATGATAATGGCCGCGATGGTTGCCGCGGGGATAACAATGAAAGCTGCTATGCTGACGATAGTGAAAATGATTCCTCTGGGTTTCGCCGGTGCCTGGTCCGGTTTTTCGGTGACGCTGGGTTCTGTCATCTTTTTGTCCTTATTATTCGCATATGATGAGATTGAAAAGAATGGCATTATTTTCCCGGCTTTGTCAATTAGAATATTGTCATGGGGATTATAGAAAAAATTTCAAAAAAATTGCCGGCGATCGTTTAATCATTGATGAGTTGAGAAATTAACGATAACTATCGATTCATTCATTATGTTATTGTAAAAGAATTCGTTGAGAACATCATCTGCTGGAAATTCTACCGGGGATGCCCGCAGGCATTAAGGAAATATCTCTAGGGCGATACATGTTTCTGCACAACGGCAAAAGAATCGGCACGGCGAGAGGATGCTGTTCATTAATCAGCGGTGGGGGGTCCATTATGAAGCTCATCACACGCTTCGCAATCATATTCCTGCCGGTTTATTTTCTCTTCTCAGGATGCTCGACGGCCCTCATAAAGGGAGCAATGACCGCATCGAATGAACGGTGGCAGATGACGCTGGAGACCCTCAAACTGGGGCCGGACCAGTATATTACAGCGGGAGAATTCCGGAAGCCGCGCAGGGGCAGGCGTTTTGTCTGGGCAACGCTCGGCATCCGGAACGGCCTGAGGACGGAACAGATTTTTCTCCTGGACAGGATTATGTTGACTGCGGGGGGAAAACAGGTGAAACCCTATGTAATGGATATGAATAGCCCGGTCACGGTCAGGGCCAACCCGGAGCCATGCCTCGCGCCCGGGGAGACCGTTTCGAGAAGGCTGATATATATCGTGGCGGATGGTGCCGTTCCCGAAAAGATCACCTATGAAAAGACAGGGATCGTAATTACGGTGAAGAAATAACCTGTTTCTATTGAAGCTTCGTGCCGCATTTTCTGCAGACATTCTGGTTCATGGTCATTATTCTTCCCAGGGATTGCTTGCATACCGGGCATCTCCAGTTGAAGTATGAAACCGCCAGTCCCCCGATTGCAATGATGCTTATGACGTAGGGGATGATGGTGCGAAGGGTTTCGCTGGTGAAGAGTTCCTTATTGTTCGAATACCAGAAAGCGAAGAAAGCCGCGGCAAAAACCACAATCGTCACGATGAGGTTTATCTTTTTTTTCCTCTTATAAGCCTTGAAGATAAGTTCCTGTTTTTTTTTATCCACGATCGTTTCTCCTGTGAGGATGTAATAAACGGACGGTGCATGTCAGCGCCAGCCGTCAAACCCCTTGTTGCCGATTATCCGGCTGGTGAGGGATCCGGCCTCGGTTATGATTTCATTCATGATGTCCGCTGCGGACTGGTGTTTCGTTATCTGGCCGACAACCTGTCCCGCGGGGAGGGAACCGTTGTTGATGTCGCCTTCCATGAGGCCCGCGTTGATTTTGCCGGCGCCGAAATTGAGCATCTCATATCCCCGGGTGATCTCTTCCTTGCGGAACGTGCTGGTGAACTCGTTGGCAAGGCAGCGCATGGGGAAGCCCGTGAAGCGCCCGGTCACGGTGGTGTCCTCGGCCCCGCATTCGAGCAGCCGCTTTTTAACGTCACCATGGATCGGGCATTCGTCGGCTATGAGGAACCGTGTTCCCATCATCACGCCCACCGCGCCCATGGCAAGGCAGGCAACAAGCTGGGTTCCGTCGCCGATGCCTCCCGCGGCGATGAGGGGGGCTTTTGTCCCGATCGCATTGCGCACCTGCGCCACCAGGGGCAGGGTGCTGATCGTGCCGATGTGGCCGCCGCCTTCCTGTCCCTCGGCGACGATCAGGTCGGCGCCGGCGGCCAGGACCGCGGAGGCGTGTTTGACCGCCGCGATGGTGGGGATCACCGGTATCCCGGCCTTTTTCGCGAAGGGTACCACCGGCATCGGGTTCCCGATTCCGGTAAAGAGGGCCGCGACTCCCATGGAACAGATCGCTTCCGCTTTTGCCGGCGTATCATCCCGCTTCATGAACACGTTGATGCCAACCGGCTTGTCCGAAAGCTTTCGATAGGCCTCGAGCTCGGCCACGAGTTCGTCCACCGTGAGGTTGCCGGAACCGATGACGCCCAGGCCCCCCGCGTTGCTGACAGCCGCGGCCAGGCGGTGGTCCCCGGCGTATGCCATGCCGCCCAGTATCACCGGGTATTTGATGCCGAAGATTTCACACAGCCTTGTATGGAACATATTGTATCCTTTTATGGAGCCGGTATCATTACCGGATCGATATCCGGCAGATTCTTCCGTACGTCAAGATAATTATCATGTTTGGACAGGACATCAATCACGGACGGAAGCGGTTCGGCCCAGATCCCGGGCAGGGTCATCTCGCCTTTTTTGTCCGCCCTGTAAGCGAGCCGTTCCTCCGGAGGCGAAAACACCGCGTCGACGCCCTCCTTGTTGCCGCGGGCGTCCGCCCGGTACCATCCGGTCCCCGGCAGGTATACCGCGTTCAATCCATGGAGGCAGTGGACGCCGAATTCCTCGAGGAGCAGGCGCTGGTAGCAGAGACCGGCGGGAATCCCGTTGGCCCTGAGCAGCGCCGCCAGGAGATGGCTTTTTGCGTAACAGTAACCCGTGCGGTGGGCGAGTACGTCGGAAGCCCTCAGGGTAACCGGGTTCATCCGGTAATCGTAGCTGTGACGGATGTTGTCCCTGACGAACTCAAAGCAGCGCCGGGCAGTCCCGCTGGCGGTGACGGATCCGGCCGCGAGCTCCTTTGCGGTTCTGGCCACATCAGGATGATCGCAGTCGATTATCGCTGATGGATTGAGGTATTTCTGCAAATTGTCCGTTTTCATGGGTAATCTCTCCGGCGGCATATGGTAATGCGGCATCAGTGGAGGGCAAGAGAAAAAAGATCAGTCGGGAAAATCCATGAAAATGCTGTCCGGGTCCCGCAGGCATTGAAAGGCAGCGGAACATATCGCCAAAAGAAAAACTATTGACACGGGATTTTTCATCATGCATCATTACCTGCATGGATGGATCGGCGGGATTATTTTTTTCCGGCCGGGATGCGCGGTTTACTGGAAATTTATCATTAGAACAGGTGGATTATGAAAAAAACATTACTGGTGGCCATGGCTTTCATGTTTATCACGGTTCAGATTTTCGCCCAGGCTGGAGCGAAAGAAAAGGAAGCTGCCAAGGAGAGCGCGGAAGAGGAAAGCTCCATCGGCCTCGGCTTTTCGATGAGCTATTATTCGAAATATATATGGCGCGGGATAGACTTTTATGCCGGTGACGGGTATTTTTACCCTTCAATATCATGGGAGCCTTTCAGCACCGGTCTCAAGTTCACCGTGGCCGCTGAAATCGCCTCAAGCTGGGTCTTCAACGGATTCACGAAAAAGCCGAACAGATATTATTTTGAAGACTGGACCCTGAGCTCGATTTACAAAAAAAAGAAACAGGTCAATGCCTACGCTTACGCGAACCAGGGCCTGGATTTCGGCGCGGAATATTCCCATACCTTTGAGGGGGTCGTGACCCTTGGCGCGAACTTCTGGTACTACTGGTATTATAACTCGAAAAATGCGCGGGAAATGGCCTGGCAGCGGGTTGAATCCATCAACGTGGTGAAAAAATGGGACACCAGTTATTTCAGCGTCGGCGTCAATGTCGGCCTTGACTTCGTGCCCTGGATCAATCCTGTCATCAACGTCTACTATGACAATTATCTCGGCTACAAGAGGGCGGGGGATTACTACGTCCAGCTCGGTTTCAGCCATGACTTCGAGGTCGTGAAGGATGTTGTCACCATCACGCCGTCCCTGACCGCAGGCTATTACATCGGCCGTACCTTCGGGTTTAACAATTGGTACCTGGCATCGCCAGGTGGGGTTGATTTTACCCCGACAGACGGTGACATCCTCTGGCGCCAGCACGTGGCCCCGAAGAAAGGGGTCAGCGACGTGGTCCCCTCGGTCACCATGAGCGTGACCCACCAGGGATTCACCTTTACGTCCGGCTTCTTCTATGTCATTGTTCCCGCCAAGTCATGGTACAAGGGCGGGCCGATACATAAGTTTTACGCCCAGCTGGGGCTGGCCTATAACCTCTAGGATTTTTCCGGACACGCAAAACCGAAAAGCCCCCTGCAGCAGGGGGCTTTTTTTATCCGGCCGATCGCGATTATGCGGCTGCCGGGGCCTCCTCAGCCGTTATACTCGGATACCATAAGGGTGATATCGTCCTCGAATTCCGGGGACGTGGTGCCGATGTAGTTGATGACCATCCGGTAAATCTCCTCGCACAGCTCCGTGGCGGGCCGCATCCGGTGTTGCCGGATGAAGCGCACCAGGTTGTCTTCGCCGAACATGACGAGGTCGTGGTTCCGGGCCTCGGTGATGCCGTCGGTGTAGAGTATCATCTTGTCGCCCTCGTTGAGCTTGGTCGTTATGTTGGTCGCGTTGAGCGGCAGCTTCTCGCTGATGATCCTTCCCTGTGACCCGACAAACTCGACTTCTCCCGCCTTCCGTATGACGATGATCGGCGGGTGGCCGGCGTTCGAAGAGGTCATCGTGCCGGCCGCGAGATCGATATGGCAGAAGATCGCGGATATGAAGTGTCCACCCATCTTGCCCTGCAGCGACTGGTGGAGCTTCTCCATCGCGAGCGAGGTGTTGCGCCCGGCGTTGTAGCAGGCGGGCAGGGACATCTTCACCATGGCGGAGAGGAAGGCGGCCGGGACGCCGTGTCCCGAAACGTCGCAGATGAAGAGCATCATCTCGCGGTTGTTGTAGTAAAAGTCGATGAAATCGCCCCCGACCGCCATCATCGGCTGGTACTTGAAGCTCAGGGTCACCGCGTTGATGTCGGGCAGGCGCACCGGCAGCAGCGACATCTGGATGCGACGCGCCATCATGATCTGCCGGTTCAGCTCTTCCGACTGCGCCTGGATGGTGAGGGTGCGGTCGATGACCCTCTGCTCCAGGTTTTCATTCAGCTGCGAGATTTCATTGATGAGGCGCTTCTGCTCCTCCGATGACGCATGCAGGCTCCTGACCATTGAGTTGAAGCTGTCCGCGAGCCTGCTGAACTCGTCGCCGCTGCGGATGTCCACCATGGTGGTCATGTCGCCCGACGCAAGGTTGTTGATACCGGTCATCAGCTTGGCGAGGGGCTGGGTGAAGTGCCGGGAAAGGTATATGGTGAACAGCGTTGATATGACAAAGGTGATGGCGGCCATGGCGATGGCGACAAGGAGGATGCTCCGCCTGAAATCAGAGACCTCCCGCGAGTTGATGTCGACGCAGACGATACCGATGCTCTCTCCCCTGCTGTTTTTGATGGGGGAATACGCGGTGATGAAGGAACCGTAGGCGTTGCGCGCTATTTCCTCTTCCACATAATCTTTTTTGCTGTTTATCAGGCCGATTATCTTGCTGATAACCTGCTTTGTTTCGATGAAGTCATTGCCGGGATAGGAGCTCGGCTCCCCCTTGCCGGAATAGGTTATGGTGCATTTCAGCTCCTTGCCGTTGATGGTGATGGAGCCGGTCTTTATGCGGTCGTCACGCTTCGAGATGCCCCCAGGACATTTCGCGGAAAGGGGATTGACGGTCAGCACCTCGAAGACCGGCTGGCCCTGAATAAGGAGCTGCTTTTTGTCCTTCCTGTTGCGAAGGGAAATCCTTACTTTCCCGATATCTGTGATGATGTCGAAATCCTCTTTGTAGAACGTGTAGTTGTACTCGACGGTCATCCGGCCGTCCTTGTCGAAAAAATAGTCAAAGGCGAAGGACGGGGTCTCGAACCACATGATGTCCTGTTCGGGAATATTGCCGTCGAGGCCGTAAAACAGCTTGTTCTGTTTACGGTCGTAATTCAGGGTGTAGATGTACCGGACTTCTTTTTCATTTTTCCAGGTGTCGCTGATGATCTTGATATACCGCCAGAATTTCGGGTTCTTTGACGAATCGGGCGTGGTGAAGGATTCATGCACGTCGCCGTCGATCGCGGTCGAGATGAACCGAGCTATGGAGAGCTTGTGCTCCCGGAAGGTGGTGAAAAACCGGTCGCTGGAGGCCTTGTACATGAAAAAACCGAACAGCAGGGATACGGTGAGATTCAGGGTCATAAAACCGAAAAACAATTTCATGCGCAGGCTTAATTTCATACGGTGACCTCTGGGATATGGTTATTATGCAGGAATGGCCGATAAAAATCAAGAGTTAAATTGTTCAGGGAGGGCGTCCTGACTGGCGGCAGACCAAATGGACCGGTGATATTTTATTTAATTTTTATCAAAAATGATTTGATAGAAGTACCGTCAGCCGGTAGAATGTATTGACTATATCGGGCCGCTGAGGCCGGGTTATAATTATTATTATGCCGGGGAAGGTTATGAAATCACTGATACGGTTCGGTGTGTCAATTGAAGAGAAGCTGCTTAAGCGGTTCGATGAACTCATTGAGTCCAAGGGTTACGTAAACCGCTCCGAAGCGATCAGGGACCTGATCCGGGACCGGCTGGTATCAGAGGATCTCTCCGACAAGAATGCGGAGTCCATAGGGACCCTTACCCTGATCTACAGCCATGATGTGCGGGAGCTCTCGGACAAGCTGAACGAGATCCAGCACCACAACCACCGCATCATCGTGTCCACGACCCACATACATCTTGACGAGCACAACTGCCTGGAGGTGCTTATCCTGCGGGGCAAGACGAAGCAGATACAGGCCATAGCAGACAAGCTCCTGTCGATCAAGAACGTGCGCCACGGCAAGCTGACCTGCACCACGACGGGCTAGGCGGTATTCGCAAGCTGCTATCTTGCAATGGCAGATATCTTGACGGGATGGATGAAAAGGAATCAGGGCCCGGCCTGCTATCCTCCGGGCCCTGATGAGTATATGGATATGTAGTCGTGATGTTTTTTATTGTATTTGAAATGTCAGGGTCGCCGCGTACATTTTTTCGTCATAGAGGCGGGTGTCGGCGGACTTTTCAGTGCAGCCTGTCTGCAAGAGCCATTTTCCTTTCTTGCTTATCTTAATCTCCCCCAGTCCTTTCTGGTTTGTTTTTATGGTTTCAGCAAAAACATTACTTCTTGATGAGTAGCCGTCATGGGTGGCTTTTACCGCCATCTCTGCCGGTTTTCCTTTGAATATCACTTTTACGGGAAGAACATCCCCCTTGCTGAGTGTAGCCGGATCTTTCAGGGGAACTATTTCCAGTTCGTGTCCGATTATTTTCGAGAACATGCTCCCGCCCGGTTTTTCTACGGTAACAATCGCCTTGCTGAACTTGGCGCTGTAAATTCCCTGCAGGGGATTCTTGACCTGGGATTTGTTTTTTCCCTCGATAAACCCCTCTGTCGTTTTAACCCAGTAGGTCCATTTTTTCCCGGAAACGGCAAGATAGGATCCGGCCTGGGCCAGCTTTTGTGCGCTCCGGTTCAGGTTGTTGCCGGCAGGGGCTATGGGGATGACCGCCCCGGATGGTGCGATGAGATAGCTCTTTGAAATCCTCTCGGCCGGTACGAATTCCTTGTTTTTCGAAGGGAACGCGTGGTCGGAAGGATAGGTGCATTCCATTGCCGATCCCTTGGCGATCTTAAAATCCTTCATCTCAAACCACATATCATGGGCGTACAGCGCCACGGGCAGGATAACCGCAAGCAGCAGCGCCGCTGTTCTGGCCATTATTATTTTTTTTATTGTCATGGATTTACTCCTTAATATTTAGATCATCTCAGAATATCCCCCCCGGAGGGTGGCTTTGCAGCTTGTTCTTATTATACAAGTCCCCCTCGGGGGGATTTAGGGGGCTGTTTTCCCGCACCGCGTAGGCGGGGCGGGAAACAAGATTATTCATTCTACTAAAACTTCATGTTAACCGAGCCATAAAACGAACGGGGCGCGCCGGGCGCCCATACGCCGTAACCTCCTGCATAACCCGCATAATGCTCATTGAAAATGTTCTTGGCGTCAAACCGGAAAGTGATGGGCGTATTGTTCGCCATCATGGTGTAGCTCAGGTACAGGTCAAACAGGTTGTACCCTTTGTAAATCGGGTCGGGATCCAGGCCCCAGGAATTAATGTTGCTCAGATAACGAAGCGTCAATGCCTGCGACCATGTCCTGGTGCCGTACGAATCAGTGTACTGCGGCCCAACATGGGTCCACCCGAAGCCGCCGCCCAGGCCGATGGGGGAGCTCCATATGATTTCCGCCCCGGCTTCGTATTCAGGCAGGTTGGGGAGGGGCGAACCTTTGGTCAACAGGTTCCCGACATTGATATAATTCGTCGCCGGGTCGGTTCCGATCCATGGGATGTTGCGCACCTTGCTGTTCATCCATGTGAAAGTACCATCAAGCTCGAGATATTTTATGGGCATCACCTTTACGGAAGATTCGATACCCCAGCGGCGGGTAGTTCCCGTGTTCCTGTATATATTCGACCCGGCCGGATTTTCGTTCGCTTCGTTGGTGACGTCTATCATGTAGCCCGTCACGTCAATCCAGAGGTATTTCTCGTAAGTGGCGGTCAGGCCTGCTTCATACTGCCATATTTTCGATGGCTTCAGGTGCTGCCATGTCTGGAAAATGGTCGTGTCGGGAGGCATCACAAAACCGTTGCTGGCGTTGGCCCTGAAGCGGAGCACGTCCTTGAGGAGCTCTGAGATAAAACCGAACTTGGGGCTCACATAGCTGTAGTCCCGCGGATTAATCGTTTGGTGCCGTTCATCCAGTTTCATGATTTGCTGTATCGGATCGGTCGTACCCAGCACATCCTGCAGATACATAGCGTTCTTAAAGGTGCCGGTGAACAGGTCGGCCCTGACGGCAATGACCGGGCAGAAATACTGGTGCAGGCTCCATTCGGTCTCAAGAAAGAACGCGTGCGTATCGAAGGTCGTGTATTTTTTCTGGGTCAGGTTTTCCCGTGTCCTGTTGAAGGTTTGAAATCTGCGGTATACCGTGCCGTCTCTGAAAAATTCATAGCCGAGAATTCCTTTCAGCCTGATATCTCCGTGGATCGGCGCGTCGAGGTTGGCGCTGATCCCGGTCCCGTATTTGCCGACCCGGTAGCCCTGTTCGGCCTGGCTGCCGGACCCGAACTTGGAAAACCTCGTCCAGTTGGTCTGGAGCCCGAAGCCCCAGGCGAGGATTTTGACATATTCACCGGCGGCGTAGTTCACATCGAGCCGTTCGGTGAATTGCCGGCGTTCACCGCCGTCGTTCTGGGCAAAATCATTAACGTCAAGCGGCATGTCAAGGGGATTGAACATCTGCTGCTTGAAGGTATATTTCTTCATACCCCACTGTGTCCTCGAGTAATACCCGGGGGAATTCCAGTTATCGCCATGGGCCCTGAGGGAAAGGGTTATTTCCAGGTCGCTGGTGGGCCTGTAGGTGAATCGGGTGGATCCGTTGCCGTAGAGCTGCTTGGAATTTTCCTGAAATCCGTCAGTCCGGTAAAATTGTACGGCCGTGTTGTTTGACAGCTTGTCGCTTATGATCGTTTTTCCAAGGGCGCTCTGAATATCCACCGTGTTCCATGATCCGTATTTAGCGTTCACATCGATGTAATCGCCGCCTTTTTTAGTTATATATACTATGGTGCCGCCGCGGGAAAAGTTGCCGTACAGGGCCGACGAGGGCCCCTTGTACACCAGTACCTTGTCGAGCTCCATCGGTATCAGGATGTTCGGGTCCGCGTATCCGCCGCCATGGCCGTAATACTCGTTCAGGGGAATGCCGTCAAGGTAGACCCCCATGTCGCCGCCGTGGACCCCGGACTGGAACCCGCGGATGGCGATTGCATTGGAGACCCCGCCCTGGTCGTATTCATGCATCTTCACGCCCGGCACCGACTTGATGATGTCGGCCGTGCGGGATATGCCCTGTTTTTCGATATCATTTGAATTGACGACGTTGATGGTGTAGGGCGATTTCTTGAGGAACTGCTCGCCTTTGACCACGATTTCCTTCAGGGTGACTTCGCCGCCGCTCTTTTTTTCAGCCGCTTCATTGTCCTTCCCTTCATCTTCAATCTGTTTTTTCTGCTTTTCAGTCCCCTGCTTCCCGGCGGCCGGATCCTCCTTTTGGGGAGCCGCCTTCTGCGGGTACAGGTGCGAGACCGGAACCGCAATGCAAAGCGTCAGGACCAGCAAGCGAAACACTGTTTTTATCATCTCATCCTCCTGGCAAGTGCCACTGGTAGCACTTTGAATAATTTTGTAACACGATGTTGTGGTGGTAAATATTGTCAAGAATTATGCAAAAAATAACACATAAAAAATAATTGTGCTATTATCGCTTGACAGAAATGATATTCGATCAATAGTGGCCATGCATAATTCAGGCAATTATGATAGGCTGTCTGGAGCCGGATGTAATACGGTGCTCACAAGCTGGATTGCCCTCGGTTTGCCTTGATTTCGGAGAGAATATTCGCCTATGATTGTGCATGTTGATGTTTTTTTATTAATACCCGCAGGAGATCCTGGATATGATGATTCTTGTCGATTATGGTGAAACCTTTATTTTTATCGCCCTTGCCGTGGCGAGCATAATCGCCCTCGGGGTGTGTCTGGACCGCTATCTGCTCATGCGTCCTTATACGGGGAAAAAATCAAAGGGAATATACCAGTCTATACTCGAAGGTGTCCGTTCTTCTGATGTTGATCGCTTCACGAGTATATTGCCGGATGAAAAATCAATCTATGCCAGGTTTGCCTCTTACTGTTTGTCTAAAATAGAAGAAAAGAAGCCCGGCCTAGATGAAATAATGGCGTCACGCATGCTTGAAGAGGAATCCATTCTGGAAAAACGCCTGCCGGTATTGAATACGCTGGGAAACAACGCTCCCTTCATCGGCCTTCTGGGCACGGTCCTCGGCGTCATCAAGGCCTTCCACGGCCTGGGGACGCTTGGGAACACCGGGGCAGAGGTGGTCATGCGCGGCATATCATCGGCTTTGCTGGCAACCGCCGCGGGCCTTTTCATCGCGGTGCCGGTGGTCATGTTCAACAATTTTTTTACAGCCAGGATACAGGAAATAATGAAAAACCTGTTGATCCTTTCAAAGGAAATGACAGCCTTGGCGGCCCATTCCGCCGTTAAAAAGAAAAAATAAAGGGGGTTGCATATGGCCCATGCCGCTCAAAACAATAAAAACCAGATCGGGAATATCAACATCACACCCATGGTGGACATCCTCCTGGTCCTCCTTGTCATTTTCATGGTGACGGCGAATTTTTTAAAGAAGGACGCGGTCAATATCAGCCTGCCCGCGGCCGCCGCTGCGGACCCGAACGTGGCGCGCACGGTGCAGGTGGCCCTGTTCCGGGACGGGAAGATCTTTCTCGAAGGGATCGAGACCACGGAGAAGGACATTGTCGCGAAGCTGTCCCGGGACGTGAAATTCCGCCCCAACATGAGGGTGACCCTCTCCGCCGACGAGAACCTGGCCTACCGCTCCATCGCCCGGACCATGGGTATCATCAAGAAGGCCGGGGTGAACAAGATCGCCCTTTCCGTGAAACGGTAGATCGGCCCGGCTGAAAGGCGTCAGGCATTATATGAAAAAGAAGATACGGAAGATGAGAAGGTGGATACGGGCGCGGGACCGCTTCACCCTGTGTATCGCGGTTTCGCTCTTCCTGCACGGGAGCGGCTACGCGGCCTATTTCATTGCGACCCGGCCCTGGGAAAACGCCTCCTTCGATGAATCTGCCGTTGAACAGGTCGAGGCGGAATTTTTAGATATACCGCCGGACCTGGTCCGCTTCGACTCTGGAGACTCGAACCCGGCGCCGGTGGAAAAAAAGGAGTGGGTCGAAGGGGTCTCGGACAAAGGGAAAGATCCAACCGACGAGGGGGAGGACCGCGTATCGGGCACCGGCACGGACCCGGAGGGTTACTATTTCTCCTTCAGCGCCGACCGCATGCCGGAGCCCATTGTCGATTTCGACCTGAACGAGTATTTTCCCCGGGAAGCCCGCACGGCTTCCATAAAGAGAAAGACCGTGGTCGTGATGGTGAAGATCGACGAACGGGGCTCTCTCCGCGGCGTGGAACTCGTGTCGGAGCGGGCGGGACTCGGCTTCGACGAGGCGGCCCTCAAGGTCGTGAAAAGGATGCGCTTCAGGCCCGGCCGCAAGGATGGGAAGGCGGTGAAGATGCTCTGCAAGCTTCCCATTACGTTTGAATTGGACCAGTAACATAAGGACGACGTTATCGTCGGCTTTTGATGTTATATGAGCGCCACAGGGCGGTTTCGATCACCCGCCAAAATACTACGTCCCTGTACTATGGCGGGCGGAAACATCCTGTTTCCTGTGATCGAAACCGCCCCGCGCCACTCGTATCAAATTACCATAAGATACATGGAGATTATTACTATGTTAAAACAAAAAATCTGTATCGCGGCCATAATCGTCCTGGCTTCAATCAACACGGGGTCTCTCCTGGCCCATGGCATCACCCGCACCATCGAACAGGGAAAGGCGATGGTGATCACGGCCTATTACGATGACGGGGAACCCATATCCTACGCCTCCGTAAAAGTGTTCGCCCCCGGGAAAAAGGATACTGAATACCAGAACGGCCGTACCGATAAGAACGGCCGCTTCGCCTTCGTGCCGTCAGAAGCCGGCGACTGGCTGGTGCGCCTCGACGACGGCACCGGCCACGGCTTCGAGGAGCAGGTCAGCGTCGATGCCGCCATGGGCGGGAAGGCCTCGTCGCCGGTGCTGGTGAAATTCGGCCAGAAGGTGATCGTGTTTCTCCTCCTGGCCTGGGGCGGCGTGATGACGGCGCTCTATGTGCGGAAAAAAAAATCAGCGTAGCCGGAGCTTCAACGGCATCAGGCCGGCCGCGGCGCGCGTGACCGCAAGCTATTAAAAAATACGCTTGCGCCCCCGATCGATCCGTACTAACACGGACCGAAGATCCGCCAATTCTATTGAACAGGGGGGCAACCTTCCATGTCCGCAGTGTTGAACAGAGAAACCGTCAGGCGCATCGCGCGACTCCAGGAAAACGAGATCACCGAGCACCATATCTACACCAGGCTTGCCGGCGTCATCAAAGACGAAAAGAACAGCGCCGTTCTGAAAAGGATCGGGGAAGACGAGCTCCGTCACTACAGCTTCTGGAGGGGGCTGACCGGTCTTGACGTGAAGCCGAACCGGTGGAGGGCCTTCAGGTTTTACTGGATCGCGCGCATCTTCGGCCTCACCTTCGGCATCAAGCTCATGGAGCGGGGGGAGGGCAACGCCCAGGCCGTGTATCGGCAACTGGCGGATGAGTACCCGGAGGCGGGCCGCATTGCCGATGATGAGGAAGAGCATGAGAATGCCCTGATCGCCCTTATCGAAGAGAAGCACCTTGCCTACATGGGTTCCGTGGTCCTGGGCCTGAACGACGCCCTGGTGGAGCTTACCGGGGCCCTGGCGGGCCTGAGCTTCGCCCTGCAGAACACGCGCCTCATCGCCATGACCGGCCTTATCACCGGGATTGCCGCATCGATGTCGATGGCGGCGTCGGAATACCTGTCCACCAAGTCTGAGGGGGGCGAGAATCCTCTCACATCAAGCCTCTACACCGGCGCGGCCTACGTGGCCACGGTAACGATCCTGATCCTGCCCTACCTGCTGATCGATAACTACCTGGTCTGCCTCGGCGTCATGCTCGCCAACGCGGTTCTGATAATATTCGCTTTTAATTTCTATATTTCTATTGCGAAAGAACTTGATTTTAAGAAACGCTTTCTCGAAATGTGCGCCATAAGCCTGGGTGTGGCGGCCCTTTCCTTCGGCATCGGCGTGCTGGTGAAGGTCCTTATTGGCATTGACGTGTAGCGGGGAAACCGAATATACGGCTATTCCCGTAAGGCCTTCAGGATCTCACGGATGGCTTTCGGCACTGATTTCTCGACTGTGGTGCTCAGCCCCCATTCTATTGATTCGATATCTTCCGGCACGATACCTATTATTTCCACGGCCGGATGATGGCCGGCCAGGTTTACCTGGTAGAGGAGCTCCTGGATGCTGAACAGGGGAAACCAGCCCCCGGCAGGCGGGCTTTTCAGGCGCTCAGCCGGGAACCGGTATATGGATCCCGGTTCATCGTCAACCTTGAGGGCGTCAATGATTATAATTCGCTCCCTTCCCGTCATGATCGGCACCAGGTCGTAAAAAGCCGTTCCGCCGTCCAGGATCTCAACGTTATCCGGAATATCGATCCCTGATTCGAGTATGCGGCGTACCAGGTGAACGCCGATACCATCATCTTTCCGGAATATGTTGCCGATGCCGAGTATTAATATGTTTTTTTCTGCATCGAGCATGCCGGTTCCGAGGTTATCTTGTTCATGCATACAGTTTCCTTGTCTGTATATATTCGATTACGGGATCAGGGGCGAGAAACCTGATCGATTTCCCCTCCTGGAGCCTATTCCTGATTAATGATGAGCTGATGCCTACCGGTGGGTTTTCAGCGTATCTGGTATTGTAAGGACAGGGATCGTATGCTGTTATTTGCTTGAGACCAGGCCGGCGCATTACAATAAGGGGCACGAGTTCCATCAATCTCTTCGAATCCCGCCAGTTTTTGACGCAGCCCAGGGCGTCAAGGCCAATTATGAGATATAAACAGCTCTCCGGGTATAGTTCCCGGAATTTCTCGACTGTTGTTATGGTGTAGGATGGTCCCGCGCGGTCCAGTTCAATGCGGGAGACTTCGAATTCATTTATTCCTCCGGTGGCCAGTACCGCCATGGCGTAGCGGTCTTCCCCGGGGGCGATGACGGTCGATTCTTTCTTTACTGTGTAATTCGACGGTACGAAAAAGATCTTATCAAGATTGAAGTCCGACCTGATCGATTCTGCGCTGATGAGATGGCCGCAATGGATCGGATCGAATGTCCCGCCGAAGATGCCGATTTTCTGAACGCGCGCGTGTTTACCCATGATAACGGGGATACTCCTTCATGATCCTTACGAATGCAGATTAAAGAGAACAGATAGCGCGATATTTTGCAATGACAAAAATAGCACATAATAAATAAATATATTCTAAAAGTGTTATTAAATTGACAAAAATAGCACAATTGATAATTGCAGATTATGAAGGAATCACCTGTTTTGGATGGAAATATAATTGGCAATTTAAGAAGTCACATGATATGCAATTACAACTAATACAACGAGCCGCGGTCATTGATGAAAGGCCTGGAAAGCCATCAACAACCACTAAGATACTTATCGTCGATGCACATCCCCTGTTCAGGGAGGGGCTCAAACTGACCCTGAAGATGGTGCATAACCTTGAGGTAATAGGGGAGGCTTCAACAGCTGCTGAAGCGATTTATACATTAAACGTTGAAAGGCCCGACTTGGTGATAATTGATATTGCGCTGTCGGGGTGCATGAGCGGCATCGGACTTGTCAGGTCAATAAATACAAGTTATAGCGGTGTCAAGATGCTGGTTCTTTCCATGTACGATGAAGCTTGTTATGCGGAGTGGTCTCTCCGCGCTGGTGTGCGGGGATACATTACGAAAGATACTGCCTCGAAAGATATAATTTCTGCCGTCAACGCTATCATAAATGACGAGTTTTATCTGAGCGGCGCTTTGTCAAGGAAGCTGATTGATAGATTCGTCCATGGTTCATCATTGCCTGCCGGCATATTACAGGAAAAGCTGAGCAATCGCGAATTCAAAATATTCCGTCTCATCGGCAACGGATTCAACACTGTTGAAATGGCGAAACTGCTCAATCTCAGCACTGGTACGGTTGATGTACATAAAAAAAACATCAGGGATAAAATGAACTTTGATAGTTCATCCGACCTGCTGAAGTGCGCTATTCAGTGGGTCTCATCACAGAACAGGTGAATGCAATACTCAATGCTTGTGTTCGTGCGGCTCCTGATCGTGGGCCGGATGATTATGGGTATGGGCGCCGTGGTCGCCCCCGTGCTCATGGTCGTGCCGGTTCTGGTCCGTCCCGTGATCGTGGGGATGCGCATGGGCATGATCATGCTCATGGCTGTGTGCGTGGCTGTGCTCATGCTCGTGCGTTTCGCCGCCGTGGCTGTGCGGGTGGGTGTGAAGATGCTCGTGATCATGGGCATGTGTATGGGTATGTTCATGAGTTCCCTGCATGGCTTAATCCTCCTGCCTGGTTTGTTGATTATAATGTATTGTCAATCGCCGAAATAATCCATAGTGGAATTGGTTATTTTAGTTATGAAATACTTTTTTTATTATGGGACAAATAACCGGCCATTTCCTGGATTTTGCCGGAAATCAGTAATGCCAACAAATGATACCTCACAATTTATTTATCAGAACAACAATCTTTTTTTGGTGTGTTATTATGGATTCCGCGCGGTTATTTAAAGCCCTTGGCGACACCGGGCGCCTTCTTATATTCCGGCTCCTGCTCAAGAATGAATTGAGCGTACATACTGTCGCCGCGACTCTCGGGATGAAACAGCCGCGTATATCGGGGCACCTGCGTGTCCTTAAAAATTGCGGCCTTGTTGGGTACCGGCGATGCGGCAGGTTCGTTCTTTACAGCGCATGCCGGGGTGAAGGGCCTGCCGGGCGTTTTACCGATATGCTGAATGCCTATTTTGATGCAGATGAGAAGATGCGTGATGAATGTGGCTGAAGGTCAACGAGGAAAATCAGACCCTGGACATCATCAAGTTGCAGCACGGTTATCTGCCCGAATAGTACTTGACAGTAGCATGATTATAAAAAAAATAACATATATAGAATAAAACAACATAATATGTAGTATTTTATTAAAAAAGGAGGATTGATGATGATACGAGTTCTTGCTAACGGCGCGACGATAACCGTTAGAGTCTGTTTGATATGCGCGGCTGTTTTACTGGCAATTCCGGCCTTTGCTTTCCACCCCTTGATAACCGACGATACCGGGACCCAGGGAAAGCATAATGTGGAATTTGAAGTCGCGTACCAGTTTGAAAGGGACACGATGCGGTGGTTTGACCGCGGTCTGGATAGTGTACTGGAGGGCACATGGGGTAAAGTTACCACGAAAGAGGACGCCCATGAGCTGGCCGCGACCATATCCTACGGCTTGATAGACCCTCTCGACCTGGTGATCGGTGTCCCCTACGGACATTCGCGGGCGCGGGAAGCGCGTATTTTCTACAATCCGCCGGTACCCATGGCCGGATTGCAGGGGTTGCGCTATGTGTCAACAAGCGTGGACAGCGGCATCGGTGATCCCACGATTGAATTGAAATGGATGTTTTTCGAGCATGAAGGTTTGAGCCTGGCATTGAAGCCCGGGACGACGCTTCCGCTGGGCAACGAGGATGCCGGGTTCGGCACCGGGTGTGTCAGTCCCTATCTCTACTTCATCATGAGCTATGAAAAGGACTGGTTCCTGATGCACCTCAATCTCGGATACATCCGCAACCAGAACAAGGTGGGGGACCGTGAAGACCTCTACCATGGCTCGCTGGCGATGGAGTTCGTGCTCATGAAGGACATGCTGAAATTTGTCGTGAATACCGGACTTGAGAGAAACCCGGACAAGCGCTCCAATTTCCACGATGTCTTTTTCCTGGGCGGTTTCGTGGTGTCCCCGTCGGAATTCTGCGATCTTGACCTCGGGTTCAAGTACAGCCTCGCCCTGCCGGGGGCGCAGTCCCCGGGGCCCGATTATTCGGTGCTGGCCGGCTTCACCGCCCGCTATGACGGCGGTGCCAAGAAAGACGAGAAAAAGGAAGGAGGAAAATAATCATGCATATACCTGACGGATATTTAAGCCCGCAGACCTATGTTCCGCTCTATGTCGCCTTCGGCGGCTTCATCGCGGCGGCCCTGCGAAAGGTGCGGCAGACTGTTTCCACGAAGAACATCCCTTACCTCGGGATGGCAGCGGCCTTTTCCTTTCTCATCATGATGTTCAATGTCCCGATCCCCGGCGGCACCACGGGCCATGCCGTGGGGGCCAGCATCGTGGCCCTGGTGCTGGGCCCCTGGACGGCAGTGGTGGCCGTGTCCGTGGCCCTCATCATACAGGCCTTTCTCTTCGGCGACGGCGGCATCACCGCCATCGGCGCCAACTGCTTCAACATGGCCGTGGTAATGCCCTTTGTTTCGGTCATTGTCTTTAAACTGGTGCGCGGTAAGGCTGCCGGCGGCTGGCGTGTTTACCTGGCGGCATTCCTGTCCGGATACATCGGCCTTGTCGTGGCAGCTATCGTGACTTCTATTGAATTCGGCATTCAGCCCCTTATCGCCTCCGCGGACGGGAAGCCGCTCTACGCGCCGTACGGACTCGAGGTCGCGGTGCCTGCCATGGCCATTGAGCACATGATACTGTTCGGCATTGTCGAGGGTGTGATAACAATGGCGGTGCTGGCCTTTTTCCTCAAGGGCGATCCTGAGAACATTTATGCCATACAGGAGGTGAAGAAATGACATCATTTCAGAAAAAAATCCTCATCGCGCTGGTCATACTGGCCATCGTGTCCCCCATCGGCATCTACCTTCCGGCGAAATTCAAGGCCGAAGACGCCTGGGGCGAGTGGTCGACCGAGACCATCGAAAAGCTGGTGGGTTTCGTGCCGGCTAAAATGAAAGAAACGGCCGATCTCTGGAAGGCGCCGATTCCTGATTATAACCTGGGCGACGACAAATCGCCGTTTACCACCCAGGCCTTGTCGTACATTCTTTCAGGCGCCATCGGCATAGCCCTATGTGTCCTGATCCTTTTCGGTATCTCAAAATTACTCGTTAAAAAAAGTGAGTGACAGAGCATATCCAACTCTTTAATTTGAGTTATTTCTATAAATGGGGTTGTCCAACAATACCCCCCAACCCGCGTTCTCAGGATGAGGTTGATGCCAGCGCAGGCACAGGACGTGCCGAATGTGTTGGCCCCATGGGGGGCTTACTTAATCAATAATGGTTTTGAAAGTCCCCCGCCGGGGGATTCAGGGGGCTTATAAGACAACCCCATATTTTTTGCACTATTATGATCAGGATCAGCCTCATTGGCAGTCATAGATAAAACCATACAATCCATAGCCGGCATCATCAGGTCGAGCTACGTGTACTGGGAGATGGCGGGAAAGAATGGCCTGTTCCAGAAACTCGATCCGCGGGTCAAGGTCGTTTTCCTTTTCTACTTCATCGTGATCGTCAGTTTGTTGAGGAGCCTGTACGCGGAGCTGGCTATTGCGGCCATTATCTTCATGCTGATTGCCCTTTCACGGCTGAACATACTGTACATGTACAAGCGTGTCCTTGGCTTTGCCTTTTTCTTCGGCTTTCTTATCGCCCTGCCGTCGGCTTTCAACGTGATCACCCGGGGTGATGTAATCCTGCCGGTGGCGACCCTTTCCCGGTCCTATCAATTCTGGATCTATTTCATTCCGAAAGAGATCGGCATCACCAGGGAAGGGGCCTTCGGCGTGGCCATGCTCACTCTGCGCGTCGCCAACTCGCTGGGGATATCGCTCCTGGTCATCCATACCACCCCTTTTTTCGAGATCATCAGGGCCCTCAAGGTCTTCCGGGTGCCGGACACCTTTCTCATGATCATCATCCTGACGTACAAGTATATATTCATTTTTTCCAAGACCGTTGAGGACATGTACCTGGCCATGAAGAGCCGCCTGGCGGGCGCCGCCGACAGCGCGACCGTGAGGCAGCTTGTCGCCGGCCGCATTTATTTCATATTCAAAAAATCGCAGATGCGCTACGAGGAGACGTACCGGGCCATGGTGAGCCGCGGGTTCACCGGGGACATCGAGCTCTACAGCTTCAGGGTGTTTACGGCGCGGGACGCCGTATCGGGCTTTGTTCTGGCGGCGGCAGGGGCGGCCGTGATGGCGGTCTTTTAATCCCCCCTGACCCCCGTAGGGGGCATGTTGGCTATATCGTTAAAAATGCGATTCTAAATCAACTGTCATCACGAGCGAAGCGAAGTGATCTTGTAATTGATTTAAATAAGGGTATGATTTTATAGAACTATCTCATAAATACAAAGTGTATCATTCGCAAGATTGCTTCGTCGCGGAGTTTATCCCGAGTATGACGAGGGACTTTTCGCAGTGACATATTTTAATTATATCCTTCATGCCCCCCAGGGGACAGGGGGGTAAACAATAGGGGTCTTAATCTACAATATGAACATCATCCAGCTTGAAAACGTTTCCTACAGCTTTTACGATATCGTGCCGGCGCTCTGCGATGTGAGCCTCTCGGTGGAAGAGGGCGACATGGTCGCCATTATCGGCGCCAACGGCAGCGGCAAGTCGACGCTGCTCCAGGTCATGAACGGCCTCATTCATCCCCATTCCGGCACGGT
>ERZ795061.118-NODE-118-length-75897-cov-8.075275_pt1 | contig 75897 bp, 67 predicted proteins | sample MGYA00375145_ERZ795061 | MGnify/ENA primary metagenome ERZ795061 (study PRJEB30190, sample SAMN05720144) | anaerobic digester metagenome | isolation source: active sludge of municipal wastewater-treating anaerobic digesters | place: USA | collected 2014-12-22 ... | reverse complement strand
CGCCGGACGCCTCGGCCGCCGTCGGAGGCGCATCGCCCGCCTCAGGACCGACCGCCTCGTCGGCCGAGTCGCCAGCGTCCGCGCCGATCGCGGCAGGGTCGGCCGGTTCGTTCGCATCCGCGAGGACGGCCTCCTCTGGCAGCACCTCTTCATCGACGTCCGGATCGATCGCGGTGAACCCCTCTGTTTCGACGAGGGGGGCCTCCGTGTCGGGCGTCGGGTCGAGGATCGCTTCGATGATCTCGATGAGCGTCGGCGCGTCCTCCCCGTCGGCGGCCGCAGCCTCGGTCTTCGTCGTGACGACCTCGACAACAGTCGTCGTCTCGCCGTCCGTCGTCTGGGAGACGATCACGGTCTCGGTGGTGGTCGTTTCGTCTGCGGCCATGGTTCAGAGCTCCTTGGACAGTGTCCTGGTCACGCGCCTGCATCCATGCTGCCTTCCGCCTCGGCCGCCCGCGCCCGGACGGCTCCCGTGGGCTTCTGCGCGGGCTGCCGCTTCAGCGTCGTCACCTTGCCGCACGCGGGATTCGCGCAGCGCACGTTGAGCGTCTCGCGGCCGGAGAGGACCGCGCGCGGGATGCGCATCGCCGCCTTGCAGGCGGGGCACGACACGCGGAGGTCGTCGGCCGCCGGTGGCGGGCCGACCGGCAGACGCGCCGCCCTGCCGGTCGCGGCGGGCGGGGCCGGCGCCGGCGGGGCCGTGGGCGCCGATGGCTGGGCGGGAAGGAGCGGGGCGATAATCGAGCGGTAGTGCTTCAGCTCGGGCGACGACGCGTAGCCCGCGAGCAGCTTGAGGCGGCGCGTGATGTAGGGCGTCGAGAACGACGCGACCTCGGAGAGCCGCGTCGCCTGCTCGTCGGTGTCATCCATCTGTTCGAGCCACGCCTCGATGTTGATCTGGCGATACAGCATGACGGACCGGAGCGACCACGACAGCAGGACGCGGCGTGCCACGTCCTCGTCGCCGACGGCCAGCATGCCGGCGCGGTCCGCGGTGATCTCCGACTGGCGCGCCCAGGCGAGGAGCGGCAACTCGAGCGCGCCCTCGACCAGGTGCACCGGATTCAGCGCGGAGAGCACGCCGGCGCCTCCCAGCCCTCGGCGCGGCCCCTGCTCGCCGAGGAGGAAGCGGATGACCGTCTTCCACAGCGCGTGGCCAGCGCGGCAGTGGCCCATCTCCCGCGCGAGCACGAACAGCTGGTCCGCGCCGTGATAGTTGGTCAGGAGCGCGCTGCCGAGGATGACGAACGAGTCCGCCTCGCTGCCGTACGTGGCGCTGTCCCACATCCGGTCGCCCGACACGTAGATGTCGGGCATGACCGGCATGCCGAGGATGCGGGCGGCGAGCACGGCGTTCGCGTAGACCGCCGGCAGCTGCTTCTCCGACAGGCGCACGACGTTGAACGTGGCGGCAACCCACCTCCGGCCGACCCGATCGGACACCATGCGCGCCGCCGATTCCAGGGGGCCGATGCTCCGCAGCTTCGCCATCGCGGCCCCGTCCTGGGCCCACTGGAAGGCAGCGGGGCTCACGCCGTAGCCCGGGGCGAGGGGGCGAAGCCGGCTGCAGGCCGGGCACACGTGCGTGCCGGCGGGCAGCGTCGACGGGTCATTCCCGCACGCCGGACACGCGGCGGGAACGGGCGGCGTTCCTGCGTAAGGAGCCGCGCCTGGCGCAACCGGGGGCCCAGGCGCCGACGCTGGCGCGGCAGGCATCAGTCGAACCCCGCAGATCGTGCAGAACTGGCTCCCCGGGGGAAACGGCCCGTGGCCGCTGGCGCAGTACACGGCGGCATGGCCCTGGTCTGCCATTGGAGCGCCTCCCTCAAGCCGGCGCGGTTCGCGCCTTGAGCAGCTGTTCCAGCAATTCGTGGAGCCGCAGGATGTGGTCGCTGCACCCAAGGCCGCCTTCGATCGAAACCTCCTTGAAGGCGGCGCCCTCCCTCCACTTCAGGTAGACCGCTGTGCGCGCGGCGACCCTCAGCCGCTCCATCGCGACGACGTCCGCGAGCGGAACCTGGAAGGCCAGCTCCCCGCGTCTGGACGACAGGAGCATGCGCGCGATGAAAGGGCTCTGCAGGCCGCACACCCGCCGATCGGTGAGCACGACCTCGATCATGTTCCACCTGGTCCACGCGAAGAGGGCCGGCCGGCCGTACGTGATGCCGACTCCGAAGGAGCCGAACCGCAGGAGCTCCCGCTCCTCCGGCTGCTGCGCCGGCGGCGCCGCTGCCGGCGCGGATGGCGGTGACGCCTGCGGCAGGCGCGTTCCGCACGATCCGCAGAAGGCCGCTGGCGGTTCGAACGGCGCGCCGCATGCGGGACAGAACATGCTGATATCCTCCGGACCGAACCGCCGGCTGCAAGCCCGCGGGCGAAACTACGTCACTGCCTCGGGGAGGCGATGAGGGGGCGTCGGTTGCCCGGAGCCGCTAGAAGCAGGAGAACTCGCCCACCGGCTGGCCGGCGTTGATCTTCTCCGCGGTCTTCTGTCCGTCGTACGCGGCGGCGCCGCCGATGGCCAGCCCGATGATCCACGCGATGCCGAGTTCGCCCGAGGCCGCCGCCGGCGTGACGATGACGATCCACAGCACCCAGACCGCGAGCAGCTGCACGAGGCCCTTCTTCATCTGGCCGTTGTAGAACGCCTGCGCCCCGAACCCCGCCAGGAAGAACCCGAGAAGCGCCGCCACGACGGGCGACTTCCGCTTGGCGACGGGAACGCCGGCATAGCCGGGAGGCGGGTAGGCTCCCGGGGGCTGGACGTACCCGCTCTGCGGCGGGGCCTGTCCGCCCAGGGGCGGCGCCCCTGCGGGCGGCGGACCGACGTACGGCCCGGCCGACGCTGGAGGCGGCTGCGGCGGAGCCGGCGCGGCGGCAGCCGACGGCGCGGCCGCGATCGCGGTCCCGCATGAAATGCAGAAACGAGCGGTGTCGGCGTTCCTGGTTCCACACTGCTGGCAGAAAGGCATGCGCCCCTCCCTCGGTTGGGAACATGGCCGCCCTCGGGCCGTTGGCGCTCTCACCTGCCGTGGCCGCGGGCAATGCGCCAGACGATATGTCCGCCCCCCGGCCTTGTCAAGAACCCGCGAGCGGCACCGGCCGGCCCCGAAAGACGGGACGGCAGACGCGGCAGGCCCGAGGAAGCGGCAGCCGCGCTGGCGCGGGCCGCCTTCACGTCGAGCCGCGGCCGACACGCAGGACGCCACGGCCGGCGGCGAAACGCCTGACGCGCCCCGGCCGGGCCGCGGGCCGCGAGTCGTGGCGGGAGGCCGTCCAACGGTCCTCGACAGCGCCCCGGCTAGTCTTCGTCCCGATCGGCCGTTCGGGGGCGAAGCACGGCCAACTGCAGCACCAGCGCGATGGCAACGGGCACGGCCAGGAAGGCGAAGTCGCGCCCCAGGCGGCCGGCGTCGGTCGAGGCGCCGAGCAGCCTGGTCACCTGCGCGCCGGCGAACACGCCGGCCATGTTCAGCAGGCCGTAGCCGGCCGCGCGGTGGCGCCGGGAGACGAACTGGCAGAGGATCGGCATGTTGTTCGCGTCGAACATGCCGAACCCGACTCCGAACAGGATCGCGCCGCCGATGGCGGCGCCGGCGCCGGCGCCCAGCCCCATGACGCCGAGCGCCGGCACGGTCAGCCCCAGCCCGATCGCGCTCGTGTAGATGCGTCCGCGCAGGTTGCGTGCGATCCACCGGTCGGCGAGCAGGCCGCCCGAGACTACTCCTGCGAAGCTGGACGCCGCGATCGTGATCGTCGCTACCGGGCCGGCGCGCGGCATGTCGAGGCCGAGGCTTTGTGAGAAAAGCGTCGGCAGCCAGTTCTTGGTGGCCCAGCCGGGGAAGCTCGGCGCCATGAAACAGAAGAGGATCGCCCAGAACGGCACGGTCCCAAGCAGGGTCGACAGGCTTTCCGCGACCGAGCGAAGCCCCATCGCGCCACCGGCGCGCCCCGGGCCCCCGGTCGGTCCCCTCGCGCCGGGATGCTCCCGGAGCCCGAACGCCAGCACGGCACCGTAGAGCACGCCGACCAGGCCGAAGGCCTGGAACGTCCGCTGCCACGAGATGCCCTGGGCGATGGTCGCGCCGAAGCCGCCGAGCGCCTGGCCGGCGTAGAGGCCGGTCATGTGGATGCCGACGGCCAGCGACCGCGTCGGGCCCGGATGGTAGTCGGCGATGAGCGCGAGGCCGGCTGGGATGTAGAGCGCCTCGCTCACGCCCATGATCGCGCGCAGGAGGTAGAGCGTCTCGAAGTCGCGGGCGAAGCCCATCCCGAGCGTGACGGCGGACCAGACGACCAGGCTCGCCGTGATGAGCCACTTCCGGCTCACGCGATCGGCGACGAGCCCGGCGATCGGGCTGGTCAGCCCGTAGATCCACAGGAACGCCGCCATGAGCCGGCCGAAGTTCGCGGCGCTCTCCAGGTCCCGGATGTCGCCCTGCATCGCGGGCTTCATCGTCGACAGCATCTGCCGGTCGAGGTAGTTGAGGAGCGCCACGCCCCACAGGAGGGCGACCACCATCCAGGCGTAGCGCGCCGATGGCGCCGGCGCCGCCGTCGCGCCGGCACCTGCGGCTGGCCGGCCGCTCACCGCGCCGCCCCGAAGGCCCCGACGCGGCCCTGCCGGATCTCTTCGCAGAGGCGCCAGCAGACGAGCTGCTGCCGCGGCAGATGGAAGCAGCCCTTGTAGAGCGTGCCCTTGGCTGGCGACGACAGCCGCCCGTCGCGGTGGAAGTAGCCGAACCACTCGCCGAACTCGGGATCGGGGAAGAGGCCGTACGCGTAGTCGTGCGCCCGCTCGTGCAGGCGCGCGTACCTCGCGTCGCCCGTCAGCTGGTACGCGAGCAGCGTGGCGATGATGGCCTCGTTGTGCGGCCACCAGAACTTCATGTCGTGCCAGTACTCGGCCACCGGCTTGCCGTCGAGGTCCGCGAAGGAGAGGAGGCCGCCGTGCACCTGGTCCCAGCCGCGGTCCCACATCCAGTCGAGAATGTCGCAGCCGGCCGCGACGTACTCCCCGATGCCGCGCGTTTTGCCCTCGAGCATCAGGAACCACGCCCCTTCGATGGCATGGCCCGGGTTGAGGAGGCGGCCGTCCGCGTGGCCGATCACCGCGCCGTCCGGCCCAACGTGCTCCAGGCAGCACCGGAGGTCCGGCTTCATGAAGTCGCGGCGGATTTCGGCAATGGCCCGGTCGATGTCCCCGTCGGCGCGCGCCAGGCCGATGGACTCGCGAAGCGCCTGGCACACGGCAATCTGGATCATGGGCCCGCTCATCGACTTCATCGGGCGCGTGTCGCGCCACTTGGGCGGCGACGGTTCGTGCCCGGCGTAGGCGAGGTAGAGGCGCTCGGCCATGTCGCGCGAGCGTGCACGGCCGGTCGCGCGCGCGTGCTCGCCGAAGGCCATCGCCGCGAAGGCCTCCGAGAACGCGTAGCGGCGCTTGCGGATGGGCCGCCCGTCGCGCGTGACGTGGAAGAACATCCGTCCGTCCGCGTCGATGCAGCGCGCCTCGATGAATCCGAGCGTGTGCTCGGCCGCGGCGAGCCATTCCGGCCGCCGCTCCACGGTGTTGACGAGGACGCCGAGCGTCCAGGCGAAGCGCCCCTGCTGCCAGACGCCCTTGTCGGTGTCGACGAGCGACCCGTCGCGGTCGAGGCACGTCATGATCCCGCCGTACTCGGGATCGGCGCCGTGGCGCAGCCAGAAGGGCACGGTGTCCTGGAGGAGGCCGTCCCGGTAGACGCGGACGAGCGCGTCAAGCCGCGAGGCGTGCATGCCGGCCGCGAGTGTCCGCACGGGCGTTCTCAGGCGAGGATCTCCCGAAGCCGCCGGACGAGGGCGGCCTTTCGGGCGGGGGCGAGGGCGCCGAGCGGCAGCCGCGGGTCGCCGACGTCGATGCCGTGGGCGCCCATCATGGCCTTGCCCGCGGCAAGACCGCCGTGTTGCTCCAGCAGATCGACGATGGCGCAGACCCGGGCCATGCCCGCGCGGGCCTCCTCGAGCCGGCCGGCATCGACGGCCTCCCGGATGGCGTGGTACAGCGGCGCCGCGTAGTTGTACGTGGAGCCGATGAACGCCCGCGCGCCGAGCGTCAGGGCGCCCGCAAACACCTCGTCCACGCCGTAGACGATGTCGTAGCGGCCGCCGCACGCGCGGAGGCAGTTCTGGTACTCGTAGAGGTTGAAGCTGTTGAACTTGACGCCGGCCAGCGTCGGGATCGATCGCTCGGCGGCCTCGAGGAACGCCGGCATCGACAGGTCCACGCCCGACATCATCGTGTGGTAGTAGTAGAACGGCAGCCGGGGCGCCGCCGCGGCCACGGCGGCGACGTGGGCCACGAGGCCGGCCACCGACGCGGGCTTGAAGAAATTCGGCGGCACGATGGACGCCGCGTCCGCGCCGCACGCCTGCGCATGGGCCGCCAGTTCCTGCGCGTCGCGCACGGAGAGCGCGCCGACGTGCGCGATGATCACCAGCCGCCCGCCCGACCGGCGCACCCACTCCTCCAGGATGGCCTTCCGCTCGGCCACCGTGCACGAAATGCCCTCGCCCGTCGTGCCGCACACGTAGGCGCCCCGGACGCCGGTCTTCAGGAGGTGCCGGACCTGCTGCGCGATCACCGGCAGGCTCACGTCGCCCTTCCGGTCGAAGGGCGTGAATGGAGCCGCGATCAGGCCGTCGAGCCTCGTCATCGCGGGCGTCGGGGCACGGTGCGGCTTCCTGGCGCTCATGGGCTCATCTCCAGTCGGCCGTGATTCTACTCCGGTCCGGGGCCGGACCGCAGGCGCAGATGAAGCCCTGCCGGCGCCGATCATCCCGCGCAGCCGAGCCAGGTTCGGGAAGTCCGACGCGGGCGCCCGCAGGCGGGTGCGAGTCTCCAGGGTCTTCGGCGGCGCGCCGCCCGGCTATGACGGTGATCGCCCGGGCCATCCCGTCAGCACGCCGCAGGCCACCCCCGCGAGCAGGATGAGGTTGGCGAGCGTGCCAGCCCTGGCGTCGGTCCAGGACGTGAAGATGACAGCCTGCGAGAGGACGGCCGCTGCGGCGCCGATCACCCACCAGCACCGCGGCCAGGCAAAGAGCGCCGCGACGGCCGCGAGCGTGAGGAGACCCGCCAGCAGCCAGGCCAGTCCCATGCCGCGCGAGAGCGGACGCGTGAGCTGCGGCAGGTCGGCAAGGCCGAACGCTTTGGCTGGCCCCATGAAGTGAATCAGGCCGTGAAGAGCGATGATGATCGCGAAGACCCAGCGCACAGGGCATCCTCCCGCCCGGCGGGCCACGGGAGAGGCGCCGCCGGGCGTGACGTTTCATCGTACCCGATGCACGATCTGATCGGCTCAGTGTGACCGCATGGCGAGCCAGGGTTCTCTTGCGATCGTGGACCTCGAAGGCACCGTCGTCGCGCTCGCGCCGAGGGTGCTGCGCTACGCGACGGCGCGGCTGGGCGACCGTGCCCTCGCCGAGGACGTGGCGCAGGAGAGCCTTGCGGCCCTCGTCCGCGCCTGCCGCAACGGAGGCGCCCCCGCCTCCCCCGATGCATTCGTCTTCGCGATCGCGCGCCGGAGAGCGGCGCGCGCGTCCTGGAGGCAGCGGCTGTGGCTGCCGCTCGAATCCGCGGCCGGGAATCGCTCGCACGCGCCGACGCCGGAGGCCCGGGCCCTCGCACGCGACGAGGCGGAACGCGTCCGCGCCGCGATCGCGCGCCTCTCGTCGCGCGACCGCGAGGCCATCCTGCTCGTGGCGGCCGCGGGCCTGAGCATGGCGGACGCGGCCTCGGCCCTGCGGATCTCCGTTCCGGCGGTGAAGAGGCGCGTGTCCCGCGCCCGCGCGCGTCTCGCCGCCCGCGTCGCGGCCCGCACGCTCGCCTCCGCTCCCGGCTCGAGGCACTCCCGGATGGCGCTCGCCACCGCCGCGGCGATCCTCGTGCTCGCCGCCGCCCTGACCGTCAGGCAGAGCGCGGAGCTACCCGCCCCGCCTGCGGTCCCGGACGCCATCTCCGGCACGCTGTCCGACGGGCTGCTCGTCGTCCGGATGCCCGATGGGTCCACATCGATCACCGGGGGCCCGGCCCGCCAGAGCCGGCCGCCTGAAGGCCACGGCCTGTTGCTCGTCGAAGGAGAAGCCCGATGAACCGTTGCTGCCCTGCCCTGCTGCTGTCGCTGTTCCTCGTGATGCCTGCGGCTCCGGCGCTGGCGCAGGACGCCGAATCCAAGAAGGTCACGCTGGACCTCAACGCCGTCGCGCCTCAAGCCGCGTTCAACGCCGTCGCGGAGGCCATCGGCGTCACAGCCAGCGTGGATCCGTCGCTGACCAGTCCCGTGGACATCGCGGTCAGGCACGTCAGCGCCAGGACGGCCCTCACTGCCATCTGCGAGAGCATCGGCTGCACCTGGGAGTTGACGAGCGCGCGGCTCGTCGTTCGGGCCGGGAGCGACGCCAGCTCGATCGCGGCCCGTGTCTCCGTCGGCGGGAAAGCGGCGACGCCCGAGGCACAGGCCGTCGTGGACGCGTTCCGGAAGGAGCTGCCCGCGGGCCTGAACTTCGAGCACGCTCCGCTCGCGGACGTCAACAAACGGCTGAGCGAAGCCGTCGGCCTCCCCGTCGAGCTCAAGTGCCGGGTCCCGGACGTCACCACGCTGACGATGGATTTCAGCGGCCTGACGCTCCAGGGCGCGCTCCAGAAGATCGGCGAGCGTGAAGAGCGGCCCAAGGCCGCGTGGCAGCTCATCGTCGGCCCCGCGCCCGGCGCGAAGGCGCCGCAGATCGCCATCGCCGTCGGACCGGCCAAGCAGTAGGCCAGGTAGGAGGCCGAGACCCAAGTTGCCTCCAAGCCAGGCCTCGAATCTGATATATTACATTTCAGATGAGCGTCCCGGACGCGCTTCACCGCGCCACGGCGCCGGAGCCTCCCCCTCTGGGAGAGGCTCCCCGGCTGAACACCAGATCTCTCAGAGAGCAGGTCTACGACTACCTCCGCGCCGAGATGGCCCGCGGCGGGCTCCAGCCCGGCGGGTTCCTCGATCTCACCGACATCGCCAGGCGCCTCGGCATCAGCAGGACACCCCTGCGCGAGGCCCTGCTGCACCTCGAGGCCCAGGGCTTCGTCTCCGTCTTCCCCCGCCGCGGCTTCCGCCTGAACGACCTCACCCTCGACGATATCCGGCACTTCTACGAGATCATCGGCGCCCTCGAGGCGTCCGCCCTCCGATCGGTCGGCCGCTCGCTCGGCCCCGCCGACTTCTCCCGCATGCGGCAGCTCGACGCCGACATGGCCGACGCCGTCGCCGCCCGCGACTTCGATCGGTATTACGCCGCGAACCTCGCGTTCCACGACGTCTACCTGGCGCGCAGCGACAACGCGCGCCTGGTCGCGCAGGTCCGCCTCCTCAAGCAGCGCCTCTACGACTGGCCGCGCCGCCGATCGATGGTCCAGGCCTGGGAGCAGCACTCGATGGTCGAGCACGAGGACTTCCTGCGGCTCCTCGAGCGGGGCGACATCGATGAAGCGGCCGCGCACCTGCAGCGCGTGCACTGGTCCTTCGCGGTCCAGGAGCCCTTCATCCACGCGTACTACTTCGCGGCCGGCCCCGGAGCGCCGTGATGGGAAGCGGCCTGGTCTTCAACGTCCAGCGCTTCTCGCTCCACGACGGGCCGGGCGTCCGCACCACGGTCTTCATGAAAGGCTGCCCGCTCAGCTGCGCGTGGTGCCACAACCCGGAGAGCCAGTCGTCCGACCCGGAGTACGTCCGGCTGCGCCGCCTGTGCATGAGCTGCGGGCGCTGCACCGACGTCGAACTGGACAGCCCCGTGGTCACGGGCCGCGACGCGGAGGACGTCGCCGCGTGCCCGACGGGCGCGCTGCGGGGCGTGGGCGAGCGGACGGACGCGCGCGCGCTCGTCCGCGACGTCCTCCGCGACCGCGCCTTCTTCGAGGAATCGGGCGGGGGGGTCACCTTCTCGGGCGGCGAGCCCCTCGCGCAGGCGGCGTTCGTCACCGAGGCGCTCGCGCTGCTCCAGGCCGAGGGCGTTCACACGGCGCTCGACACGTGCGGGTTCGGGCCCTGGCCGGCGCTGCGCTCCGCGGCGGAGCGCGCGAACCTGGTGCTGTACGACCTCAAGCTCATCGACGACGTCCGTCACCGCTCCGCCACCGGTGCCTCCAACGCGCTCATCCTTGCCAATCTGCGGAGCCTCGCGCAGGTGCATCGCGCGCTCTGGATCCGTGTGCCCGTCGTGCCGGGCGTGAACGACGACGACGCCAACATGGAGGCGACGGCGGCGTTCGTGCGCTCGCTGCCCGGCGTCGACCGCGTCGACCTGCTCCCCTACCACCCGGCCGGCGAAGCGAAGTTCGCCCGCGCGGGCCTGGAGACGCCGCTTCGCGGCACGCCCCCGCCCCCGCCCGGGCGACTCGAATCGCTGGCGCGCGCCTTCAGGGCCCGGGGCCTGCACACGACCATCGGAGGCCGCGCATGACCGCACGCACCCGTCGTCTCCGCGAGGAGAGCCTCGCCGCCGTCCCGTCCATCAGCGGCGAGCGCGCCGCCATTCTGACGGAGTTCTACAAGGCGCATCTCGGCCGCCACAGCGCGCCCGTGCTGCGCGCGATGAGCTTCTACGCGCTGTGCGACCGGAAGACCCTCTGGATGGGCGACGGCGAGCTCATCGTCGGCGAGCGCGGCCCCCGGCCGAAAGCCGTGCCCACCTTCCCGGAGCTGACCTGCCACAGCGCGGAGGACCTCCGCGTCCTCGACTCTCGCCCGAAGACGCGCTACGCGGTGGATCCGTCGGTCATCGAGCTGTACACGCGCGAGATCATCCCCTTCTGGGCGGGCCGCTCCCTGCGGGACCAGATGTTCCGCGAGCTGCCCCCCGAGTGGAAGGACGCCTACGACGCGGGCTGCTTCACCGAGTTCATGGAGCAGCGCGCGCCGGGGCACACCGTCGCGGACGGCAAGATCTACCGGAAGGGCCTCCTCGACTTCAAGGCGGAGATCGCGGCCGCGGAGGCCGCGCTCGACTTCGCGGGCGATCCCGAGGCGCTGGACAAGCGCGACGAGCTTCGCGCCATGTCCATCGCCTGCGACGCGGTGATGCGCTTCGCCGAGCGCCACGCCGAGATGGCCGAGGCGGCAGCGGCGAAGGAGCCGGACGAGCGCCGGCGCCGCGAACTGCGGAAGATCGCCGGCGTGTGCCGCCACGTCCCGGCGCGCGCGCCGCGCGACTTCCATGAGGCGCTGCAGCAGTACTGGTTCTGCCATCTCGCCGTCGTGACCGAGTTGAACGGCTGGGACTCGTTCAGCCCCGGCCATCTCGACCAGCACCTGCTGCCCTTCTACCAGGCGGGCCTCGAGGCGGGCACGCTCACGCGGGACTCCGCGAGGGAGCTGCTCGAATGCTTCTTCGTCAAGTTCAACAACCACCCGGCGCCGCCGAAGGTCGGCGTGACGGCGGCCGAGAGCGGCACGTACACGGACTTCGCCACCATCAACCTCGCGGGACTGCTCCGCGACGGCCGCGACGGCTCGAACGAGGTCACGCGCCTGCTGCTCGACATCATCGACGAGATGCACCTCCTGCAGCCGAGCAGCAACGTGCAGGTGTCGCGCAAGACGCCGGACGCGGTGCTGAAGCACGCGCTGCGCGTCATCCGCAAGGGCTACGGGTTCCCGTCGCTGTTCAACGCCGACGCGGTCGTCGAGGAGCAGCTGCGGCAGGGCAAGAGCCTCGAGGACGCCAGGGAGGGCGGGTGCTCGGGCTGCGTGGAGGTGGGCGCCTTCGGCAAGGAGGCGTACATCCTCACCGGCTACTTCAACCTGGCGAAGATGCTCGAGCTGGCGCTGCACGACGGGTTCGACGTGCGCACCGGCAAGCGCGTGGGCGCCCGGACGGGCGACCCGGCGGGGTTCGCCTCTTTCGACGATCTCTTCGCGGCCTTCGAGGCGCAGGTGCGCCATGTCGTCGACGTCAAGATCCGCGGCAACCAGCTCGTCGAGCGGCTCTACGCGACGCGCATGCCGCACACGTTCCTGTCCGTCATCACCGACGACTGCATCGCGAAGGGCCGGGACTACAACGCCGGCGGCGCCCGCTACAACAACACGTTCATCCAGGCCGTCGGCATCGGCACCGTCACCGACAGCCTGTCAGCGCTCAAGGAGCTGGTGTACGAGCGGGGCGACCTGCCGCTCGCCCGCTTCGTCGAGATCCTCGACTCGGACTTCACGGGCCACGAGGAGCTTCGGCAGCGCCTACTCCACAAGACGCACAAGTACGGCAACGACGATGACTACGCGGACGCGCTGATGACGCGGACCTTCGGGATGCTCTTCGAGGCGATCGACGGGCGGCCCAACACGAAGGGCGGCGCGTACCGCCTCGAGATGCTGCCCACCACCTGCCACGTGTATTTCGGCGAGGTGTGCCTCGCCTCGGCCGACGGCCGCGGCGAAGGGCACCCGGTCTCGGAGGGCATCAGCCCCGTGCAGGGCGCGGATCGGCGCGGGCCGACCGCCGTGATGAAGTCGGCGTCCAAGATGGACCACATCAAGACCGGGGGGACGCTGCTCAACATGAAGTTCGCGCCGGGCCTCGTCGAGGGCGACGCAGGCGTCGACGGTCTCCACGGCCTCGTCCGCGCCTACTTCAAGCTGGACGGCCACCACGTGCAGTTCAACGTGGTCTCGGCCGATCTCCTCCGGGAGGCCAAGGCCAACCCCGCGGCCCACCGCGGCCTCATCGTCCGGGTCGCGGGGTACAGCGACTACTTCTGCGACCTCTCGGAGGCGCTGCAGGACGAGATCATCGAGCGCACCGAGCACGGGGGGTTCTAGGCAGGGACCCGGGGCTCGGGGCCAGGGATTCGGGCGGTCACACCGAAGCGCGGCCCCGCTGTCGAGCTGTTGCGCCACGCGCCTGGGAGGCGTGCGGACGGCTCGCGGTTCGGCGGTATGATGGGAGCCTGTGAGAGTGCGCGCTCCGCTCACGGCCCTCCTCCTGCTGGCCGCCGCCGCGCCCGGCGCGGCCCAGTCGCTGCGTCCGGCCGCGCCGTACGCCCTCGTCGCCGCCGACGGCCGCCGCGCAATCCAGGCTGCCGTCGCGGGCGGGCAGGATCTCGTCCGCCTCGACGAGATCGCTGCCGGTCTGCAGCTCACGGTGCAGGAGGATCGCGCGTCGAAGGCGCTGACGGTCTCGCGCGGCCTCAACGTGGTTGTCCTCTCACTCGACCAGCCGCTGGCCTCCACGGGCGGCAGGGTCATGTCGCTGCCCGTCGCGCCCATCCGCGACGGCCAGCGCTGGTGGGTCCCTCCCGACATCGTCGGCCGCGCGTTCGGCGCCGTCGCCGGCGTCCGCGTCGAGGTGCGGAAGGCGTCGCGCGTGATCCTCGTCGGCGATGTGCGCGTGCCGCGCCTCGCGATCCGGCAGGAGCAGGCCGGGAGCGCATCGCGCCTGTCGATCGACATCAGCCCGCGCGCGGCGTACTCCATCGCGCAGGAGCCCCGCCGCCTGCTCGTGCGCTTCGACGCGGACGGGCTCGACGCCGGGCCGATCCAGGCCGGCGGCGGGCTCGTCGACGGGGTGGCGATTGTCGAGCCGTCGACGGTGGCGATCGCCCTGGCGGGCGGCTACGGCTCCTACCGCTCGGCGACGCTCCCGCTCGACGCGGCGTCGTCGCGGCTCGTCATCGACGTCCTGCCCGCCGGCGTCGCCGGAGCTGCCGCCCCGCCGGCGCCGGCGCCCGCGAGGCCGGATGCGCGACCCCAGACCGCGAACCCCTTCGAGCCGGCGCCGGCGGGCCCGCCTCCCGCGCTGCCGCCGCCGCCGGGCATCCGGACGATCGCCCTCGATCCGGGCCACGGGGGCGACGAACACGGCGCGGTCGGGCAGGGCGGCCTGCGCGAGAAGGACGTCGTGCTCGACGTGGCGCGCCGGCTCAAGGGCCAGATCGAGGGCCGGCTCGGCATCCGCGTGCTGCTCACGCGAGACGACGACCGCCTCGTGCCCCACGACGAGCGGGCGTCGATAGCGAACAACAACAAGGCCGACTTGTTCGTCTCGCTTCACGCGAACTCGTCGCCGATCCGCAGCGCCAGGGGCGCGCAGGTCTACTCCCTCAGCCCGGACGGCCTGAGCGCCGAGGCGCGGCGCCAGGCCGACTCGCCGGACGCGCGGCCCGTTCCGGTGCTCGGCGGCGGGTCGCGCGACATCGACTTGATCCTCTGGGACATGGCGCAGGTGCGGCACATGGCCGAGTCGTCCGCGCTGGCGGTGCTCATCGAGGAGGAGTTGCGGCGGCGCGTCGAGATGAACGCGCACCCGGTGCAGCAGGCGCCGTTCCGCGTGCTGGTCGCCGCCAACATGCCGGCCGTTCTCGTCGAGATGGCGTTTCTCAGCAACCCCGAGGACGAGCGGCTGCTGGCCACCGACGAGTTCAAGATGAAGATCGTCCAGGCCCTCTACGACGCGATCGTCCGCTACCGCGCCCGCGCGGAGGCGCAGGGCGCGCTCCGCCGCCCGTGACGCCATGGCATCCCGCGCACGGTTCATCGCGCTGACCCTGATCGCTGCCGCCGCCGTCGGCACGGGAACCTGGGCCACCCTTCGCACCCTCGCGCGCCAGCGGCCCGCGCCGCCGACCCGCGCCGACTCCCGCGCGGCGGGCCCGATGGACCCTGGGGCCGCTCCCGCCGCGCCGGCAGCCCGGCGCATCAAGGCGACCCTCTACTACGTCTCGGCCGACGGCCTGGGGCTCGAGGCCGCCGAGCGCGACGTGCCGTTTGCCGACGGCGCGTCCGAGCAAGGCAAACGGATCGTGGAGGCCCTGCTCGAGCCGGCGCCGGACGGGCGCGTGTCGGCCATCCCGCCGGGCACGACGCTCCGGGCCCTCTATCTCGGCGGGCGCGGCGATGCGTACGCGGACTTCAGCGACGGCCTCCGCGCGCATCACCCCGGCGGATCGCAGCACGAGCTGCTCACGGTGTACGCCATCGTGGACACGCTCACCGCCAACCTGCCGGCGATCACGTCGGTGCAGATCCTCGTCGACGGGCGGGAGGTCGATTCCCTGGCGGGACACGTCGATCTCCGTCGCCCCCTGCCGAACACCCGTCTGCGGGCGGAGAAGGGCACGCCATGACTCGAAGCGACAACCGGGGGCCCGCGGACCTGCGCCCCGTGACGATGACGCCCCGGTTCCTCGTGCACCCCGAGGGCTCGGTCCTGATCGAGGCGGGACGAACCAAGGTGATCTGCACGGCGAGCGTCGAGGACCGGGTGCCGCCCTTCCTGCGCAACAGCGGCAAGGGCTGGGTGACGGCCGAGTACGGCATGCTTCCCCGCTCGACGAACACCCGGTCGACGCGGGAAGCGTCGGCGGGCCGGGTCGGCGGCCGCACCCACGAGATCCAGCGGCTCATCGGGCGCTCGCTGCGTGCCGTGACGCGGATGGAGGAGCTCGGCGAGCGGACGATCTGGATCGACTGCGACGTCGTCCAGGCCGACGGCGGCACGCGGACGGCGTCCATCACGGGCAGCTACGTAGCGCTGGCGCTCGCCCTGAAGACGCTGGTCACACGGGGCGCGCTGCCGCGCGTCCCCCTGTCGGGCCAGGTGGCAGCCGTCAGCGTGGGGATTGTCGGCGGCGTGCCGCTGCTGGACCTGGCCTACGACGAGGACTCCCGCGCGGACGTGGACATGAACGTCGTCAAGACCTCCGACGGCCGCTACATCGAGATCCAGGGCACGGCGGAGGCAGCCCCGTTCGGACGCGACCAGCTGGCCGGCCTTCTCGACCTGGCCGACCAGGGCCTCGCCCGCCTGATCGCGCTGCAGCAGGAAGTGCTCCAATCGTGATGGCCGGCCCGCGGCTCGTCGTCGCCACAACCAACCGCCACAAGCTCCGCGAGATCCGCGCCGTCCTGGACGGCCTCGGCACCGTCATCGATGGCCTCGATGCCTTTCCGCCGGTGGCGGAACCGGAGGAAACCGGCGCGACCTTCGCCGAGAACGCGCGGCAGAAGGCAGTCTATTACTCGTCGGCGCTTGGCGTGCCGGTGGTGGCCGAGGACTCAGGCCTCGAGATCGACGGGCTCGGTGGCGAGCCGGGCGTGCGCTCGGCGCGCTACGGCGGCCCCGATCGACCGGCCTACGAGCAGAAGTTCGCCCTCGTGTATGCGGGCCTCCGGGACCGTGGCGCCAGCGGCAGCCCCGCGCGGTTCGTCTGCGCGCTGACGCTCGCAGACGGCGCCCGCGTGGTGTTCGAGGCGCTCGGCACGATCGAAGGGCGGATCGCGGATGAACCCGCAGGCGCCGGCGGGTTCGGATACGACCCGATCTTCTTCTACCCGCCTCTCGGCCGGACGCTCGCCCAGCTCGACGAGCGCGAGAAAGCCGGCGTCAGCCACCGCGGCCGCGCTTTCCGACAGCTGCGCGCGTTCCTGGCGTCGGGGGGCCCGCTCCGGGGCGAATGAGGGAGGCGCCGCAGCCCGGGCCCGCGAAGGAAACGGCCGGCGCCGTCCGGCTCGATGTCTGGCTCGACGTCGCCTGCCTCTTCAAGACGCGATCCGAGGCCCAGAAGGCGTGCCGGGGCGGGAAGGTCGAGGTGAACGGCCAGGGCGCCAAGCCGCATCGCACCATCGTCGTTGGCGACCGCCTGCGCATCACCCGGGGCCCGGGTCGGAAGCAGCACGTCGTCGTCCAATCGCTCGCCGCGCAGCACGTGCCGAAGGCCGAGGCCAGGCGCTTGTACGAGGATGTAACGCCGCCCCCGACGCCCGAGGAGCTGGCCGTGCGGGAACTCGAGCGTCACTTCTGGAAGGCCCGCGTCCCGCGTCTCCCGCGCACCGCGCCCGATCGGCGGGAACGACGGCGGCTCCTGAGGGAGAAGGAGGGGGCAGATTAGGCGCTAGGGGCCAGGCGCTCGGCGCTAGGGGCTGGGTGCTGGGCGCCAGGCAGACAGGGACAAGGGGCAAGGGGCAGGCAAAGCCTGCCCGCCGAAGCTGGCCGGCAGGCCGTCCAGCGAAGGCGGGGGGCAAGGAACAGACGGGGTTCGGGACTCGGGGCTCGGGATTCGGGGACTGGAACTCGGGGCGAACGGAAGAGGCCACATCACCGGGGTGGAACGATGCGAACACCAGCTGTTCTGATCGGCGTCATGCTCGCGGCGTCACTCGCGCAAGCGCAGGCTCCGGCGCCGCCGGTGGTGGGCGCATGGGAGGGGGCTCTCGATGCCATGGGCGCGAAGCTCAGGATTGGCGTCGTGATCACCGCAGGGCCGGACGGGGCCCTGCAGGCGACGCTGGACAGCCCGGATCAGGGCGCCTTCAAGCTGCCGCTGAGCGACGTGGCATTCGCCGACGGCGTGCTGACCTTCACGCTGGCCGCCGCGCGGGGACGGTTCGAAGGGAGGCTGAACGAGGCCGGCACCGAGATTGCCGGCACGTGGACGCAGGCTGGTCCGCTGCCGCTGGTCCTGAGGCGGGTCGAAGCGCTCTCGGGGCCGAGACGGCCGCAGGAGCCGAAGCCGCCGTTCCCCTATCGCACCGAGGACGTGCGCGTGCCCAACCCCGCTGGCGGCAGCGTGCTCGCGGGCACGCTCACGCTGCCCGAGGGCCCGGGCCCGTTCCCCGGCGCGGTGCTCGTGACCGGCAGCGGCGCGCAGAACCGCGACGAGGAGATCATGGGCCACAAGCCGTTCCTCGTCCTCGCCGATTACCTCACCCGGCAGGGCATCGCGGTCTTGCGCTACGACGACCGCGGCGTCGGCGAGTCGACGGGGGACCTGGCGGCGGCGACGAGCGAGGACTTCGCGGGCGACGCGGAAGCCGTCTGGCGGGCGCTTCGCGCGCGCCCCGATATCGACGGCGCGCGGGTCGGCTTCATCGGCCACAGTGAAGGCGCCATCATCGCGCCGATGATCGCCGCGCGGACGCCCGGCGTCGCCTTCATCGTCATGATCGCCGGCTCGGGCGTGCCCGGCGACGAGATCATGGTGCGCCAGTCCACCTCGATCCTCCAGGCGAGCGGCGTGCCGGCCGAGGCGGTGGCGGCCAACATCCGGGTGCAGCGGCAGATGTTCGCCATCTTGCGCGAAGAGCACGACCCCGCGCGGATCGCCGAGCGGTTGAACGCCCTCGACGTGCCCGGCGGACCTGCGGCCAAGGCCCAGGTGGTCAGGCAGGGGCGGTCGCCGTGGCTGCGCTTCTTCGTGCGCTACGACCCCGCGGCCGCACTGGCGAAGGTCCCCTGCCCCGTGCTGGGGCTCTGGGGCGAACTCGATACCCAGGTGGAGCCGGCCCAGAACTACGGTCCGGTCGAAGCGGCGCTGCAGCGCGGAGGCCACAGGGACTACACGCTCCAGCGCCTCCCTGGCCTGAACCACCTGCTGCAGCCGGCGAAGACCGGCCTGCCCTCCGAATACGCGCGCATCGAGGAGACGATGTCACCCGGAGCCCTCGAGACGATCGGGGCGTGGATGCGGGCGCGCACGGGGCTGGCGAAGTAGCCCCGCCCGGCGGCGCGTCGGCCCCGGCCGGCGCGCCTGTCCGGCTCACCAGTGCTGGATGTCGTCCGCGTCGGCCGGCGCGGGCCGGCGCAGCCGGTCGTCGAGCCAGCGCCCGACGGTGTCGCGGCTTCCGAAGCCGACGGCGAGCGCCGCGGCGAGCGTCACGCCTCCGAGCAGGATGATGAGCGCCGAGGGCACGATGGACTTCCCGATCCCGAGCTGGTCGAGGGCCATCGCGCCGGTGAGCACGATGACGGCGCCCCTCGTGCCGGTCGCCAGGAGCCGCGCCGCGCCGATGCCGTGGTTCACGGCGCCGATGAGCACGCTCCGGCCGGCGACGCGCGCGGCCAGCAGCCCGACCACGAAGATCCCGATCCCCACCGCCAGGTCGGGCAGGTAGAGGAAGAACCGCCGCGTCAGGTCGGCCGCCAGTTCGGCGTCGAGGGCGTAGAGCACCAGCGCCGCGGTCATCAGCGCGAACACGATCTGCACCAGCCGCACCAGCGCGGCCGTCGCGCTCAGGATCCCCGCCCGTTCCAGCCACGAGGTCACGCCGAGCCGGGACGCCCGGCGTTCGACCGCCGAGCGGCGCAGCAGGAACCGCGCCACGCGGCCGGCCGCCACGGCCAGCGCGACGCCGATCACCAGGAACAGCAGGCTCGCCAGCACGTTCGGGAGCATCGACAGGGACTGGGCCGCGAACTGCCGCCACGCCTGCTCGAGCACCTGTCTCACGACTTGCCACATTCCGACCTCCCCTTCTCCCGCGCCGTCACGCGATTCGTCTCGGCCGGCCGCGCCTCGAAGGCGGCCCGTGCGCGGCGTCCCACCGCCGCCTCAGGTAGTCTTTCTGCGCCTCGAACGCCGAGCACAGGCGCTCGAGCCGAGCCTCGACCTCGGCTGCGTCGGCCCCGGCCATCTCGAGGACGAACGACGCCACGCGCCCCATGTAGAGGGGCAGGGTCGCTCGGACGAGCGCGTCGCGGTCGCTCGCGCGGCGGCGGTACGCGGCGGCGAGGTCGTAGATCAGCCGGACCCACAAGTCGTCGCCGATCGCCAGGCTGTCGCCGCCGGAGGCCGCCGCCGAGCGCAGGCGCGCCATGTCGTCGCGGCCGAACATCGAGCCCCAGATCTCGGCCAGGTCGCGCACGCCGCGGCGGAAATGATCGATCATGCGGCCCACGTCCACGTGGACCGGCTCCAGGCCCACGCCGTACTGGAACCCGAAGACCGGCACGGCCTCCGTGGCCCTGACGGGCTGCCAGCGCGCCTCGTGCGCCTCCATCAGCCGGAACACCGTGCCCAGCACCTGGACCAGCATCGCGCTCAGGTCCGCGCCGGGGTCCTTCGCGTTGTGGATCTTCGCCCCGAGGAACGCCTGGCAGACCCGGAAGTCCCCGCACACGGCTTCGGTCGTCATCCAGATGTCGATGCCGAAGCGCGCCACGTCCGTCTCCCACACCGCCTGGCGCAGGTAGTGCCGGACGAGCGGCAGCGACATCCCGAACTCGCCGCCGATCGGCTGCCGGATCCGCTTGCCGTACAGCGCCCGGGTGAGGGGGTAGACGACGTTGTTCGTGATAGTGCCGTCGAACTTGTGCCGCAGGTAGTACGGCGCCACGTAGTCGTGGGTCCCGTCCAGGATCGGCGCAAGCAGCAGGTGGATCCATTCGGGGGTGATGCTGCGCAGATCCGAGTCCACGACGGCGCACGCCGTCGCGCCGAGCGCCTCGGCCGCCGCGAAGATGGTCCGGAAGGCGCTGCCCTTCCCCGGCAGGCCGTGGTAGGGGATGGTGAACCGCTGGATCGGCCGCTCCGGCTGCGACACCATGACGAGCACGGTGTCCGGCCCGCTCGTGCTCTCGACGACGGCTGGCGTGCCGTCGGTCGATCCGCCGTCCGCGTTGAGGATGACCGATTGCGCCGACGGGAAGTACTTCGCCAGGCCCGTCTGCGCCGCCTGCACGACGTGGCCGATCGTCGCGGCGCTCTGATAGCTCGGGATCCCGACGACGATGTCGGCCCGGCCGATCTGGTCGAGACGGCCGCGCACCGCCGGGGCCAGGATGTCGGGCGCGCTCATGCCAGTCCCGGCCAGAACCGCGGCGGCACGCGGACGGCGTTCCGCTCCCAGGCCTCGAGCATGGCGGTGACCGCCTCGGCCCATCCCGCTGGGCCGCGCGCTTGGGTCACGCGCGCGTCGGGCACCTGGCGGAGCAGGCGCACGGTCGAGTCGTCGGAGGGGCCGCGGACGATGACGGGATGATCGACGGCCCGCAGCATCGGCAGATCGTTCATCGCGTCACCCAGCCCTGCCAGCACCACCGGGCCGATGCGGTCCCGGTAGAGGCCGCGCAGCACCTCCACCGCCCGCCCCTTGTCGGTGTCTCCCATCGCGTGGTCGTAGCGCCCGCCCGCGACGGCCTGCAGGCCGCGCCGCCGGAGCGCCTTGAGGAAGCGGCGGCGCGCGGCCGTGTCCGCGTCGATCAGCCGGAACGGCTCGTCGTACTCGCGGAGCTTGGCGAGCTGGGCCTCGAGCGGCGACAGGCCGGAGTCGGCGGCGAGGTCGCCCACAGTCATGTCCGAGAAGCCCACGACGCGGACGCCCTCGGCCTCCGCGGCCTCGCGGACGATGGCCACGACCTCGCGGTAGGGCCGCCCCAGCTCGATCACGAAGCGCCCGTCGGCGCCGGCCGGCGCCGGGCGCCCGTCGGCGAAGGAGCCGGGGGGAGCCACGATCGCCCCGCCGTTCTCCGCGATGAACGGCTGGGCCAGGCCCAGCTGGCGCTGCAGCGCCTCGATCTCGGCCCGCGTCTTGCTCGACGACAGCACCAGCGGCACGCCTGCGCGCACCACCCGGCCGACGACGGCCTCCGCCGGCCCGAGGGCGCGGGTGGCCGCGTCCAGCAGGGTGCCGTCGAGGTCCGTGACGATGACGAGGCGCATGGCCGCTCGTTGCTCCCCCTATCCCACCGCGTGTTCGATGCCGTCTTCGTCCACCGCCGTGCGCAGCTCGTCCAGGAAATCCGGGATCGCCGCGACGATCCGGTTCCAGTTCGGGATGAGCGGGGCCCCGAGGGGATCGTCCAGGAAGCGTTCGCACGCGGTTCGAAGCGCCCCCGAGAAGACGCCGACCATCGACTCCTCGTCGTGGCGGTCGAAGGCCAGGCCGTTGATCGCCGCATCGGCGTGGTAGCGCGTGATCGTGTCCTGGGCCATCCGGATGTACTGGACGAGCAGCGTCTGGAAGTGGCCCTGGGTGAAGGTGATGCCCTCCGCTGCCAGCGTGCGGACGAGGTTCTGCGCGATGTCCGTGCACATGCGCAGCAGGCCCTTGGACGCATCGTCGGCGGACACGCTCTGGTGCTTGTGGTCGTAGTTGGCGCACAGCTCCGTCTGGCAGATCCGCTTGAGGGCGCAATTCCGGTGGACTTCGGCCAGCACGCCGATCTCCAGCCCCCAGTCGGAGGGAATCCGGTTGACGCGCGCCAGTTCCGTCTTCATGGCGAACTCCCCTGCCAGCGCGTACCGGAAGCTGTCGAGGTACACGAGCAGGGGATGGCGCCCGACGACGACCTGGAGCGATCGCAGCAGCGGCGTCATGAAGAGGCGGGTCACGCGGCCGTTCATCTTCTTGCCGACGCGCGCGTAGTAGCCCTTGGCGAACTCGAATCCCAGCGACGGGTGCGCGACGGGATACACCAGCCGCGCGAGCAGCTCGCGATCGTACGTCGTGATGTCGCAGTCGTGGACGGCAATCGCGTTGCAGCGCGCCTCGGCGAGGACGAGGCCGTAGGCGAGCCAGCAGGCGAAGCCCTTGCCCGACGTCGAAGGCAGGAGCCCGCACTCGCGCAGCCGGTCGAGGGCGGCCACGACGCGGGGCCCGTCCAGCCACAGGATCCGCACGCGCTGGCGGGACTTGGCGAACAGATCGCGGGCCCTGCCGACGCCGTCCTCCGTGGCGCGCCCCAGGCTGACGACCACCGTGTCCAGATACCGGACCCCCCGCAGCTGCTCCACGATGTGCCCGAGCGCCGGCCGGTCGAGCTCGTCGATGAGACACGGCAGCACAAGGGCCACCGGCTGCGCGACGGTGAACCGCTCCAGGTCGCGCTCGAGGTGCTCCACCTTCGTGCGGTTGAGGCGGTGGAGCGTCGTCACGACGCCGGTCTGATAGAAATCCGGCATGCTGGCTGCGCCCTCCCTTGGCCATCGTAGAAGAGCCGGACGGCGAGGGCCATCCGGTCGCGACCGGATTCAGAGCGGAACGAGACGGGAGGCGCGCCGCCCCGGGCGCAACGTCGTACAATCACGGCATGCGGGACGCCGCGGATCTTCGGCCGGGCCCGCCCCCGGCTGACGCCCTGACGGGCGCCGGGGGCCTGCCCCTGGGCGCGATGCTGGTGGCCGGCTTCGCGCTGACGATCCTGCTGTGGCTGGCGGCGGGCATCGACCTGACATTCACCTTCCGGGCCATCGACCGCGAAGTGGGCGCGATGACGGACCGGTTCATGGAGTCGGAGCAGGCGCTGGCCGAGGTGCGGACCAACGTCCTGCTCGGGGCGATCGACTGGCGCGACTCGCTGCTCGACTCGGGCGAGCCCGATCGCACCGAGGCCTACCTGGAACAGCTGCGCGGCTTTCAGGCGGCCTGCGCCGCCAGCCTGCAGAAGCTGCGCGCCAGCAGCGACGGCCTCGCCGCGTCCGTGTCGCTGGAGGACCTGGCGCGGGAGGTGGACGAGTACTGGGCGTCGGTCGTGCCGATTGTCCGGCTGCCCCAGGCGCGGCGGGCCTCGGACGTTCGCCGGATCCTCGGCGAACGCATCCTCCCCCGCCGGGCGAACGTCGTCCGCATTGTCGCGCACGTGCAGTCGCTGAACCGGTCGCGGCTCGCGGAGCAGCAGCGCCGCGAGGCCGCCATCTACAGCCGGTCGTCGGCGCGGTTCCTGCTGACGGGCGGCGTGACGCTGCTGCTGAGCCTGGCTGTCGGGGCGTTCGTCACGGCCCGGGTGAGCCGGCTCGAGCGGGGCCTCCGAACGCAGCTCGCCGCCAACGCCGCGATCGCCGCCGACCTGCACCGCCTGTCGGCGAGGCTGGTGCGCGCGCAGGAAGACGAGCGCCGGCGGATCGCGCGGGAGCTGCACGACGAAGTCGGCCAGGCCCTGACGGCCGTGAAGCTGCAGCTGTCGGTGGCCAGGCGCGCCGAGCCGGGGTCGGCCGGCGCGGCCCTCGACGAGGCCCGCGCCGTGGCCGACTCGGCGCTCCAGTCCGTGCGGCAGCTGTCCCGGCTGCTGCACCCGCCGATGCTGGACGACATGGGGCTGGCGCCCGCGCTCGACTGGTACCTCCAGGCCTTCGCGGACCGCGCCGGCGTGGCGATGGAATTCGTCCACGCGGGCATGGCCGATCGGCCGGCGCCCGAGGTGGAGACCTGCCTGTTCCGCGTGGTGCAGGAGGCCACTACGAACATCGCGAAGCACGCCGCGGCGACCGCGTGCCGCGTGTACCTCCAGCGCCTGCCCGCGAGCGTCGTGCTGACGGTGGAGGACAACGGGCGGGGATTCGATCCCGGCACGGCGCGGCAGCGCGCGCCCGAGGGGTTCGGCCTGATGAGCATCGAGGAGCGGGTGGCGGATGCGCGCGGCGTGTTCCGCCTCGAGAGCGCCCCGGGCCGCGGCACGCGCCTGACCGTGGAACTGCCGGCCGGGGGAGCCTCATGATTCGCCTCCTGCTCGCGGACGATCACACGCTGGTGCGCCAGGGGCTCCGGCGCATTCTCGAGGAGCGCCCCGACTGGCGCGTCGTCGCCGAGTGCGGCGACGGCCGCGAGGCGGTGCGGCGGGCCGTCGAGCTCGCGCCGGACGTGGCCGTGCTCGACATCGGCATGCCGGCGCTCGGCGGCATCGAGGCGGCGCGGCAGATCGCGCGCCAGTGCCCCGGGACGCGGATCCTGATCCTGTCGATGCACGCCGACGAGGCCCACATTACGCAGGCGATGGAGGCCGGCGCGAGCGGCTACCTGCTCAAGGACTCGGCCGACGACGATCTGGTGCGGGCCGTGCAGGCGACGGTGCAGGGCAAGTCGTTCTTCAGCCCGGCGGCGGCCGCGGTCCTGCTGGACGAGTACCGGCGGTCGCTGGCGCGGCGCGGCGTCACGGACCGGTACGACTCGCTCTCCGGGCGCGAGCGCGAGGTGTTCCAGCTCATGGCGGAGGGGCACAGCAACAAGTCGATCGCGGCCATCCTGGGCGTGTCGCCCGCCACCGTCGAGACGCACCGCGCGCACGTGCTCGAGAAGCTGGACCTGCACTCGGTGGCCGAGGTGGTCCTCTACGCGGTCCGGCGCGGCATCATCTCCTAGCGCGGAGCAGTCGGCGCGGGCCGGGCCTGCCGGGGCCGCGGAACCGCGCGGCCCGGGTGTTCGTCTGTCTGGGGAGAGCCTCGGGTGGAGGCGCCGCCCGGCCGCGGCGGAGGCGCGCTTGCGCCCGGCGGGCCGCGTGCGGTATTCTACCGACCGGTAGGTAGGGATCTGCCCCTCGTCGCACGCATGACCGTCCCGGCATCCCGCGCACGCGTACGCCGCCCCCACGCCGTCGAGCCCGGCGCCCGCGAGCGCCTCCTCTGCGCCGCCGTCGAGCTCTTCGAGCGCAAGGGGTACGCCGCCGCGTCGGTGCGCGACATCGTCGAGCAGGCCGGCGTCGCCAAACCGGCGCTCTACTACTACTTCCGCAACAAGGAAGGCATCCTCCTCGCCGCCCTCGAGCTGGTGGCCTCCGAGCTCGACCGCACGCTCGACCGGGCCGCGTCCGCCCCGGGCAGCGCGCGCGCCCGCCTCGCCGGCCTCTGCACGCTCCTGCTCGTCGAGTCGCGCAGCCATGCCTCCCTGGTGCGCGTCGCGCACGCGGTCTTCTTCAGCCCCCGCGAGTCCCTGCCCCCGTTCGACTTCAGGGTGTTCGACCGGATCGTGGCCCGCCACCTCCGCCGCATCGTCGGCAGCGGCGTCGCCCGGGGCGAGATCCGGGCCGAGGCGTCGCGCCTGATCACCCAGGCGGTGCAGGGCCTGGTGATGCTCGCCGTCGGCCAGCACGTCGGCCGCCGCCGCGGGCGGCTGAGCCCGAAGGACATGCGGGACCTCGTCGATCTGGTGTTTGACGGCGCGGGCGCGGGCCCGCGCCCTTCGAAGGGTGCTTCATCATGAGCGTGCGATTCGTCTCCTGGCTGTTCCTTCCCGCCGCCGCCCTCGCCGCGTCGGCCTGCTCCGGCTCGTCGGCGCCCGCGCCGGCGCGGCCCGCGCAGGAAGCCGGCCGCCCGCCGGTGGCGGTCACCGTCGCGCCGGCCGCCGCGTCGGCGTTCGAGGAGTCGGTCGAGATCATCGGCACTCTGCAGCCGAAGTTCTCCGCCGACGTCAAGTCCGAGATCACCGGCACGGTCAAGGCCGTCTACGTGACCGAGTGGGTGCCGGTCCGCAAGGGCGCCGTCCTCGCGCAGCTGGACACCAGCGAGGCGGAGGCCGGCGTCGCCGCCCTCAAGGCCGTCGAGGCGCAGGCCCGGGTGGCCGAGGCCCGCGCGCGCCGCGAGTACGATCGCGCGCTCCAACTCAAGCAGTACGGCCTCATCACGCCCCAGAACCTCGACGACGCGAAGACCGCCGTCGAGGCGGCCGAGGCCGCCACGGCCGCCGCCGTCGCCCAAACCCGCACCGGCGAAACGCGCCTCGCCAAGGCCCGCATCGTCGCCCCCATCGACGGCGTCGTCGCCCTGCGCGGCATCAACGTCGGCGACCGGGTCGAGAACATGGGCGGCAGCGCCCCCGTCTTCCGCATCGTGGACACGCGGCTCTTCGACCTGACCGCGTCCGTGCCCTCCTCGCAGGCCGCGTCGGTGCGCGTCGGCCAGCCCATCCGCTTCACGACCGACTCGGCGCCGGGCCGCACGTTCGAGGGCAGGGTCAAGTTCATCAACCCCGAGGTCGACGCCGCGAGCCGGTCGACCCGGGTGGGAGTCGAGGTGCCGAATCCGGACGGCCAGCTCAAGGGCGGCGCCTTCGTCGAGGGCCGCATCGTGGTGGCCAGCCGGACCGACGTGCTCCAGGTGCCGCGCGAGGCCCTGATGAACTGGAACGTCGAGGAGCAGCGGGCCCAGGTCTTCGTCGCCCGCGGCGGCCTGGCCGAGAAGCGCGACGTGAAGACCGGGGTGTCCGGCGGGGCCACCGTCGAGATCCTGTCGGGGCTCCAGGCCGGCGACCCGGTGGTGATCCGCGGGGCCTTCGGGCTCCAGTCCGGGGATCGCATCACGGTCGCGACGGGTGAAGGGGCGTAGCGATGTTCCTCTCCGATTTTTCCATCAAGCGCCCCGTCGTCGCCACGGTGATGATGCTCACCCTGGTGACCCTGGGCCTGTTCTCGGTGCGCCGGCTGCCCATCGACCTGATGCCCTCGGTCGAAATCCCGGTGCTGTCCATCATCGTCGAGTACCCGGGCGCCTCGCCGGAAGCGGTCGAGCGCGAGGTCAGCCGGAAGATCGAGGAGTCGATCAACTCCATCGCCGGCATCAAGCACATCCAGTCCGTCTCGCGCGAGGGGTTCGCGACGATCATCGCCGAGTTCGAGCTGGAGGTGAAGATCAACGACGTCTCGCAGGAGGCGCGGGCGAAGATCAACACGATCCGGCGCGAGCTGCCCGCCGGCATCGCCGACCCGGTGATCCAGAAGTTCGACTTCCAGTCGATGCCGATCATCTCGCTCGCGGTCCGGTCGCGGAGCATGGCGCCGCAGGACCTGACCGCCATTGCCGACCGCACCGTCAAGCGCCGCATGGAGAGCATCCAGGGCGTCGCGCGGGCGCGCCTGGTGGGAGCGGCCGACCGCGAGGTGACCGTCGAAATCGATCCCGCGAGGCTGTCGGCCCTCGGCATGGGCATCGACGAGGTCGTCGGCGGCCTGGCCTCCGAGAACGTCAATACGCCCCTCGGCCGGCTCACGCACGGCCGGACGGAGATGCCGCTGCGCATCTCGGGCAAGCCGACGGAGGTCGAGGGCTTCAAGTCGATGGTCATCAGCCGCCGCGGCGGCCAGCCGGTCCGGCTGTCGGACGTGGCGGACGTGCGCGACGGCGTCGAGGAGCAGCGCTCGCTGGCGCTCGTCGATGGCGAGCCGACCGTCGCCATCGACATCACGAAGCAGACCGCGGCGAACATCGTCGCCGTCGTCGACACCGTCCGCGCCGCCGTGGACGAGTTGAACGCCCGCATGCCGGCCGGCGTCGAGATCGAAGTCGTCCGCGACTCCTCCGGCTTCATCCGGGAGGCCGTCGCCGACGTCGAGATGACGCTGATCCTCGGCGCGCTGCTCACCGTCTTCATCGTCTTCCTGTTCCTGAACTCGTGGCGGTCCACGGTCATCACCGGCCTCACGCTGCCCATCTCCGTGATCTCGGCCTTCATCGTCATGTACTTCCTCAACATGACGCTGAACATGCTCACCCTCATGGCGCTCTCCCTCGCCATCGGGCTCCTCATCGACGACGCCATCGTCGTGCGGGAGAACATCGTCCGGCACATCGAGCTCGGCGAGGACCACTTCGAGGCGGCCCGGAAGGGGACCGACGAAATCGGCCTGGCGGTCCTCGCGACGTCCATGTCCATCATCGCGGTCTTCGTGCCCGTCGCGTTCATGAAGGGCGTCGCCGGCCGCTTCTTCTACCAGTTCGGCATCACCGTCGCCTTCGCCGTCGCGGTGTCGCTCTTCGTGTCCTTCACGATGGACCCGATGCTCTCCTCCCGCTGGCACGATCCCGACATCCTGCGGCAGGGCAAGCGGAGCCGGTGGCACAAGCCGCTCGACGCGTTCAACGACTGGTTCGACCGGATGGCCGACGGCTACAAGCGGGTCATCGGCTGGGCGCTCGACCACCGCGGCGGCGTGTCCTTCGTCGCCGTCGTCGCCTTCGCGGCCGGCATCGGGGTGCTCGCCGTGCTGCCGACCGAATTCCTGTCGCACATGGACCAGGGCGAGTTCGCCGTCAGGTTCCAGAGCGCGCCCGGCTCGTCCATGGCGGAGACGCGCGGCCGGCTCACGCAGGTGCTGAAGGCCCTCTCCGAATCGAGGGAGATCCAGTTCACCTACGCGTCCATCGGCGCGGGCGAGTCCGACACGGTGCGCGACGCCACGGTCTTCGTGAAGCTCGTGCCCAGGGCCGAGCGCGAGCGGACGCTCCGGCAGTTCGTGCACGACACCCGTGTGCGCCTCGAGAAGATCCCCGGCGTGCAGCTCTGGGTGCAGGAGGAGTCGGACGCGTTCCGGAAGCCGCTCCAGATCCTGATCCAGGGCGACGACATCGCGACGCTGAAGCGGTACGCGGCCGCCGTCAAGCGCGAGCTGTACTCCGTCCCCGGCATCGTGGACATCGCGGCCGCGATGGAGAACGACCTGCCCGAGTACCGCCTGACCGTGGACCGCGAGCGCGCCGCCGCGACCGGCCTCGGCAGCAGCGCCCTCGCCAACACCGTCGGCGTGCTCGTCGGCGGCCAGGTCGTCTCGACCTACGAGGACGAGCAGGGCGAGGCCATCAACGTGCGGGTGCGCCTGCCCGAGTCTCTGCGCGGCGACGTGCGCCAGGTGGCCGACTTGAAGGTGTCGGTGCCCTCGCAGACCGGGACCGTCCTCGTGCCCGTGGCCGACCTGGTCACGTTCACGCGCGCCTCGTCGGCGGCCGAGATCTCCCGGCGCGATCTGGCGCGGCAGGTCACCGTGGACGCCAGCCTGGACGGCCTGCCCCTGGGCAGCGCCGGGAGGCTGGCCATGGCCGCCGCGTCGCGCGTGGCGATGGAGCCCGGCTACCGCATGGTCCTCGGCGGCGAAACCGAGATGATGGTCGAGTCGTTCCAGTACATGGGCGAGGCCCTCGTGCTGGCGATCATCTTCGTGTACCTCATCCTCGCGGCCCAGTTCGAGTCCTTCGTCGATCCGCTCGCGATCATGCTCTCGCTGCCGCTCTCCGTCGTCGGCATGGCGGGCATGCTGGCCCTCACCGGCGACACGATCAGCCTCATGTCCCTGATCGGCCTCATCATGCTGATGGGGCTGGTCACGAAGAACGCCATCCTGCTGGTGGACTACACCAAGGTGCTGCGACGGCGCGGACTGGATCGGCGCGCCGCCCTCATCACCGCGGGGCGGACGCGGCTGCGGCCGATCCTGATGACCACCTCGGCCATGATCTTCGGGATGCTCCCGCTGGCCCTGGCCCTCGGCGAGGGCGGCGAGTTCCGCGCCCCGATGGCGCGCGGCGTCATCGGCGGCCTGATCACCTCCACCCTGCTGACCCTGATCGTGGTGCCGGTCGTCTACTCCGTGCTCGACGATGTCGTGGGATGGCTCTTCCGGCGGCGGAAGCAGGCCGCCTCCGTCGCGGCGACGGCCGTCCTGGCGGCGGTGCTGGTCCTCGGCCCGGCGGCGAGGACGTCGGAGGCGCAAGCGCCCCGACTGGCGGCCCCTGGCCCGGCGGCGCCGGCCCATGCGGCATCTGCCCGCACGGCGGCGGCCGACGCCGCACCGGCTGCCGCGGCGCGGCTGGCCGACGCCGTCGCGCAGGCGGCGAGAACCACGCCTCCAGCAGGCGTCCGCGTGCTGACGCTGGCGCAGGCCCTGGAGATCGCGGCGGCGCAGAACCGCGACATCCAGAAGGCGCGCGAGTACAAGAAGTGGGTGCAGGGCAAGTACGAGGAGGAGCGCGCCGCCGCCCTGCCCACGATCGCCCTGACCGGATCGCTGACGCGCTACGCGGACAACAGCCAGAGCCGGCTCTTCTCGAACCTCATGCCGGCGTCCGAGGGCGGCGGCGACCACGTCGGCTTCGGCGACGTCTTCGGCGGCGCGACCTCCGTGCGCTCCGCCTCGGTCACGATCAACCAGACCATCTTCACCTGGGGCCAGGTGGGCGCCGCCATCCGCGCGGCGAAGCTGGGCTTCGACTACAGCGGCCACCAGCTGCGCCGCTTCCAGCAGGCCGTCGCCAAGGACGTGACCACCGCGTTCTACAACATCCTGGCCGCGCGCGAGGCCGTCACGATCGCCGAGGAGGATCTCGCGCAGAAGACCCGGCACCTCGACGAGGCCACCAAGCGGCACGCCGCCGGCACGGCGACCGACTACGACATCCTGGCCGCGCAGGTCGCGGTCGAGAACGCCAGGCCCGCCGTCATCCGCGCCCAGAACGCGGTGCGCGCCACCAGGGAGCAGCTGCGGTTCCTGCTGGCCGAGCCCGGCGACGTCGATGCCGAGGGCACGCTCGCCACCGCGGTCGAGCCGCTGCCGTCCTACGACGACGTGCTGGCGACGGCGCTCGACAACCGGCCCGAACTTGGCGAGATGCAGTCCCAGCAGGGCGTGTACGCGGAGCTCATCAAGATCGCCAGCGCCGCGGGCAAGCCGCGGGTGGACTTCGCAGCGGCCTGGGGGCAGCAGCGCCTGGCGATCTCGACGCTCTCGGGAACCGGCAGCACGTGGAACATGGCGATCGTCGCATCGGTGCCGATCTTCGACGGCTGGCGCACGAAGGGGCGCGTGGCCCAGGCGCGGAGCAGCCGGGGCAGCCTGGACATCGACGCCCTGAAGCTGCGCGAGGCCATCTCGCTGGAGGTCCGGACGGCCGTCGACAACGCGCGCGAGGCCGGGGACCTGCTGACGGCGGCCAGCGGGCCCGTCACGCAGGCGGAGCGCCTCCTCGCGCTGGCGGAAAAGGGCTACGAGCTGGGCGTGAAGACGAGGCTGGACGTGCAGGACGCCGAGTTGAACCTCCAGGCCGCGCGCGCCAATCTCGCCGCGGCGCAGCGCGGGTACCGCGTGGCCCGGGTCAATCTGGACTGGGTCGCGGGCGTGCTGGCCGGCGGCGCGCCGCCGGCCGCGCAGCCCGGGAAGTAGAAGGACCGGCGCGCGCCGCGTGCCGGCCGGGCGGGGCCGCCGCCTGCCACGCGTGCCGCCCCTTCGGCCGGTCCCGCAGCATACGGGGCGCGGGTCTCAGTCCGCGGCCCTCCCGAGCGCGTCAATCCGGCTGCGCAGGGCGTCGATCTCGCCGGAGAAGCGCGCCAGATCGGCCCGCTCCGACTCGAGCTTTTCTCCCTCCGCCCGGACGAACCGGGCGTACGGAGCGATGCCGTCCCGGATGCGCTGGACGCCTCGCCGGGCCTCGCTTTCGAACTCGGCCCGCATCGCCGCCGACAGCCGGGCGCGCAGGGCGCCGACCTTCTCGCGCATTTCGAGCTTCGCACGCCGGCGCTTGGCCGGAATAATCAGGAACCCGATGGCCCCGAGGACGCCCGCCATGACGATCCCGGTGACGTCGGCGGCGACGGTCGAGGCCGCGATCGTGACGATGGCGCCGAGGCCGACCGCGCCGACGCCCGTGGCCGCGGCGGCGGCGACCGCGTTGCGGGCGCTCTCGGCGAGCGCGCGCGACTCCTCGCGCGTGTCGTAGGTGTCGACGACGCGCTGCGCCTCGGCGCCCACCGACTGGATCAGCCGCGCGCGATCGGAGCGGAAGTGATCGATCTCGCCGCCCAGCACGCGGTCGCGGTAGGCCGATCGCTGCGCCGACAGGCGGGCCGTCACCGCCTGCCACTGCCGCAGGTCGGCCTCCACGAGCCAGTCGATGAGCTCGTCCACCCGCCGCTCGATGCGCTCGGGCGCGTCCGCCACGACGTCGCGCTCGAAGCTCTCCCGGACGCGCGACTTGTTGACCAGGTCGGTGATGTGCCCGAGGCGCATCATCTCGTCGAAGTACGCCTGGCCCCGGCGCTCCATCTCGAGCAGGACGTTGTCGATGGCGGCCATCCGCGGCTCGAACCCGCGGGCCAGATCCCGCTCGTACTGGGCGAGCTGGCGATCCACCTCGTCCAGCGTCGCGACGTCGCCCGAGAGGAGATCGAGGCGCCCGGTGACGAGCGCCCGCCTGGCGTCCACGACGTGCCGGGCGACGCCCAGCGGATTGAGCAGCTTGAGCCGCAGCCGGCCGGCGTCGTCCAGCGTGCCCGTGATGAACCCCTCAAGGGCCTCGAAGCCGCTCGAGGCCCAGAGCGCGGGCTGCCCGGTCTTCGCCCGCAGGGCGTCGCGCGCGCTCACGAAGAACAGCGTCGGCTCCGCCCCGAGCACCTTCGTGGCGTTTGCGAGGACGAAGCGCCGCACCTCCTCGACTTCCTCGGCCCGCGTGACCAGGTCGTGCTTGTTCACGACGAACACGACGTGCTTGCCCCACGCGCGGATCCGCTCGAGGAACGCGCGCTCCGACTCGCTGAATGGCCGGTCGATCGACGTGACGAAGAGCACGAGGTCCGCGCGGGGCACGAAGCGCGTGGTGAGCGCCTCGTGCTCCCGGATGACCGCGTTCGTGCCCGGCGTGTCCACGATGTGGAGGTCGCGAAGCAGATCGACGGGCGCGGTGACGAGCCGCACGCGGTCCGGCATGAGCTGTCCCGCGCCGGGGTCGCCGTGCGCCAGCAGCGTGATCTCGGCCGTCGTGGGCGTGACGCCCTCTGGCAGCACCGCGCGGCCCAGGAGCGCGTTGATGAAGACGCTCTTGCCGGAGTTGAACTCCCCCACCACGACCAGCAGGAACAGCTCGTCGAGCTGCGCGATGGACGCCGCCAGATCGGCGAGCGATCCGTCGTCGGCCCCGGCACGGGCAAGCGCGGTCCGTATGTTGCCGAGCAGCTCGCGCTCGGCCGCGAGGACCCGGCGCTGGACGTCGTCGAGAACGGCCGAGAGCGGCATGATGAAGGGAGTATACCGCCTGCGGCGGAGCCGGCAGGCCGCGGCGCCGCCGTCCGGGACACCCGGGCGGGGCGCGCTCACCCGCTCGGGTGGGGGGAAGACGCCGCCGCCGCGGCAAGCCGGAGCAGACCCCGGTGGCGGTGTGGTACGCTGAGAGGAACGGCCCCGGAGACTCGCATGCTTCGATCCCGTGCCCTTGCTGCAACGGCGGCTGCCCTCGCCGTCGCGTTCGGCGCTGCCGCGCTCAATTCGGCATCGCCCCGTCCGCTCAGAATCGAGGTGTCCGTCCCGGCGGCCCTCGCGCCGGCCCCCCTCGACGGCCGCGTGATCCTGGTCCTGTCGCGGCGCGGGACGCCGGAGCCGCGGCTGGCGAGGATGACGACCCTCGACGCGCAGCCGATGTTCGGCGTGGACGTCGACGGCCTCACGCCCGGCCGGCCCGCCGTCATCGACGCGGGCACGCGCGGCTGGCCCGTCGAGAGCCTGCGCGACCTCCCGCCCGGCGAGTATTTCGTGCAGGCGACGCTCAACGTCTATACGACCGTGACGCGGGCCGACGGCCACACGCTCAAGGTCCACCTCGACCAGTGGGAGGGCCAGGACTACCGGCGGTCGCCGGGGAACCTCGTCACGAACGTCGAGAAGGTGCGAATCGATCCGGCCAGGGGCGGCACAGTGAGGATCGCGTTCGCGAAGAAGCTGCCGCCCCTCGATCCCCCGGCAGACACGAAGTACGTCAAGCACCTGAAGTTCCGCAGCGACATCCTGAGCCGGTGGTGGGGTACGGACATCTACCTGGGCGCCATCGTGCTGCTGCCCGACGGGTGGGCGGAGCACCCGAACGCCCGCTATCCCGTCATCTACAACCACGGCCACTTCCCGCGGGGGTTCTACGGGTTCCGGGAGCCGGCGGAAGGCCAGGCGCCTGCCGGGCCCCCGCAACCCGGCGGCCAGCCGTCCCAGGACCGGCCGCAGGCGGCGCAGCCGGCCGGCCCGAGTTTCTACGAAGACTGGGTGTCGGGACGCCTCGGCCGCGTCATCATCGTGCAGATCCAGCACCCGACGCCGTTCTACGACGACTCGTACGCGGTGAACTCGGCGAACAACGGGCCGTACGGCGACGCCCTCTGGCAGGAACTCGTGCCGCGCGTGGAGCGGACGTTCCGCGGCATCCCCGAGGGGTGGGCGCGCGCGACCTACGGCGGCTCGACCGGAGGCTGGGAATCGCTGGCGTGGCAGATTTTCTATCCCGATCGCCTGAACGGCGTGTGGAGTTTCTGCCCGGACCCGGTGGATTTCAGCTCGTTCCAGGCCATCGACATCTACCGCGACGACAACGCCTTCTACCCGAACAGCGAGTGGAAGCGGACGCCGGTCCGGCCGTGGAACCGCGGCCTCGACGACCAGACGTTCCTTTCGCAGTACGACGCCAACCACTACGAGGAAGTGCTCGGGACCCGGGGGCGCTCGGGCGAGCAGATGGACATCTTCATGGCCGTCTTCGGGCCGGTGGGCCCCGACGGCTACCCGAAGCTGCTCTACGACAAGTGGACGGGGGTCATCGATCGATCGGTGGCCGAGTACTGGCGCGAGCACTACGATCTGCGCCACATCCTCGAGCGCGACTGGAAGGCGCTCGGGCCGAAGCTCGCGGGCAAGATCCACGTGTTCATGGGCGATCAGGACACCTACCTCCTCGAGGAAGCCGCCTTCAAGCTCCAGCGGTTCCTCGAGGGCACGACGGACCCGCACTATGGAGGCTCGTTCGAGATCGGCCGGCGGCAGCCGCACTGCTACGCCGGAGAGCCCGCGTACCCCGGTCAGCGGCCCGAGCAGCGCTACCTCCCGAAGATGATCGAGCGGATGCTGATGACCGCGCCGGCCGGGGCGGACCTGAGCTGGCGGTACTGACGGAGGACGACCATGGGCCGCAAGAAGGCAGCCGATTTCGACCCGGATGTCCTGCTGCTCTTCGACCAGTACGTGCACGGCGCCATCGATCGGCGCGAGTTCCTCGAGAAGGCGGCCCGCTACGCCGCCGGAGGCGTGACGGCCGCGATGCTGCTCGACGCCCTGAACCCCAGGTTCGCCGAAGCGCAGCAGGTGGCGAGCGACGACGCGCGGATCGCGGCCGAGTACGTTCCCTTCCCGTCGCCGCAGGGGAACGCCGGCATGCGCGGCTACCTGGTCCGGCCGGCCTCGGCGGAAGGCAGGCTGCCCGGCGTGCTCGTCGTGCACGAGAACCGCGGCCTCAACCCGCACATCGAGGACATCGCGCGCCGGCTGGCGCTCGACCACTTCGTCGCGTTCGCGCCGGACGCGCTGGCTCCCCTCGGCGGCTACCCCGGCGACGAGGACCGGGCGCGGCAGCTCTTCCCGCAACTCGACCAGGCGAAGACCCGCGAGGACTTCGTCGCCGCCGCGGCATTCCTGAGGGGCCGCCCCGAGTGCTCCGGCACGGTCGGCGTCGTCGGTTTCTGCTACGGCGGCGGGATTGCCAACATGCTGGCCACGCGGCTGCCGGACCTGGGCGCCGCGGTGCCGTTCTACGGGAACCAGCCGGCTGCGGAGGACGTGGCGAAGATCCGGGCCCCGCTGCTCATCCACTACGCCGAGCACGACCCGCGCATCAACGCCGGCTGGCCGGCGTACGAGGCGGCGCTCAAGGCCGCGAAGGTGCCCTACACGGCGCACGTTTATCCGGGCACCCAGCACGGGTTCAACAACGACACGACGCCGCGCTACGACGAGGCTGCCGCGAAGCTGGCCTGGAAGCGCACCATCGAGTTCTTCAACGCGCACTTGAGAACGCAAGAAAGGAGCCGTTCGTGAACCGGAAACTGCTCGCTGCCGCCATCATCGTGCCGGCGCTCGCCGCCGCCTCGGCCGGCGCCCAGGACCGCCCCCTCAACGCGCCGCCGCCAGGCTTCGTCAGCCTCTTCGACGGCAAGACGCTCAACGGGTGGGTGGGACGCCAGGGCACCTACAGCCCGTACGAGCAAGCGAAGCTCACCGCCGAGCAGCTTGACGCGAAGCGCGCCGAGTGGAACGCCGACCGCGACCTGCACTGGCACGTGGACACGGCCAAGGGCGAGATCGTGTCGGACGGCCACGGGGTCCACCTGGCGACGGCCCGTGACTACGGCGACTTCGAGTTCCTCGTGGACTGGCTGATGGTGAGCCCCAACGGCGACTCAGGCATCTATCTGCGCAGCTTTCCGCAGGTCCAGATCTGGGATCCCTCGAATCCCCGCGAGGCCAGGAACGGGGCCGACAAGGGGTCGGGCGCGCTCTGGAACAACAACCCGGACAATCCCGGGCGGTTCCCGCTCGTCAAAGCGGACAATCCAATCGGCCAGTGGAACACGCTGCGGGTGAGGATGGTCGGGAACAAGGTCTGGATCTGGCTGAACGACAAGCAGACCGTGGACGGCCAGGTCCTGGACAATTTCTTCGATCGGACGCAGCCGGTCCTCGCCAGGGGCCCGCTCGAGCTCCAGACGCACGGCTCCGAGATCCGCTTCCGCAACATCTTCATCAAGGAGCTGTAGCCGGCCCGCGCGCTACCGGGACGGCGCCGTCCATCCGACGACGCTGTCCCGGCTGAGCGGCTGGGTCATCCAGCTCGTGTCCGGCAGGGGCAGCGCCAGGCACTGCTCCACCGTGAGCCAGCCGCGCCTCAGGGCGATCTCGTTGGGTCTGCCGCTCCGGCTGAGCCACGCCAGGCGCCGGCTCTGCTGGCAGGCGACGGCGAGGGCCAGCGTGCCCATCACGTCGGCCGCGCAGTACTCCAGGACGGCGGCGTACTCCCCCGCCTGCCAGAAGATCGGCGCGGCCGCGCCGTCGATCGCAGCCGCCTCGCCGCTGCGCAGCCTGACCTGGCCGAGCTTGGGGGACAGGCCCGCGCCGCGAAGCGCGGCGTCGAGGGCCAGCGGATGGCCGCGCTCGCAGAGCACCTGGAACATCATGTCCACGCTCGCGCGGGCGAGGCGCGCGCACTGGTCGCGCCGCCCCGTCTCGTCGGCGAGGAGCCGGAAATCGAAGCCCGCGCCGTTCCACGTCACGATCGTGGAGCCCCGCGCCGCCGCCTCCGCGAGCACCTCGAGGACGCGCTGCGCCCCCGCGCGGGTCATCGCGCGCGAAGCCGGATCGAACAGGTCCGGCGACGCGCCGGGATCGAAGAGCACCCGGGCGCGAGCATCCCCTTCGGATGCGAGCGCCGCGCATGCGATGCCGGGGCGGGCGGCCAGGATGTCCCGCCCGTTGGGCACGGGCCTGGCAATCTCCATGTCGAATGCGACAAACCGCATGAGTCCCTCAAGAGGCGATGCGCCCGTTCACTCGGGCCGACGCCCTGCAGCCGCGGCGCGGTCAGCAGGGCCTTCGAGCTCCTGCAGCAATCGCGCCGCCTTGCGCTTCCACACGCGGGCTTCCGGTCCGAAGTCCGGATCGACGGGCGCCGCGATCGCGGCCAGAAGGGCCTCGCGAGCTTCGTCTGCCCTCTTGAGGCCGAGCAGGGTCTCCGCGAGGTAGTAGTGCCCCGGGATGCTGTCCGGATCGACCGCCAGGCAGCGCCGCAGCATAGCCTCGGCCTTCGTCTTGCTGCCCCCGAACAGCCCGGGCACGGCCTCGTAGTACTTGCCAAGCAGGCACCACGCCGTGCCCTTATTGAAGCGCGGATCGATGCGGACGCTCGTCTCGAACGCCTGGCGCGTCGGCTTCAGGTACCGGAGGGCCGCGAGGATCCCGCCTGCGCCGGCGTGGGATCCCAGGTTCGCGCCGAGCCAGAAGTAGCCGTCGGCACGTTCCGGACCGGCCGCAATCGCCTGGCGCGCCGCTGCCATGCCGGCCTTGAAATGCCGGGTGCGATCGCGGGCCAGCCGTTCGCCGATCCAGTGCTCGGCCCGCGCGAGCTTGCAGGCGGCATCGTAGTCAGCGGGGTTCGTCTCGAGCCTGGCTGCCCAGATCTTGGCGGCCTGCGCCGCCAGGCCGAGGTCTTCGCGGTCGCGAAACAAGGCGTCGGGGTCGCCGGAGCCCGGTGCGGCCGCCCGAAGCGCCGAGAGGAGGGCAAGCGCCGCACAGGCAGCCGCCGTGAGGCCGAACAGCCGACAGAGGCGTGCGCGCTTCGTCATGACGCGTGGTGGGGGGCCGGCGCGGCGCCCCCGCCGCGCCTCACGCCCTGTCCTGATTGTAATCGAGCCGGACCGAAGCCGGCCGGCGCGCGACGCCCGGCTCGCGACGACCGGCCGCGCGTCGCGGAGGACGACCGCGGAGACCAGCGGTTGATTCCGCGGGAGCGGCATTGTACGGTGGATTCGCCTGCGGGGATGGCCGGTGGCGGGCGTGCGGCGTCCGGAAGCCGATCACGGACGTGACGGGGCGGAACGAATGCGATGAGCGGGGCGGCAGGACATGAAGGCGACGGGGCACCCGGGTCGCAGCCGCTGCGCGTGGTGCACCTGGTCGGGCGGTACCTGCCCTACAGCCAGACCTGGATCCATCGCCAGCTCGGCTGGCTGCCGAGCGGAGACGTGGCGCTCGTCACGGAGCGGATTGCGCCGCCCGGGCTGGCGGCGTTTCCCGTCGCCTCGATGCTGGTGCTCTCGGAGGCGTTCGGCTGGTCCTTTCGGGCGGCGGCAGCGCTGTCCCCGGGCGCCCGGGGCGGCCTCGCGCTGGCGGCGCCTTTCATCCGGCGCCAGCGCCCGCACGTGCTGCACGCGCATTTCGGGTACACGGCATGGCGATGGTCGGCGGTCAGCCGGCGCCTGGGCGTGCCCCTCGTCGCCTCCTTCTACGGCCGCGATCTGTCGGCCTGGCCCCGGCAACGCCCGCGATGGCGCAGCCGCTACCGGGGCCTGTTCGCGTGCGGCGCCCGTTTCCTGTGCGAAGGCCCGGCGATGGCAGACGCGCTCGCGGCCCTGGGGTGTCCCTCTCACAGGATCGGCATTCAGCGTCTCGGCATCGATGCCGCCGGCATCGCGGTCGTCCCCCGGGTTCGCCGCCCGGGCGAACCGCTCGAAGTCCTGGCCGCCGCGCGGTTCGTCGAGAAGAAGGGATTGCCCGACGCGATTGCCGCCGTCGCGGCGGCATCGCGGGACGTGGACATCAGGCTGACGATTGCGGGCGGGCCGACCCGCGCCGACCGGGGACCGGCCGAGGCGGCCCGAGTCGAGGCGGCGGCGGCCGCGAGCGGCCTCGGGGACCGGCTTCGCTTCGTCGGCGTGCTCACTCCCGCCGACCTGACGGCGCTGGCCTACCGGTCCCACCTGTTCATCCAGCCGTCTCGCACCGCCGCCGACGGCGACACCGAAGGCGGAGCCCCGGTGACGCTCATCGACATGGCGGCGACGGGACTTCCCGCCGTTGCGACGCTCCACGCCGACATCCCCGATGTCGTCAGAGACGGGGTCGGCGGCCTGCTTTCCCCGGAAGGCGACGTGAAGGCCCTCGCCGCGAACGTGGTTCGGCTGGCACGCGAACCTGAGCTATTGTTGCGACTGGGCCTCGGCGCGGCGGCCCATGTGCGGAACGAATTCGCCGCCGACCGCTGCGCGGCGTCGCTGCGCGCCCATTACCTGGCCGCTGCCGGCGAGGGCCTCCGGTAGCGGGACCGGCGCGCGCCTGGCCGGGAGGACGAACCACGTGCGCGAGCAGTTCCTCACCTTCGGTCGGCCTCTCATCGGCGAGGAAGACGTCGCCGAGGTCCTCGACACGCTCGCGTCGGGCTGGCTGGGCACGGGCCCCAAGACGAAGCTGTTCGAGGCGCGGTTCGCCGAGTACGTCGGCGCCCGCTGCGCCGTAGGCGTCTCCTCGTGCACCGCCGCGCTGCACCTGGGCCTCGACCTCATCGGCGTCCGCGAGGGCGACGAGATCATCACGTCGCCGCTGACCTTCCCGGCCACCGCCAACGTCGTCGAGCACTTCCGGGCGCGGCCGGTGTTCGCCGACGTCGATCGCGGGACGATGACGATCGACGCCGGGCAGGTGGAGGCCGCCGTCACGCCGAGAACGCGCGCGATCATCCCGGTCCATCTCGCCGGGCGGCCCTGCGACATGCCCAAGCTGCTGGAGATTGCCGGCCGCCACGGCCTGACGGTCATCGACGACGCCGCCCACGCCATCGAGGCAGCCGTCGGCCGGCTCAAGATCGGCAGCGCCGGCCACATGACCGCGTTCAGCTTCTACGTCACCAAGAACCTCGTCACGGGCGAAGGCGGCATGCTGACGACCGATCGGGCGGAGTGGGCCGAGTCCGCGCGCGTCAGGAGCCTCCACGGGATCGACAGCGACGCCTGGAAGCGGTACGGCGCGGAGGGCTTCACGCCGTACTACACGGTGTATCCCGGCTACAAGTACAACATGACGGACATGCAGGCATCGCTCGGCCTGCACCAGCTCGCCCGCCTCGACGCGAGCCTGGCGGTCCGCGAGCGGCACTGGGCGCGTTACGACGAGGCGTTCGGCGACCTCGACGAAGTCATCACGCCGATGCGGCAGCCCGGCATCCGCCACGCGCGGCACCTCTATACGCTGCTCCTCCGGCTCGAATGCCTGACGATCGATCGGAACCAGTTCGTCGACGAGCTCAAGAGGCGCAGGATCGGAGCCGGCGTGCATTTCACCGCGCTGCACCTTCACACCTACTACCGCGAACGTTACGGCTACACCCGCGGCATGTTCCCCAACGCCGAATGGATCGGCGACCGCACGGTGTCGCTGCCGTTGTCGGCGGCCCTCAGCGACGCGGACGTCGACGACGTGGTCGCGGCGGTGCGCGAGATCGTGGCCGGCAACCGCCGCGCTGTCATCCCGGTTTCCTGACGCCGTTCTCGACGTGCGCAGACTTCTGTACATCACGCCCTTTTTCCCGCCCCAGTCACGCGTGGGGGCCCTCCGCCCGCTCAAGTTCGTCCGGCACCTTCCCTCTCTGGGTTGGGACCCGGTGGTGCTCTGCGACCTGTGGCCGTCCGCCGAGACCGACGAGGCGCTCGTGAGGCTGGTGCCTGAGCAGGTCACGGTGTACCGGGACTACAGCCGCCGGGCGCGCCAGGCCGAGCAGCGGCGTCTTGCGGCCGCCAGCGGCCCCGGCGCCACGCGTCACGAGCGGCCGCGGAAGGCTGCGTGGGAGCCGCCCGAACGGTTCAATCCGGAGATCTTCCCGCTCAAGGCACACGCGCGCCACATGCCCCATGCGCTGTGCGCCGCCCGTCGCGTGCTGGCCCGCCATCCCTGCGAGGCCGTCCTGGTCAATGCCGACCCGTGGGCGGCGTTGGTGGTGGGAGCGGTCCTCGCGCGCCAGACGGGCCTTCCGCTCGTCGCGGACCTGCGCGACCCCTGGTCCCTTTGTTCGCTGCGGCGGCCCCTGATGCCACGGCCGACCCGCTGGATCGTCGATGCCCTGGAACGGTTCGTCGCGCGCACTGCCTCCACCGTCATCCTCAACACGGACACGGCATGCCGGGCTTACGCGGTCCGTTACGCAGACCTCGGAAGCGACCGGTTCGCCGTCATCCGGAACCACAGCGATGAACAACTTATCGGCGAAGGCCGGCACCCCGGGTTCGACAGGTTCACGCTGCTCTTCCTCGGCCGGTTCCGGCGGTTCGTGGACGGCGCACCCCTCTTCGGGCTGCTCGCGGAGCTCAGGCGGCGCGGCGTGGCAGCCGCCGACCTGCAGCTTGTCGTCACCGGAGGATGTGAGTTCGAACAGGGGACCGTCGCCTCCCGGCTCGGGGTGGACTCGATGGTCAGACACCAGCCCTTCGTCCCCTACCGCCAGATTGGGGCGGCGATGGCCGCCGCCGACGTGCTGACACTGGTGAACGCGCCGACGGATCAGCGCATCATGGCGAAGTTCTACGACTACGCTTTGTCGGCACGGCCCATCCTGGCGTTCGCCGAAAACGCCGAGTTCAGCGCGCTGATGGCCCGGATCGGCGGAGGCGCGGTGTTCGGCTACGGCGAGGTGGCGGCCGCAGCGGACTACGTGCAGCGCCTCATGCGCGGCGGCCGCCACCCTACGGTGACGCGCCTGGGCTCGCTGGCCGATAGCCGGACGGCCACCGTGCAGCTCGTGGCCATCCTGGAGCGGGCCGTCTCCAGCGGGCCGGTGCGCCGTGCCGGGGCGCCGGCGACGCGGTGACGATCTGCGGCGGGCCGGGCTGCGGCTGGACCCGGGCTGGTCTACCTGCAGGACGAACCTGGGGCGTTCGTGCGCGGGCCGCCTCCCGCAGCCTGCCCCTCATCCAGAGCGACCGGAAGGCACCAGAGTAGCCAACCCGGCGTCGAAGCACCGCCGCGAGGCCGGACCCGGCCAGATCGAACAGGGGGGATCGGGGCAGGGCCGTGCGGAAAGCGTGTGGTTCGATGCCGGTGAAGCCGGCCTGGTCGAGCAGAGCCGACACGTGCCGCCGCCCGACGAAGAGCAGGTGGTCCGGGAGCTGGAGCCTCTGGGGGTAGTCCGATCGAGGGATGTCCCCGCCGTTGCCCGTGACCAGCAGCAGGCTGCCGCCCGGCACCAAGCGGGCGTGGAGGCTCGCGACGAACGCGCGAGGGTCGGGCACATGAGACAGTACGTTGATCGCGGAGACCAGGTCGTAGGTCTCCGTGACGGGCTCGAGGTCGCAGTCCCGGACGGACAGGCCCTTCGCGGCGGCAGCTTCGACCTTCGACCGGCACGGTTCGATGCCCTCGAGGCGGGTCCCGGGGGCTACCAGGCCCCGAAGCGCCTCCAGCAGTTCCCCGTACCCGGCCTCGACGTCGAGGCACCGCAGGGGGACACGGCCGAGTTCGCCACGGGAAAACACGGATTGCAGACGTCGCCGGAAACCCCGAACGCGCGCGCGACTGAACCCGGTCTTGACGTCGAGGCTGCCTGAGCTCACGCGGTGCATGCCGAGTCTCGTCGACTCGGCAATCTCGTTGTCGTCGGGCCGTGGGTTGACGTACACAAGACCGCAGGACCGGCACCTCACGGCTGTCCAGCCGTTCTCCCGGCCCCAGGACTCGCTGTCGTCTGCGCCACAGAACGGACAGGGAACCTCTAGCACCTTGTCGGATGGTACCGGGAAACGCCGCCGGGCGGCGCCATAGACCCCGGGACGGCCGTTCCGGGCGTCGGGGTGGATGGTTGCGACGACGAGACCGCCGATCGCGCGAGGGTGCTCGACCGCCAGCAGGACGAAGTGATCGGGTAACATGAGGGGCCCTCGCGTCGGCCGGCAGCGAGCCGCAGGGCCGCATCCGGGCACGGCATCAGGAGGTCGAGACTGCGAGACGGCGAGAAGGTGGCGGTCGTGCTGGCTGCGGGGCGCGGCGTGCGCATCCGCGGCTCGGAGCTGGTGCCGAAGCCCCTCATGAAGCTCGGGGGACGGCCGCTCCTGGCCAGGACGCTCGATGCGCTGCAGGCGGCCGGCATCGAGCGGGTCGTCGTCGTGCTGGGCTACATGGCCGAAGACGTCCGGACGGTGCTGGCCGGCCACACCTGGCCGGGCATGTCCGTGCAGACGGTGTTCAACCCCGCCTACGAGAAGTCCAACGGGCTCTCGGTGCTCGCGGCGTCGCCGGACGCCGGAGGCCGGTTCATCCTGGTCATGTCGGACCATCTGCTCGACTCCCGCATCATCTCGATGGCGCTCGAGTCCGACCCCGGCGACGGGACACTGCTCTGTGTGGATCGGAAGCTCGACAGGGTGTTCGACATGAGTGACGCCACCAAGGTCTTGACGCAGGACGGCCTCATCCGGGACATCGGCAAGAGCCTCGCCGAGTACGATGCGGTCGACACGGGCGTCTTCCACTGCACGACGGCGCTCAGCGCGGCGATCCGGGACATCGCGGCGCGAACCGGAGACTGCTCGGTGACCGCCGGGATGCAGGCGCTGGCCGCGCGGGGGCTGGCCCGAGCGGCCGATATCGGCCCGCTCCTCTGGCAGGATGTCGACACCGGCGAGATGCTCGAGGAGGCCGGCCGGCGGCTCTCCCTGATCGAGGCCAATGAGGATGCCGCTGCGCATCGCGTACGTCAGTGACAGGCCGTTCCCGTCCTTCTGGACCGACACCCAGCAGGTGATGAAGAACGCGGAGGCCCTCGCCCTCGCGGGGGCCGAGGTGCGGCTGGCCATTCCGCGCGCCTACCGCTCGATCGTCCGCCCGGCCGCCCGCCGGCACCGGGCGCTGCGCGAGTTCTACGGCGTGTCGGCGTCCCTCGATCTCCAGGACATCCTCACGATCCCGTGCACGCCGGCCCGCCTCGAGAAGTGGCCCCACGCCCTCGTGGCCCAGCGTCGTGCCGCCCTGGCGGGGTGCGACCTGCTGTATTCGCGCAACCTGTTTCCAGCCTGGCTCGCCGCCAGGCGCCGCAGCCGGGTGGTGTACGAGACGCATCGGCGGTTCGACGCGGCAAGCGGCCTCAAGGCCCGCGCGTTCCTGGACCTCGCCGGGCGCCGGGAGCTTGTGGGCGTGGTGACGAACTCCGAGTACGTGCGCGAGTCGCTGCTCCGCGCCGGCGTCGGGGCGGATCGCGTCCTTTCGTCCAAGCTGGGTCACGATCCCCGGGACTTCGCCGCGCGCCTCACCAAGGTCGAAGCCTGCCAGGCCCTGGCCCTCGATCCCCGGCGGCCGCTGGCCGTGTATGCGGGGCACGTGGACGCCACGAAGGGCATCGACGCCCTGCTCGCAATCGCCGGGCTGCTGCCGGACGTCGGGTTCCTGCTTGTCGGGGGCAGCCGGATCGCCTCGGCGGCGCTGGCCGTGCGAGCCCGGCGCATGGGCCTCTCCAACGTGTCCACGCGGCCGCGCGTCCCTCCCCGGGCGGTCGTGCCCTACCTGTATGCCTCGGACATCCTGATCAACCCTCCTTCATCCACGCTCCTGGCGTTCCCTCACACGATCACGCCCATCAAGCTCTACAACTACCTGGCCGCCGGGCGGCCGATCGTCGCCGGACGGACACCGGACGTGGCCGAACTCCTGACGCACGACGTCGATGCGCTGCTCTGCCGGCCTGACGACCCGCACGCCGCGGCAGACGCGATCGCCCGTGTGCTCCGCACGCCCGAGCTGGCCGCGCGATTGGCGGCAAGCGCCCTCGAGACGTCCGCGCGGTACACCTGGGAGGAGCGGGGGCGCCGGATCCTGCGGTTCATCCAGGCCAGGCTGGACGAGGGGCGGTCGTGAGCGCGCCGAAGCTCCGCGTCGCGGTCTGGGCGACCACCTTTGGCGCCGACCTGGCGGCGTTCTGCCGATTCCTCGATCGTCGCGACGATGTCGAACTGACGGTGTTCATGAAGCACCCGGGCGCGTTCAAGACCACCGCGGCCTGGCGTGCGGATCCCCTGCGCGCCAGGGTCTACGCGCGCGATCTGCGGGCCTACCCCCGGGCGCTCGCCCGCCGCGCGGACGTCGCGATCGTCGACAACGCCGTCCCGCTGCTCGGGATCTCCCGAGGCCTGTTCGTGCTCTGGCACGGCTTCGGCTGGAAGGGCCCCGACGACCGGCGGGCCTTCGCGTTCATGCGCCGGTGCATCGCGGCCTGGTGGGGCGATCCCTGGAAGCCCGACTCGCGCGTCAGGTGGCAGTGCTTCGGGGAATGGGACAGGCGGTTCCGGCGCGACGTCAGCGGATTCAGCGAGGACATCCTGCGCGTGCTCGGTTCCGCCCTCCACGACGAGATCGTCCGCCCGCCTGACAGGGAGCGGTTGCAGCCGTTCTATCCGTTCGACATCCAGCGGCGCAAGACCGCCCTGCTCGCGCCGACGTGGCACTACGGCGGCGTGTTCGCGCACTGGGGGGCCGAGGACGACGTCTTCGAGTCCCTGGTGGCCCTCCTCGACCGTCACGGCGTCAACCTCATCGTGAGGATGCACGACCGGTGGCGGTACGGCCGGCGCGTGCTCGAGCGGATTGCCGGACTGGAACGCCGCCACCCGCACGTGCTCGTGAAGTTCAAGGATCAGGACCAGGACAACAGCCTGGATCTCCGGCTCGCGGATCTCCTCATCACCAACTTCAGCAGCATCGCCAACCTCTTCTACGCCACGGGCCGCCCGACCATCCACGTCTACCCCGTGGAGAGCCCGGACGAGCCGTTCGACTCGAGACACGTCTGGGGCGGGCTCGTCCGCACGCGGCGCCTTCCAAGCGTGCGCGCCGCGTGGAAGCTCCCCCCGGAGGAGAACGGCGGGCTGGTCGCGGCGAGTCCCTCTGAGTTGCTCGGGCAGGTCGAACTGGCGCTCGAAGACCCGGAATGCTGCCGGGCCAGGAGCCGCGCGTTCATCGAGCGGTACATGACAGCCGCGGACGGGAGGAACTGCGAGCGGATCTTCGAGGCGCTGCGGAGCCTCACGCGTCGAGCTTGATCGATCCTCACCGGCGCGAGCGGCATTCGAAGATCTGCCAGCCTGTCCCGCGCGCGGCCGCGACGTAGTCGCGCTCCAGGAGCGCTCCCAGCGTCGGGAACGGGTGGACGGCGTCCGGACACGCGGCCCATCCCGGCTGATCGACCTGCAGGATGAACCTGGGGCGTTCGCGCTCGAGACGCCGGACGAGACTCGCCCTGAGGCCCTGCACGTACGGGTGGCCGGCGTGGTGGTAGAAGTGCACGTCTTCGAGGAACGGCGTTGCCGCGCGGGCCCGCGCGGCAAGCATGGCGTGGAGCGCCGTTCCGGTCCAGTCGAGGGGCTGCACGGTGTCGCCGGGGCGCAGGTGTTCCGCCACGAACGCCCGCATCCCGTCCACGCGCGCCAGCGCCTCCTGACGCCCCGGCTGGAACGTCCACGCCCGGTGCGGCAGGAAGGCTGCGACGACCAGCAGGACTGCCGGGGCGGCTGCTCGCCAGCGCGGCAGGCGCACGCCGTCGGCGGCGACCAGCGCGGCGAGCAGCATCATGGCGTATCCGAACGGCAGCCACTGGTACTCCCAGAACTTTCCCGATGCGCCCGGAAACACGAGCGTGACGGCGGCCAGGGCCACGAGCGGCCCCGCGGCCCGAAGACGCTCGACTCCCGACGAGGCGCGGATCCAGATCAGGCCAGCCGCCGCCGCGGCCAGCCAGATCGCACGGGCGCCGCTCAAGCCCCGCGCGTACCCGCCGGCGACGTAGGCGGCGCGATCCCATCCGGAGAGCACGCCGTACGGCCGGCTGGTCAGGGCTTCGTAGAGCGGCCAGTACCGGGAGGCGATGTCGATGAACGAGGGCAGGGCGCCGATGCGCCACAGCCAGAGCAGGACGCCGGCCCACACCGCCGCCGCCCCGGCCGCGGCCGCCGCCCCGATGCGGATCCAGGCCCTAGTGCGGCCCCTGGAGTCGAAGCCGGCGGCCATGACCACGAAGACGAGCAGGCCGGCCTGCGGCTTGATCGTCGAGGCGACGCCGGCGCAGGCACCCGCGAGCACCGCGGCGAGGGCGCCCGGGCCCGCGCGCCCGTACCCTTCGTCTCGCGGCATGACGAGGGCAAGCAGGAGCGCCGCCGGCACGAGCACGAAGTACTCCCGCTGAAGGCTCAACGCGTCGCCCGACCCGAGATAGAGCAGCCCGGCGAGCACGGCCGCAGCCCACGCGCTCCTGCGCCCGAAGGGTCGCATCGCCGCGGCGGTGGCCGCCAGCAACCCGAGGCCGATTCCCAGATCCGCCACGCGCAGCGCCCGCTCGCCCCCGGCGGTCGCGGCCCAGAGGCCCCGGTAGACGGCGTGAGCGCCGGGCGCGTTCATGTCGAAGATGTCCCGGTAGAGGACGAATCCTTCGCCGCGCTGCAGGAAGGCAGCGTAGAGCATCGTGGCGGCGTCGCCGTTCATGCGCCATCCCAGCGATCGGTACGCCGCCGCGGCCAGGACAACCGAAAGGAGCAGCAGCACGCCGACCACGGCGCGGGACGGGCCGCTCACGGGGTCGCGAGCGGCGGTCATGACCGTGGCTCCCGCGCCGCGGCGGACCTGGACCGCAGCACGTCCACGAGCGCGCCCCAGTATTCCCGGGACAGCCGGCGGTCGGCGGCGTGCAGGACGGCCGCGTAGAGCGCGAGCGCGGCCAGCCCCCATGCCGCCAGCACGGGCCAGGACGGCGAGACCGGCGCGGCCGCGTGGCGAGCCCCAGCCAGCACTGCGCCGAACGCCGCGATCACCGCCAGAGGCGTTACGAAGGTCCGCGCGAACTGCCGGAACGGGAGCCCGATCAGCTTGTTGGCCATGGCATGCGAAATCGACCACCCGACGACTTCCAGGGCGGACAACGAGGCTACGGCTCCGGAGAGGCCCCACTTCGCGCCGGCGGCCACGTAGATCCCGACGAGCGGGATCGAGAGCAGCGACCAGCGCAGCTGGACGTCCGGCCGCCCGGCCGACAGGAACACGGCGCCAATGGTGTGGTTCGTGATCGTGAAGAGCACCAGCGGCGTCAGCAGCTGCACGAGCGGGGCGGCCGGCAGCCACGAGGGGCCGTAGACGAGCAGGATGAGGTCCCGCGCGAAGACGGCGATGAACACGGCTGCCGGGGCGAAGGTAAGGAACTCGAAGCGGAGCGCCTGCAGGTAGTAGCCGCGCGCGCGGTGCTTCTGCCCGCCGAGCGACGCCAGGCCCGGCAGGAGGATCTCGTCGCTCACGCGCATCAGGTTGCGGAGCGCGTCGCGGTTCACGTTACGCGCGGCGCCATAGAAGCCGAGCGCGGCAGGGCCGAACAGGCTCGACAGCAGGAAGCGCTCGAACTGCCCGGCCAGGCTGTTGACAAAGGACGCGGCCGTCGCCGTGACGCCGAAGCGGAGCGCCTGCCGCGCTTCGGACGCGCTGAAGCGGAGCAACGGCCGCCAGCGGCCCGCCACCCAGACGGCGGCGCTGCTGACGACGACGTGGGCCGCAGCGGCGGCGGCGAGCGCGCTGAACCGACCGCCCGCGGCCGCCACCGCCAGGCCTGCCAAGACCGCGGCGGCCAGACCCGCAAGCTCAGCCATCGACAGCGCCCGAAACGCCAGGCGCCGGGCCAGCAGGGCGCTCTGCACGAGCGTCAGCGACGACACGACGCACACCAGCCCCATCCAGCGGAAGGCCAGGATCAGCCGGGGGTCGGAGTGCCCTATCGCCGCCAGCCAGGGCGCCGCGAGCGCGACGGCGGCACCCGTGGCCATGCCCGAAAGCACGTTGACGTAGAAGACCGACGACAGGTACGTCGCGTTCGCATCCGGATGCTGGAGGACGGCGCTCTTCGTGCCGAGGCCCACGAAGGTCAGCGCGATGGCATAGACGCCGTACGCGATCTGGGCCAGGCCGAGCTCGACGGGGCCGGTGATCCAGGCGATGAGGACCGGGATGGCGAAGAACGTGCCCGCCCGCACGACGTTGGCGGCCAGCACCCAGAACACCGATGCCAGCGACCGCTCGCGCAAACCGGGCCCTGCACCCTGCGCGGATGCCGGCAGCGGCCCGCCGACGCGGTCAACAGGATCGGCTGGGTGAATCGACCGCCTCCCGCGCCAGGCTGCGAGGCTCTGACCTCTCGCTCAGCCACTCGGCCAACTGGGCCCGCTGGTCTCTGGCGGCCCGGTACTTGCTCCGCACCTCGGTCACCGCGATCTTGGAGCCGCTGACGACGATGGCCGCCACCAGCCGCCGGTCCAGGCGGTGGCGAGCACGGGCTACGTTCCGGAGGCCGATCGTGATGGCCTCGGCGATGAGCCGGCTCGACGTCATGCCGCGCCCGGACGGCATGAACAACCGCCGCGCGGCGTCCGGGTCCGTCCGGGCCGACAGCATGGCCGACACGAAGTCGCCCGCGTCGGGAGGGCCCCCGTCGTGGCGGAACTCGGTGACCACGCGATCGAAATCCCGCAGGTGCGCGTCTCCGCCGCCGAGGCCAATGAGCGCGGCCGGCCGCTCAGCCGCGCTTCCTGGATGGGCAAGCGCGCCGCTCCGGGCCAGCCCGGCGTGCTGCTCTCGGCGGAGCGCCGCGCACAGGCGCTCGAGCGCCCGCGCGTTGGCCTCCGGGTAGCCGCCGTTGAGCGTCTCGACGAAGTCGAACGTGGCGAGAACGGTGACGATCTGCTTCACCGTCAGCGCATGCCCGTCCAGGGGGTGCGCGAGGGCGCACGCAATCCCCCGCTCGCGGCAGAACGCGCGCAGCCGCATGGTCTCCGGCAGCGGCGCCCCGTCGGGTATGCAGACGTCGAAGATCTCGTCGATGATCTCCTGGGTCAGCCCGTAGTAGCCGCCGGTGGGCCCTGGACGGAGTCCCGCCTGCCCATAGAGCAGGACATCGTGTCCGAGGGCCCAGGTTCCTCCGGCCGCCGGCAGGCAGGTCTGGATTTCGGCTCCCACGCCGAACCGGTGACACCGGCGGCCGAGTTCGAAGACCGCCTCGTCGATGTGATGGTGCGCCGGCGATAGATGGTCGGTCAGGAAGAGCAGATCGACCGGCCGCCTGGTTCGCTTCCCGGCTAGGATCGCCTCGAGATCGGCGACCGACGTGTCGCACTCGAACCACGCCACCTCGGCGCGGACCGCGCCCAGCATACGGTCCAGCCATTCGTTCACCACGCGCGAGCCAGGGCTCGCTTGCGCGTTCGATCCGGACGAATGAATGTGCGTAATGACTCTGTAGGCGACCGCCATGGCTGGAGGGCCCTCGGCCCGCCGCCATCCGAGGGCCGGAGAGACGGGAGGCTCTATCGATCGTCGGGTACCGCGGCGGTCCGGGTCAAGGGGAAAGGCCGGACCTCGAGCGCTCCGGGGCGCCGCTTGAGGGCGGCGCGATCTTCTGACACGATGGCCTCTTGCGGACGGCTGCATGGTCTTCTGTGACATCGCCAGCTTCTACACGCCACGCGGGGGCGGCGTGTCCACCTACCACAACGAGAAGCTGGCGTTTTTCGCCGCGCGGGGCGAGCACCGCTACGCGCTAGTCGCGCCGGCGGCCGCCGACGAGGTCGAGCCGGTTCCAGGCGGCACGATCTACTGGCTCCGCGGCTTCCGGTTCGACGCGAACTACCGCCACCTGTACCGCGCCCGCCCGCTCCGGCGGATCCTGCGCGAGATAGGCCCCGACGTGCTGGAGTTCGGCAGCCCCTATCTGGACTACTGGGTGGGCTCGTGGGCGGCGCGCGGCCTCGGCGCCGTGCGCACCGCCTACTACCACGCGGACTTCCCGGACACGTACGTCGCTCCGATCCTCCGAAGGCGTCTCGGACGGCTGGCGGACCCTGCCGTCCGCGGGCTGTACCGGTACGTGCGCCTCGTGTTCGGGCGGCTGGACGCCACGTTCGTGGCGTCCAGGCACATCCGCGACAAGCTCCAGGCGCTCGGCCTGACCAATCTCAGGCATCTCCCGCTGGGCGTGAACACGGCCGTCTTCTCTCCGGCGCGGAGGAGCGCCGATTTACGCCGCCGGCTTGGCGTCGACGGCACGGGCAGGCTGCTCCTGTTCGCGGGACGGTACCGCGCCGACAAGGGGCTCGACGTGCTGCTCGCTGCCCTGCCGCGCCTCCTCGACGATCCGGCCGTGCACGTTGCGTTCGCGGGCACCGGCCCGCTCGCAGGCGCCGTGGGGCGCTGGGCCTCGGACCACAGCCGGGTGCACGATCTCGGGTTCATCGCGGACAAGGAGCGGCTCGCCGGGCTCTACGCCTCGGCCGACGTCTTCATCAGCCCCGGGGCCTGGGAGACCTTCGGGTTCGGTCTTCGCGAGGCTGTCGCGAGCGGAGTGCCGGTCGTGTCGGCCGCGGCCGGCGCGGGAGCCGAATTCGTCTCGAGTTCGGGTTGCGGCCTGTTGTTCGCGCCCGGAGAACCGGCCGACCTGGTCCGCGCCACGCTCGCGATCGGCCGGTCGGACGCGGCTGACCGCGTGCGCGCCGCCCGGAAGGCCCTGGAATCCAGCCACACGTGGACGCACGTCTTCGAGGCCTATGTCGATCAGTGCCGATCGATCGCCGCAGCCAGGGTGCCGGGCGCTCCTCTCGGTGCATGACGTCGCGCCGGACAGCCTGGCGTTCCTGGCTGACCTGCTGCGCGATCTGTCCGCCCTGCGCGTGCCGGCAGTGAACCTCGCCATCGTCCCCTTCTTCCACGGCCGCGGGACATGGACCAGCCAGGAGGTTCGCCGAGTCGCAAGTGCCGTCCCGCCGGGAATCCGGACGGAGGTGCTCCTGCACGGCTGCTATCACCGGCGCGTCGGCGCCAACGCGCGGCTGCCGGCGTGGCGCCGGCTTCTGTCGTCGATTCAGAGCGCGGGAGAAGATGAGTTCTTCGGACTGCCGGAGCGTGACACCGCCGAGCGCGTCCGCGGCGGGCGGGACGCGGTGGCAGCCGCGTTCGGCCGGGTGCCGGCGGCGTTCGTTCCCCCGGCGTGGAGCGGCGGCCCGCCGCTGCGCGCCGCCCTGAAGGGCCTCGGCTTCTCGCTGGCGGAAGACCACCTCTGGCTGTACGAGGTGCAGCGGGACCGGCGGCTGTTCGCGCCGGTCATCGCCTTCGCCACGCGCAGCCCCTGGCGGGAATGGCTGTCGGCGCGCTGGGCGCGCGCCGTCATGCGTGCGCCGGCGCGGGGCCGCCTGCTCCGGTTCGCGTTTCACCCGGCGGACTACCGGTCGCCGTCGGTCCGCGCGTGCGCGCTCGGCCTCGTCGAGGCCTTGGGCCGCACCCACGAATGGACGCTCTACAGTGAGCTGGTGGCGCCGGGCACCAGGCGGGGATAGGCCAGGATCCGCCTGATCTCCGAGCGGCCCGGCAGCGCTCCCTCGGCGGCCAGCTGATAGATCCGCATCAGGTTGCCGTACACCCGCTCGGGAGAGTGCATCAGGGCGACGTCCTCGCGCGCTTCGCGGCGTATCGCCTCCCGCAGGGCCTCGTCGCCCAGCAACGCGAGGAAGCGGCGAGCGAACTCCGCTTCGTCAGCGCTCGCCACGAGTATCCCGGTCCGGCGATCCGCGATCTGCGACCGCACGCCGCCGCCGTCATCCAGGGCGACGACGGGAACGCCGGCGTACTTGGCCTCGCAGATCGCGTTCCCGAACGTCTCGGAAAGCGACGCGTAGACAAAGTAGTCCGTGTCGCGCAGGAACGCCGGGACGGCGTCGTACGGGATGAGGCCGGGGAAGTGGATGTTGGCGCATCCCAGGCCGGCGGCCAGTCGCTGCAACTGGCCGGCATTCGGGCCCTCCCCCGCCACGACCAGGTGCAGCGTGGGGTCGCGCGGGATGATGTGGCAGGCGAACGCCCGGATGAGAAACTCGACGTTCTTGGACTGGCAGAGCCGGCTCAGCGTCGCGACCCGGCGGCCCCTGGGGACGCCCAGCCTCCCCCACACGTCCGACGGCTCGCGCCTCGCCGCGTAGGCGGCAGGGTCGAGGGGCCGCGTCCAGGTGAAGAGCCGCGAGGGGTCGATGGCGAAGAACCGCCTGGCGAGGCTGTCCCGCATTCCGTCGCTGAGCACGAACGTGCCCTCGATCCGGTTGGAGATCGCGTTCATCAGCGGCTTGCCGAGGCCGTACACCAGCTTCCGCGCCAGGTTGTCCCTGGGCAGGAGGATGGCGGTGTAGTACGGGAGGTTGGCCGTCAGCACGTTGAACATCGGCACGCCCGCCCGCCGCTTCATCCAGTACGCGAGCGCCAGCAGCGTCGGGTTCATCGTCTCGGAGTGGACGAGATTCACGTCGGCGCGGGCGAGCCAGAGCCGGGCGGCCGCCGGCGGCACCGGGATCCGGTACTCGCGGTACGACCTGACGGGAAACGAGGGCACCGTGCTCACGCGGAGCCCGGATCCGGACGGAGGCGGATGCATTCCACTCGCCGTGTGCACCAGGTGCACCTGGTGTCCGCGCCCGAGGAGCCACTGGACGAACTGGCCGGCCTGGCGGCTGGCTCCGTTGAGCAGCCGCGGGTCGTGATCGAGGACGACCGCGATCTTCATGCGCGCCGAGACATCCTCAGCGCTTATAACATGCCGTCGAACAGAGCGTCAAAAAGCCACCCACAGCGGGTGCCACCAGATGCTCGCCGTTCCCGGGGCCTCCGCTCCGGGTATCAGGGCCTCGATGACCACGGCGGCCCTGGCGCGGAGGGCCGGACGGACGGCAGGAGCGACCCGAAACGCCCATCCAATTCCTGGCCCGCACCTGAAGGTCTGGAGGTAGGCGCGCCTGGCGGTGCCGAGAAGCGTCCGGCAGTCCTCCTTGTCAATCCAGATCGGATCGGCTCCCGGCGCGGCGCCAGGCGCTTCCGGTTCAATGACGTACGGAAAGCCCCCTGGCGCGCTCCGGCGCGGCATCGAGAAGACCAGGAAGCTGACATCCACGCCTAGGAGCCCGCCGGTCGGGCTCTCGAGATCGACGCGGACCAGCCGGCACCGCCGGTTGCCCGGGCTGCACCGCACGCGAAACCGACTCGTGCACTGGCTCGAGTCCCGCAGTCGCTCGGTCGTGACGGACACGATCCGGCCGTCGGCCACGGCCACGCTGAGGTAGCCGGGCCGTTCCGGCGGCTCAGCGCGCGGGCTCACGTGGCCGAGGGAGGGGCCGCTCACGAAGTACGACGAGCGCTCGAAAGACCCCGGCGACGGGATCGGGCTTCCGTCTTGCTCCACGAAGAGACCGCCCGACTGCTTGTCGAGGCGCAGCCTGAACGACCGGTGCATGTGGCCGGACAGGCCAAGCACGCTGCGGTCGTCGGCGGCCGCCGCGCGGAGGAGGCCGGCGTGGTTTCTGAAGATCCCCCCAGGCCCGAGCGCGCTTCGGAGCACTGCGCGTTCCACGGCGACTGCTCCGCGGCGCCCCGCGGCCAGTTCGCCGCCTTCGGCGACGGGCGTCGCGGGGTTCGTGTGCGGACGCGTCTCGAGCCGCGCGCCTCCGAGGCCTGCGTGAAAGACGATGAACACGCTGCGCGCGCCCGCGGCTGCCGCCGCCGCGGCGAGCGTCGCAGCCTGGGCGTCGGTGAGACCGGCCGACGCGGGATGCCGCCACGCGTACGGAATCGTGCGCAGGAAGTTCGCCCATCGGCGAGGCTCCACCCGCGGCAGCGTTCGGAACACATCCGGGCCCGTATCGAGCAGGATGAACACCGAGCGGCCTGCCATCAGCACCTCGTCGGTCGCCGGACTGACGTGCAGGAAGTAGTCGGTGAGCGGATGCCGGCCGGGGCCGCGGGCGAAGACGGCCCGGAAATCCCTCGGCGACAGGCGCGCGCGGCCTTCGCCCCTGGCTTCCCTGAAGAAGTGATCGCGCTGCAGATCGTGGAGCCCCCAGCGGTCGAGCGGGTAGATCTGCGGCCGGTACCCGAAGCGGCGGTAGTCGTGGTTGCCGGGCACCGTCAGGAGCGGCACCTCGAGGGCGAGGCTTCCCGGCGCCCGGCCCGTCGTCGAAGCCACGAAGTGCTCCACATTGCCCGGCTCCAGGAAGTCGACGAGATCGCCTCCGAGGATCACGAGGTCGAGTTCGCCCCGCCGGCCGAGGGCGTTGGCTTCCGCAACGAAGCGGCGCCACATGCGGTTCGGGTTGACGAAGCTCGCGGCGAAGGCCTCCCGCGAGAAGAAGCGCTTGAGCCGGTCTGACGGGGTCAGCCCCGCGTGTCCCGCACTGGAGGCGAGGGTGCGTCCGTCGGCCTCGATCCCTTCCCAGGCTCGCGACAGGTGCGTGTCGGCCACGAAGGCAAAACGAAAACGCTCCCAGCCGTGGCGGAGCCAGGCGATGGAGTGGAGGCTGTCGGACACGCGGGGATGGCCGAGGGTGAAGAGGCCGGTGCGCCGGTCCCCGGCGGCTTCGTCCAGCGCTTCTGCCGGGACGGTGAGGCGCACCTCGTAGAGGGAGTACAGACGCGCCGGGCCGAGCACCTTCTTCAGAGGGGCGCCGTCCGGCAGCGAGAAGCCGTCGCTGAGGAGCGTCGAAGCCAGGTCGACGCGCCGCCCGGAATCGGGCACGAACGTCAGGAAAAACCCAGAGGCGATGTCGGCCGCATCGAGGCACCCGGCTCGCGCGCCGATGACCGCCCTGAAGGACAGGTTGCCGGGGCCGAGGAACTCGGGGCGTCCGAGACTCGGCCAGAGAAACCGGGGGGTTGCCAGCGGCCCGTGCGTCCGTTCACAGTCGCCCTGCATGGGTCAAAGCCGGCTGGCCATTACACAGGAACGACTTCCGGGGTGTCAAGGGCGTGGCGGCGGGTGGCGATGCGGCGTCGATCCGAACCGCAGGCCGACCGGCATTGCTCGTGGTGCCTTCGAACCGATATTCTCAGGGGGTTCTCCTCCGCCCGAGGTCCGGCGCAGCTCCTGCCGGACGCGGAAGGTCGTCATCCATGCGTGACCCCGCCGTCTGCCGCCGGGCGCTCCCCGCGGTGCTGCTGCTCTTCGCCCTGCTGTCGCCGCGCGAGGCGGGAGCGTCGGCGTCTGCGCCGTCGGCCGTGCGCGGGATCGTCACGGCCATGGCCGGAGAGGTCCTCCTCCCGGGCGTTGTCCTCACCCTGGAGTCCGCCGATGCGACGGCAGGCGCAGGCGCGACGGTCACCACCCTGTCAGACGATCGCGGCCGTTTCAGGTTTGCGGGGCTGGCCCCTGGGGCGTATCGCCTGACGGCCAGGCTCCCGGGCTTCGTGGCGGCGGCACGCGACGTGGCGGTCGAGGCCGGGACCGAGGTTGAGGTGAATGTCGACCTGCAAATCGAGGGCGTCTCCGAAACCGTCGTGGTGGTCCCGACGCACCCGGTGGAGATTGGCGCCTCCCTGGGGTCGTCGGGACGCATCGACTTCACCCGGCTCCAGGCGATGTCGGCCGGGAATGTCGCCGTCGAGAACATCCTGCCTCTCGTGCCGGGCGTCATCAGGGGGCCGTCGGGGCTCAGCGTCAAGGGCGGACGCCCGACGCAGAGCAGCGTCCAGGTGGGCTCGGCGGACCTGACGGACCCGTCCACCGGCGAAACGGACTTCAGGGTCCCGACCGACGCGATCGCGTCGGTCGATGTGCTGCCCAACCCGTACGCGGTCGAGTTCGGGCGTTTCACCTCGGGCCTGACGCTGCTCGAGGCCCGCAAAGGCGGCGACACCTGGCGCCTGTCGCTGGCAAGCATCCATCCCCGGTTCCGAACCGCGCGGGGAAAACCCTGGCGCGTGGCCGGGGTCGAGGCGTTCAGGCCCCGCCTGTGGTTTGGCGGACGCCTGTTTGGCGGACGGCTTTCGATTGCCCAGAGCCTGCACTATCGCTACACGAGCACGGACTTGCCGAGCCGGCCGCAGTCCGAGCGCATCCGGAGCGAGCGGCTGCTGTCGTTCACCAGGCTGGACGCGTCCGTCGCACCGGGCCACCTGCTCACGGCGACCATCGGCGTGTCGCCCGAGAAGCGCCGGTACGCGACGCTGGGAACCTTCGAACCGCCGGAGGCGTCCGCCTCGACCCGCGAGCGCCGGTACGACGTGGCGGTCTCCGAGGAGTGGGCCGTCCGGCCGGCCACGTTCCTGGAGACGCTCGTGCACGTCAAGCGGCACGGGATGTGGATCACCGGGCAGGGCGCGCTCCCGATGGAGATCGGACCCGAGCGCCGCGGGGGGAACTACTTCAACGACCAGTCCCGCGAGGCGTGGTCCGTGCAGTGGCGCGAGACGCTCTCGGGCATCCTGCAGGGGCGGGCTGGCATTCATTACTACAAGGCCGGTCTCGACGTGGCGTCATCGGCGTTCGACGGGACCGATGTGGACCGGCCGGTGCACGTTCTCCGCGCGGATGGCACGCTTGCCGATCGGATTGCGTTCGAGGGCGGCTCGCCGCACCGCGTGCGGGCGACGGATGGCGCGGCGTTCGTCCAGGATCGCTGGCAGGCCGCGGCGCGGCTCGTCGTCGAAGCCGGCGTGCGCGTCGATCGGGACGGTGTGACGCGCTCCGCCGCGGTCTCGCCCAGGCTGGGCATGAAGATCGATCTGCTGGAGGGCAACCGGCTGACCGTCAACGCCGGCATCGGCCGGTTCGTGGAGCGCAGCCCGCTCACCTTGGGGGCCCTCGGCACGTTCAGCACGCGCGTCGTGACGTCGTTCGCGCCGGACGGGACTCCGCTGGGCCCGCCCGTCCGCTACGCGCCTCGCATCGGCGCGTTCGGCCTGGAGGTTCCACGGGCCCGGACGTGGCACGTCGAGTCCGACGTGAAGCTGACGCCGAAGCTGTCTCTCCGGACCGCCCTGCTCGGCCGACGCGGGTCCCGGGAGCATGTGGCCGTCGCGGAAGAGGCGGACGGGATCGGCTGGCTGAGCGTGGACAGCCGCGGCCGCTCGTCCTACCGGGAGGGCGTGCTGGCGGCGCGCTACGCGGAAGGCTCTCGCCTGTTCGCCAGCGCGTCCTACGTCCGATCGACGGTTCGCGCCGACACGAATGCGTATTCCCTCTTCTTCGGCACGATCCGGGATCCCGTCATTCGCGAGTCTGTCTACGCGCGCGGCGACGCCGACGTGCCGCACCGCCTGGTCGCGCAGGTGCGAAGCCAGGTCCGCGCGTGGCGCCTGGCGTCGGTCCTCGAATGGCGCAGCGGCCTGCCCTACTCGCCGCTCGACGAGCGCCAGTCCTGGGTTGGGCCGCCCAACGCCCGGCGTCTTCGGACATTCGTCACGGTGGATGTCGCCGTCGAACGGCAGCTTCGCTTCGGCGCGTGGAAGCCGTGGGTGGGGGTGGAAGTGACGAACGTGCTCGGCCGCTTCAATCCCCAGGACATCCAGCGCAACGTCGCGGCGCCGGATGCGGGCGTGTCCTACAACTCGGAGCCCCGCCGGGGCCTCATTGTCTTGAAGTTCTGAGCGGGTTCAGCCCCCCACCGCGCCCCGGCCGCGCGGGGCGTGTGCGACGGGCACCAGCGGCAGGAGCCACTCCGCCGGGAGAGCCCTCCGCAGGGCCGCGGCGACGAGGCCGCTCGCGGCGAAGACGACCAGGCTGGCGGCAACCAGGCGGGCCGCCTTCAGGGTAATGCCGTCGAGCACGAATGCGGCCGCCGCTGAGCAGCGGGACGAGGACTTACATCGCCGTCCAGAAGATCGCCGTGCAGACCAGGCACGGCACCCCCACACGCCGGAAGCGCCGGCCCACGAACCGCCCGAACGTCCGGCCGGGGTCCCCGAGCCTCGACCGCGCGACCACGAAGAAGCTGATCATGACCAAGATCGGCAGCGAGCAGGCGCGCGCGCGGATGAGCAGTTCGACCGGCGGGCTCCAGGCCTGGCCCCTCGTCTGGTGAACGTGGAACACAGGACGACGCCGAAAATGCCGAGCGCCCGGAACGCGTCGAGGCCGTTGCAGCGCGCGGCGGCAGGGACCGGGCTCGCGGCGCCAGGACGAGGGTCCGGCGCCGGGTCGGCCTGGAGCGTCAAGCAGGCAGTCCTGAAAAGGGAATGACAGCAGGAACGCGCGGGCGCCCGCCGCCGGCGGCCGGGCCGAGGCCCGGCCGCCGGGCGGCGTGGCGCGGCTAGAACTCGACCTTGACGCCGAGCTGCAGCTGGCGCGGCGCGCCGGCCGACGTGTACTGGCCGTAGGTGTCGCGCGGCTCGAGCGCCGTGCCCCACGTCATGTTCAGCCCGCCGTAATTGGTGCGGTTGAGGACGTTGAACCCCTCGAGCTGCAGCAGCAGCGCCCGGCGGCGGTCGAACCGGAACCGCTTGGACAAGCGGAGGTTCAACCCCGCGTAGTCCGGGCCCTCGTACGAGTTGCGCGCGGCCATCACGCCGCCGATGAACGGCCGGTCCGAGCTGCTGTTCCCGTCGGCGTTCACGTCGGACCCGACGGCGGGATTCTCGGCCGTGCCGCTGCGATAGGTGAACGTGCCGGAGAGCGTCCATCCGCCAAAGAGGCCGAGCAGCGCGGGGTGGCCCGCTGCGCCGGCGCCGCGGCCGTAGGGCAGCTCCCAGACGCCGGTCAGCGTCACGCGGTGACGCTGGTGCTCGGCGGAGTATGACCGCTCGGCGCGCCGGTTGTACGGATCGTTCGGCTGCTCGGCCTGCGTGAAGTCGGAGCCGTCATCCTTCGACTCGGACAGGATGTAGTTCGCCCGCAGGGAGTAGCCGTTCGCCAGCCGCTTCTGCACGGTGAACTGCACGCCGTAGTACGACGACCAGCCGCTCGACGACACCATCTGGATGTTGTTGTAGAGCGGGTCGAGGCGGTTAGTGGATCCGTAGTAGGGGCGCCCGATCTGCTGCGGGCTCGGGTTGCTGACGCCAAGCGACGCGGCGTTGGCCGAGGTCAGGATGGTCGGAGGGCCGAGGTTGATGTTGTTCGACACCAGCAGGGCCGATCCCCAGTTGCGCACGCCGTTGATCGCCACGGACCAGTGGGTGCCGATCTGGCGCTCGACTCCCAGGCTGACCTGGTCCAGGTACGGGATCTGCATCTCCGGATCGGCCTTGTTGATGCTCGGCCGGGTCAGCGTGAAGCCGGCAGGAAGCTGGTCGCTCTCGGGAAACGCGCCGCGGGCGAACTGCAGCGCGGCGTTCGCCCCGCTCAACGACACCGACTGGCGGGCGAGGAGCGCGTTGCGCGCCACGAGCAGGAAGACCTTGTCGTAGAACCGCCCGTAGCCGCCGCGGATGATCGTGCGGCCCCCGCCGATGGGGTCCCAGGTGAAGCCCGCCCGCGGCGACACGTTGTTCGGATCGCGGTGGATCCCGTCGTCCAGCGGCGCCTCGAGGGGGTTCGAGCGATCGCGCGGCACCCGCTGCGGCTGCGCGTCGTAGTCGTAGCGCAGACCGTAGACGAACGTCAGGCGGTCGTTCACCGTCCACGAATCCTGCACGAACGCGGCGTAGAGCGTGTCGGGCAGGTCGATCTGCGGATTGCCGAACCCCTGGGTGAACGTCGAGGGCGTGCCGGCCGCGAACGACGCCAGGCTCCCGAAGGAGAAACTGCCCGCGAAACTCACCGGAAAGGACGATCTCGCGGCGATGTGCGCGACGTCGGCGCCGGCCTTCAGGAAGTGCGCGCCCCGCTGCCAGCTGAGCGTGTAGCTGCCCTGCGTCGTCACCTCGTCCAGGATGACCGGGAAGTTCGTGTTCCGGCCCCACGTCGCCACGCCCGAGATCGAGACGCGCGGGCCGACGGGGTCGTTGGCGTACTGCTCGAGATCGCGGGGGGCGACCTGCAGCCGAGCCTCCCCGAGCAGCGACGACGACATGACGTTCGTCCAGGACAGCAGGACCGACTGGTCGGTGCCGCGCTGTCCGCCGCCGCCGGACTCCGTGATCAGGCCGCCGATGCCGACGCCGCCCGCGTTCGCCTCGGTGCTCTTGCCGTACGTGTAGCGGAACGCCAGCAGGTGCTTCGGGCTGAGGGTGTGGTCGATCTTGAGCGAGGCGAGGCTGTCGCGGCGCGTGATGGGATACACGCCGTTCGTGATCGAGGTGACCGCGCTGCCGGGAATCGGGCGCGCGGCCAGCACCGCGTTGATGGCCGCCACGTTGGCGTCGGTGATGCTGATCACCCCGCTCTCGTCGCGCCGCATCCGCTCGAAGGCCCCGAAGAAGAAGGTCCGTCCCCTCTTCAGCGGCCCTCCGAGCGTGCCCCCGAAGTTCTGGCGCTGGAACTCGGGGCGGCCCGCCGTCACGAACGCGTTGCGCGCGTCCAGCGACTCGTCGCGCACGTAGAGGAACGCGTTGCCGCGGAGGTCGTTCGTGCCCGAGCGCGACACGATGTTCACCAGCCCGCCCGACGCCCGCCCGAACTCCGGCGCGAACTGGCTCGTCACCACCTGGTACTCGCGGACGGCTTCCTGGCTGATCGTCTGGCGCGTATTGCCGTTCAGCGCCCCGTTGGCGTCCACGCCGTCCAGCGACACGTTGTTGCTGCGCGCGCGCTGCCCGTTGAAGCTGATCCCGCTCCCCTGCCCGCTCATCTGCTGGCCCGTGACGCCCGCGATCTGGGTCGAGAAGCTCAGGAAGTCTCGGCCGTTGCTCGGCAGGTTCTCGATCTCCGTGCGCGACACGACGGCCCCGGTCTGCGTCCGCCCCTGCTCGACGATCGGCGCGGCCGCCGTCACCGTGACTTCCTGGCTCACGCCGGCCGGCGGCAGCGTGATGTCCACGCGCAGGACCTGGCCCACTTCGAGGGCGAGCCCTTCGCGCTGCATGGTCGCGAAGCCGTCCAGCGACACGCGCAGCGTGTACGCGCCGGCGGGCACGGCCGGGATGCGGTACCGGCCGATCTCGTTGGTCACCGACGCCCGCTCGACCCCGGTGTCCACGTTCGTCAGGACGAGCGTCGCCCCCGGAAGCACGGCGCCCGTCGCGTCGCGGACCGTGCCTTCGAAGTCGCCGCCGGCCGCGGTCTGCGCGGCGGCGGGGAGCGCTCCGGCGCCGACGAGCACGGCGGCGAGCGCTAGGCCGATGAAACCCGGTATGAAGCCGTGAGAGGGTCTCTGCATGGCGCAACAATACGCCGGCGCCCCAGGGCGATCAACAATCTTTGTCATGCACCGGGGAAACTGCGCCGCCTTCGCCGGGGCGCCGCGCTGCGCCGCGCTGACGGCGCTCCTGCTGTCCGCCGTCGCGGGTGCCGCCGCCTGGCCGGTGGCGCTGCGCGCCGCGCCGCCGCCGATCGACGGCGCGCCCGCGCCCCATGCCGACGCGACTCCGCCCGGCGCTTCGGCACGTGCGCCGCGGATCGAGGCCCCCGCCGGGTCGCAGCCGGACCAGGAGCCGGCGCCCGTCGGCACCCTGCCGCGCGCGCCGCGCGGCAGGGTGCGCCTCGAGGGCCGTGCCTTCGCCGATGACGATGGGCCGAGACCCGCGCTGGGAGCGAGCCTGCTCTGGCTCGCGTGGGGATACCGGCACGATCGCGCCCGCCTCGAGGCGAACCTGCGGTGGCTCGCCGAGCGGGGAGTGGACTTCGTCAGGGCCCTCGGTGAGGTCGGCGGCGAGGGCTGGGAGGACCGCGCCATCGACCCGGCGTGGCCGGACTACGCGGCGGTCATCGGCGGCGCCACGGCCCTGGCCAACCGCTGCGGTCTGCGCGTCGAGTGGACGCTCTTCGGAGGAGGCGCCGTCCGCACCCGCGACGCCTGGCGGGCGGCGGCGCGAAAGGCCGTCGACGCGCTCCGGCCAGTCGTTGCCGGCGTCCAGTTCGTCGAAATCCAGAACGAGGAGCAGGGCCCGCCGCCGGATCTGGCCAGGGAGCTCGCCGCCGAGGCCCGACACGCGCTGGGCGTCGAAGTGGCGATCAGCGGCACGCCGCCGGCCATGCTGGCCGCGCTCTATGAGGGCTCGGCGGCCACGGTGGCCACCGTGCACTTCGACCGGCGGGCCGGGGACGACGGCTGGCAATCCGCCCGCCAGGCGTGGGACTGGCGGAACCGCGCCGGCGCGCCGCCCGCGTTCGTCAACAACGAGCCCGCGGGGATCGCAAGCAGTGTGCGGGCCGAGAACGATCCCGTTCGCCTGGCGAGCGACGCCCTCGTGACCTGGATCGCGGGAGGGGCCGCGTACGTCCTGCACCACGGCGCCGGGATCCACGGGCGTGAGTACACGCATCCCACCGCGGGCCGCAGACGCGCCAACGCCTGGGAGCAGCCGGCGCTCGCCGACGCGCTCGGGATCATCGCCCGCATCCGGAGCGTGCTGCCCGGCGACATCGCCGCCTGGGAGAAGGCGGAGAACCGCGGCCAGCCGCCGGATCCGGTTCCGCCTTTCCGATTTCCGGCCGATCTCCTGGGCGCGCGGCCGGGCGGACCCAGGGGCCTCGCCGGGGCGTTCACCGCGATGCGCGGCCCCGAGTTCTTCACGGTGGTGCTCGGCGCGCGTGGCGACGCGGCGGCGGAGGAGGTCCGGCCGGTGACGGCGACGGTGCGCGAGCTGCGGGAGTGGGTGGAACGCCCGTGGCCCGGCCGCCTGGCCGGCGCCGACTCCACGTACCTCGTGCACGGGCGATGACGAGAGCGCGTGGGCGGAAGACGCCGGCGGAGCTTCCGGCTCGCGGTGCGATCGAAGCGCGCCGGAACCGCCCTCCGGAGCGCGGCCTCGTGCGGAGTCGTCGCCCGGACTTGGATTCCCTTGATGTAACATGAGAGGCGGCATCCGCATGAAGAGCGTGGCGGCCATCGGCAGCCGGGCCAACGGCTGCGGTGCGCGTGGCGGCAGCAGCCGTCGCCGGAGAGGCGGCGCGGACGGGGAAGCGGGGGGCGCGGGTTGACGAATCGGTTCTCGGAGCGCCAGTGGGCCCTGGTGCTGGGCGGATCCAGCGGATTCGGCCTGGCCATCGCGAAGAAACTCGCCGCGGAAGGGATGAGCGTCTGCGTCGCGCACCGCGACCGCCGCGGCGCGATGGATCGGGTCGATCGCGAGTTCGAGGCCGTCCGCGCCCATGGCCGACCGTTCGTCAGCATCAACACCGACGCCCTGTCGCCCGCCGGGATGGCGGATGTCATCGAGGCGCTCCGGGCCGGCATGCAGCCGGCCGGCCGGGTTCGCGTGCTCGTGCATTCGATCGCGTACGGCAACCTCAAGCCCATCGTCGCCCCGCCGGCGCGGCCCTCAGCAGGCCCGCCGCTGGCGAGGCTGGCGGACGAGCTTGGGCTCCCGCCTGCCGAGGTGGATCGGGCCGTGCGGCGCCTGGCGGAGGCAGGCGAGCCCGCCTTCCAGCTGCTGAACCCTCCGGACTACGGCGACGCGGTCCTCGATGACGAGGACGTCGCTCGCACGATCTACTCGATGGGCACGAGCCTGCTGACGTGGGTGCAGCGGCTCCACCGGGAAGGCCTGTTCGCCGCGAGCGCGCGGGTCATCGGCCTCACGAGCGAGGGCAACGAGGTGGCGTGGAGAGGCTACGCGGCCGTGGCCGCGGCGAAATCCGCGCTCGAGTCGGCGTCGCGGGCCATCGCGGTTGAATTCGGCCCGTACGGCATTCGATCGAACATCCTCCAGCCCGGCGTGACCGACACCCCCGCGCTGCGCGTCATCCCCGGCAGCGGCCGGATGAAGGCCGGCGCCCTCCTCCGCAATCCCCTCGGGCGGCTGACCACGCCCGAGGACGTCGCCAACGCGGCGTTCCTGCTGAGCCTGGATGAAGCCGACTGGATCAACGGCGCGCTCATCCGCGTGGACGGGGGTGAGCACGTTGCATAGGGGCGACACGACGCTCGGCGAGGTGTTCATCCACGGCGTGGGGCACTTCCACCCGGAGAACCGAATCGACAACGCGTTTCTCGCGTCGCTCGACATCGGCACCGACGACGCCTGGATCATGGAGCGGGTGGGCATCCGGTCCCGCCGCACCGTCCTGCCGCTCGAGTACATCAGGACGACGAAGAACGCCCAGCCCCAGCTGGCGGCCGCGGCCTCGATGTACACGAACGCCCAGACCGGCGCGGCCGCCGCGCGGATGGCGCTCGCGCGGTCCGGCCTGGCGCCGTCGGACATCGGCCTGGTGATTGCCGGCGGGTGTTCTCCCCAGCACTCGATCCCGGCCGAGGCCTGCCGGATAGCTGCCGAGCTCGGCATCCAGGCCACCGCCTACGACGTCAACTCGGCGTGCTCCAGCTTCGCCGTGCAGGTGCACCAGCTCCAGCAGATGCGGCCCTCCGCCCTGCCCGACTACGTCCTCGTCGTCAACGTCGAGAACACGACGCGGACCGTCGATTACCGCGACCGCCGGACCGCCGTGCTGTGGGGCGACGGCAGCGCCGCCGCGGTCTTGTCGGCGCGGGTGCCGGCGCCGGTGCGGGTCACCCGCAGCGTCGTGCATTCGGACCCGGCGGGCTGGAACAAGGTCGTGATCCCGGCCGGCGGCCACTTCGTGCAGGACGGGCGGGCGGTCCAGGGCTTCGCCATCCGCAAGTCGGTGGCGACCATCACGTCGCTCGCGTCGCACCTCGAGCGCGACCGGTCTGAGCTGCTGTTCATCGGTCACCAGGCGAACCTGATGATGCTCGACGCGGTGCGCGAGCGCGCGGGGATCTCCCCCGATCGCCACCTGCACAACGTGGAGGAGTTCGGCAACTGCGGCGCCGCCGGCGCCCCGGGGGTGCTTTCGCAGCGGTGGGACGACCTCCCGCCCGCCTGCGAGATCGCGCTGGTTGTCGTGGGGTCGGGCTTGACCTGGGCCGGCCTGCTCATCGACGTGCGGAGGCCGTCATGACCTACGCCGAGTTCCAGCAGCGCGCGTCCTTCTCCAAGGAGGAGGTGCTCGCGTGCGCATTCGGCACCCTCGTCACCGATCCGCCCTCCGAGGGCTTCGCCTCGCTCCCCGGCCCGCCGATGCTCATGGTGGACCGCGTGGTCGAGATCAGCCACCGCGGGCCGCAGGGGCGCATCGTCGCGGAGTACGACGTCGCCGTCGATGCCTGGTTCTTCCAGTGCCACTTCCGGGGCGACCCCGTGCAGCCGGGCTGCCTCGGCGTGGACGCCGTCTGGCAGCTCATCGGCCTGTACGGCGCCGTCCGCGGCGCCAAGGGCGGCGGCCGCGCGCTGGGCGCGAAGGAGATCGAGTTCTTCGGCCAGATCCGCCCCTACAACACGCTGGTCCGCTACGAGATAGACATCCGTCGCTACGCCGAGCTGGCCGGCTCCGGCTCCGCGATCGCCATCGGCACCGGGACGGTGCTCGTCGACGGCGAGCCGATCTACACCGTGAAGGACGCGAAGGTCGGCATGTTCAGGGACATCCGCTACACGGACTACCCGCTGCGGTCGGTCAACTCCGTGGGCGGGCGGATGACGCGGTGAGGCGCAAGTGCCCGCCCGCATGACGAGGAGCTGAGGATGCCCGGCGAACGGCTGACCCCGGCCCAGATCCTGGATCTGCTGCCCCAGCAGCGCCCGTTCCGCTTCGTGGACGAAATCCTCGAGGTGGACGAGCAGCGCATCACCGGACGGTACACCTTCCGCCCCGACGAGTTCTTCTACGCGGGCCACTTCCCGGGCCGGCCCATCACGCCCGGCGTGATCCTGCTCGAGTCGATGGGCCAGGTGGGCGTCGTCGCGCTCGGCATCTACCTGTTCGCCCTGGACTACCCGGACGAGGATCCGTCACGCTGGACGACGCTGTTCGTCGAGGCCGAGACCGAGTTCATGCGAGCCGTGCCGCCGGGCGAGGCGGTGACCATCCGAGGCGAACGGCTCGTGTGGCGGCGTCACAAGCTGCGGTCGCGCATCGAGATGTTCGGCTCTGACGGCGCGCTCGTGGCAAAGACGACGGCCTCGGGAGTGGGAGTGAAGCATGGCTGAGCGGGTGGTCGTGACTGGGATGGGGATCGTCGCCGCAAACGCCCACGGCCTCGACGCGTTCGAGCGGGCGCTGCGGGAAGGCCGGTCCGGCATCCGCTTCCAGCCGCAGCTCGCCGAGCTCGGATTCGGCTGCCAGGTGGCCGGCGTGCCGGAGATTGGCGAGGAGACGAAGCGGCAGTACCTCTCCGAGGATGCCCTGCGGGCGGCGAACACCAGTATGACGTACGCGGCAATCGCGGCGATCGACTGCTGGCGTGACGCCGGCTTCGAGCTGCCCGGCGACGGCGACGCCGTGGACTGGGATGCCGGCGCCATCATCGGCACGGGCATCGGCGGCGTGGATACCGTGGGCGGGTACGTCGTGCCCCTCGTCGATGCCGGCAAGGTGCGCCGACTGGGAAGCCGCGTGGTCGAACAGACGATGGCGAGTTCGGTGAGCGCGCTGGTCGGCGGACTGCTGGCGCTCGGCGGCCAGGTGACCACCAACAGCAGCGCGTGCACCACCGGGACCGAAGCCATCGTGGACGCGTTCCACCGGATCCGGGACGGACGGGCCGTGCGCGTGATGGCCGGCGGGGCGGAGGGCTCGTCGCACTACATCTGGGCCGGGTTCGACGCGATGCGCGTGCTGGCCCGCCAGTCGAACGACCGTCCCGAGGCGGCCTCGCGGCCCATGAGCGCCACGGCCGGCGGCTTCGTGCCCTCGTCGGGGGCCGGCCTGCTGATGGTGGAGAGCCTGTCGTCGGCGCGGGCGCGCGGCGCGCGGATTCACGCGGAGATCCTCGGCGGCCACGTCAACTGCGGCGGCCAGCGGGGCGGCGGCACCATGACGGCGCCGAACCCCGAAGGCGCGCGGCGCTGCATCCTCGCGGCCCTGGCCGAGGCCGGCATCGGGCCCGACGCGGTGGACGCCATCAACGGGCACCTGACGGCCACCATGGCCGACCCGCTCGAGATCGCCACCTGGCAGCGGGCGCTCGGCCGGAGCCCGGGCCGCTTCCCGTGGATCAACTCCACCAAGTCGCTCGTCGGCCACGGCCTTGGAGCGGCGGGCGGCATCGAGGCGGTCGCGTGCGTGCTGCAGCTCAGCCGCGGCTTCATTCACGGCTCGATCAACTGCGAGGACCTGCATCCCGCCCTCGAGCCGTTCGCGTCGAGGATCCCGCACGAGACGATAGCCGCCTCGCCCACGGTGCTGGCCAAGGCCAGCTTCGGCTTCGGCGACGTCAATGGATGCCTGATTCTGAAGACCTGGGAGTCGTAGCCCGGGCGGCCGCCGCGGCACGACCGCCGGCGGCCGGCCACCGATAGAGGAGACGGGAATGGACCACGCAGCAGCGCTCGGGAAGGTCGTCGCCATCATCAAGCCGTTCGCGAAGAACACGCAGGCGCTCGAGGCCGCCACCGACGCGACGCGGATCATCGAGGACCTGGGTGTGAATTCGGCCCGCCTCGTGGACATCATCCTGGCGTTCGAGGACGAGTTCGGCATTTCCGTGGACGACGAGTCCGCGGACAAGGTGCACACCGTCGGCGACGCCGTGCAGATGATCCTGCAGAAGACCGCGGCCGGAGGTTAGCCGGGGGTGGCGCCGGGGTTCGATCGGGTCGGGCTGCGCGTGCAGGAGGTGCTGTCGCACGCCGCGGCCCCCCTGACCTACGGCGCCCTGTCGGCCTGGATGAGGTTCGGCCGGCGGTACCGGATCCCGAACCTTCGCGAGGTGCGACGGGAGTTCGCGGCGCAGGCCTGGGACAGGCCGGGCCCCCTGCTCATCTGCGCGAACCACCTGACGCTCATCGATTCGCTCGTCATCCAGTGGGCGATGACGTCGGCCTGGCGGCTCGCGAGGCGGCGGCGCGCCTTCGCGTGGAACCTCCCGGACCGGCAGAACCTGGCCAGGCACTGGTGGTGGCGGGTCGTCGGGTACGCCGGCAAGTGCATCCCCGTCGTGCGCGGGGGCACGCCCGAGCAGACGAGGAGAACGCTCGACAAGGTGGCGTGGCTCCTCGAGCGCGGGCAGTCGGTGCTGATCTTCCCGGAGGGCGGGCGAAGCCGCGTCGGGCGGGTGGATCGCGAAGGCGTGTCGTACGGCGTGGGCCAGATCCTGCAGGCCGTGCCCGGCGCGCGCGTCCTGTGCGTGTTCCTCCGCGGGCGCGGGCAGGAGGCGTTCAGCGACTACCCCGCCCGCGGCGAGACGTTCGTCGTCCGGATGGAACGCGTTGCGCCGTCTACGTCGTCGGCAGGGATGCGGGGGGCGCGCGACCTGGCGATGCAGATCGTCGGACGGCTGAGTGAGATGGAGGCGCGATACTTCGATGACCTCGCTGGCCATCGGTAACGACATCGTCGACCTGGCCGAGCCCGGCGCGGCGGGCAAGGCGCGCGACCGCCGGTTCATGGATCGCGTGTTCACGGCCGAGGAGCGCGCCTGCATTCTCGGGGCCCTCTCGCCGGCGCTGGCCGTGTGGAAGACGTGGGCCGCGAAGGAGACCGCCTACAAGATCGCGAGCAAGGTCCGCGGCAAGGTCGTCTTCGCGCATCGCGCGTTCGAGGTGGAGCCCGGCGCCGCCGGGACGGCCGGCGGATGGGGGCGGGTCCGTTTCGACGGCCTCGACATCCGCGTCCGCTGGGAGACGGCGCGCGACTACGTGCACTGCGTCGGCCAGCTAATCCAGCACCGTCCCGGCGACGCCGCGGCGTCGCCGCATGAGCCGCGGCCCGTCCACTCCGCCATCGTCCATCACGGTCAGCTCCTGAGCGGCACGCTGTCGGCGGCCGAGCGGGCGTCCGTGCACTCGACGCCGTCGGCCCGCGCCCGGCTCGTCGCGCGCCGGCTGTTCGAGCGGTTGGGCCTGCAGGGCGTGGAAGTGCTTCGCCACTGGCGGGAACGGGGCTGGGGTCCGCCCGTGGCCGCGATCGGGGGCGAAATGCTTCCCGGCTTCGACGTGAGCCTGTCTCACGACGGCCGTTTCGTCGCGGCGGCCGTCGCCGGGGCGGCGCAGGGGTCGGGATTCCTCCGGCGAGGGCGTGGCGACCCCATCACCGGCGTCCGCTAGAACACACCCGCGCCGATCTCCACCACGAAGCGGGTGTGCTTGAGGCGCGACCACCCGCTGGTGCACACGCCGAGCCGGATGCCGCCGAACCGGTAGCCGAGCAGGGCCCAGCGCGCCTTGCCGCTCACGGCCACGCGGAACTTCATGCCCACTTCGGTGGTGAACCCGTTCACCGGCCGTCGGATGCCCTCGGCGCCGTCCGCCGCCGCCGTAATCAGGCCGCGTTCGTATCCCGCCGCCACGTACCAGTCCGCCCATCGAGAGGCCGACGGCGTGGCCAGCAGCTGCGCGGCCCAGCCCCGCGTGAAGTTCGCCCGTGGAACCAGCCAGACCTCGCGCAGGTCCAGGCCGGGCCCCTGGACAGACACGCCCAAGCGGCTCGAATCGAGCCTGGCGTTCACGGCGGAAACCCACCGGAACGCGTTCTCCGGATCGGACAGCTCGCGCGCCAGGTCGGACTCGTACTGCCGCGGAGGGTGGCCAGCCCCGAAGCGGTTGTGCCGGATCATGCCGAGCAGCCGCTCCGGTTCCGGTCCCGGCGGGTGGCAGACCGGCACGTCGAGCGCCGACCGCAGGACGTACCGCCCGAGATTCGACTCAACCGGACCGGCCCCGCGACGGCCGACGCCGCACAGCGGTGCGTCGTCGGGGGGGAGCAGCTTGAAGGCGTCGATCCTGGGCTTCGACATGACGGCCGAGTAGCGGGACCCCATCAGGACCGACGAGCCCATGATGTCGCGCAGGCCCCACGCGTCGTTGACCCGGGCGTTCACATCGTAGCCCGGCGTGTAGACGCCGTCGCCGTTCCGGTCCGGCACGCTGGCGTGCTTGCCTTCCTCGACGAGGATGGCAATCGGAAACACCGTGTCGCGCTCGACGTTCAGGATGTTCGAGTACCAGTGCACTCCGTGCGCGAGCCCCGTGACGCGGGCCACCCGCACGGCGAGACACCCGCCGCGTTCCCGCTCCAGGTGCACGAGCAGGTCGATCGCTTCGATGTCGTGCGCATGCCGGCCGAGGCCGTAGTCCTCGTCGTAGTAGAAGAAGTAGCGCAGCACGAAGTGGTCGACCGTGTCGAAGAACCCGGGATCGGCTTCCCCCGTGCCCGCCACGCGCGCGTCGCCGCGAAGCACGATCTCAGTGGCCTGGTAGTACACCACCGGCCTGTCGCTCGGGCGGTCGCACGGGTGCGCGTGGGGAATCGGGTCGTTCTGGCGGAGCACGATCAGGGGCTCGTCGCTGGAGAACCAGAGGGCCGGCGCCAGCCAGCGGGCCAGCGTCGGAAGGTCAGGGGCCGGCCGGGCTCCCCGCCAGACGATGCCGGCCCGGGTCTCCGGGTCGTAGACGTCGGGACACCCGCACGACGGCGCCGCCTTGGCCTGGCCGGCGGCCTGTCTGCCCTGCGCTTCTGCGGAGGCCGGGCGTTCGACCGCGCACCACGCCAGGAAGGCGAGCAGGACGGCCGACGTTGTGCATGGCCGGGACATTCGGCGTCACCTCGCTGGCCCCGCACTGTACTATGGGTTGCGGGTTGACTGGCCGAAAGGCGCGCCTCTTCCCGGCGGGTGAGCGGCGCCATCCCCAGCCCGGGCTGCCGTTAGAGTCCCAGGACGTGGTGGAAATTCGGTAAGCCGCTGACGCTGGACAGCCAAGCGGCCATCGGGCATCGTTCCGTGAGTTCTTTCTGGCGGAAGGACACACACGGAGGGAGATGCCGATGGCCAAGCCTAGGATCGATCTGACCGCGTTTGTTGGCAAGCTTCTCGAAGAGCAGGATGGGGACGTTCTTCGGGAGGGCATCCGGGTGCTCTCGCAGGCGTTGATGGAGAGCGAGGTGGCGGGGCTGATCGGGGCGGAGCGCTATGAGCGAACCGACCAGCGGACGGCGCTGCGCAACGGCACCCGGACGCGCACGTGGGACACACGCGTGGGGACCATCGAGCTCGCGATTCCGAAGGTCCGGCCGGGGACGTATTTCCCGTCGCTGCTGCAGCCGCGGCGACGGGCCGAGCAGGCGTTGCTCGGCGTGGTGCAGGAAGCCTACGTGCATGGCGTCTCGACGCGGAAAGTGGATGACCTGGTGAAGGCGTTGGGGCTGGACGGCATGTCGAAGTCGGAGGTGTCCCGCATCTGTGGCGAGCTCGATCCGTTGGTCGAGGCGTTTCGGGCGCGGCCGATCACGGGTGAGCATCCGTATGTGTGGCTCGACGCGACGTACCACAAGGTGCGGATCGACGGCCGGGTCGTGAGCCAGGCGACCGTGGTGGCGATTGGGGTGACCCGGGACGGGGACCGCCAGATTCTCGGGAGTGACGTCGGGGCCTCTGAGGATCGCAGTTTCTGGACGGGCTTCCTGCGGAGCTTGGTGAAGCGCGGCCTCGCCGGCGTGCGGCTTGTCATCTCCGATGCCCACGCAGGCCTGACGCAGGCCATTAAGACGGTGCTGAGCGGGGCGGCGTGGCAACGGTGCCGGGTGCATTTCATGCGCAACCTGCTGGCGCTGGTCCCCCAGAGCCTCCGCGAGCCGGTGGCGGCCATTGTCCGGACGATTTTCGCGCAACCGGATCATGCCAGCGCGTTGAGCCAACTGCAGAAGGTGGCCGACGGGCTGCGCAAGCGCCTGCCCGCGGCGGCGACGCTCCTCGAGGACGCCGCCGAGGACATCTTGGCCCACAAGCACTTCCCCGACGAGCATCGGCGGCAGCTCCACAGCACCAATCCGTTGGAGCGGCTCAACAAAGAAATCAAACGACGCTCGAATGTCGTGGGCGTTTTCCCCAACGTCCGCGCGCTGGTGCGTCTGGTCGGGACCATCCTCGTCGAACAGGACGACGAATGGACGGTCGCGGAACGTCGGTACTTCAGCGCCGAATCCATGGCGCGCCTCACCGCGCCCTTGGAGGTGCCGAGCATGCAGGAGCTACTAATGGCGATCGCATAGCGAAGCGATGCAGCGGGTGGGCGCTGTGGCAAACCCGGCAGGGTTTTCCAAGGCGCTCGAGGGCGGCGTCTTCTCCGTCCTCAGCGCCGCCAACGTCCACGCGCGGAGAACAGAGACGAACTCAGGAACGAAGGCTACGAAAGTCCACCACTTGACGGGACACTACCCAATCGTCTGAACAGTACATGAATCTAGGAATGGCCGGCGAGGCAGGTTGTCGAAGTCCAGCTCTATCGACATCCTCGTGCATCCGTCCAACGTTGCGCATCACGCGCCGGCGCTCACGATACCACCCACGCCGGTCGCGTGCGTGCGCTTGTTCGGCGGCGTTCTCGGTCAGTGAGTATCGAAGTCATTGAATGGCGTCTTGAGTACCGTCGCGACGTAGATCTCCAAGAGAGCCTGGCGTGTGGGATCGTCCTCCTGGATGTACCTGATATCCATCGCCCACACGCGCGTCTTTGCCTGGGCGAAGGCCTGGGCGAATTGCGGGTCGGCCATCAGCGCCTCCCGCGGTCCAGCCTTCGTGTACGCCGCCTCGACCTTGCCAGATTCCTGGCCGGTACAGCGTCCTTGATCCCGAGGCGCTACTTCGAGGTGAATACCGGCGCGCTGACGGTGCGGACGAGCCGAACTGGCCACTGACGTTCCCCACGCATCTGCGCAACTTCTAGCGCCTGATGCCGCACATCATGAGATTGATTCGGCTGCTCCGGTTCCACGTCGCGCCGCTCGATGGCGATGCCCACCTCTATGACCGGGTCGAGGGTGCCATCGGCCGGTACTACAAGGTCCACCCGGACCCCGCGCTGCACGACTTCTTCACGCCGGGGCTCAAGCTCCCGGCGGCCATCCCCGGGGACCAGCCAGCCGATCTGCCTCAAGCTATCGAGTGATAGCATCGATCGTGGGGTTGCCGCCGGAGATTCGGGAATGACGATCGAGAGAAGGCCACTCCCGCGTCCGTGCCCTCCCCGAGGACGTTCGCAGGTCCGTCGAGGCCACGGCGTGGAGGTTCGCCAAGACCTACGCGGCGACGTAGCCCGTTGAGTACGTGGTCCGGACTCCGGCGAACGCGGGGTGATTCTCGCGCTGCCGCGGCACATCTCCGAGCACGGGACCGACGGGCGGTTCTACGCTCAGGTCCGGAAGTACCACCACAAAGGCGGGAAGCTGTACTGGACCATGGACTCGATTGCAGAGGAGGCCGGTCTGATCAACCGCTGTGACGAGTCCCAGACCTACGAGGCGCGTCTCGCGGCCGGCAATCCTCCCGAATGGGTCACGGGTGCCCACGCGCCGTAAGCCCGTTCGACCTCGGGGTGAGCTCCCAGGCGCCTCTGGGACTGCGACCGCCGATACGCCCAGGGGATTGAGGGACAAGCGGGTTCCCTCGATCAGGATCCCGTAAGCTTCCCCGTCAAGTAGACAGTCCGAAGGGAGACTGTCCGGCGGTTTGGTGCCTCGGGAGAAACGTCAGCGGCGGCACCTGGCCGAGGCTCTCATGGGGCCGCTCGTGGTTGTCGCTCGTCAGCCACGCCTCGCTGAGGGGGCGCACCTCTGCGATGGACTCAAAGAGGGAGGCGTCCAGCACCTCCGTTCGATACCTGCGATTGAAGCGTTCGATAGAGGCATTCTGGGCCGGCGTCCCCGGCGGGATGTCGTGAATCGCCATCCCCTGACTCGCGCACCATTCGACGACGTGCTCAGCGGTGAGCTCGGGTCCGTTGTCCACGCGGAAGGCGGCCGGCCGGCCATGCAGGGCAATCAGTTCCTCCAAGATCCGCACGACCCGCGCGCTGGGGATGGAGAGGTCGGCTGCAACGGCCAAGCCCTCGCGATTGCCTTCGTCCAGGATCGTCAGAATCCGGCAGCGTCGGCCCGCATAGAGGGTGTCCGACATGAAATCCAACGCCCAGGTGTGGTTCAGGACCGCGGGCGCCGTCCGCGGCTGTCGGAGCCGTTGCGGCACCCGCCGCTTCGTCCGTCGCGGCAGATTCAGCCGCAGCGCGCCATACACCCGATGCCCCCGCTTGTGGTTCCACTGGTGCCCTTGGAGGCGCCGCCGATGGAAGCACGTCCAGAACCCCCAGCGGCCGTGATGCGCAATCACGGTCGTGAGGGCGGCAATGACGGCGGCGTCAGCCCGTGCCCGCGACACCGGAGGCCGGTAGTATGCCGCCCGCGACAGCCTCACCACGCGACAGGCTCGCTGCACCGGGAGGTGATGCTCCTGACTCAGCACCTCGAGCACTTGTCGCTTCGCAGACGGCGTTAGAGTTTTCGGGCCAGGACCTCCTTCATGGCGGCATTTTCGAGCGCCAAGTCTGCGTACATCCGCTTCAGCTTGGCGTTCTCGGCTTCAAGCTCCCGCAGCCGCCTTACATCCGCAATCGAGGCGCCCGCGTACTTGCTCCGCCACTTGAAAAAGGTCGTCTGGTAGTGTCAACGATCTTTCGCACTTTCAGTGGTGCCCCCCGTCTGGGTGCTAG
>ERZ795061.117-NODE-117-length-76890-cov-10.467352_pt1 | contig 76890 bp, 107 predicted proteins | sample MGYA00375145_ERZ795061 | MGnify/ENA primary metagenome ERZ795061 (study PRJEB30190, sample SAMN05720144) | anaerobic digester metagenome | isolation source: active sludge of municipal wastewater-treating anaerobic digesters | place: USA | collected 2014-12-22 ... | reverse complement strand
ATACTGAGGGCGTGCGCGCGAAATTTTGCAGGTCCCCCCCGGGTGCGTGCCCCGGGGTGGCCATCGAGGACCGGTACTCGTCCCACCACGCGAACGCGGCCCGCATCAGTCGCTCGTACTGGCCGACGCGACGTGGGTCGTTCTGGATCCGGCGGGCGCATTCCTCGTAGGGAGTTTCGAGCAGCACGATGTGCCCGCCCAACATCGAAGCCCAGTACTCGCGCTCCTCGGCGGTAGGCGCACTGACGATGAACCATGCATGCCGGTGAATGGTATCCCGTGACAGGTCACGCAGGCGTCGGTTGCGCTCATCGAGTGCGGGTGCGACCCAACGCGACTCGGCCTGGTAGATCGGCTGCCGCGACAACTCGGCCTTGATATCGTCGAGGTCGATGACTACATCGCCCTCTCGCGCGCGCTCGCGCACATACGACGACTTACCGCTACCAGCAGCACCGCATACGATCGTGATGGGAATCGCTGACCGAGGGAGAGAGGGTCGACGTCGCGCTGCTGCCTGCTCAGCGAACTCAGCGTCATTGTGCCATGACTCACGAGAGCCCTGTCGCTTCTCGCCTGCCGACTTGATGTCATGACAATCCTTGCATAGCGCCTGAGTGTTGCTCTCCTCGTCGACTCCTCCTTGTGCGAGCGGGATGGTATGGTCGCGGATGGTAGCGAGGCTGACGCGACCGACTCGCTCACACAGCACACACAGGGGTTGCCGCTCGAACAGCGACCGACGTGCGGCCTCATACGCGGCGCCCTTGATGGTGCGCTTCTCGTGCGCGCCCCACGGCGCCCACTTGGGTTTGTGCAGGTCACAGTGCACCTGGCGCGCCTTACCGACTACCTTTGTCTGGCAACCGGGGTGACGGCAGATTGTCGGTGGGCGCTGCGGCATGGTCGACTGTTACTGACTGTTCCTGTTGGGTCGGTTCGGTAGCACAATGTCGCGATTAGAGCGCACTACCGGTTGACTTTGCAATACCTGATTCCCCTCCCCACTCCCTGCGTGCACCGACTCCCGACTCCTTCCCATTCCCGTCGACGGAAGGTTGCGGGTGCAGGGCGCTTCGTGGCGCCGCCAATCGCGCATCAGGTACGATGCGCTGCGCTAATCGAAAAAGGACACAGTAGAAAAAATGCGCAGTAGAAGCTAGCCCCTTTGGGGCTAAGCTAGCTACTCTACTGCGCAATTTTTTACCGTGCCCATTTACGAACCGCGCAGTGCAGCGTACGCCCCTCGGGCACGCTGACGCGCTAATGTCGCGCCTCTTCGCTCTAAAGCCCTGCACCAATCACGACAACCTGCGGGCCTCTGCGCTCGGGGCTTTGCGCTCTTGATCGATGCAGCAGATGTTCCCTTATCGATCCCGCGCTACCCACGTCAGAGACTGCGACATTTATATGTGGGTGCTTATCTCGAAAGGCAGCACTGATGCGCAGTAATGCGCAGCGCGCAAGAGTGCGACATTGACAGAGATATGCGCACAGATCGAACCGCCGCGCAGCAGTCATGCAGGGGCATGGGGTGGTCGGTCGACGATAGTCGGGGTGCATGGAATCTCGGTTGCATGATAAGGAGTTAGACCAAAACCTGTATCAGAAATCCCGATTCAGTAGACAAAAAAGGGGGCGATGAGCAGGCGTCCCGGCCCACCCACCGCCTCCCGGCATCGCTGCCTCCCACTCCCGACTTCGCCGTTTTACGTCCCTGTGCCGGTCTCTGGTATACCCACAGGCTCATCTGCGAGGCTTAGGAATCTCTTCCCTCCTCGAGCGCGGCGAACGCTCGCATGGGCCCGCCATGCATCGGTTTACTACCCTTCCTTGCTCGCGCTACCGATGCGCATCGCCTGCCCGTTCGGGCAAATGCAGTAGTGCGCACCACCCACTCGCAGACCGGTCGGCGACCGCACAGCCTCGGTATGGATGATCCCCGAGTTGCCGCACAGGACGCAGATCGTCAAGCCAGGGTGAACGTAGTACGCCGACCAGTAGTCGACTACCGCCTCGTTCCAGGGACCCGTGCTCATCGCTCCTTACTCCCGATTGCGCTCCCGCTGAGCTTACTGTCGGGCAGCAACGATTGCGGCATACTCTTCGACGCGACTCGCACAGCGACTCGCCCGACCCGCCAGAAGATGAGGTCCGGGAACTGCTGGCACAGGTTCGAGACCACCGCATCGATGAAGCATTCCGCGGTAGTGGGTGATGGGAAGCAAAGCGCTGCCTTCTCGACCGCCTCCGCGACCTTCAATGCATTGGCGACTTTCATATTGCCTCCGCGCCATACAGCGGGTTGACTTCGATCCTCGGCATGCGGCTCAGCGCCCGCACCGTATCGATTTGATGCAGCGGAACCGTCCGGGCGCCGATCTGCATGGACTCGGCCAGCGAGAGTTCCCCCGCGCCCGAATCGAAAATGCTCTTCGTCGCCGCGCGATACCGCTCCCCGAGTATCTTGTAGTTGAGCACCGTGATCGTCGGGTCGAACACCATCGAGGCCTCCATCAGCAGGTCATGTTCGAAGACCGCGACTCGCTTCACCGCCGCAAAGGGGATCCGCCCGCGATACCCGACCGTCCCGAGGCCCCGCAGACTGATCTCTGCTGCGAACCAGTGCGCATGTTCGCGGAACCACATCGTGCGTCGCTTCATGTCGTTGGTCTTGCTGAGCCAGCCCGGCGTATGCGGGACATGCATTCCTCGGCTCGCCTGCTCGAGGAAATCCTCGTCGGGGACGAAGCGCTCGGGATCCAGCATGCTGGTATCGATCTCCAGCACCGCACCTCCCTCGTGCTCCTGCTCTGCTGTGAAGGCGAAGTACATCGCATAGGAGTCGGTGAGGTAGACCGTCTGCTCATTGCTCCCGATGGTATGCTCCCAGTTGTTCTTCGTCCCGCCGCCCCTGGGGAGGAGGCCTTTTTCGGCTATGGTGGGCAGCGACGCTGCACTCGTCCCGTGATAGAGCACCGGGAACTCGTGCGAGAACATCGACTTCATCCGCATCGCCTTCTCGACTTCCTCACTTACTGCATGCTGCGCTACGTTGTTCATGACTTTCCTTTCGGTGATGGTAGGTACTGCTAGCGACCGCCGATTTTCTCAGCGATTTTCTTGAGGATGTCCTTGCGGATCAACTTCTCTGCCGGAGACCGCTCCCCGAGACCGAAGGGCAACTCAGCATCGCGGTCAACTTCATCCGGGTCGCCCGGCGGCGCGAGTGGAATCAACTCGCTATGCTCGGCGACCCAAGTGCTCTCCGGGTTCCAGGCGTTGAGCGGCGGAGTGCGGCCCTTGATTTCATAGACTGGGCTGCAGTGAATGCGCCCCGAACCATACCAATGCGTCTCGGTCAGCACCGTAGTTGTCGTGACGATCTCCCCCGTCAACGGGTGATTGTGCACCCCGCTGACCAGACAGACCGTACCGATTTTCAAGCTCATAGCACTACCCTCCTTTCGCTGAGCTATCTCGCGGCAGCGCTTGCCCGCAACACGGGCAGCGACCGTCCTGACCTGTCTCGACCACCCCTTGCAAGGGGGCGCGACGGGGCGGGGGCAGGTCATGCCCGACTTCGACCGACTGCCCCGTGTTCTTCGCCTTGATGCGCACGGTCGCCCGACGCACAAACTCATCGCGCGCTGTCGAGGTGTAGAAGCGGTACCGACCGCCATAGGTGCTTGGAGTCGGTGCTTCGCTGATGAGCGCCCAGTAGAGCGGAGGCGCTCCGGGCTTGCGTCGCTCGGTCATCCGAATCTCCTGTAGCAGCGGATTGCGGCCTCGTTCGCCTGTTCGATCAGGATGTGCAGGAGGTCGCTCTTCAAGGGCGCCGCGAGCTTCGCGACGACCCGGGGAGCGACCGGCATGCTGCCATCCGCATTGATAACGACTACCGCATCATCGACCAATGCATAACGCAGTGGGATGCTTCTGTCCATGACTGAATTCCTTTCTAAGGCAACCGGCTCAACCGCGCCGGTACTCGTACGCGGGAGCCTGCCGCGCCAGGTAGAACGCACCGACCATCGCGACGAGCGAAGTCCCGCCCATGAACGATGAGTGCGCATAGCCAAACCAGAGGACCGCATTGATCCCCCACGCTACTGCGTTGACCGCATGCAAGAAGCGCATATCTGTACTCCCTCATGGTGATCCCTGCAAAGCGCAGGAGAGAAGGGCGAAAGCCCCTCTCCTCTGACCTCTGCTGTCGCTAGCCTCTACCGTTCCTCTCATGCTCGGGCGCATCTTCGACTTCGATGCCGATGTCGCCCTTTTCGACCGGGATCACCAAACGCACCGCGCGCTCGCTCCATGCGCTCCAGATCGCCTGCCAAGCAATCCAGAGTTCGCCATCAAGTTCGCAGGCCGCGCGACTGATGCGCCCAAGCTCGACCGCATCCGCCATCGTGTCGGTCGCCGCGAAATATGCGAGCAACCACTCCCCTTCCGCGCGCAGCGCAATGCGGAAGACCTTGACGGGTTTCTCGCTCATCGCTCCTCCTCGGGAAGCAGACTGACGAGGAACGCATGCTCGTCGATGGCCGCTTGTTGGGTCTGCGGACCGAAGACCGCCTTGGTATAGAAGAGCGTCACGCCCGTAAGCTTGCGGGATTCGGACTGAATCGCCTTGCTCCATTTGGTATAGGGCGTCCCCAAGCAGTTGGGGCGACCGCTTGCCTGCCTCACCGGACACCCATCGCAGAAGTAGTTCCGACCTTTCCACCAGTCGGGATTGAAAAACTTCCTGCACAGCGGGCAGTTATCGGTCCCGCGGTCGACTTCCTTCCCGACCACGATGCGCTCCCACTTCGTGATGCTGCCTCGGAGCGCCTTGAGCGTTGCTTTGTTCATGGGTTCACCTCCATCCAGTGCATGAAGAGCAGCGCCAGCACGCGCGCCTGCTCGCATTTGCGCCGATCTGGGTCGAACTCATACTCCTCGTCATAGTCGAACCAGTAGGCGGGTCGCCAGCGAGGATCGTAGCTCGGCTGGAACTCCTGATTGAACTGCATGTGCGAATCGAGGCTACGCTGCTCGAATCCACGTCGCACCGCGCCATCGATATCGAAATAGGAAGCTCCGAACGCTTCGGCCTGACGCGCCCGCCATGCTTCGGTGAGCGCATCGCAGCAACCATAGACCGAAAGCTCGCGCGCACCATAGTAAAGGCTCGCGCCGTCGCTGATGAGTTCGCCTTCGGCCGCCGGGAGCAACTGCGCCGCCTCGAGCCAGATGGAAGTCTTCATGCGCCCCTCCCATCCCGCAGCGACCGACCTTCGCCCTCTGCGCTGACCGGGCGCCGCGAGCGCTCCTCCGCGCGCAACTGCGCCTCCTTCTTGATTTCGATACCGCTGACCTTCTTCTTGTAGGTCGCGATGAGCTTCCCCCGGGTCGCATCGATGACTTCGACCGTGCGCCCGATTTTGGTATCGCGTCGGCAGATGACTACCGCAGCGTCATGGCAGTTCTCCAGCCACCGGTAGTAACTACCAGGCATCCCCACCTGCTTGTGCGGATCGAAGAGTCGATATGGCCGCAGGGTCTCCCGGTCCTTCTTGATTTCGGTTCTCGGCTTCATTTTCCTAACATCCTTTCTCTGATTTTCTGGTGCAGCGACTGTGCCGCACCGATGTGCGAATGCGCCTGTTGCTTGACGTCATCCGCATGCTTGAAATCCTGTGCCCGCTTGCTCGCGCGCGCGACCAGCAATGCATCCTGAATGCTTTTCTGCTCACCTTGGATGTAGTAGCGAATCGCGCGCTGCATCAAGCCCAACTCCCCCGCGGTAAGATCGAGTGCGACCGTGGGGAATGTGACCGCCTCAGCGGCCGGTGGGTTCGATTCCATACAACTCCTTCTCGCTCAATGGCGCGATGACCCGCACCGGTTCCGCATGCATCGGGACCGCCTCATGCAAGCGGCAGTCGGCGAGCGCTTCATCGTAGGCGCGGTATGCGTTGGCGAGGTCTTCCCTCGCCTTCTCGACCGCTCCCTTGCTGAAACTCAGCGACAGAGCGCAGCGTTGCAAGTGCATGTAGCGCAGCGTCTCCATCAACTCGGCCAGATGATGGCGCAGGAACAGGACCGCCTTCACCCTGGCGCTCATGCCTCGTCCTCCTTCGCCAGAGCCGTCCGCGCCATGCAGGGCGCGCAGGAGTAGATGCCGACCGAGGGATCGCAGTCGCAGGTCAGCGGCCCATGCTGCTCGACCACATACTCCTGATAGAGCCGCGACAGCGCAGCGACCAGTTCGATATTGCGAGCTTGCAGGGCGCTTATTTCCTTGCGCGTCTTCGGGCCCATACCCCGTATGACCGTTCTCATTTCACCGCCTCCGCGAAGAGTCCCGGGACGACTCCGGTCACCACCAACAGCAAGATGACCAGCACGGTGAAGACCACCGCCCGGTCGCCGATCAGATCAGCATTGATCCGCTGCCACCAACTCTCGTCATGCTTCATGCTTGTTCCTTTCTGGGTTGAGTAGTGCGAACGATCCCCGCAGAAATATCGCGGAGAGCGTCAGGTCGCTGCGGCTCAACCGGTTCAGAAATCCTTTCCGGCTGAGCCCAGCGTCGAACAGCATCGCATCGACCTCCTGCGAGACGACCCCGACTGCATGCGCGATATCTTCCTCGCTGAAGTAGGGCTCCCCTCTCATTAGGTCGAGGTCGACCAGCACATACGCGACCCGCGACGCTAAGTTCTTGAACTCGACATCGATCATCATGTCACGCAGCAAGCTTGATCCGACCGCACTTGCAGCACCGTAGCACGGGGCTCTCCGGCCGAATCTTGAGGTATGCGGGATGCTGCTCGTACTGCTCGTGCCCGCATGCTTGCTGCACTGCGTCGATGTCGCGCCGTAAGATGTTCTGCGCTTTCGTAATCGCATCGACGACCTCCAGCATTTCGATTGCGTTCATCGGAACCACTCCTTTTGCTGAGTCCTGCCTTCAACGCGCAGGAGAGAGGAGCCGAAGCCCCTCTCCTATGCGTGCTGCTACTCGAGCAACCCATGATTCTTGATGCACTGAATCACATCATCGGGCAACTTCCCCGCCGACTCCTTCTCGACGAGGAAGAAGCACGACTCCTCGTCGTTCGCGAAGGTCCCCATCGGCCTGTCGAGCATCGGCCTGTCGATCGTCAACTCCTCGACCGACGAGCCGCATGGCACGATCGCGCTGTGCGCATTCGGATGCGCGACGACCACGAGATAGTGGTCGGGCACGTTCTCCAGAGCAGCACGCAGTGCGCTGACCGTCATGCTCTTCCCTGCCTTCTTGAAATCCATTGCTCTCTCTCCTCTCTCAGAACTTCGCCCGCTCGCTGATGCTGCGCTCGAACGTCTCGGTGCGGGTGCCGTCGGGGTAGACCGCATAGAGCTTCGTGCCCATGCGGCCCTTCGCATCGTTGAAGACCGGCGAGCGACTGAGGAAGATGCAGACATTCCCGCTCTCGCGGTGCTGCCGCAACTTGTCCCAGACTCTCGCCCCTTGCGCGCGCAGATCGGCGAGCACTTTCGCCTGCTGCGGCGTGATGCGGTCGAGCGCCGCATAGTAGCGCGCGTTCTGCGACTCGCGCCTCGCTGCCCTGCGCTCCTGCTGCGCGCGCTGCTGCGCCTTCAGCGCGTCGGGCGTGGTGTTGAGACTCTGGGCGACGATCGCCCAAAGCTCATTGACGAAATCCTCTTCGCTTCGCTCTGTAGTCATCGCTTCCTCCTCAGATGTAGCGCGACAGCGGGCCCATCGGGTCCTCGACATCGAACCGATGCAGCCGACCATAGGCCGCATCGAACTGTTCGATCGTCATCCCGATGCGCTCCTGCCATTCGAGCACCGCGTAGTTGCAGCAGTCGGGCTCGGCGCCCGACTCGGCGACCTTGCGATCGTTGATGTAGAACCGGGAGTAACCCAACGCACCCTGGCGGAGCACGAACCGGCTGCCGTTGTAGACCACCGCGCGCTCCTGCCATGAGTACGGGTCGTGCGAGCAGCCCTCGCTCCCCTCCCGCAGCACCAACGTGCGGTGAAAGACCGGGAGACCTTCCATGCAAAGCCGCGGCGTGCGCGGTTGCTTTCCTACTTGTTTCGCTTCCATGATTTTCCTTTCTATCGGATCAGTTTAAGAGCGCGCAACTTCGCGCGAAGCTCGACCCAGTCCGCTTGGCTCTTGCTGCCGATGAGTGCGGTCGGGATCCCGCCGGCGAACCCGGCGCAGTAGAGCGAGTAGCGGCGGCTGCGCATCTTCTCCACCGCCTCGATGACCGTCTCGACCATCACGCCTTTGCAGCGCAGGCATGAGACGTCCTTCACTACTGGGAATTGCTTGCGATCAATCATGCTGTTCCTTCCTTTCTAGAACCGCCCACCCAATGCGGGCGGGTCAGGGCTCATCGCTGAACCCTGACCCACTGCACTGCTACGACCTCTCTATTGATAGACCGAGATCACGCTACCGAGACCCGCGGGCTCATGCGCCTGCAGCCATTTCGGGCGATCGGCGATGATGTCGACCCAGAGAATCTGGAGGTGCGCGAAATCCTCGGGATCCCGCACATCGCCTTCAAGGTCGGTCAGATAGATGACCCCTGCAACTTCCTCGCCCGCCTGCTCGAGTTCGAGCGCGTAGCGCAGCACCGGATGGAATGAAGTCCCGCCGCCGCCCTTCGCATCCTCGAGGCTCACCTGCTCCCCGGGGAGAAACTCGCGCGACCCGCGGATGCGAGAGTCGCAATACACCACATGCATCGACTTCATGCCGAAGTCATCGAGGATGCCCTGAGCGGCACGCTGCATCAGCGCAAGCGCTACATCGCTGATGCTGCCCGAGGTATCGACTCCCAGAACCATCACCTTCACCCCCGGGGCGCAGCGAGAAGGCAGATACGTCTCGCTGTAGCGGCGGTTCGGGCGCGACCAGGAATCTTCCATCGCGCATGTGGTATGCGCAAAGTCATCGACGCACTCCTTGAAGCTCCGCGGCGACTCTTGCGTCGCTCCGATCGCGCGCGCCATGCTCGCTTCGATATCGCCGCCCGCCGCCAACTGCGCGGTCATGACTGCCTGCGACCATTCGCGCTCGAGTTCAGCGAGTTGCGACTCATCCATACCGCCCTTACCGGGCGCTACTTCTGCTTCGCTGCTCCCGCCTGCATCGTCTTCGTCTTCGTCTTCGTCACCGGGCTCGTCAGAATCGCCCGATGCATCGCCGTCGCCATCTTCTTCATCGCCGTCGCTGCTCTCTTCGTCGCCTTCGCCATCTTCGCCATCGCCTTCTTCGGCATCAGTCGACTCATTCGACGACTCCTTGCGGTCTTGCTCTTCGCCGTCCGCATCATCTTCTCCTTCGTCATCGCTGCTCTGCTCTTCGCTGGGCTCCTCTCCCGAGGCGCCTGCATCGAGGCAATCACCAGCAGCACCGGTAGCGCTTTCGCCGAGGTCGCCTTCATCGCCGTCCTCGTCTCCGTCGCTGCCTGGGGCACTCGCTCCTTCGCCCTCATCCTCGCCCGCCTCCGACTCTTGCGGCGGCTGCGACTGCTGCTCGTCCTGCGAGGGTTGCGGCTGCGACTGCTGCTCCTGCTTCTTTTTCTCTTCCTGCTGCCGCTGCTTCTCCTTCTGCTCCGCTTCCTTCTTCAAGCGCTCGGCATGCACGATCGTGTAGACCTGCTCCGCCGCCATCCCCACGAAACGCGGATCGGCGAGACCTTCGCGCTGTAGGTCGGGATCGCTCGCCCAAAGCTTGGCGAACTCGGGATCCTTCAGCAGCGCCAGATTGGTCACATGATCGATAGCGACGTTCCAATCCTTCGGGTCGCGATCCTTGCGGCGGAAGGGATGACCGAGAGCGCAATGCGTCACTTCATGCGCGTGCACGAAGAGAATATATGCCCACGACTCGGTCACCACGAATGCGGGGTTATATCCCAGCACCACCGCATCGGTATACATCGTCGGGTGACGCCAATCCTGGCGCACCTTCAAGCGCTCAGCGAGAGCGCCGTAGAACGGATAGTAAATCTTGATATGCAGGAGCGCCTTCTGCACGATCGCAGCGGCCTCCCGCTCGACGCGCGCCTTATCGGCCGCGCTGAGCTTCGTCGGTCTTGGTTGCATGATGGTCCTTTCTAGATCGCTTGCGGAATGCAAGCGCACAAGCGCTCAGCGAAACCGCCGCTGAGCGCTTGAACACTGCACTTCGACTACTGCATCGTATCGGGCGGAGTGACATCCCAGGAAGCCCGCAGCGGCTTCAATGCTGCGAGGATGCTATCCGCCTTTTTCTTCGCATCGCTGCGCACCTTCTTGTCATCCTTCACCGCCCCCGGGTCGAGAGCGAGAAGGTCACGCGCGATGCTATTGCCGAGCGCCGCGATGTGCGGGTCCTGCACCACCGCATTGAGTTGCGGCAGCGATGCGACGAGCTTGCGCAGCGGCTCGAACGTCGTGCTGCGAACCTGCGCATCGGGATCGGCGAGCTTGCCTTGAAGCTCACCGACCGCCTCTTGCACCCGCTCGAACACCTCCTGCACCGCCCCCTTCAATCTGCTGCGCATTTCACCCTCGTACGCCTTCTTGATCTCGACCGCCTCATCCGCGCTGAGCTTCACGCGGAAGTCATCGGAAGAAGGAAGCGGCTCGACCAGCACGGTGAAGCGAAACCGGGAGCGCATGACATCCATGCTCGGGTAATCGCTTTCGCGCCACATCTTGCCCAGCCTCTCCTTCTGCGCGAGGATCGCATCGGGATACTCAGCGAGAAACTCCTCGACCGCGATATAGAAGTCGCGCTCATACGCGCTCATCTTCTTCTTGTACTCGAAGAACTGAGTCACATTGAGCAGCCGCGCTCCCGAATCGCCCCAAGGCAGCGTCAGGCTCTTGTGAAACTTGCGCGCCTCGTTCGTCACCGCATTGACCTTCTTCAAGCGGTCGCGGGTCATGAACCGCTTGGTGAAGGTGCCGATCTCGCCCCGCGCCTCATTCGCGCTGCGCAGCGCTGCGACCGACTCCTCATCCGCCCCGGTCCCATACCAACGCGAGATCGTGCTGCGAACCAGCATCGCGCGCTCATGCAGCGAATGCGCGGTGTCTTGCTCTTGCTGCTCAGCCGGGGCGGGGATATCGATATCCCCAAGCGTCTTCCCGCTGAACGTCTTCGCTTTCGGCAGTGCTCTTGCCATGATCGCTTTCCTTTCTAGATGTAGTCAGCGTGAAGAGCGCAGAACGTCACGAACGCCTTGGTCTTACGCAGGGCGGGCTGGGCATTCTCCACTTTCTTCGCGAACACGAACGCGAACTCCTTGCCGATGCGGCGCAGATAGGTAAACGCCGCCTCGATTTTGTTGCGGTCGACGCTCATTGCAAGCGCCGTCGCAAGCGCGTAGCTGACCGAGGGGTCGCCGCTCACCTGCGCATTCTCCGGGTCGAGGAAAATCTGGTCGAGAGTCACCAGGCTCGCCATGGTGCGCAAGAACCCAACGAACTCATGACCATATGCCTTCCCGACTGCACCCGCGAACCACTCACCGACCAGCGTCGGGTCTTCCTTGAGCAACCCGGCCGCATCGAGGCTCTTCAACATATCGCTGCTGAGGTGCCACGAGCGCGGCGAAGCGAACGCCGCTTCCTTGCTGCGCGGATCGAAGCTCATCAGAGCACTCGGCCGGTAGCGAAGATACGCGATGGTGCGGTAATCGATATCTGCTGCATCGGCCCAGACCAGCCAATCGTCGAGGTTGATCTCCAGATCGACGTGCCAGAACCGATTATTCAAATGCGTCGGCATCGGCGACGTGCCTGCTGCATCGCCCAACCGATTCGAGGCAGAGCAGATCCACCAGCCCGGGGGCAGGCGATACTCTCCGATGCGCCGCTCTAGCGTCAGCATTGCCGCGACGTTCTTGACCTCGACCCGCGCCTGCGCCAACTCGTCGATGAAGAGGATGCCCTTCGAGTTCTGGTCATGCGGAAGCTCAGCCGGCGGGGCCCAATGGGTCATCCCATTGCGCTCCTTCGGCGTGCCGCGCATATCGACCGCATCCATCATCGTCAGCCTCCAGTCGAGCACCGGGAGCCCCGCGCGGGCGGCGTACTGGTGCACCGCACTACTCTTGCCTCCGCCTGGGGCGCCCCAAATCATCAGCGGGCGGTTGATGGCGTGCGCGGTCTGGAGCGTCGTGCTCAGGTGTTGCATTCTCATGATGTTCCTTTCTAGGTTGACCGCGATCCTCTGCGGCGCTTGCGAGGGCAAGCGTGCCTGCGCGCTGCGATACTCAGCAGCGCGCAGAACCAATGCCCTCTTATCTATGCTGCGAGACGAGCGCCGCGCTTGAATGAATCAACCGGTGCGCGAAACATCTTGCCGTTCTTTTCGAACAGCACGCTCTTGTAGCCGCTCTTCATGCCGACGACCTTGACGATCGATCCCGCATAGTGCACGTTCTGGCCGAGCATCTTTTCGTCGAGACCATAGACGCCGCACATATCCTTGTAGCGCTGCGCCTCGGGCGACTCCCCGCTGAGCGATGCTTCCACCTTGCCGGTGAAGGCGGTCTCGGTGAACCGCACGCTGCCGAGCTTCATCGCGAACCCGTGCTTGGCTGCGACCTGCGCGAGTGCTGCATCGATTTCGATGCGAATCGATTGCAGCGTCGGGCGGTCGAACTTCTTGAGGCTAATCATGGTCATTCCTTTCTGGTTGCGCTTGCGGGAGTGCAAGCGAGGCAGCGCACCCTTGCCGGATGCGCTGCCGCAATGCTCACTCCCTACTGCATGCTGCCAAGCTCGCGGTTCGCGCTGATGATCGGGGAGCGCGCGAGTCGCTCTCGCTTCTCTTCGCTGCTGAGGTAGCGCGCGAGCGCGCCTGCCGCTGCGCGCCCGAATGCATCCGCATAGCAGCAGGTGCCCCGCTGCTCATGCTTTGCGGCTTCGCTGAGCAGCGCGCGCACCTCGGCGAGCAGCGCTTCGTTCTGCGCCCGGGTGCGCATCAGACTTCCACCGCGCGGTAGCTGAAAGTTGCGGTGCTGTAGGGGCTCACGTTCGCTTGAAGCGTCGCGGCATGCTTTTGCGCTTCCTCGAGCGAGGCGAACTCCATCTCGACGCGATCCGTCAGATTCATCGCGACGCATTTCAGAAAAGCGCTACGCGAACCAGTCACGCCGCCCGAGACCGAACAGAGAATCTTGAAGGCCATAATGTATTCCTTTCTAGAAACGCTTGCACCAATGCAAGCGATGCAGCGCACCGCGATCCTCTGCGATGCGCTGCCGCGCGGCACTGCTGAGCTTACGGCTGCACGAAGAGCGTGATGTAAGCGCCGCCGACGCCCGGCTGCAAATGATTCGGCAGCGCGTATGCGTAGCTGAAGTTCGCGTTCATCATATATGCGCTGGTCTCTGCAACATCCTTCTTGGTCAGCGCGGCCTGCATGTAGCGCTTGATGTATGCGCAAGCTTCGCTATAGGTCATGCTCGGCGTCCAGAGAATGTGCCGAGAATTTTGCGGGCGCGCCTCAAGCGAGAACGCCCACGAGCCGCGACCGCGCGGCGTGCGCCCGTGGGAGCGCTCGAACTCGATCGTTTCAATGTCGATGGCATGCTTCATGATGTTCCTTTCTAGATCGCTTGCGGGAATGCAAGCGTGCAAGCGCTGCGCGATGATCTGCGCAGCGCTTGACCGATGCACTACCTACTGCTCAGCGCTTTACCGCACGCGCTGCCATCCGCCCTGCGAGTAGATGCGGACGTCCTTGTGCTTGTCGAGCGACGGCTCCTTCTTCACCGCAGCGACCAGCGCCGCATCGGGCGATTCGGCCTTGACGATCGCTTCCACATCGTGCTCGCCCTTGCTCGTCGCGACGCCGACCACCTTGAAGGATTTCTTTGCCATGATTCAGTTTCCTTTCAGACTGTGAACCGGTAAGCCCGGTCGCTTGCGGGAATGCAAGCGTCGCAGCGCTCAGCATGCTACTCGCTGAGCGCTGCTCCAATGCACTCTACCGAACGCGCTGCCATCCCCCGCGCTCGTAGAAGCGCACGTCGGGATGCTTATCGAAGCTCGGCTCCTTCTTGATCGCTTCCGCGCGCGCGGCTTCAACGCTCGCCGCTTTGATGATGACCTCCACGTCACGCTCACCAACCTTCGACGCGAATGCCACGACCTTGAATGTGCGCTTTGCCATGATCTGATTCCTTTCTGGTTTCGATTGCGGGAGTGCAATCGGGCCAGCGCACCGCGATGTTCTGCGATGCGCTGAACCAATGCATTCTTTGCTGCCTGGTACAGAGGTATGAGGAATTGAAGATGCACAGAAGAGAAGTCAGTCCTGCTGCGTTTCGACCCGACCATTTCTGCAGTGCACGGCATGCGGATGCGACTAGGCGAGACTTCCGGGTTCGCGATTGCGTCTGGCGGTTAGCTGATACTACGCGCGCTATCGTTGAGGGAGCGCACTCCGCGTCATCAACCCTTCCCTGCTTCGTCGGGCGCAGCGCGTCGAGCTTGCGCGCGCTGCTCATCATCGTGCATTGGATGCTTCATGGATTGCGGGTGATTCGCTTTAACCCAAACCGCGCGCGAAATTGCATCGTGCGCAGGCGCTGCTCTGGGGCTCCGGTCTTAGCGCTTTCATCTTCTTTTTATTTGGGGCTGCTCGGGTGCTCTGCGCGGTCGCGATGATCTGCGATGCGCAGCAATGAGCAATTAGCGCGCAGTTGCGATGATCTGCAAATGCGCGGCGCTTTTCGGCGGGAGTGTCTAGCTGGCGCTGGGAAGGGGCTCTCACCTCACGTGCACTCTGACCAGACGTTCAAAACGGGGGCGGGTAAATCGAATCATCAGACCCCGGGCGCTGGCTACACGGCCTCTCGCAGCGCTGCGCGATGATCTGCGCTCTTCGCTGCGGCTTCGGGCTCTTCGGATCTGCTGAGATCCTCGCGGGGGCTTGACTTTCGCGTTTGAGCTTTGCTGCTTGGCTCTGGTCGCGCCCTTGCGCTCGCGACCCGCTACTCCTGACCCGCATTCGCCCTGCTACTGCTGCTGCTCTCTGCTACCTCTGCTACGCCCCCATGCTATCAGAGGAAAGGGGGATAGTCAATACCGTATTTTCCCTTAAAAATCAAGGGCTTGCGGGGCTTTTTGGTTAACCCTAGATCCAAAAAACCCTTAAAAATCAATGGCTTACCGGAAATGGGGACCGGTTTACGACGCACCGAACGCATGCATGTGCATGAGTCGCCCGCCGCATGCTACGTCCCGACCAACTCCGCCGCCGCGTCGGTCGACATCGCAAACTTCTCAGCATCGACTTTATAGCACCCGAGTTTCGCGTCGTAGCGCACGATGACTTCCGTCGGTTCCTCGAGCACGCGGACGAGCGCAAGCGCCTCCCGCGCATTCGTAGGCACCTGACTCCCGGTCAACCCACGACGCGCGAACCACCGCCGCGCCAGGTGAAGCGCACCGCCCTTGTACTCAACGCAGAGGAACTCCTTCGCTACGAAAGCGCGTCCCTGTGCATCCTCGAGTTCGTAGGTCAGGATCAGCAGGTTGGTGCCGGGGAAACGCCGCGACGGGATCACGAAGCCGTCGATGTGCTGCACTTCGGCCTCGAACGAGGATCCGTTTCGCATCGGATCTTCCGACGATGGGTCGAAAAGCTCCGGTCGGTCGCGCGGTTTCACCTTCTTCCGGTTGCCTTCCGTCGCGGCCCGGGCCGCGGCGACCGCTTCGGGCGTCCGCATGTCGTAGGTTTCGGAGACCGCACCGACCCCACCCAGGCGCTCCAGGTTGCCTACGAAGTCGAGGAGGAGGCAGTTTTTCTTTTCGCCCGACTCCGCGACTCCCAACCGCATGCCGCGGCCGAGGATCTGTTGCCAGAGCACATCGCTTTGCGTCGGCCGCATGGAAATAATGCAGTCGGTGCCAGGGGCGTCGAAACCAGTAGTCAGCACTCCGACGTTCACCAACGCGCGAACATCGCCCGCGCGGAAGGAAGCAATCGCATGAGCGCGTGCGTCATCGTCAGTCTTCCCGGTCACGACGACATTGCTGATGCCCTGCGCTGTCAACTCCGCAGCGATCTCGTGCGCATGGTCGACTCCCGCGGCAAACACCAACCAAGACCGTCGCTTCCGTGCGTAGCGGCATGCTTTCGCGACCGCCGCGGGAAGAGGCAGCGTCGCCTGCACGGCCGCTGCTGCTTGTTCTGCGATGTAGTCGCCCCCGCGCGACCCGACGCCCGACAAATCCGCCTGCATTTCCGCGACAACCCCGGTCAGCGGGAGCAGGAACCCTCGCTTGATGAGCAGGCGCACATCGATCTCATGCGCGATGTGCGAGAACCATGCATCGTCGCCATCGATTAGCGATCCGGATCCATCGAGGCGCTTCGGAGTTGCGGTCAGCCCGGTGCGCTGCGCTCCCATGAAGTGCGCGAAGACCTGCGCATACATGGCTCCGCTCTTGCGGGGGCATAGATGCGCTTCGTCGATGAATAGATATCTGCGCGGCTTGCGGAAGAGAGGCAGCGAGCGCGAGACCGACTGCACCGAACCGAAGACCACCCGAGCGTTCGGGTTCTTCTCCTTGAGCTTCGCGACGAAGAAACTTTGCTCCATGTTCGGGGCGACCCGGCGCAGCGCTTTGCTGTTCTGCTCGAGTAGCTCAGCGACATGGGTCAAGACCAACGCGTCTGCATTGAGGCGTTGCAGCACGCCCGCAAGCACTAATGACTTGCCTGAGCCGGTCGGGAGTACGCATAGGGGATGCTGCTTCGCTGCGAGTGCATCGGTGATGCGCTCAACAGACTCCGACTGATAGTCACGGAGGTCTACTCGCACTGGTCAGTTCCTTTCTCGGTCGCGGTGCTGCGGGATGGTCAGGCTTGCGCTGTTCGCGCTCATTAGATTATGCTCCAACTGCCCGCTGCTTTGCGAGCACAGAAAGGATGAAAGATGAACGGCAACCAATCTCCCGAGACCTCACTTGCTCCGCCTGAACAAGGCAGCGCTCAGCCTCGTGCTTTCCTCGTGCAGGATAACCCGACGCTCGACTTCTCGCCGCTGCGCGAGTACGCCGCCTGGCCGCCTGAGGTTGTGTTCGATCCGGGGCAGGTTACGCTGCACCCGCAGCATGCACTGAAACACGCACGAACCAAACTGCAAGGCATGCAGGAGGATGACTTCCTGCTGCTGAACGGGGATCCCGTGATGATCGGGATCTGTCTCGCGGTAGCGGCTGAGCTTATCGGCCGCGTGAAGCTACTCCGGTGGGACCGCCGCGAGAAGATTTACCTTCCCATCACGCTCGACTTCGATCAATAACCCGAAAGGAAATGACATGGCCGAAAAGTCGGCAGCAGAATCCGCGGCTCCCGAGAAGGAAGCCGCACCCGCGCAGGAAGCGAAGCAAGAGAAGCCGAAGACGCTCCTCAGCACCATCGTCAGCGGCAAGGCGCACATGCCGCCGCGCATCTTGCTTTATGGGGTCCACGGCATCGGCAAGTCGACCTTCGCGGCGGAAGCCCCGTCGCCCATCTTCATCCCGACCGAAGACGGCGCAAACGAGATCGACGTCCCGAAGTTCCCAGTGGTGAAGGATCGCGGCGAGGTCATGGCGATTCTGCGCGAGCTTTACTCGCAGCCGCATGACTACCAAACCCTGGTGCTCGACTCGGTCGACTGGTTCGAGGACTTCATCCAGGCCGAACTGCGCGCGGAGAAGACCGAGAAGGAGTTGGGCTATGGTCGGGAGTCGCTCTTCGCGGAGGCGATGCTGAGCGATGTGCTCGGCGCATTCTCTATGCTGCGGAAGAAGCGCAGCATGACTGTCGTAGTCATCGCGCATAGCGAGATCAAGCGTTTCGACTCGCCGATGACCGAACCCTACGACCGGTACCAGCCGAAGCTCACGCCGCGCCTCTCTTCGCTGCTCCAGGAATGGGCGGATGTGGTCGCGTTCGCTACCTACGATGTTGCCGTGAAAAAGGAGGAGGTCGGCTTCAACCGCGAAGTGCGTCGCGGCATCAGCAGCGGGGATCGCGTCATCTACACCGAGGAACGCCCCGCCTTCTACGCGAAGAATCGCTACAAGCTCCCGCCCGAAATGCCGCTGAACTGGGCGAAGTTCGCGTCGAAGATTCCCTACTACAGCGCGGAGAAGTAGCCGCGCTTTTTCTGACCCACCGAAAGGAGTCACCGCATCATGGCAAAAGTTGACTGGGACGAAACCGAGTACGAGGAAGGTAGGTCCGGCTTCGAGGCGTTGCCCAAGGGCCGCTACTCGGCGCGCATCACCGATATCGAAAAGCGCGACACGAAGAGCAAGACCGGCTATATGTTCTGCCCCGAGTTCACGCTCGACGGCGAGCAGTTCAAGAACCGCAAGGTCTGGGCGCAGTTGAATGTCTCGAACCCGTCGGAGATCGCGCAGCGCATCGGTCGCGAGCAATGGAACTCGCTCATCGTCGCCTGCGGGTTCGAGATCGGCACCGTGAAGGATACCGACAAGCTCGTCGGCAAGCGCCTGATCGTGCTGGTCGACATCGAAAAGGATCAGGATGGGTCGCCGCGCAACAAGGTGACCGGCTTCTTCCCGCATGATGGTAGCGCACCGGCCCCAGGCACCTCGGGCGGTACGCGGACGGGGCGCACGAGCGGCAGCGCTCCCGCCGCGAGCAACACACCGAAGCCCGCCGGCAAGGCCGAGATCGACGAAGACGACATCCCTTTCTAGGCTCATTGCTCTACCACCCCGAGTCGGACTCCCTCTTTTCTGCTGAGGAGTACGACCCGGGGGATGGTTGCGTAGAGGATGCTACCAACGAGCAATGGGCGAGAGACCGATGGAACCAGGAACATCCGAAGCACCCGATACCGCAGTTACCGCAGCAGAAAATCCCGGAGTAAGCGAGCGCGAGGGCTACATCGGCGGCAGCGACCTTGCCGCCATCCTCGGCTTCTCTCCCTACGCGAGTCCCTTCTCCGTCTTTCTGGCGAAGAAGGGACTCGCCCCGCCGAAACGCATCGACCCCGGGCTGCAGGAGAAGTTCGACTTCGGGCATGCGATGGAGCCGGTCATCGCGCAGATGTTTGCCAAGCGGACCGGGCTGACCACCATACTGCCTCGCGGCGATATCGCGTTCATGCGCAACGAGGAGTATCCTTTTCTCGCTGGGCATGTCGATTACTTCGTCGCGCGCGAGGGCGAGGCTGTGCATGCGATCCTCGAGTGCAAGAACATCGAGTATCGCGGAGACGAGTGGGGCGAGCCTGATCCCGAGCGCTGCAACGCGCATCTGGTCGCGCTCTACTACCTGACGCAATGCGACCATTACATGGCACTGGCAAAAGTCGACCTGTGCTACCTGGCGGTCCTCTTCGGCGGGTGCCGCTTGGTCATCTATCCGATTCATCGCAGCGCGGACCGCGAGGCGGTGCTCCTTGCCGCCGAGGCTCGCTTCTGGAAACGAGTGGTCGAAGATGATGCACCCGACTTCTCTGGCAGCATCGATGACCTCACCCGCGCGCTGCAAACGAAGTACCGGGCGGGCCTGACCGCAGCCGAGGCGAAGAAGGCGAAAGCGGTCGTGCAGTTGAGCGAGCAGACCGCTACGCTGCTGCGGGAGATCAAAGCCGCCCGCAAGACCGTTGCGAAGGCGAAGAAGGAGGACCAAGCGAAGACCGCTGCGCTGACTCTCCTCATGAACGGGGAGACCGGCTACCTCCGGATCGGCGACGAGCCATGGGGAAGCCTCCTCATGCAAGACCGCAAGACCTTTGATGATTTCGCCTTGCAGATGGAGCACCCCGAACTCTACGAGAAGTACGTGCGCACGAATCGGGTCGGCCCTATCCTGCGCCTCCGCAAGGACCCGGACGAAGAAACCAACGAGGAGTAGCGGTCATGAGTTTGCGATTGTTCATCGGGATCGACCCGGGGATTCGAGGCGCTGTAGGCGTGCTGACCGGCGACCATCAGGACCCGTTCGTCGACGTCTTCGATATGCCGATCCAGACGAAACGCAGCGGACGCAATGAAGTCGACCCGCTCGCGCTTTGGGATCGGCTTTGCGCAGTCACGCAGCCTTACGTTAGCCTCGAGCGACTCTTCGTCGTCGAGCAGGTCTCCGCGATGCCGGGTCAGGGCGTCTCGGGCATGTTCTCGCTTGGTGACTCGTATGGTTGCGCGCGCACCATCGCAACGATTCACGGTCGAGCGACGGGCGTCAGTCCGGTCACCTGGAAAAAGGCGATGAAACTCACCAAGAACAAGAGCTACTCGCTGACCCTCGCCCGGCGCGCCTTCCCATCCGCCGCAAAGCACCTCACCCGGGTGAAGGATGAGGGGCGCGCTGAGGCACTGCTGCTCGCGCAGTACGCTATGCGCAACGCCGACACTCTCTTCTGACGTGTCGCAGCAAGCGGATATTGTAGTCGCTCGCGGCGAGCATGTCGGCGCGGTCGATCCCGGTCCCGACTTCCTACCCAGGGTCGAGTACTCCTGGGATGAGTTCGTCACCGCAGTCACGACCTTCGATCATCGCAGCGACAAAGACGGCCCCTACTTCTGCCGCCCGATGGGCGACTCAGGGCACCGCACCGATAAGAACGCCGAACCCTGGTCGCTACTGGTCGCAGACCTCGACCAACTCCTCCCCGAGGACAGCAAAGCACTGCATGAGTGGTGCGAGAAGGCGGGACTGCAGTTGGTTCTGGCGACGACCTTCTCCCATGCGCCCGATGCGCCTCGCATGCGGATGTGGATTCGCTGCTCGCGCGAGGTCAGCAAGGATGAGCACCCGTTCCTGCATATGTCGCTTGCGGCGGTCTTCCCATTCAAGCTCGACCAATCTCTAGCGAAGCCCTCGCAACCGATCTTCCTGCCCTCATGCCCGCCCTCGCGCGCGAGCTACTCCTTTGCCCGCGAGTATCCGGGGAAGCCTATCGATGTAGACCGCATGCTCGCGGGCTACCAAGCGCTGATTCAACAGCGCGCGAAGGATCGGAGCGAGGGCGCGAAGGGCATCAAGACCGGCGTCCGCGTCGCGGGCGGGACCATCGACCTCTTCAACCGCAACTTTGATCTGCGCGACCTGCTCGAAAGCAGTAACGCGTACGTGCGCAAGTCGCGCAACCGCTATATGTATCGCGGGTCGAAGAGCAAACGGGCGGCGGTCGTCGTGTATGACCAGGGGCCCGAGCACTCGGTGGTCTCGTTCCATGAAAACGATCCGCTCGCGGTGAAGGATGCCTCCGGGCAGCCGCGTATGTTGGACTCCTTTGCCGCGTATACTATCCTCGAGCATAGCGACGACTTCAAGTCCGCGTTCGAGGGCGCGCGGCGATGGGTGAACGAGCGCGGCCTCGCTGATAAGGAGAAGAGCAGCGAGTCAGCACCGCCCAAGCAACTGATAATTCTGACGCTCGACCAGATCAGTGCGAACCTGATACCGCGCATGTCGGTGGTGCAGGGGCTCCTTGAGCGTGGATGCGTGACTCTTGCAACGGGCGACTCGAACTCGGGTAAGACGACGGTCCTTCAGTACCAGTCGATGTGCATCGCGCAGGGGACTCCCTTCGCCTCGCATACCACCACGCGCAGCAAGGTGCTGTGGGTCGCGGGCGAAGATGCCTACAATGCGCAAATTCGCTACCTCGCACTCGCGCAGAAATATGGCGTCGATCACCGCGAGTTGAAGGATTGGCTCTTCGTGCTGCCGCAACGCATCGAAATCCTCAACCCCGAATCGCTCAGCATGGTGCACGAGGCCATCGCGCAGACGCTACCGAACTCGACCGATATCGGAGCGATCTACCTCGACTCGAAGTCGATGGTATGGGGCGGCGAGGATGAGAATAGCAACGACGAAGCCGCGCGATTCATTCAAGTGCTGAACGAGGAGCTTGCGCAGCGCTACCAGTGCGCTGTCATCGTGACGCATCACCTCACCAAGTTCAAGGATAAGTCGCAGCAAACTGCACGCGGCGCGGGTGCGCTCATCAATAACATCGACCACGAGTGGCGCTTCGATAAGAAGGGCAACGAGCACATCGTCACGATGGAGCCTGGGGCCAAGTTGCGCATCGCCCCATGGTCGCCGAAACACTTCTTCATTGAAGTCTACTCCCTCGACTGCACCGACCATGCGCACCTCATCGACAATTTCGGCGAGGCGCCGCGCATCAGCCTACCGAAGCTCGTCAATGCCGCAGGCGTCTCCGTCTCATCTCTCGAGGAAGACCTAGAGCAGGCGTTGGTGATCCTCGTGCTCGACCTGCCCTCCTCGATCACATCGAAGGGCAAGGTCATGGTGCGCCGCGTCGCGAAGGGAGTCCTTGAGCATCCCTCCGCCGAGCCGGTGCGTCGCGCGCGAGGAGTTCCGCAAGGGGCTGAGACCGCCGAGGATGCTGAGGATGCTTACGTCAAGGGCTACCAGGATAAGCTCCGTCGCACCATCCTACCGAGACTTGTCGAGAAGCAACTGTTGACAGAAGAGTTCAAGCCGACCGACGCGGGTCGACGCTTCGCCGAGTCTGTGCTGGGCCCCGGTGCGACCGCGACCGAGAGCGAGGAAGAAAGTCAACCCGAGAGCGACCCCGCCGACAGTTAGCGCTTGCACCCCGCAGCGCTCATCGCTATGATGACTGCGCAGTTGAGAGTTCATCCCAGAAAGGAAAACGATGAGCAAAAAATCAGCCAAGTCAGCACCGAAACTATCCCCACGCAAGAGCAAGAAACAGCGCGAACTTGCCGCAGCACTAGGCGCTCCCGAAGCCGAGCAGGCCGCCGCCGAGGCTGCTCTCGAACAAGAGAGCGAAGAGCAAGCGTACTCCTCGCTGCCTCCGATACCGCCTCCGCCCGAGTGGGTCGCTCCGATCGGTCCGCCCGAGATTCCGAGCGCATGGGCAGATGGCGGGTACCTCGCATTGGTCACGAATTTCCACGGCGGAGTCGTGACATTCATTTCATCGTCGAGCGGAGGCGAATCTTCCCGCCTCGACTTGCCCAAATTCTGGCGCCGCATCAAGCCGCATTTCCCTGCGGTAGACCCCACCCGCTGCATTCTTTCCTTCCTCGCGCGCGAGCGCAGCGGACTATTCAATATGCGCGTGCGAGACATCAGGAGACTAATCGAAATGCTCACGAAGGAATCGCTGGAGAAAATGTCCGAGCGTGACCTGGGTAACGAGTATCGCAAACTCGTCGATCCCAAGGGTCCGCAACGCATCAAGACCGACAAGAAGGCTGAGTTCATCCAGAAGATCCTGGACGCCGCGAAGGAAATGGGCGCGAAGGTCGACGCGGACGGGACGCCGAAGCCCCCGAAGGAGAAGAAAGTCAAGCCGCCGACGGAGCCGAAGCCGCCGAAGGAGAAGAAGGTCAAGGAGCCCAAGCCCCCGAAGGAACCGAAGACTCCGAAGCAGCCCAAGACCCCGAAAGCGCCCAAGCAGTCAGCGAAGGAAATCAAGGCGGCCGGCGGGAATCCCTTCCGGGAAGGATCGATGAAGAACAAAGCCTTCTCGGTCTACCTCGCGACGAAGGGCGACCGGGAAAAGACGATCGAAGCCGCTACGAAGGCCGGCGCGACGCCCTCGACCGCAAGCTCCTGGTACGCCGCCTTCAACAAGCTTTAGTCATCATCGGTTCGGGGGCGCTGCGTAGCGCTGCGCGGTAACCGCAGGGTAGCGCCCCTAATTTTCCTGGAGTCCCCATGTTCGGTCTCAACAAGATCCGCAAGGTCGATGCTACGAGCGACTCGCTGTTCGTGCATTCGCTCTTCCCGACGATTCAAGGCGAAGGACCCTATGCCGGGCAGCGCGCGGTCTTCCTGCGCCTTGGCGGCTGCTCGCTCGCCTGCTCCTGGTGCGACACCGAGTTCGAGGAGGGCGCTCAGCGCATCCCGAACAAGAACATTTTCGAGCTACTCGAAGATGAGCGCGAAGGCATCGCGTCGCCTCTCTGCGTCATCACCGGCGGCGAACCGATGCGGCAGAACCTGGAGCCCCTGGCACGCCTCCTCCTGAAGGCGGGCTGGCGCGTCCAGATCGAAACCGCGGGCATTCATTGGGTCGATGGACTAGAGGCTTTCGAGCACGAAATGCTCGCACTCGATTCGCAGGAGACTCTGACTATCGTCTGTTCGCCCAAGACGCCCAAAATCAACCCGATCCTCGAGCAGTATTGCATCAATTACAAATTCATCGTCAGCGCGGACGAGCCGACCGCCGATGATGGTCTGCCCCTTTATGCGGTCTCGCAGTCACTCAAGAAGCAGTCGGGGCTGATGTTTCGACCGAGCAATCCGCGTGCGGTCATATTCGTGCAGCCGCTTGATCTGCCGAGCGACCCGGACGCGACGCAGCGCAACATCCATCGGTGCGCCGCGCTTGCAATCAAGCACGGCTACCGCCTCTCTCTGCAACTCCACAAGATACTGGGGCTTCCATGAGCGATGAAATGTGGTTGTTGGTGAAGGTCGCCGTTGCCGGCATGTTAGCCTATCTCAGCCTCATCACCGCGAGTGCGGCGTCTTGGGATCGCGGATGGAGCAGGCGGTTCGGATTCGCTTTCGCTTTCGTGTTGATGCTGCCGGCGATCTACTGGTTCATGCGTCTTTTTCTCTGGGTGATGAATCTTCCGCTGCCGGAGGCCTTTCGATGAGAATGTGGATGGTTCAGCCAGAAACGATGTGCACGCAGCACCTTCTCGGGGAGCACCTCGAACTGCATATGTTCGTCGGCAGCATTGCGAAGGGCATAAGCATGCAAGGGTATGTCGATGCGGGGCTGCTCGAGTCGAGTAGCATCGCCTTTCGGCACGAGCAACTGGTCGCAGAAATGGCGCGCCGCGGCTTCTCCCATAAGTCGCCGCTGCCCTACTTCGACACAATCAACCAGGGTCAGGTCCCCCGCGCGGGCGCGCGCGAGGAGTTGCTGCGCCGCTGCCCGACCTGCCGCAAGCTCGCCGCGGAGTTCGAGCAATGAGCGCGTTGGTGGCGGTCGCTCTCGGATCCGTCATCATTCCTCTCGGGATCGCGCTCTGGATGCGAAACACCATGGGCGTCCTCGGTTTTGCGGGCATGCTCTTCTATGCGGTAGTCTACTGGTTCCGCGTCGGTGCCTGCGCATGAACCACAAGTTCTTTACCACCAACAACGCCGCTTGGTTCCCCAAGGACCGACCGAACGGCAAAGCGGGCAGCGAGCGCATGGTGCTCTACTCGATGATCGAAGCTCGCCCGGGCATCAGCAGCGATGAACTCGAATCCCAATGGACTTTTCATACCAGCATGCGCTCGCGCCTCAAGGAGTTGTTCGATAAGCACCACATCGAACTACGCCGGCCGAGTGATCTTTTCGGGGAGCAGTGAAGTGGCGGAGATTCCGAAGATGGAAGTAGTCGTAGATGTAGAAGAGCTTGCAACTCACCTGGCAGCGCAGGGACCGGTCATCGTCGCGCGGCGTTACCACGACTTCTCGTGCGGGCATCGCGTGCATAACCACGAAGGGAAGTGCGCGCTGTTGCACGGCCACAACTACCGGGTGACCTTCTCCATTCGCGCAGCGGAGTTGGATGCGGTCGGTCGGGTGCTCGACTTCTCGGTCATCAAGGAGCGCCTCTGCATCTGGCTCGAGGAAAACTGGGACCATCGGTTCTTGGCATGGTCGCAGGATGACCTCATGCACGACCTCTTCTCCCACGAGGGCGGTCCCGGACAGCAGATGATGGAGAAGTCGCTGGTCTGGGTGCCGTTCAATCCCACAGCCGAGAACATGGCGCTCTTCCTTCTGCAAACCGTCGGTCCTGCGCAACTCGCGGGCACCGGCGCCGAACTGATTCATGTCATCGTCGAAGAGACCCGCAAGTGCCGGGCTGAAGTCTACAAGTAAAGGAGCTACCATGATGAAAGCAGGACAGACCCTCTCGCGCGCGCTGCCCGCATGCCCGACATGCAAGAAGTCGGATGCGGTGCGGGCGATGACCGCGACTCCGGGGCAGTACTTCTGCGCGCGCTGCCAACTGAACCTCTCGCTGGAAACCGAAGCCAAGGATCTGCATCGCGCGCGCGACCGCAAGGGCGAGTACCTCACGAAGGGGGAGAAGTGAACGAACCTACGATCGAGGAAGCCGTCGCACTGATGCTCCGCGAGATCGAAGGCGGGTCATATATGCGCGCGGGGCTCACGGATACTCCCATGCGCGTGGCGAAAGCATACAAGGAATGGTTCGCGGGCTACACCATAAACATCCCCGCGCTCTTCAAGACGTTCGAGGATGGTGCGGAGAAGTGCGACGAAATGATCGTGCTCGACAACATCCCGGTGCAGTCGCACTGCGAGCACCATATGGCGCCCTTCGTGGGGACGGCGGTGGTCGGTTACATCCCCTCGGGGCGCATCATCGGACTCAGCAAGATCCCGAAGCTCGTCAACGCCTTCAGCAAGCGACTTCAGGTGCAGGAGCGCCTGACCAACCAGATTGCCGAGGCGATGCAGGAGCACTTGAAGCCAAAGGGCGCCGGGGTCATCATCCGCGCCGAGCACTTCTGCATGGCGACCAGGGGCGTCCATACTCCGGGAGTCTTCACGACTACTTCCGCGCTGCGCGGCGTCTTCCGCGAGGCGGGAGCCCGGGAAGAATTTCTACAGTTCGCTTGGCGGGGGCATCGATGACTACGGAGTACAAAGACAAAGCAGTCGTCCTTCTCAGCGGGGGACTCGACAGCGCACTCTCGCTCGCCATCATGGTCAGCGATCCCGAGATCGACGAAGTGCATGCGCTGATTTTCGACTACGGCCAATCGTCGCAGGCAGAGGTCGGGAAAGCGGTCAGGCTTTGCGAGGCTTGGCTGGTCCCCTTCACGGTTCAGCGGATGAAACTCAGCACCGACGCGGATACGCATGTCGAGATTCCCGCGCGCAACCTGATATTCGTCGCACAGGCGGCGGCCTTCGCGCTCTCGCATGGGTTCACCTCAATTGTGATCGGCGCGGAGCCCGACAGCACCTACGCGGATTCATCCGTCGAGTTTCTGCAAAAGGCAGACGCGATGCTTCGCTGCTTCAACCTCAGACTCGTCGCACCAGTGAAGCTTTTGGCGAACAAAAAAGAACTGGTGATGGAGGCACTCGCGCGAGGCGTTCCGCTGCACCTCTGCCATTCTTCGCGCAGCGACAAAGTAGATGGCGAGTGCAAGACCTCGCGGCGCTTCCTCGACGCTCTCGGTTCGATCTTTCCGCGCATCGATCCTCTTGTTCTTCTTGATGTGCTGAACCGACTCTCTAGCCCTTCCGTGGTGAGCATCGCGCGCCCGAATGTCGGGGCGAGTATTTGCTACCGCTTGACGGAAGGAAGCTTCAGTTTCAAACTGCCCGCAGCGCTGATGGTCGTCGGGTCGATGAACTGGGTAACGTATCCGCAACAGGTCATCGTCTATACTACGGGTTCATGGGGCAAGGCGCTCAAGGCAGCCCAAGCGCTTATCGGCGACTCGAAAGACGTCGCAGTAATTCAAAGCTACTGGCTGGTCGACCTCCTGGGACAGCCCATTAACTGCGACCTGCTCGAGGCTCAGTGGGGGATCAAACAAGCGATGTCGATGCTGCCGCGTCCCCGCTACATGCCCCGCGTCGCCTGCCGGGTAACGCAAGGGCACCTGGCGCATGCGTTAACTTCTCTCGGATATGAAGTGGTTCTTCCGAACGACCCGCGACCCAACCTGCTCCTCGAGACGGTAGTCTGAGCTATGTGCGGAATTTTCATCAGCCCTTCCGACTTACTTACCTCAGCCGGTCTCGGGCAAATGCGCTACCGCGGGCCGGATGCTTCGCACATCGTTAGCGCCGGGGACCTCTGTGTGGGGTTCGCTCGGCTAGCGATTGTCGATACCGACGCAGCCGAGGCGCAGCAGCCCCACCGCACCGCGAAGGGCCGCATCGTGGTCATGAACGGGGAGATTTACAACTACCATAGCCTCGACCCCGCCGCGAAGAGCGAAGTCGAACTGCTAGGGCGCATGCTGGATGATGGCCTCGACCCGCGGCACTTCATCGACGGCGACTATGCCATCGCAAGCTTCGATCCCTCGAACCGGCTGCTGACGCTCTACCGAGACCGCTTCGGTGCCTGCCCGCTCTACTATCAGGTAAAGCCTTTCGTCGCGGTGAGCAGCGAGCGTCGCTGGCTTAACTCCGCCATCGAATTGATGCCGCACCAGAAGGTCGTGATACGAGTTACCGGTCGCTTCGCCAGGGGCAAGGTAGTGCAGCGTAACCGATGGCCGCATTATGGTCTCACCGTTTTCGACTCTCCTCCGCCCTCGGTGCCCTACTTCAAGTCGCTACTCCGCCGCGCAGTGCTCTCGCGCGCGATGCATTCTGATACCGGGTTCTCGGTGACCTGCTCTGGCGGTCTCGACTCGAGCGCGGTAATCTTCGCTATGCGCGACCTCGGGATTGCTCCGAAACTGATGCTCTGCGTTTCGTTCGGCGATACCGAGGATAGTCGACATGCTTTGCAAGTAGCTTCGTCGACCGGCTTTCCCTTGAAGGTGATCTACGTCGATGAGGCGCTCCTCGCGCGCGACCGCGATAAAATAATGGAGCACTCCGACTGCCGCTCGCTCCAGCCGCTGCAATGGCGAGTCGCAGTCCGAAACTGGTATGTAGCGCAGAACAGCCCAACGCGGGTAGTGCTTTCAGGAGAAGGCAGCGACGAACTCTTCTCGGGCTACCCGCCGCATCCGGAGCGACTGAAAATTCCATACCGCATCGCGGCTAAGCAACTAGGCGCATTGAACTCGCTTCCCAAGTGCAGTCTTGACCTCAGCAACAAGATTGGTCTCGCGCACAGCGTGGAGTTTCGCGCGCCTTTCCTGCATTCGCTGCTGAGCTACTCACTCCTCGCGACGCAGACGGGAGCCCATAAGCACCTTCTTCGTAGCATCCTCTCGAACTTCGGAGCACCCGCAGACTTGGTTCATCGGGGTAAGTGGGGATCGAATGAACAGCTACTCGATGCCTCAATGGAGAACGCATGACGGCGCAACTCTCGCAACTACTCGCTACGCTCATCGGCATTTTCTTTTTCGGCATGATGAAGGAGTACTACAAGCAAAGGCTGCCGGCCTGGGGCAACCTCTACCGGGCGCTTTGCCTCATCTACTTGGGTATCCTCGTCGGTCGCGCAATCGGGAGCTACTTGCAATGAGCACCGAAATCGAATGCGTCCGAGTGCGCGAGACGGACAACGCGGTTCTCATCGAAGTCGACGGCGATAACCATTGGATTCCGCTTTCGCAGGTCAAGTCGATGCACTTCAACATGCATGAGAAGGGCACCATCGTCATCAGCGACTGGATCGCCGAGCAGAAAGGACTTGCGTAGTGAAGCCGACCTACCTGCTGCTCTATAGCGGCGGTCTCGCCTGCACGGTGACGATGCTGAACTCGATCCGAGAAGGACTCAAGCCGCTTCTCCTCTTCTACAAGAATCTGGGTCCCGCGGGCGAGGGCGAGCGAGAGGCGGTCATCGCATTTTCTTCGCGCTACGACCTACCAGTTCAAACCATCCCATATGCTGCGCGCTCGCATCTTCATATCACCGACCGCGAGGCGCTGATGATGGTCGAGCTTGCGCGCGAGGTTGCGAATGAGCGCGGGCTTAAGTCAGTCGTGATCGGGCGACGGACCTTCATGGGCTCTGCGATACCCACCGCCATGAACTTGCCTGCGACTGCGCTCTATCTTCCGAGAGTCGAGCATCGCGACGAGGACTACCGCGCAGCGCTGAACTACGAACCGACGCTCTTCCGCGCGACGTTCTCCTGCACCGAAAGCTTCAACGAGGTGCCCTGCGGCAAGTGCGAGAAGTGCAAGTCGACGGCTGCGCTCTACAAACGAATTCGCAAAGGGTAAGCATGCTCCGCTACTTCCTCTCTGGCGCGTCGGGCATCCGCAATGAGGTGCTGCCCCGCGTCGCTGCGCTCATCCCCTACCGCCTGCTCTCCATGCACTCGGCGTTCAAGGGGAATACCAAGACGTGGACTGCGGTCTCGCACCATCCCGACTCCGGGATGAAGGAGGTCATGCTCGACTCGGGTGCCTTCACCGCCTTCACCAAGGGCCACAAGGTCGAACTGAACGACCTCATCGCGACCTATGATGACACCATTCGCAAACTGAATCCGAAGCTCCAGGTCTGGCTCATCAACCTCGACGTGATACCAGGGTCCTTCGGGAAAGTCGCGACGCCATCTGAGGTAGTCGATGCGCTCGCGCGCAGCGATGACAACTACAAGATACTCAAGAAGCGCTATGGTAGCCGAGTGCTGCCGGTCTTCCACCAAACCGAGCCGAACTCGCGCCTGCGCGAGGTAGTCGGCATGAATGATTTCGTGGCGATGGGCTTTCGGCAGGACTTCGCCGAGGAGCACCGCATTCGCTGCGCTGAGGAGTCGCTCGAGTATGCGCACAGCAAAGGGATTCTTGTGCATGGACTTGCTACTACAGGATATAAAATGCTCTCTCGCGCGCCATTCGATACCGTGGATAGCGCCACGTGGTTATACATCGCAGCGATGGGAGGAATTAGTTACGTCAGCGAGTCGGGCACCATCGACTCCATTGCCATTTCGCAAGAGTCGCCTCAGCAGCGCACTCTCCGCGCTCATTACCGAACCCTGCCCTACGATGAGCAGCAATTCATCCTCAACCGCATCGCGGAGGCGGGGACGTGCCTGAAGGAGATCGAAAGCGATCTCTCCTACCGCATCCTCTTCAATGCGCACCAGATGCGCGAGTGGTTGAAGTCATACAAGCGCCCGGTCATCAAACGCGAACAAGGACTCTTCCTATGAGCAATACGCTGGTCCCGCCGTATCCCTTCGGTCTCTCCTCGCTGCTCGGATTGTCGTTCGTCGAAATACCCGACCGCTATGAACCGGTGCTGAAACTGCGCGAAGGGCTCTGCGTCAGCGATGAGTTCCGCCGCGACTTCAACGCCTACCTGCTCGAAACCTTCGGGATGCGCGATGTTTCTCTTGTTCCGAAAGGGACGAGCTTCATCATCGGCGGTTCGCACCTGATGATGCGCGCGAGCGATGCGGTCAAGCTTTCAACCTTGATTTAAGGATCCCATGAGCAAGCTCGACGTACCTCCCGAAGCCATCGAGTCGCTGCGCCTCGCCTGCATGCTCTGCGAGACGGGCGCGGCCATCGAACGCTACCGGCACATCACCTTCGCCGACAATCAGGTGCGCGCCTTCAATGGCATCGTCAGCCTGCAAGCACCCTTCCCCGCTGAGAACGAGACGTTTGCAGTCAACGAAGAGCGCCTCGAGCGGGCACTCGCGGCGTGCGAGGGCGAGGGGCTGTCGGTCAGTCAGACGAAAGACCACCTCATCTTCAAACAGAAAAAGCTCACCATCCGCGTGCGCAAACTGAGCGCAGACAGCGTATTTTCAGACCGCATGGTGCTCCCCGCGAAGGAAGACCGCTTCGATGCATCGCTGCTGCAAAACGCGCTAGGGAAGGTCGCGCCTTTTGTCAGCGCCGATGCGTCGCGCCCATGGTCGGTCGCTGCGCTCTTCCAGTATGGTCATGCATGGGCGACCAACAATCTCGCTCTTGTGCGCTCACCCATCGCGCTCGACGTCGAACTCAAGATTCCGTCGCCCGCGATTCCGGTGCTGCTCGCGCTGCCCAGCATCGAGTGGGTCGCGAAAGATGAGCACAAGGTCTTTGTCGCGCACAAGCGTGTAGTGCTGAGCTTCCCCGAGCATCAAGGCGACTGGCCCGATGTGCGCGCCTTCTTCAAGGATAAGCCGAAGAAACTCGAGCCGCTCGACTCGGAACTGCTCGACGCCGCGAAAATGGTCGAGAAGTTCGCGGATCGATTCGTGACGCTCTCGCCTGGCGCTATCGAAGGGAAGACCGCGACGATCGAGTCCGAGTATGAGGTCTCGGTAAAAAAGGGCTGCGGCACCTACTCGGCGAAGTTGCTCTCGTTGGTGCTGAGCGTCGCGTCGCACGGCGACTTCTCGACCTACCCGAAACCGGTGTTCTTCGCGGGCGAGGGGATCGAAGGCGTCGCGGTCGGAGTGACGCCCGAACAGGCGGCAGCGTGAAGCCGATACCGATTCTGCTCAACCATGATCCAAGCGCAAAGCCAATCGGCTATGTGCTGTCGCATGCTGATGGATCGCTGCGCGTTCGCATATCGAAGGATGTGCGCATCACGCGGGAAATGCTATTCGATATTTTCGGGGGCGCGGGCATCCGCATCAACTCGTCCGCGCTCGAAAAAGATGGGACCATGGTAATACATGAGGGCACCATCCTCGAATTTTCGTTGTCGAGGCAGGCGACCGCATGATCGAACAGGTAGCCATCGCCATCTGCGGCGTCGCTTCGATCTGGCTGTCGCAGTCGCCCTCCTTCGCGCAGCGCCGCTGGGCTCCCGTGATCGGGATCATCGCGCAGCCCTTCTGGTGCTACGCCGCTTGGAAGGCTGAGCAGTGGGGTATCTTCGCGCTCTCGCTTGTCTATGCCGCGGGTTGGGTGCGCGGGCTGCGCACGTACTGGTGGGGTCGAGGATGATGCTGCGAATCAGCGCCCCGCATTTCGTCGCGGGCATCGTGCGCGGCGGTCTCTGCGCGCCCATCATTCGTTATATGAAAGGCTGGACGCTTGCGCAAATTGAAAGCTACTGCGCGAAAAAGAGCTGGGAAGTCGAGAGGATGCCTTGAAACCGAAACCACATATACAGCGGGCGCAACCCTACGACGGTGACGGATGGGTCTGTTATTGCCGCGGACCGGATGACCATGGGATCGGGTTCGGCAAGACTCCCGAGGAAGCATACCGTGACTGGCTAAACCCCGACTCGCTATTCAAGTTCTGGACGCAGGGCGCGGGCGCCTTTCGGCGGGTGAGCGGCCTTGGGTAACCTCTTCGACGACGAAGGGCTGTTTTGGGTGCCCGAGCAGTATAGCCGGGAGAAGGTCGACCGCAAAGCGAAGCAGCCCCGCATCCTGCCCGGGATTCCCGAGACAGGATGGAAGCCGCGCGCTATCTTCCCCGACCTCTCCGCGGCGAAAGCGATCTCCTTCGATACCGAGACGTTCGACCCCGACTTGCTCACCCTGGGCCCCGGTGCGATGCGGGATGGTTTCATAGTCGGCGTCAGCGTCGCGGCTGATGACTTCTGCGCCTACTACCCGATCCGCCATACGATCGGCGAGAACCTTGATCCCGTCCCGGTCTTCGCATGGTTGAAGGATCAGCTAGGGCGTCCCCGGCAACCGAAGGTCGGCGCGAATCTCCTCTACGATCTCGAATTCCTCGAGGAGGCCGGGGTGCATGTCGAGGGGCCCTTCTATGATGTGCAGTTCGCGGACCCACTGATCTACGAATACGAGTCGAGCTATTCGCTGGATTCCATCGCGCAGCGTCGCCTTGGTCTGCGCAAGGAGACTTCGCTCCTCTACCAATGGTGCGCGGATGCATATGGCGGGAAGCCCGATGGGGCGCAGCGCGCGAACATCTGGCGTGCGCCCTCAGAACTCGTCGGTCCCTATGCGGAGCAAGACGCGCGACTGCCCCTGCAAATCATCCGCAAGCAATGGGCGATGCTGCGCGATCTCGAACAACTCGACATCTTCCTGCTCGAGTCACGCCTGATTCCGATGCTGCTGCATATGCGTCGGCAAGGCGTGCCTATCAACGAAGCGCGGTGCAAGGAAGTCGATGCCGAGTTGACCATGAAGCTCGACGCGATGCAGAAGGAGTTGGGGTTCAACGTGCATGCCCCCGGCGACCTGCGCGCGCTATGCGAGGCTGAGGGCATCGCCTACCCGCTGACAGCGCAAGGCAACCCGAGCTTCACCAAGGGCTGGCTGAAGGAGCAACTGCACCCGAAGTTGCGGCAGGTGAACGACCTGCGCACGCTCTACAAGATGCGCGATACTTTCATCCGCGGGGCGTTGCTCGGCACCGCGCAAAAAGGGCGCATCCATTGCCAGTTCCATCCGCTGCGCAGCGACAGCTACGGCACGGTCAGCGGTCGGTTCAGTTCCTCGAACCCGAACTTGCAGCAGGTCCCCGCACGCGACGAGTACTGGGGCCCCACAGTGCGCTCCTGCTTCGTGCCCGACGAGGGGCTGGCATGGTTGAAGCTCGACCTATCGCAGATCGAGTTTCGTCTTGGCGTGCACTACGGCCAGGGTGAAGGGATTGAGGAGGTGCGTGACGCCTATCGCAACGACCCGAAAATTTCCTTCTACCGACTCGCTGCGGGGCTCACCGGTCTCCCCTATCAGGAGGCTAAGTCGCTGTCGCTGGGCACGCTCTACGGCATGGGACTCCCGAAGTTCGCCTCGATGATCGGTCGTTCGCTCTCGGAAGCGAAGCAGATATTCTCGACCTACAATGAGAAGTTGCCCTTCATGCGCGCGACCTACAACCACTACTGCACGATCACCGAGACTCGCGGTTCGCTGAGCGAGACCGGCGATGGTTGGGTGCGCACGATCGGCAACCGCCTCTGTCATTTGAATGCCGGGTTCGAGCACAAGTCGCTCAACCGCATGCTACAGGGCTCCTGCGCTGACTGGATGAAACGCGCGATGCTCGACGCTTGGGAGGCGGGAGTCTTCGATGTGCTCCTGATTTACCTCACGGTGCATGATGAGCTTGATACCGGAGTGCCCCGTTCGCGCGCGGGGGCGCAGGCAGCGCGCGAACTGCATAATGCGCTGACGAGCGCGTACGCATTATGCATCCCGGTGCTCGCAAGTAGTTCGATGGGTCGGGCCTGGGGCGACTTGGATGATGTCGACCCGCAGGATTTTGAGAAGTACCTACTGGAGAAAGTATAAATGCTGATGAGTCGGAGAGGTTTCCTAGGCATGATCCTAGCGGCTGCGGTGGCTCCGGCGATAGTCCGGGCCTCCTCGCTGATGAAGGTTGTGCCCCGGGCGCGATATGCTGTCCCGGAAGTGTGTTACTGGGTCGACGCCGATGGGGCCTTGCTTGGTCCGCTTGACGAGCTTGTCCCCTGCCCGCTGATGTACTTCAGCAAAGTGCGAGAGGACTTCGATTACATCGACGTCTCGACTCTCATGAGCGAGGCGAAGGAGTACGCCCTTGGCGTTCACTATGGCTTCCGGGCAGACTTCACGGTGGAGGTGCCGCCCGGGGCGCGGGCGGAGTTCTACTTTGACGGGCGACCGGCTCCGGTTCCGGTGCGCCTCGACTTCTCGCCATCAGCAGTCAACCCGACCGGCGTACTGGTCGCGCACTTCGATGATGTCGCGTTGGCGGAGTACGGCAACCGGGTTCCTGTAGTTCAAATCAGAAAGGGACGCACATGATTATCGAAGACCTCGCACTGATGGATCGGCGCACGCTGGAGAAACGGTGCAAGCGCGCGGAGTGCCTCATCAAGAGCGCCAAGCAGCAGGGCAACGCAGAGGCGGAAGCCTTCTGGACGCGCAAGCTCAAGGAGTACAAGAGCGAACTGGAGGAGAAGGAATGAGCGCGCCGGATGCAGCTATACCCGACATGACAGAGTGCCCTTGGTGTCATTCGATCTTCGCAGCACAGCATCACCCGCCCGCCCCGCCCGCCCTTTGCCCGCACGGCAAAGACCGCGAACAGGTGAACTGTTACGCCTGCATCAACGTACCGCCCGCCCCCGCTGCGCCCGCCGATTGGACCGATACGCGGGCACTATCGGGGATACTCAGCGTAGAAGAGAGGCAGCGACCCGCCCCCGCTGCGCCCGCGCCGACTCTCGAACCGTCACCATGCAAGGAGAATTGGGTCGAGCAGCAAGTAATGGCGTGCAATCCGCCCGCCGCCGTGCGTGCGGATGCCGCCGCGCACAGGTGGGCCTACAGTTACTTGCAGTCGCGGATGGAGAGCATCGACCGACACGGGTGGGCGCACGATTGTGATGGAGAGATTGAAGCGCGGATCGCCGCCCGCAGCGCAGGGGACGAAATGAGCGATCAAACAGCGTCCATCTGGTATTCGTGCAACGATAGCGAGTCCCGCTACGAGGCGCAGGTCCCGGCATTTTGGATCGAGCGCGGCGAGCCGTGGTACGACGATTGCGCCGAGCGATGCGCGGACGACTATCACAGCAACCACGACGGCTGGGAGTCGGTGTGGCCGCGCACCTTCAAGCTTTATGCGACCGAGGACGGCCCCGCGCTGGCCGCGTTTGAGGTTGACCGAGAGGCCCGGCCCGAATTCATCGCGTCCCCGGTGCCGCTATGAAGGCTGACCTGCGCGAACGGCTGATGGCGCTGGCTGATGACCGCGATAACTGCGGCCACGGGTATAGCTACAGCGATTTATGCCACGTCGCCCTAGCCGCCGCCCGGCTCGCGCTGGACGATGCGGCGCAGGCGTGCGAGGACCGCGCCAACGACAAACTGCCCAACCCGCTCTTTTGTCTTGGTGCGCGCCAGTGCGCCGCCGCTATCCGAGCCATGCGCGAGGAACTCAAATGACACGCGACGACGCGACTGCTGTTGCTGATGCCATCATCGAAGTGGTGGCGGCGAAAATCAACATGGATAATGCGGGGGCGATGCTGCCGCGTTACGTCCATGAGATTGAGGTGAAGAACTTCGTGCTCAAACGGGAAGCACTCATCAACAAGCTCAGCCGCAAGACGCTGGGAACGGGAGGCATATGACTACAATCGACAGAGCGCATTGCGGACCACACAAAGCGACCTGCGCGGCGTGCAGGCAGGAGATTGGTGCATACGAGTCGAGGTGCTATGGTCCGACCGGCGCAATCCATGCCTTCGATCCGGCCCACTCGATCTACGGGAATAAGGATGCACGCCCGTGCAATCCTGCGGTGTATCCAGAGGTCTTCGGCAGCGGGCTGTATCCGAATTACTACACGGACGGGTGATGCGGTGCCGCAGAATCCCCGCCAGCCAATGCCCCGTCCGCGCAAGACGGGCTGCGCTTACTGCGCGCGGGAGGTCCAGCCTCCCGGGTCGCTGAACTGCTGCGGATGCGGAGCGCCGCTTCGGTCGCCGATCCGGCCCACGCCTCCTCCGCACCGGGTCGTTTGCCAAGGCTGCGATGGGAAGTTTGCTTCATGCGCTCGCTGCGGCGGCTCCGGGCTCATCGAAGTCACTTCTTTTTTAAGCACTGAACCAGAGTACCTCGAAATCTCGCAACCGAAAGGCATCAAAAAATGAAGCTCACCATCGCCTGCGTGAACTACGGGGACTATCTGGGGATGGGCGACCGGTACGTCGATGCATTGCGCCGCTCCGTCTCACGCCACCTGAGCCGCCCGTATGAGTTCGTTTGCCTCAAGGATGAAGGCGACTGGCCTGGGTGGTGGTCGAAAATCGAGTTGTTCCGACCGGGTCGGTTCAAGGGGCGCGTGGTTTTCTTCGACCTCGACGGAGTCGTCACCGGTAACCTCGACCGCTTCGTCGAAAACAAGGGGATTATCGACCTCGCCGACTGGGGCTGGACCACACATACCCTATGCTCTACGGTGATGGTCTGGGATGGCGACGAGCATCGACGCATCTTTGACGACTTCGATTGGGCGGTTCCGCAACTATATCGGGGCGATCAGGACTGGATCACCGCGATTGGCGGCTGGCAAATCCTACCGAAAGGGTTCTGCTGCTCGTATCGCTACCATGCCGTCCGGGGAATTCCGCGGGACTGCGTGCATGTTTCGATGCATGGGCGACCCAAGCCGCACGAAATTACCGAGGGCTGGGTCCCCGCGACCTGGGACAAGTAGTCGCGCTACCCGATCACGCCCGCAAAATTCGGCGGGTTCCAAGTGATTCCGCGAGCGCTGAGCAGCGCGACCGCGCGGTCGACCATCAACTGCGCTGCGGCAGCACCCTCGGGATCGGTCGCGGGGTCGTTCAAAGCAGCGGAAAAACGCTCGAAATTCTCGTTGGCGACCTGTTCTAGCGACGCATCGCTGAGCGATTCGAGCGAGTCGGGCTCATGCGAGAGCGCAGGGGGCTTTTCCGCGCGGAATTCCGTGCTCTGCTGCGGTCTATGAACGATTTTCTGCTCCGGCGCCTCCGCAACCATTCGGTCGACATAGCTCGGCTTGCGGGGGAAGGTGCGGTTTTTATGCGGGGGCTTGTTCATGGGGTTCCTTTCAAGCGGTCAATGCGGCGCTCAGGGCAGCGGTCGCGGCAGTGAGTTCGGTTTGACCTTCTCAGCGCACCAGAGATCCGATGCGCTGACCGATGATCCATCGGGCTGCGGCACCTTGACGTCGGGATACCAGACGCCATCTGCTCCGCCCTCGAACTTGATAAACGAGTAGGTCCCATCGGGGTTGCGCCGCTCCTGCACATTGGCGCCTCCCGATCCGCCGCCGCCATAAGCCTGCACGCGCAACGACGCCTCGCCGCCCCACTTCGCGACCGCCCAATTCTGCTCAGTCGGGGTCAGCAGCGTCCCCCATGCGCAGTTCTGCCCCACCGCTGCACGGGCCATGAAGGTGACTTCCGGATCCGTCGGGATCGGAGTGGGGTCGGGAGCGGTCGCCCAGTTCAGTGCGCCGGCCAAGTTACCGAAGGCGACCCACTCGGTCGCATCGATCACGACGGCACCGCCTCCGGGCGGGATGCGAAAGTAGATATTCGAGAACAGCGACGCATCGGCGGGGTTCGGGTGAAAGCATTTGGTCATCAGAAGTCTCCTAATGCACTGAGGTGATTGGAGTAGTACCGCACCGCTTCCTCATCGGCTTGTTTCTTGATGCGCGCATAGAGAGCAAGCAGTAGCGGGTCCTCGGAGTTCTCGAACTCCGCTACCAGGGTGAACGGGATCGTAACGCGCGATCCCGTTCCCCCGGTACCGCCGAAGGGCCGGCGGTAATCAAGCTCGCCGGTTAAGCGAGCCCGATCATAGACGACCCCAAGGTCAGACATGGCGATCAGGGCGTCGGCGGGGTCGTCGGGAGTTGGTCGTCCGCTTCGTCTTCGGCGGCGGTGAGCTTGTCGAGCACCGACTGCGCGCGAGCAGCGAGCGCATCGATGTTGGCCTGCACATCGCCTGACGCCTTCAGGTCGATGACAGCTTGCGCGAGGCCTTTCAGCGTATCGGACGATTCGGTCACCTTCGCCTCGAGCGCTGCGATCTTGCTTTCCAGTTCGGTCAGATTGTTCATGATGCGGACTCCTGTGCTGTTGAGGGTGGTGAGCGCGGTCACTATTTCCGCCAGTGCGCTCAGTAGCTGCGGCGGAACCTTGTGTTCGATTATGAGGGAGAAAAGCATGGGGCTACTCTTCGCGGTCGATGTTGCGGGAAGTCATCCCGATGACCGCTTTGGTCTGGTCGCTCGACTGCTTGCTACCATCGAAGCGGTAAGCGATGATTGCCAGCCAGCCCGTAACCGCGGCCATCAGGATCGGACCCGCGATACCGAGAAGTCCCGAGTCGATTTCGCGGTCGCCGGTCGTCGCTTGGAAGACCAGCGCGCCGATGAGCGAGAAGATGAGAGCGCAGAGCATGACGCCCGCGAAGCTAACGAGATACTTCGTCATATCCCAGAGCCCGGCCCTGTGCTCTTCGATGGCGACCTGCGAGGTCAACTTCTTGCTCGCAAGCTCGGCGTCCCACTTCGCCTTGTCGTAGTCGATAGTGCGGTCGAGCAGCGGCGCCAATTGCTTGATCCGTTCGCTCAGCGATTCGGTCGCTGCGATCTGCGCCTTCTCGACCATCGCGGGGTTCTGGCGCGCGACCGCGACCGCCTCGAGTTCATCCTTCTTCCCGGTTTCCTTCATCGCGGATCCGAGCAGCGCCTCCGACAGGCTGTTCGCAAGCGCCTGGCCCACCCCAGGCGTATCGCTATGCTTGTCGACCACCGCCGCCAACTGCTCCTTGATGAGAGGCTGGAACGCTTGGAAGAGGATGCCCGCTGCGGGATGCAGTAGGCTCAGAAGTCCGGTGACGCCAGTGACGGTGCTAGGTTCCATCGCGGTGGTCTCCTTTGCGGTGAGTGCTTCGTAGTCGGTCGCGTTCTGCGGAAGCAAGCCTGCAGCAAGCCGCTTGCGCACTTGATCGGCAGCCTCGAGCTTGGTGATATTGCCGTCGCGGTTCAGGTCCAGACCGCGGTTCTGGATATAAGCCTTGCCGCCATCATCCCGTATCAGCACATAGTCCCCAGGCTCGCCGATCGCTTTGGGCCAGAGGATCGCCATGTAGAGGTCGGGAAGGTTTCCGATCCTTCCCGCATACCCGTTTTGCACGAAGTACTTCTTCACCCAATCGAGTTGATCGACTGCGCTCATGCGCGCGAGCGCATCGACCGTCGTGCCCAATGCAATCGCGGTCTTGGGCATGAACTGAATCAGCCCGGTCGCGCCGCTTTGCTTGTTGCGTATCGCGGGATCGAAGGTGCCGCCGGTCTCGAACGCTATCGAGGCCATGAGGTCGGAAGGCTCCGCACCGATCTCGCCGGCGATGCGATGCACCTTCCCTCGAAACTCTGGGCTGACTTTCGCGCCCCATGCTAGTGGTCGAAGCTTCATGTGCTCACCTCGGTTAAGGGGTATGACCTAACTGTCGCAGCCTGCGCTCTAGTTGGTCAACCCGCTCGCGCAGTTCGATGGCTACGCGCTCAGCAGCATAGCGCGCATTTCGCTCCTCATCCAGAGCCGCAGACATTTCTGAGACTGACTCAGCTAGTCGCTCGACTTCGGTCCGCAACTGCTTTATCAGTTGGTCGTAGCCGCCGAGTACTTTGCCTTCGGCCTCATGTCCGCGTGCTGCGGCTTTGTCGTCGCGGCTATCCGCCTTGAATCGAAGCCAGACCTTCCAGAGAACTGAGCCGAGGAAAACGAGGCCGGCTAACCATCCTGCATTTTCGTCAATCTGCGGGAGATCCATAGCGCCGTTTCTTCGGGTTGGAGATGAAGGCGAACATCGCGAGTGCGGTGATTACAGTAACTCCGGCAAACTGTCCCGGGCGCAAAACGGTCATGCCCGAGGAGATAGCGAACATCAAGCTTGTCCAAGTATAAAGCCAAACGAGAAGAAAAACTCCATAGACTCCCGCACCGAGTATCAGCGGAACCGCGCGAAAAAGAAGCCGCAGAAAAGCGCAGATGGCGAGCAGTAGCAGAGAGGCAGCGAGAATATCCTCGCCTCGAGCGGTGAAGAAAAACGAAGACCCAGGCCAGCGCTCGAGTGCGCTCTCCTTCCAGAGCACGACGCCCGCCCAAAGCCCGGTTGCGATCGTCACGCAGATTTTTGCCAGCACCTGACCCGAGTACTGGTAAGGATTGTCGAGCAACGACGCTACCATTTCGCAGGTTCTACATTTCATATGTGGGTATCTCAGAAATTCGGAAATGGTGCAGTGGGCACGGCATAGTTCGTCGGACCATACCGGCACACTCCCTTAGTGACCCGAAAATCATCAGCATAGCCAACCAACGCCTCACCGTATGCATCTTGCCCGCAATAGAGTTGGCCGGTGGCCCCCGTCAGTGCCCCGAAGTTCCATGAGCCGATATAGTTGCCGTCTACGTGCAGGTACCAGTTCCGGAGAGTAGAGGCTACGGCGGCACCTTCTTGACAAAAAGAAATAAAATGCCAAGTAGCTGCACTACAAACCCCGTTGGCGCTAGTTATCCTGTAGCTGGAATCAGCAAAAAGACTGACCTGCCCCAGTGAACGACATCGGACAATCGGCGACCCATCGTTCCATGCGAAGCAAACATTGGTGTCGCGCAGCGTATCGAACCAAAACCAGCCCTCAAGTGTATGCGCCAAGGTCCCAAAGCCGTAGTCAGCGATATTGGCAAGGTTCTGCGCACCGGAAGAAGTGTTCGGGGATCTAAGCGATGCGCCGCCCCACTTGCTTTGCGTGGTGGAGATGGTGGCGGAACCGAGAACCGTGAGCGTGTTGCCGCGGGGGCACGAGTTAGTTAAAGTCGTGGAGCCATTCGATCCGTCAAAGTGCGCCATCTGAACGACGGAGGAAAAGTTTGGGTCGCCCCCGCCGCCACCTCGGTACGGATCAATAGTGAAAAAGCCTCGCTGCTGACGGCGCAAAGGTCGCGTAATGATCCTGCGATCCATCGTCAGTATCCGATTAGACATACCACTAGCCCCTTTGCATTGCCGCCGACCGCATCGATGTCAACGGTGATCTCAGCATCATCGGCCAGCGACGCATCCGAAATTACCGCAGCGGTTGCGGCGGTAGTGCTGGTCAACTCGCCCCCGTCGATAGTGAGCTTAGTAGAGAGAATCGAACTGCCGCCTTCATTGATATCGACCGTGATACCTGAGACGGGACTGCCGGTGTCTGCTGTGGCGAGGGAGCAGCGCACCGCGGTCAGAGTCATCGCATGCGGCATACGGAAGACCGCCTTGCGGGTTCCCGGGGTCAGCGCAGTTGAAAGATCCGAGCAAGCGAACTGGATTACTTTCTTGATGCTCGGATTCGGGTAGCTACCTACGAGGTCTCCTCCCGCGCTCCCCGCTACCGCGAGCGACCACTCCCCGCACTCATTGAGGAAGTAGGTAGGGTCGCACCCAGGCGCATGCGGCGAAGGCACCAGACCAGGCGTCAGGACATTCGGGGAGCCGGTCGTGTTCTGTCCGTAGACCGGGAGATTTCCTGCAACGGTCTCGTAATAAGTCGTCGTCGCAATTCCGGTATTCGTGAACTCAATCGCGGATGCTGAAGAGAGCGCGGCGCCAAAGGTCACCGCCTTGTAGAGGAAAGGCTGGTTCAGTTCCGATTCAGGCGCATCGACGTTGACGAAGGGCACGAGGCAGAAGAGATCGCCCGCACCATGCCCAGTCGTGCCCGTGCCGAAACGCCCGCGCAGGAAGCCTCTCAGCAGATATGTCTCCGGCCCGATCAGGATAGCATCTCGAAACTGCAGCAGTTCCCATTGAATGACCGCAGGTGAGCCGACATAGCCTCTACTGATCGCGCAAAGGTTCCCGCCGTTCAGCAGCGCTTCCTCGCTGATGCTTTGCAGCGAGCCAAGTCGGGACGAGACGATCAAACATATCTCGGATTCGTCGATGACATCGCTACCGCTATGCGATGGGAGCGCGCCCGAGACTACCGGTGAACCCCCGGATGTCGTAGTCTGCCCGATTACTGTTGCAGAGGAAGTCGAGGCTACCGAGGAGTAGGTTGAGCCACCATCGATTGATTTGTATAGAGTCGCACCCGTCCATGCGCCCGCTACTGACGCCGGGTACATCGCAGCATAGAACCCGAAGGGCGCATGCGACTGCGAAAGGATCGGGATATCGAGGAGGATCAGTCCAGTGGGCGCGAGGAGTCCTACGGGCGGTTGCTCAGCGAAACCGCCTCCGGTAGCGCCCGGTGCGCTTTGCGTGTAGAGGTCTGCGGCAGCAAGCACGCCGGTAAACTTCAGCACGCCGCCAGGGGCGAGGGATTTTGTCAGGATGCGAATTTCGCGCGACTGGATGAGCACGATGTCGCACGGCACGAGTCGGTCCCACTTGCGAGTGAGAGACCACTCGAAGGTTTCGCGCTCGACTACCGCCGATGCAAGGAGGGCCGAGACTTTTCGCGCGGCGTCTTGATCGGTGAGACCCACTGCTACTTCGATGGAGACATCCTGCTGCGATAGCGCGGACCGGCGCTCTTCGCGCTGCACTCCGGGTTGGTAGTCGGCCTCGATGTTGATGTAGGTCAGCGAGAGCGAGCGCGGGATCGTCTCTTCGCGCGCGCGAACGCAGAGCAGCGGATCCGGCGACTCGTCACCAAACTCTCTCGCGCAGAGGTCGGCATCGGGGATTGCAATCGCGGTACCTAGCCCGAGCTTTCGGAAGACTATCTGGTCATCGCATTCGACTGCACTGAAAAAGTAGATGGGGCGTAGCGATGCAATCGCATTGCGCACCGTCATGTTCGATGCGATAGCGAACCATGGGACCTCATCATTCTCGAGTTCGACTACATCATACTGGCTGGGAGAGCCCGCCAGAGAAGTCATGTTCGAGAGATCGGCTACGATGGTCGCGAGAGACTCGCCGGTGGGCGGCGGACGGAGCGAAATGATTCCATCATTGACGAGTACCAGCGGGGAATTTTCCAGCAATGAGACGTCACCAATGTACCCGGCCCCACCGTGGCCAACCGCCCCGATATAGGTCGCGGTCAGATCATCGTTCAGGTAGAATGTGCCAAGTTGCTTGAATCCGGTGTTGCCCATATCGCAGGCAAGAATCAGGTCACCCTCATCCGTCTCATAGACGGTGAATAGGAAGCCGTTGATGATGGCGCGCGCTGCGTTCTCTGCGCTCAGGTCCCAGACACGGCTCACCGTCAACCCCGGGGCGTCGAACTCAGTCAACTCTTCCGCGTGGCCATCCCAGAGGTACACCCGGTCAGGCGTGTTCGATGTAGCGATGACGAAATCCGACATGGAAGCGTTGCCGCCGCTCCCGTCCGCAAGCCCAAGATCATAGGTGGCGATATATGGGCAAATAAGGCACTGGCCTGACATCGCAATAACTCGATCCGGCGCATAGTGACTATGGATATTTGCATGACCATTGATCGTGCTGCCTGACAGGAAGTATGCATAATCGGCATAGTAAACAGCGGATTGACCTGCGACCGCATCACCGCTGCTGCCATTGCCGTTGTCGATGCCCTCTGCGCCGCCGTGCTCAAAGGTGCTGAGCACTGCGCCGTCGCTGACTCCAAGGAAGTTCTGCAACGGCATCGTGAATGTCGTGCTGATGTAGCGGACGCTGCGCTTGCTCTCATCCTCTACGCCATGGATGCTGAAGTGACGCACCGTCAGGTCGGTGTAAGGCTTGCTGACGTCGTCATAGTCGGCAACCTGAACATCGCCCGCGACATACTGCACCGAGCGCAGCCGACCGGCGCTGTCGCCTATCGGCTCAAAAATGGAGACCCGCCAGGGGAACTCGCCGACTTCCGTGTATACCTCGAACTCATACTGCGGGATCCGGTTGCCGAAGTCAGTCAAGTATTGATCGGTGAAGACGGCATGCGCGAACCCATTGTATGCCGGGACATTCCCAACGCCATGAATCGCCTCAAAGGTCGGGTCCGGCTCCTGGTCATCCCCGCCCTTGTAGAGAACGAAGGGGCAATCCTTCCCGTCATCCTGCGACCAGATGAGTCGGCCGTCCGCCCAGAGTCGTCGCACCCCGCGGATCGGGCCATGACAGAGAAGGATATCGAACGAGGCGCTGTACGTGTAGTTGCTGACCTCGGGACCGCCTTTGCCGCCGCTCGTCTCCTTATGCTCTTCCAGGTCCGTCTGGTCAATGACGTTGCCGGCCAGTCGTCCCGTACCCCAGACATAGGGAGTGATCCAACCGTAGGTCGAGCGCTGAAGTTTCAGGTCGCTTAGTCGGGGTCCTTCGACCTTGGGCGGATCGATAAGGTTGCCGACCAGCGTGCCCGCGAGCAGCCCGATCTGCGCGCCGATCGGACCGCCAATCGCATACCCGATACCCGCGCCGACAATCCCTAGAATCTGACCGGTAGACACTAAGCAACTCCCCTGAACCGATACGCTCGCAAAACCTTCGCTCCGGCGACAGCGATGCCATTCTCGGCCACGAACCCCACTGACTGGTAGGCATGAATGACGTAGCCGGGCTTGCTTATCATCGCAAAGTGCTGCGGGAAGCGACGAAACGCCATCACCAGCACATCGCTCTCGCGCGCGAGCGAGAGATCTATGCGGTCCATGAACCGCTCGCAGGAAGCATAGAGAAACTCCGGGCGCGGAAGGCGACCATACGAATGCATCGCAGGATCTGCGCGCCATTCGGCGGCTCCCGGTAGCCCTAGCGCCAATGCGCTCATCCCGAGCAATCCCAAGCAGTCGACGCCGAGCCCCTTTACTCGAGCCTGATGCACCCAAGGCGTCCACATCCAGGTGCGAGCTTCCTCGATCAGGAGAGACCGGCTAGTCATTGTGCCTGCCGATCTGCACCAGCGCATCGTTGCCGCGCAACCAAGGTTCCCCATTGAAGCGTCGACCGTTGCCGAATGTCTCGACGCAATCCTCGATGAAGCGGCCGCGGCAGCCGCGCATGATCGAGTAGGAGTCGCCGGTCACATCATACGGGACCGGGCTGAGAAGTTCAAGCTCCCCTACGGTATAGGTCTTGACCTCAAAGGAGAGGTTGACTGCATCGCCGCTGGTGAAAGTGATGGTGCCCCGGTCGAAGGTGCCTGCATCTTCGGTTCGATCATTCACCGTCAGGACGAAGCGATTCGTGCTGACCCCATCGACTACTCCGGTGAAAGTATATACCGGCGACCCGGCACCCAAGACGACTCCGCACTTCTCATCACCGAGCACATTGCGGCACCCCGCCTGGGTGGGTTCGCCGATACTGGTGCTGTAGGCGTCCATCATGCCGATGAGTTCGGCGATGAACATCTGCCTGCCCGTGCGCACTTCACCGAGCCTGCCCGCGCGTAGCTTGTTCTTCCCGGCAGCCGGGTTCGCCCAACTCACCATGAACATTCGGAACTGCGCATAGTCCCACCGCCCCGCGCGCAGATCATCGGCGGTCAGGCCTGCCTGCGAGAGCAGCGCGTCGACCTGCACGTCATCGGGACCCATATCGCCGCCGGTAGCAACGTCAGTCGGGGTGAAGCTCGACCCGGGTCGATACTCGAGCCCATCGACTGTCAGCATCTTGCGGTTGGTCGTGAAGCCATAGACGTTGCCGTCGCGGCGTTCGATGCGGATGCAGGTCGCGAGTCGCGCCGACGAACGCGACATTTCGGTTTGCAAAGCAAGCGGGATCACCTTGCTCATACTTCTTCTCCAGTCACTTCGATGATTTCGATGTCGCGCCAGCCGACGATCAAGCCCTCGCGCCCTCGGTTGATGACCTGCGCTTTCATGGGGTCGTTGTTCAAGCGGCACCAGCAATCGAACTCGCCATACCAAGTCGTGCCGCTAGTCGCGATCCCGGTAGCATAGTCGAGCCCTACGGCGTTCGTGGTGATGGTCCCCTGCACCGGCTTGGTAATCACCCGATCGTAGGTGTAGGGGCCGTAGGTGTAGCGCTTGACCATTTGCTTGCCGACCGGGCTACCTTCGCTATCAATGAAGAAGCCTTCCCCGGAGTAGCACTCGAAGTCGACCCAGTCCTTGAAGCGGAAGGTATTCGCCATGCCTGCGACGTTGCGGAAGAAGGAGAGCAGAGGCTGCCAGTCGCCGTATGCGCGCGCCTCATGACTCACCGTCCATTCGCCGCGCTCGAGTTCCCACTCTTGCGTGCGCGACTCGGCTCCGCTCGCTACGGTTGCAATGCTGGTCTTGAATCGGGGTCCGCCGACCGCACCGAAACTGACCTTCTCGGGGAACCGGATATCCAGATCCATATCAATCCTTCAGCGTTCGCATGACTACTCCGCGCAATGCGTTGCCCGCTTGCCGAGCCGAGCGAGTATCGGCACCCGGCAGCACGTTGGTGATGAATGTGTTGCCGCCGCTGCCCGCCATGCGCTGCGACATCTGCGCTGAGTAGACCTTCGCGCCGCGAGGCAGGTCGACAAGCTCCGGGCCATTCTCGCCCACCCAGGCTCGACCGCCGGGAGCGAAGGAAGTGCCTGAAGCGAAGCCGCCGAAGCCGCCCGGGACCGGGTCGACTACGCTGAGGTAACTCGTGCCCCCGCCGCCGAGGAATCCCATCGCAAGCTTCGCCAGAACTCCGAAGAAATCAGGTCCCGCGGTCTGGTTGCCGCCGAAGATCATGTTCCCGATGTTCTGCGCAGCGACTCGGGTCGCCTGCTTCAGGATATCATCGACGAATGACTTGAAGGCATCCTTCGCGCTCTTGGTGCCTTCGATGAACTCGAGGAAGGAGTCTGCGAAGGCATTGGAGAAGGCGTTCTTGACCTCCTGCAACGCCTCGGCTTCCTTCTTCAACTGCTCAGCAAAGGCGAGGTCTCCGACCAACTGCTTGCGCTTTTCGAGCGCGGCGATCTGCTCGTTCAGGACTGCAACTTGCGCCTCGGTATTCTCAATGTTCGCGAGCGCGAACGCCTTGTCCTTTGCCTCGACGATGAGAGCGTCGATTTTCGCAAGGGTGAGCTTACGCACCGCCTCTTCGCCGCCCTTGACGAAAGCAATCTGCTCCTCGAGTTGCTTGTTGCTGTCGCGGATGCCTTGCGCAGTCTTCTGCTCAGCCTCAAGCTCCTTCGTGCGAGTCTTCGAGTTCTGCTCGCGGATGCGAGAGGCTTCCTCTTCGAGTTTCTTGCGATCGGCTTCGACCTTCTTGGCAATCTCGGCATCCTGAATGCGTACAGCGAGCAGTTCGATGGCGGCTTGTCGCTCAGCGGTGAGCCCGGTGAACTTCGCTTTCGATAGGTCGAGTTCGACTTGCTCGAGGACCGTGAGGTCTTGCATCTTTTCAAGTTGCTTCTCTAGCGACGCAATCAGTTTCTCTGCGTCGGTGATCTCGGCCTTCTTGTCGGGGCCTTCCTTGCCCGAGAAACTCAGTTGCTTGCCGGGCGGCTTGAAGTTGCGATCCTCGAGCGCAGCCTGATTGCGCAGCGTGCGCGCCTTGTCAAACTCGCGTTCGAGAGTAGCTGAGAAAAGCGGCTTCTCGAGGAGCCGCTTGATGTCGCTCTGGAACTCGCCGATGATCGCTCGCGCGCCCGAGAGGTTGCCGCTCATCGCCTCGTTGCGTGCAGCAAGCCCCGCAGCGATAGAGAGACCCACCGCCTGGAAGACTCGAACTACGCCATCCCCCGCATCGACGAGCTTCGCTAGAGCGAGCGCGCCCGTCTCGGCGAACTTGCGAATCTGTTCGCCGTCGAGGTTCTTCGCTTGCGTGCTGACTCCGATCAACTGCGCTACGAACTCCTTTGTCGCGGTAATGATAGAGGTGATAGTCGGGAGTGCTTCGGTCGCGAGCGCCTGGAGGTAGAGTTCCAGTTGCGCGCGAGTGCGCTTCTGAGCATCCGAGTAGGCATCTGCGCGTTCGATTTGCTGCTGCGTCAGGATCACCTGGCGCCCACCTTCGGCGGCCAGTTCCTTCAGGAAGGGCAGCAGCGCTGCTCCGCTCTTCCCGAACAGCGCCATTGCGACCGCGGTCTTCGATGCCCCGTCCTCGAATCCCGCGAGTGCCTTCGCAACCGTCTCCAGTTGCGTCGCAGGGTCGAGAGCCTTGAACTCCTTGATCGGAAGACCAAGCGCAGCGAGTGCGGCGCCCGCATCCTTGGTCTCATCTTCGGTGGTAACGAGGCCTTTGGTGAGCTTGTTCAATGCGCCCGCAAGCGTCGCGGTGTCCGCACCCGCAGTCTTGCCTGCGACTGCAAACGATGCGAGCGCCTCAGCATTCGCGCCGGTGATCTCCTCGAAGTCCTTGAAGTCGCCCGCTTGTCCGGCGAGGTTGTTGATCGCAGCGAAGGCGCCGATCGCCGCAGCACCCATCGCAGCAATCGCCCCCGCGGCTGCGGTAGCACCAGCCGCAATCGCTTGGTCGAGTTTCTTGGCGAACTTCTCAGCATCGCGCTCGGACTTCGTGAGCCCGGTAGTGAACTCGGCAGCATTCAACCCGAGCGATACGACCAGAGAACCGAGAGAGGTAGCCATGCGCTACACCGCCTTCGCTTTGCGCTTGCGCTTCAACCCGAGAACCCGCACATTCTTGCCGCCGATTCCCGCAAAAGCCTCCGCGGCGATCTTGCCGGATGCAACTGAATTGGTCGGGGCTTCGGGCTTCGGCATCAGGTCAACGAGGAAATCCTCGAGCGTGTAATCGGATGCGCCGCCCATTGCCTGAGCGACCACTAGGCAGACCAGAGCCAACTGCAAATGCGTGCGGCGAGAGGGGAGCCCGACGGTGCGCTGATACTTCTCCCACCGCGAGAACTCTCGGGACGACATGCGCACCGAAAGCTCCCGCACCGTCATGCCCATCTCTAGCGCCAGATCGTGCAGGAGGATCTGGCGCTTCGTCAGTTTCCCGGCGTATCCTCCGCGATGGCTGCACTCAGCAACTTCCAGGGCTGCCGGGCGAGCAATGCGACATCTTCCGGGTCGTCGCAGTTGAAGAGCAAGACGCCTTCCGCATCGCAGAGAACCCGCGCCGCTGCGCGCGCGATGCGGTGCTTGTTCTTCTTGTCGGCGGTATCTTCGGTCTGGTCTTCGATCTCCGAGACAGTGACATCGCGGATGTAGACCTCGCCCCACTTCGGGATGGTGCGCTTGCGCGGAGGCTCCGCGGCAGTCGCTCGCATCGCGGCGATCAGTTCATCGCGGGTCGTCATCTTACGCCTCGAAGACGAAGACTTCGCCGGTGAGCTTGATCGAAGCCGAGGCCGTCCAGACCCCATTGACCGCGCCCTGGAAGGAGGTCGAGGTCACGGTGCCGATCATGATGACGATGCCGCCGGTGCCCGGGAAGATGATCTTGAAGGCGACCTGGTCACCGCTGAGCTTCGCCGCGCGCAGCGCAGCCTGCACCGCCTCGTTGCCGGCCCAGTTGAAGTCGAGTTGCAGAGTGCCCGAATCGCTCAGGCCTTGTTCGAACTCCTTCGCGGTCGAGCAGATCGTGGTGACTTCGATCGTATCGGCGCCGGCATCCTGTTGGTTCGCGCCGGTCAGTTCGCAGAAGGTCGTGAACGTGACGGGCGAGGCGGTCGCGAGCGGGCTACCGCCAGCGAAGGCAGTGCCCCCGGTCGTATCGCCGCCCGCGAGTTCGAATGTGCCCGACGCTTCGTTGTCGACCGGGTAGAGGTTGCCCTCCAAGCCGGTGGGGGTAACGAGGTCATTGATGCGGACCACGTCGCCGGTGACGAAGCCGTGCGCGGTCGACGAGACGACCGGCGGTTCCGCCAGGGTGACGCCCGTGATGGTCTTCGCGACTCCGAAGCCCGTCTGGACCTTGAACTGCGAACCATTGAATTTGTAGCGCTTGCCCGAAGACATGATCTACTCCTTGCGTTGTTTGCGGGGTTTACAGGGGTTGCGGTATTACGGTGAACCGGAGACGCTTGAAGGGCTGATGAAATACTCGAGCGTCACTCGGTAAGTCTTGGTCTGCTCATCGAACTCTTGTCCGCCACTTGGTTGACGAGTCGCCGGCAGCGAAAATCCTAGCATAGCGGCGATGACTTGGTCGCGCAAGGTGATGACCGCCCCATGCGTCAACGCAACCAGATCGAGTTGCACTGAACTATCATCGGTGTCGACAGTCGTGCTGCCGCAGATATCGTTGGTATCGGAAGAGGTCAGCACCGTATAGCGAATCGCGGGCCAGCGCGGCAGTTCTCCGTCGGGCTGGATGAAGGTCAGCGGGTAGCACCGGTTGTTGACCAGAGGCCCCAAGGTAGTGAACAGAAGTCCTTCCAGCATCACACACCCGCCTTCTTGAGGAAGCGCTCGAGTTTCTTGGCCATCGCTTTGATCGCGTCGCCGATGTTTTTCGCAAGAGCCGGGCGCATGTAGGGCTGAGCGCTCATGTTGATCGTCCCGAACTCCACGAGCCGCCCATACCGCGCGGCATAGCCATCCTTCTTCTTGCCGCGCACAGTCACGATATACTCAGCGGTCAGCGAAGTGCGGGAAATCTTCTTCGTGATGATGTTCTTTTTCAGGTTCCCCGGCTGCACCAGGGTATCCTTCACAATGTGCGGCTTGTCGTAGTCGGGCGCCGCGGCGATGGCGGCTTTCTTTACGACGCCCGCAGCCGCAGAAGTCGCCTGCCATGCAGCCTTCGTCGACAGTTCCTTCTTCAAGCGCTCCATGCGCGCGCCTAAAGCCGCTAGGCCTTGGACTTCGATGCGAGTGACTTGCGGCATAGCTACCCCTCGTTCGTCCCTGACTTGCAGCGAAGCTCCAGCATGCCGCGCGAGAGTCCCGGTTCGATCGGACCCACGATATTGTAGATGACCGGCGGCCGCCCATCCGCTTGGTGCACGATGCGCGACTTCGCACTCAGCGCGGCGAGCGCAGGTGCCCAGCGGACAGTGATCTTCGTATCGACCTCAGAGAGCAACCCGCCGCCGATCTGCGACTCGCGGGCGCTCTGCGGCAGGATCTCAGCATAGACGGTTGCGAAAGTCTGCCAGGAAGTCTCGGGTGCGCCGGTGCTCGACTGCGCATCGGTCGCGGTCTGGATCAAGACGCGATGAGAGAGGCGCGCGATTCTCATGCGATCGGCATCCGGATGCGGTAACGCTCGACCAGCGCCTGGATCCCCAGGGGCAGACGACTCACCATGTTGCCCACATTGATCTCCTCCCGGTTCTCATAGAGAGCACCGAGCGTCAACTTCATCGCGGCGATCAGTGAGTATGGGATGATGTTGTCGAGCGGAGAAGCGCCCGGTGCATCGTAGCCGACGCTCATGCGGATGCGGATCGACCCTGGCTGGTCGCGCGAAGAGGGCCAGTCACTCGAACCATATGCAGGATAGAGCACGGGCACCTCGCAGGCATTGTCGAGGTAGAAGGCGCTCGGATCCATCACCGCATCATTCCCGTCGCTGTCTTTATAGGTCACGGAAATGATGCCATTGACCGGCGCGGTCATCAGCGAGATCCCGAAGTCGGGCATCCATCGCGACATGCCCGAGAAGCAGCGCCCCGAAAGCTCGACCGTCTGCGGAGCGAGCGCGAGTCCGCTCACGAACTCGATATATTCGCGCGAGGCAGGGATGAGCGCCTCGATCAGTTCCTGGTCGAGGTAGGTCGCAGGGCTGCCGTATGCATCGATGCGCAAGTGCTGCGCGGCTTGGTCGAGAGTGATCGGCTCGATGCTCGGCGGAGTGATGACTCGAAGCGACTTGCGGTCGCGCAGGTCGCGCTGCCATCCCGCGATGCAGGTGATGTAGCTGTTGGCGAGACTGCGCCCATAGTTCAGGTAGCTGGTCATCCGAGGCACTCCTTCTTCGCTTGCTCCCAGATGTAAGCATGTTCGCATCCGGGTTTGAGTTCGGGGGTGCCCAGCGTGTAGTGGGCGATGATCGGTCGTTCGGGCTTGGGCTGCATTCCGACGAGCCAGTTATACTCGCCGGGAAGCGCACCGATCTCATTGTCGGCCAGCCAGCGAAACGCATGCAGATCGCGACCGGGCCATTGGTTGAGCATCTGGAGATTCAAGCGACGATTGGCGGGATGGTCGCAGTTGAAGAGCATCACCGACGACCAAAGCTTGCGATGGTAGTTAGTCTGGATCTGGTTGTCCATCTTGAAGCCGCCGACTTGCCCGACCTCATGCTTCACCACGCAGACCGCATAGTCATCGCGCGCATACCGAAGCATGCTGCGCGGATCCTCAAGAAAGATCACGTCCCCGTCGACGAAGAGCGCCCACCCGCTATGCGCGAGCAGGAGCGTTGCAAAGCGGGCGATGGCGAAGCGAGTCGACTGCGGAGCTTCGCTGTTGAGATCGAAAGCCTGCCCGCCTCGCGTATCCATCGGGCGGTAAATGATGCCCGATGCGCGCAGTCGGTCTTCGTAAAGACCGTGCACCTCGCAACCGAAGCGCAGCGCAGACGCGACCGCGAGGTTGAATGAGACCGCCTCGCGCTCCTCGTAACCGACAAAGACTCTCATGCCTGCTTACCTCACCCCGGGACCATGACAAAGTCGCCTGACATCTTCTCGACGCATTCGTAGCCGAGCGACTGCAACCACTCGACTGCGCCCAACTCAGGTAAACCGAACTGCTGTGCGCGCCCTGGCTTTTGTTCGACGATGATAGTGGGCAAGTCTCGCGCTATTGTAGCCTCTCCTCCGCGCAATGCAAAGTATTCGTAGCCTTCGCAGTCGAGTTTGATGAAGTCGACAGACTGCAGATTGAAGGTGTCGAGACGGCAGAGCGGGATATCGCCCTCGCCCCCTACTTTCGAGTCCCCTGACGAGGATGGGGCTGTCTCAATACGCACGCTGCCCTCGTGGTCGCCGAGCGCGCAGGCATGCAAGACCGCGCGCGAATAGCCGAGGTTGACCAGATCCGGTTCGATGACATTCTGCTGAAAGCAGTCGCGGTGCGCTGCGACAGGCTCGAATGCATGCACAGTCTTGAACTGCTTGACCAACTGCATCGACCAGAGACCGATATGACCCCCGACATCGACAGCAGTGCGAAAGTCGCGACAGTGCCGCAAGGCGGCACGGAGTTTCTTGATCTGGTAGGTCCCCTTGCCGTCGACCCATTCTCCCGACTTATTCATCCAGTCGAGCAGGTGCACTTCGCTGTCCGGAAACCAGATCCCCTGGTGCTGCTTCATGAAAAGACCTCCTGGTGAAGTGCTGCGTGAACTTCGTCAACGGTGATGGCGAGCATGGCGGCCTTACACCCTGCGCACGCCTGCCGGTTGCCGCACCATCCGGTAGCATGCCGAATGTTGCGCTGGTTCTGGTAGCCGGTGAACTCGGGCGAGATAAACTCGGACCAAAGCACGACCGAAGGAATCGAAAGCGCAGCCGCAGCATGGTGCAATGCGCCTTCGCCGCCGACGAACCCGATGCTAGAGGTCAGGATTGCAAGAGCTTCCCGGAAGGCGGTCTCCTTGAACTCGACACCGCGCAGTCGCTTCGACTCAAGCGAACCGACCTGAATATAGCGACCTGGGTCTCGGTCGACCAACTGCTGCCATCGCTCGAACGGCCATGCTTTGTTGCCCCCGACGACCTTGGTATTCGGTTCGATCAAGACCTTGCCCGCGAAGGGCGCAGCCTTCGCAAGCTCGTCCCGGTGCAGGTAGAGACTACCCGGTTCGATGTTCCAGTGCCTCCAGACCCACCGCTCGGCGGTCTTGCCCGAGATATATGGGCGCACCCCCGAGGCGTTGAGCAAGGTAGCAGCGCCTCGCGTCTCGCGGGTGATGATCGGGTTGTACTCGAAGACCGGTGACCATTGCGCGCGCCCGCGCAGATCCATCACCACGACTTGCTTCCCGGTAGCCTGGTGAAGTTGACGCACCTGCGCGGTCGCCATAATCCAGTCACCGAGACCCATTCGCACCTCCTTTGCGCCGGTAGTACCAGACCACCTCGTCGAAGGGTCCGAGTTCCTTGCGCTCGACCACGAAACCCGCCTCCTCCATGACCGCCCCGATATCGAAGGGACGGTTGTTGGTTCGAGCATCGACGATGACATCGCGCCCGCTAGGCGAAAGCCGCATGACGCAGAGATCATCGCAGATCGAAGCGAAGTGACTCGCGGCGAAGATAGGATCCTGGAGCTTGTGCAAGAGAGCGAGGAGCAGCACGATATCGTAATGCTCTTGCGGGCGATACTGATCCGCATCCGCCTGGATGAAAGTGCAGTCAGAAAAGCCTCGCTCAGCGGCGAGGCGATTCCCGATCTTGATGTGCCCCGGCACGATCTCAGCGCCGAGGACCTTGCGCGCGCCCAACCGCGCAGCCTCGAGCGAGATCAGTCCTTCTGCGCAACCGATGTCGAGGATGCTCTTGCCTTTCACCTCAGCGAAGAGAGGCTCCAGCCCGCGCAGTTGTTGTTCGAGCGTTCGATCCCCGGGTCGCTCAGGAAGATCGAACCAGCCTCGGGTTCGCATCCGCTCAGCCTTGCGCTCGCGCGCGCGATTAGCCACGTTGCTCTCCTTGCCGCGACAATGCATCCCATGCGATGCCGCGCCGCATTTCATCAAGAGTCCATTGGTTATCTGCGAGCACGCCTGCCCAGTTGCGGATGTATGCGGGCCCGCAGAAAATTGGAGTCTCCATTCGCTCCAGCGCAAGGTTTGCTACGGGAGCAGCAGCGCATTGCTTGCTCACGAATGCGGGAACTCCGGAGAGCACTGCGGTAATCGCAGCCGCCGAGGACCAGGTGACCAGCGCATGTGCGCCTTCCAGATCCTCTCCGAGGGTGCTCGCAAGTTTCGCTTTGTCTCCGGACCAAAGCCGCAACCGCACCGACCGCTTGCTGATACCGCCGAGCGCCTTCATAGTATCCGACGCCCAGTTCCCCTGGTAGCCGACAATCGTCTCCATGAATGAATCCGACTGCGGGCAGACGACGATGTGACTGCCTCGATTGCGAAGCGGTCGATTGTCGATCCCGAGATCATCGAAACGCTGCTTGTTCGAGACGCCGAAGCCGGTATGCTGGAGTCGGTTCTTCGTGATGCGGAAGTACTGCTGCCGCGCATCGTCGAAGTAGCTATTGTCGCAGTAGTAGAAGTCTTGCTGCGCATTCGCTCGAACTGCCTTCCAGAGGTGCGCATTGCTCGCATCGACGCCGTAGAAGAAGGCGGGGCCGGGCTGCAGTTGCTCGGCGTCGACCAGGATCTGAGCACCGCAGCCTGCGGCGAAAGCCTTGCAGATGTCGAGCGACTTTTGCTTTCCGCTTACGGGGTAGCAGTAGATCACTTTGCACCTCCCGCGCGCGCGATCTCGAGGAAGCGCATGAACGGCTCACCCTTGTCGAGTTCAGCGATGCTCCATTGCGCCCACGCCATTTGCCGCATCGCATGGAGACGCTTCTCGTCGTCGTAAAGCAGCGGCGCGTCGAGCCGGGAGGCTGCGTTCGCGCAGATCCAGAAGGGCGCATCGAACCGAACCGGGATGCCGAGAGTCAGTGCCTTGACCCCCGAGGATGACGACCAGATCACGCAGTCGCGCGCGCCCGCGAGATCAGTCTCCAATGGGATCGCGGGCATATGGTTCCCGGGATGCAGTCGCAGTTGCGTGGGGTTGCCTTGCTTCTGAAGTCGAGTCTGAGCAAGCTTGTGCCAATCGGGCGGGGATGCCATGTGCGGCGTCCCGATGCCGCGCTGCCCGCAAATCAGCGAGTAGCCTTCGCGCTTCACCCAGGGTTGGAGTTCGATGTTCAGCGCGGCGAAGCGCTCGGGGCCGCCTCCAGGCCAGATCCCGCTACCGTTATGGCCGTGAATCGATAGCGCATAGAGTTGGTGCCCGGCGGCATCCTTGCCGAGGTAGCCGTTCTCGGCGACGATGACTGTACCCCCATTCTTCTCCCAGGCGTCTGCCATCGACCCGCTCGACCCGTACCGGTTCCAGATGATGAGGAAGTCTTCGGGATCGGCCGCCATGCCCTTTTCGATGAGCCGGAACCCCGCTGCGCGCAGACCGCCGATGAAAGCTTCGCGGCGGTAGTGCGGTTCTGCTCGGATCATGCACAATGCGTTTTTCATTTGGCCAACTCCTCAGCCAGATCGCCGCGAGGGAAGGAGTTGAGCGCCGAGTCGGGAGAGCAGTTGACCACCTCGACCCCTTCGGCTTTGAGGTCGGCAGCGAAGACTGCGAAGTTCTCCTTCCAGGCGCGATGGGGCAGCGAGTTGCTGAGCGGCGAGGGATGGTCCGGATGCCAATGCTTCCCTTTGAGATCGACTCCGATCAGGAGCATCCGGCGCGTGCCCGCAAGATACGCGAGGTTCATCGCTTGCACCGAGCTATTCGCTCCCTGTGCGATGTAGGACGGATCCTTGCTCAGGTTCGAGGTGCGCCGACTGGCGATGTAGTTGAGCGAGAACTGCTTTGCTGCGAGTTCGTCTTGCGTCCAGAGCGCAGCGGGCGGGAAGATTTCGCACGCCTCGGCATAGTAGGTCTTCTTTGTCTCGGGATCCTCGGCGCGCCACCATGCACCATCGCAGGCGTAGAGAATATCCGCGAAGGGCGCGAGCCGAAAGCTCGTGTTGATAACTATGACCCGCGCATCGCCTCGGGTCTCGCGCCAGTAGCGTACGGTCTCGCATTGAGTCTCGGAAAGACTCGGACCGCTCGCAACAACCACTACGGTGCAGCCATGCCAAGGCGGGAAGCGCTGCTCGGGAACCTGCGCGACCGCAGGCGCAGGCACTGGAGGAGGCGCGGTCTTGCTTGCGGGGATGAACTGCTCCGCATAGCCCGACGCGATCCAATCCAGCGCCTTCTCGCGGTTTTCTTCGATGAACTGATCTCCCCGACGAATCGGATTGACCGATGTCGGAAGATCCTTTAGTGCACGCAACAGCATAGCATCTCCTTTGGGCCGGTGATGCCCAGGGTCACTTCAGTCGGACCTGCGTCGCTTCCTTTCCTTTGACCGCTACTTCGCGGTCCTTGCCTGGACGCCCGCGCTGCGCTGCGAGTTTCCATGAGTCGCTTGTCCCCGGTACTTCGTTCGTCGAGCGCTTCGCAATCCACCACGAACCATCCCACGCTACCGAATCGCCTCGAGCATAAAGCTTTCCTTGCTCGTATGCATCCCGACTGATGACCATCGGGAGCACGACTTCCTGTACGTTGGTTTCCTCGACCTCTCCGTTGCTGTTCAGGCTCATGCGCAGCGTGCGGTCATCGGGAAGGAGTTCGAGCTTGAAGTCCTTGACCGAGAGACCATCCTTGCCCGCGGGCGGCGGAGGCATCGACTTCAGATAGTGGGTGACGGCGAGATCGACCATGAGCTTTATGGCGTCGAGGTCGGGAGCCTTCTCCTTCGGCAATGCGAGGATCGCTTGCGCAACCTCGCCCCTCACCATCGAACGCACTTGCTCGGCATCGACCGAGACGCCATCCTTGCCGGGGATAGGATCGGGCACGACGATTTCGATTTGCTTCACGGCGTCCTCGACCATCGAAGCGATGACCGCGGGGTCAGCATCCTTGCCGTTTGCGGGCACCGGGATCAATGCAACCGCCGCATCGACTTGCTCCATGACTTTCTTGAAGACCAGCGCATAGTCGATCTCGGGCGGGGGCGCTTGCGGGGGCGCGCTCGCGCTCGCTCGCGCGAGAGCAGCCTCGACGATATGATCGAGTTGCTCCATCGATGGGGCTCGTTTCTCTGCGGCTGCGTCGATGAGCGGCGCGATCTCCTCGAGAGTCACCGACTTCCCATCGGCGGGCTTCGGAATCTGCGCAACCGCGAGCGATAGCGCGCCATGCAGTTCGGGCAGCGCAGTTTCTGCGAGTTGCTTGCGCACCTCTGCGCCGATCGCCGGAGCGACATCCTCGAGCGTCACCGAGGTCCCCGGCTTGCCCTCGGGGACTACGATGTTTTTGATTTGCGCATCGACTACTTCGACTACGAAGCGGTGCACCGCGGCGAGGTCGACCGGGTCGGCATCCTTTCCGTTCGCGGGCTTCGGGATCGCAGCGACTTCGGCTTGCACCGCCGCGAGGATCATCGGCTGCACATCTCCGATCAGCACTGATGCACCATCCTTCGGAATCGGGATCTGCGCGACGAGTGCCTCGAGCGAAGCCGAGAGCGACTGCGAAAGCTCCTCCTTCATCTTCGCAGCGAGCGAAGGCAGCGCAGCGAGCGCAGCCTCGATAGCGAGCGCGGGATCCGCATCCTTGCCTGGTGCTCCCGGCGGTGCAGGAGGCAATGCGCGCACCTGCTCAGCGATGGTCTCCTTCACCGAGAGCAGAAGCGCATCCTTGTCGATGCTCTCGCCCGGATCGCCCTTGGGCCCCGGATCGCCAGGGTCACCCTTGGGCGGGGCAGGGATCGCAGCGAGAGCGGCGCTGACCGCCTTCTCGACGATGAGCGCCAACCCTTCCAGCGATTGCGCATGTCGCTGCGCCATCGCCGCTTCGGCTTTCTGGAAGAGGTCAAGCAAATCTGCCTCTCGTTTCGCGCAGTAAGTCTTGACCGAATCGAAGACTCGCGCCGCGAGCAGATCCAAATTATTGTCAGACATTTTCATGACCTCGTGTCAGTCAAGCAACCCAGAGTGCAGTGCTGAAATGAGCAGGGCGATTATATCCTGATCGTCTCGGAGAATGCGCGCGCGGTTAGAAGGCGGGTAGTAAAAATGATATCCCCCACCAGGCATCGGAGTGATGATCGGAGGTTCCGGCGGTTCGATAGGCGCACCGATACCCATGCCGAATCGAACGAAAAGCGAAGCCGACTGCACCGTCCCAAGCGTGATGTAGCTGCCGCTTTGCGTGGCCGCAGAAGGCGCAAGGCCGAGCATTGCGGCCTTGCTTGCGCTCTGTCCATAACCAAAGGTGATATAGCTGCCGCCTTGAGCTGTCGCGGAAGGCACAAGGCCGAGCATTGCGGCCTTGCTTGCGCTCTGCCCATAGCCAAAGGTGATATAGCTTCCGCCCTCCCCCGGGTCATCGACAAAAGCATGCCACCACGGGTTTGCGAACTCCGCGCTGTCGAACCAAGGTTGTTGAAACCAAACCACACCATTAGCTCCCGTCCAGAACCGTGCCGCTTCGCTCGCCTTCGGCAGTCGCAGTTCCGGCTATGCGATCGGTGCTGCCGTCGACACTCTTGAACGTGATTGCATATGTCCCGTTACCATTATCTACTACTTCGCAGTTCCCCGCGATGCCCGCGAGAATGACTCGAAGTACTTCGCTCGCAGTCATGCCTGACTCGATGAGAGCATCCCAAGGGTTCGCCCCCGCCCCTAGATCGTTCAACTTCTCGCCCATAGACCCGGCTGCATTGTTCGCAGAAGCAACCGCAGACCAGACTGACTGACCAACGTTTGCGGTGCTGAGTCCGGTCCCGGTCACGACGATATCAATCGCCATGTCGCCGAAAGCAGCAATGGTGGCGTCGAGATCCCCCGCACCAAGCAGGTTGACCACCATGTTGCCGAGTCCCGACAAGCTCGCTTCCAGGTCGCCCGCCCCGGTGAAGTCGACGCTTGCATTCAAGCGACCTTGAATCGTTGCGGTCAGCGCGCCCGAACCGCCCAGCGCGCAGAGCATCGACACTACTAGCGCGGCGGTCGCATCGAAGTCACTTGCTCCGGTGAGGTCTATGCTCATCGGATACGTCGCGATCAAGCTCCCGGCTATGCTGCCGATACCATCGGTCCGCATCGACATTTCACTCGCGAGGATCGGCGGCTGGTAGGAGTTCTGGAGATAATGACCCGGAGGATTCGCGACGGTCTGTAGAACTTCGGATGCGCCGTCCGGGTAGATGTATTTCTCGAACTGGTAGTAGCTATCCCACTGCCCGGGCAGCAGTGCCTGCGCGCTCCCCTCGAACATCCCCGAGAAGCCGATCCGCAAGAAGTTCGAGAGAAGCATTACGACGTCCAGCCGAAATTCAGGTGCGCTTCGATGAGCGAGTTCGCCGGAGTCGCAACGCCTGACTTGCCGATCATGTAGAGGGCGGCACCATCGTAGACCCGCACGCCGCCATCGAAGCGCCAGGGGACGCTCTGTCCGAGGACTTGCAGCGGCACCGGCTCGCCGAGTCGTTTGAAGAGCGCGACGGAGTACATGCCCGAGGTGTAGGTCGCGCTGTTGCGGATGGTCTGGATAGAGCGGATGCCGCTATCGGCTCCTTGCAGGGGAATCGCGGGGCCGAACTTCCCCGCGCCGGTCGCGCCGGTATAGAGAATGTGCGAGGCAGTCGCAGCGGTCTTCCCGATCGGCGCGCTAGGCGACGTCGGGGTGGCGCGGCTTGCGGTCCCGGCGCCGTTCTGGTAGCCGAGAGTCAGTTGCGGCGTACCCGCACCAAGGGCGGTTGCCGAAGGATTGAAGAACATCGCGTCGACGCCGACCCCATCCGAGTAGCGCGGCAGCCGAACATCGATGACATTGGTTCCGGTCCCGGCATCGGTATAGGCAATCGCCGTCCCCGCGATGGCATTCGTGCGGCTGGTAGCGAAGCGACTCGTGGTCGCCGATACCCGGATCGTATAGTAGTCGACGCCCGCGGTAAGCCCGGTAGGCAGCGCGCCTCCTGAATTGCGGAACCTCACCTTCGAGAGGCTTTGGACGTCGTTGGTGTAAGTTCCGAGCAGACCCGACGATGACGAGAAGGTAGTAGTCTCTCCGCCGCCTATCCCCGATCCCGTATCGTAGGGCCAGATGACGGTCTGCGCGGTCGTGGTGGTGACTGAAGTCACCCGGATGAAACCGAGCAGGTCGATCAGTTGCACCCAGAAGGGAACCACGGTTGCCGCCGCGGTGTTCACCATCGCGGTCTCGAGGATCTTGTAGTCGTCGCCATCGGCTCCGACATCGCCTCCGTGATAGAGGCTACCTGCGCTCGCAGTCTGGTCACTCACCGACTGGAAGAGGAGGTTGGTGCCCGCATCGAAGATCGCATCGGCCGAGGGGTAGCCGCCGCCCCGGAAGAGAGTATGCCATTCATTCGCAACGGCGGCGGCGGTCGGGTTGAACTGCTTGGACATGACGGTTTGGAAGCGCTTGCCGAGCGCCGACATCGAGTTCAGGCGATTGTCGAGTCCGGTGAATCCACCCATGTTATTTCCTCACCCATAAGGTTCGAAGTTGACCTTCAATGATGGCGCCCGACAGGGAGCCGTTCGGCTTACAAATCATCGACAGATATGCATCGTCTTCGATCTGCTCAAACATTCCAAGATGCTGCCAGAAGGACCAGCCCGATGGGTTAGTGTTTTCGTAGCCCGCAAAAGGCGCGAGAGGCTTGACGAGCACTACTGCGAGGTTCCCGGCGTCGGCAGAGAAAAACTCGATGCTCTCGACGCTGCGCACCCCACCATCGCCTTGCGCTAGCGGCACGAAGGGACCGGGACAGCCTGCTTTAGTAGGCGCGGAAGTCGCAACCGTACCGAGGAGCGCCTGGGTATTGATGGTCATGATCGGGGACTGCCTGCCTGCTACGCCCGCAGAGTTCGTATACGTAACGCGGCAGGTACCGCCGCCCACATATGGGAACTGCTCGACCAGCATGATCTGCACACCTTCGCCGCTCGAGTAGCGGGGCAGCGTGACTGCATTCGTCATCGACTGCACATCCTCCATCGGGATCAGAGGATAGTACATCAGGTAGTCGGCGATGATGAGCGAAAGAGGCATCGCAGTGGCGGTGACCGATAGCACGCATGCGTAGTCGAGAAACTTGCGGTAGTCGGAGCCCTTGTCTTCGCCATGATCCAGCCCGCCGTCGACGCTCCGGCGCAGCGCTCGCGCGGTATTCGGAGACCCATCAGTGAAGTAATTCGCGGCAGGGTAGCGACCCGACATCGTGAGGTCGACGAAGATGCCTGCTTTGGTTGCGATGGATGGAACCTTGACCCAGGGGCGGGCGAGGACTCGTCCTTCATCCGGAGCCGAAAACAATTTCGCATGCGTCAGCACTAGATGCTCCGGCCAGTCAGCGCAGAGAGAAACTGCCGCAGCGTCAGCCGCAACCTACGCTCCGCGCGAACCGCTACATTAACATCGCCCTGTCCGCGCAGAGTCACTTTCCGATTCGCCCAGATGATCGCATCCGTATGGTCGCAAGAGAACTTCTTACGTGGTTCGCCGCCATCCGGCGCAAGAGTGACATCGACAGCAGCGCCGCAAACGGAGCATTCGTAGAGCGGAGGGAAGCGGTCGCGCAACGACATGCTCAGGTCTCCGTGATCGTGACCGATCCGATCGGGAAGCGCGGCTGGATCTGATTCGAGACTGCGATGGAGGCATTCAAGTCACCGTAATGGAAAATCTGCGCCGATCCTCCCCCGGGCTTACCCGTCGCGGCAGCGACGATGGTGTTGCCCGTGACCCCGCACTGCGGGAACTCGATGGCCGCCGCGTTCGCGGTTGCGCCCCCAGAGGGAGCCGACCAGCCCCCGGTCGTCCGCGCAGTGCTCTGGCGCGCGTAGTTCGTGTAGGTCGATTCGTTGCTGGCGAGAGTCGATGAGGCGCTATAGCTCGCGGTCGCCAGCGCAACTTCGACTGCGGTGATCGGGCTGGTCGCATCATTGTCGGCGATGTCCGCGATAGCCGAGGCATTGTAGTACAGCCCGAGAACTGCATTGCACATTGCGGTAGACTTCGGCATTTCAGAACTCCCCTAAGTTTTGATTATGTAGCTCTGGTTTGAGTGGTCGGCGTTGTCGCGCTATCAAGCGTGAACGTCATGGCGGTCGTGCTTCCATCCAACTTCTTTGCGGTGAGAGTAGTGCTGGCGATGCTGCGTTCTGCGAGCAACGACCAGATCATATGCAGTGCTTGCGCAGGAGTCATCGCGCTGCCATCCGCCGCATAGCTTTCGGTCATCGCAGTCGTCCAGCCAGGGTCAACATCCGAAGAAGTTGCCAGCCCGCTTTGGATTTCGGCGACTGCGTCGGAGGCGAGAGCCGAGGCGTTCAGTGTATTTGCTTGCATAGCGCCGATGGTAGCATCAATCCGCCCGCTGATGAGAGCAGCGGGCAGGCGGCTCTGGATGTCGCTGATCTCGGTATCGATATAGCCGGCGACCGTTGCGAGGTTCACTGCGCTCGCTCGCGAACTGATGGTCGCGTCGAGGTTGAGCAAGGAGAGCAGTTGGGTGTCAAGGTTCGCCGAGGCGAGACCGACTGCTGTGCGGATTCCCGCAGCATTGAGCGTCGCCGCTAGAATCGCAGCGATATCGGCAGCGAGGCTCGCTCCCGCAGGCGCCCCCGCGCGCGAGAAGGTGTCTCCGCTCTGCGGATAGCTCGGATAGACCTGCACGGTCACGTTGAGCGCAGCAGAGTTAACGAAGGTGAAAGCGACATGGTCGTAATTCGTCTCCGCAGCCGTCGGCCAGTAAGCCCAGGCCCCGTTCCCAAGATGACTCGACGAAGGGGAACCCGCGGCCGCAGTCTGCGCTCCGCCGTTGCCGCTCACGTAGACATCAGTCGTTCCGGAGGTCACGGGAGAGCCATCGCTCTTGTTGATTAGCTGAGCGACAATCAGTTGCGACGCGACATTCTTTTTCATGCTGTCACTGCTCCGGGTTGAAGGGCGGCTGCATTAGAAGCATTGGCCCATGCGGGCGAGAAGGAGGTGATTTTACTCGCCGTAGTCGACCCTCGAATCGCAAGACGCGCACGAGGGTCGACGGAGAAACCACCCGCAGCAAACCAGTCCGAGGCGCCTTTCATCCATGCTTCGCCCCAGGTTTGCAGTTGCGAAGGAGTACCATTGCCATCCTGTTGCGAATTTTCGGGAGTGATCGAAGCAAGTGTCTTATGCGTGTTGCGGAAGTAGGCGTAGGTAGTGTCGGCAATATTCGAGCCATCAAGACCGATCGTCGTGTAGTCATCGGCGAAGCTCATCAGGCGCGAAGATCCATATCCGTAGGTATAGGCGCCTTGCGCTCCATCATACTTCGTATGCCAATCCATGAACCAGTCGAGCTTGCGACCATTCATCGCTACCACTGCCGCAGCGCGCGAAAGCGACACTACCTCGAAATCAGGCGAAGCGTCTTCGTAGTGGTGGTTGATGTCGGGACCCGCGGTCGCGCCTCCGACTGCAGTCGATTGAAACTGAGTGCGGTAGTGACCGCCATTACGGCCAGGGGCGTTGATGATCGGGAATACAATGAGATCAAAGCCGCGTCGCAGGGAGATCGCTTTCGCATCCGAGGAGCAGAAGAACTCGACCGCCCTCTGCATCGCAAGGTTGCCCCCATCCTCGGTAGCGTGCACGCCTGAGAAGAACATAGCCAGTTTCTTCTGCCCCGAAACCGGGGCCAGCGATGCATCGGAGACCATGAAGGCGAGCAGCGGGCAAGCGGGAATCGTCCGACCAAGCTCATCGGTCTGCGCCGAATAGGTCGCAGCGACATACGAAGATCCTCCCGCGACATCGCCGATCATCGTAGGGTAGGTCGCGGCGAGCGACTGAATCCATGCGAGCGCTTCGTCGGTCCCTACGCGCGGGTATTTCGATATCCAGATCGCATCATCGGTCATCGCAGCCGAGTGTGAGATCGTGACGGTATTGGTGGTCGTCGGATCCTTCGACGACGCAGTATCCATGTGCGTCCAAGTGAGCTTGTCCGCACTGAAGTACCCATGGTCAGTCGAAGCCCAGGGTGCCTTGACGAAACTCGAAGCAGTACCCGCGGTATCCGACTCGTAACGATTCATCACTACTTTGAGCTTCGCGCCCTGCACGCCGCTCACCTTGAAGCAGGCGGTTCGCCAACCGAACTTGTCGGCGGTGTCGCTGTTGTTGCCTGCGTAGGTAAGGCGCGGAGTCACCGTGATCTCATAAGTCCCATCCGAGAGCACTCGGTACGTGGTGAGGCTTGGGTCGATCGTCGTGAGCGCCGAGGCGCCGTCGATGGTCAAGAGGCGCTTCGAGTTGGTCGCTCCGCGCATCAAGCCGACGCGGCCCGAGATCACCGCGCCATCGGCCACGTGATTCGCTTGCAAGGATCCGCGCAGCAGACCGACGCGACCAGAGATCGCTACTCCGGCTGCGGCGGCTTCGTGGGTCGCGGTGCTTGAGGAGTGAAGCTTGAGGCGCCCGCTGATGTTGGTTGAAACAATCCCGGCTGCGGGCGCAGGCGGCATGAATGCCGAACCCGGCAAGAAGAAATTTGATATACCGATCGGCGAACGGCCACGCGTAATCGCAGTTTTTGTCGGCCGCATTTTGTACGGGCCAAGATCAGTATCGTTTGCCCAGCACAGGATCAATCCAAGTGGTACAGCCAGCGGACCATAGAGTTGCGCGTGCTGGAACTCCGCGAGCGACAACACTCGGTTCCATCGGGCAACCCAAGCGATGCTCCCATTCCAGGTGCGGTCAGTTCCTTCTCGATTGCCGATATGTAGGTTGCGGCCTGCGGTAATGCTTCCAGCCCCGCTACCCTCTGCGTTGTTCGCACCGTTGACCGTCTGCTGGGATAACTTTGCGCCATCCGTCCCGACATAGACGATGATCCCGGAACTGTTGATCGACCCATCCCAAGACGCCGCAACATGATGCCACTTCCCATAAGCGCCCGTGCCCGCAGTCGTGTTATGCGCAGGACCACCAGCAACTCCAGTCGTATTACCCTGAAAACCAAATTGAGTATTGCCTGAATTGTGGAGGTGAATAAGACGTGGACCATTCGACGTCGCAGAAGACGTCAAGGCCATTATGTATCCACTGCTATTCTCTCCTGTCGCATCAGGATAGACGTATGCCATGCAAGACTGCGCGAGGCAATCCTGCGCTGGATTGGCCCCGAGATTAATAGTACTCGTCGTTGCATTGAAGAACGATGTTGCGAGCGGGAGACGGCTGAGTCGGTACAGGGACATGCTAGGCGATGTCAGTCAGTTCTTGCATGAAGGCTTCGCAGGTCACGGCCTGGGCAGTGTTCCCGGTCACATCGACCCGCACGTACATCGCGGCCGCGGGAAGCTCGCAGGAGAACTCCCCCACCGCGCTGTTCGTGCTGCTGTGGGTGAAGGAGGTTAAGAGCTTGAAGTTGCTATTGTCGCCCGAGACATAGACATATGCGGTAGCGGGCACGGTCGGTCCGGTACCGCCATTGGTGATCTTGATCGTGATGAGACCACCGAAGGCGGTGGTGACATCGAAGGCGGTACCGGTCGCAGTGCTGCCGGCGCTGTTGCTGGTCGCCGCCGCGATGAAAGTTCGGAGGTTCTTGCTGGCGCCCATTGCGACTCCTAGATATTGACCACGAAGGTGCTGATCCGATGCGTCCCGTTCGAGGAGTAGGTCTCTTCGACGATCTTGCTGACCACGCACGCGGCTGCTGCCTGCGAGGTGATATCGATGGCCGAGCCGCCTTGGGTCAGCGCGACCTGGAAATAATCGGGGTCACCTGAGGTCACTCCGACCACGAAGTAGGTCGTGCCCGCGGTGAGTCCGCCAGGGGCGGTGTCGTTATGGAAGACCACCTTGTCGTTGTTGGCATAGCCGCTACCTTCGACATAGATGCGATTGTTGGTCACATCGATCTGAAAGGAGTAGTCGGTACCGCCGTTCGGCTGCATGCCGTAGAAAGTCGAGCCGTCTGCGCTCCATAGCCCGATCCACTTGATCGTGACCGTCGCGGTGATGGCGATATCGACCGCGGTCGAGAGCGACTTGGACCGCGACGAAGCAGCACCGAACACCGCATCCATCTTGGTGCCATGGACATTCGCGCCGGTCGCGCTGTAGTCCGTATGCGCTGCAAGCTTGAGTTGCGGAGACCCGGCAGGGATCGACCGGTCCAACATGTCATTGATGAAAGCAGTAGTATACATCTTCGGTCTCCTTAGACTTCGGGCCAGCGAATGTAATAAATCAGCGCATCCATTTCAGCATCGCTCAAGTTCACCGAGTTCGGCAAGCCCCAACCCGAGCGCATCAGCGTCGCGAGATCAACATTGCTCAACTGGCGCAGTTGCGCGAAGCCGTTTCCTTCAAGCGTATCTTGGCCATCGATCCCATGACGGAACCCCCAGTTGCCGATATAGATCCCGCGACCGAGAGAGAACTTGGCATTGTTCTGCATGGGATCGGTCGGCAACTTCAGCGTATAGCGATAGGCGCCTTCCGATCCGGTGCCCACCAGTACGATGCAGCCGCCCGCGCAAGCAACGAGCGTCGGATAGTTGATGTGGAAGGCTTGGTTCGCCTGCCCTTCGACTGCGCCGGGGCGCCAGGTGCCATCCGACTCATCGATGCCGATCTGGCCGCCCCACGAGTAGCCCGTAGCGGTCTTATTGAAGATCCCCGTGCTGCCCCATCGCGTCACGAATATCGAGTCGAGCGGTCCGGTGGTCCCATCGGATAGCGCAATCGTCCAATCGCGGGTGTTAGCATCGCCCACCGGCGCCCAGATCGTGGTGATGGTTTTCGCTGCGAGATCGATATAGCGCAGCGTCCCGCCGCCGCGATCCCACTTGCAAGCGACCACGAGGTTGCCTTTGCTGTCAACCTTGATCGACTGCGGGTAGTAGAGCGTCGCGGTGCCGAAGGGGCCATCGACGCTCTGCGGCACCGGGGGGATCACGTTGTTCGCGGGCTTGCCGAGGTACTTCGGGTTCCCGATCGGCGACTTATAGAGAGTCGCGACTTGCATCGTCGTCGGGTCGAGCGTTCGGATAGCCGCGTTCTCGAAATCGGTCAAGTAAAGCATGCGCGACGCGGGGTTCTGCGCGACATCCCAGAGAGAATCGAAGAGCGCTTGGTCGGCGGGACCATCCCGGTAGCCCTTCTCGGCGCTGCGGCTGCCGGCGAAGGTGCGGATGGTCGAGATGCCGCCCGGGCTCAGCAGCGGCGTCATGTCGACCAGGCGCAAGCAGTGGTTGTAGGTGTCCGCGATGTACCAAGTCTTCCGGAAGCCCGGTCCGTCCGCGACTTCCCATTCCAATCCCCATGGTTCTTGGAAGCGCGCGGGCCCATCGATCCAGATCCCGACGTTCTCGACTTGATCGGGAGAGATCGGCGTCGCGTTCAGCGGGCGACGGAAGCCAGCGATCGTCGAGATACGACCATCGATATGGCAGTACCAGAAACGACCCTGCGTGCTGACGCCATGAAAGGCGCCGGTAGCAGGGTCGACTCGACCCGCCCAGGCATGGCCGAAGGCTCCGACTCCGCGCGGCCCATCATAGAGCGGCATCGCGTTCCACTCCAGATGCCAGTACTGGTACTGCTGATAGGAGCAGGTGTGGACATGGCCTTGCGGCGTTTGATAGAAGCGGCGCGGCCAGCCGTTCTTCGTAGTCGGTACGATGGGTTGCGCCCAAAGGTCAGAGGGCGCTATTTTGCCCGCGGTCCGGATCGGCGCCAGTTCGTTGCTCCATGGCGTGCGAGTGCGCCCGGGCATCGGGATCGGATTGCCCGCGAGGTCGGGCTGCTTCTCGTAGCGAACCTTGAACGGAAGCACCGAGGGCGATGAGACGCCATAGGTGAGATCCTCAACCGTAGCGCAAGCCCAAACATCGCGCGCGCCCGCGAGCGGAGTAGATGGATTGTCGACCACTTCGATCAGGACTCCTTCGCACCAGAGCAGCGAGCCTTGACTTTCAGCCCATAGGCAGTGCGATCCGAGCGCAGTGGTCGAGAGGTCAAGGTTGAGTTGGATCTCGTTATTCGTCGGGATGATCCAATCGGAGACCGGGATGCCATCGAGGATGAACCGCGAGGTCGGGATGGTCGCGCGCATCCCGCCCATCTTTTGGCAGCGCAGGATGATCGATGCCGGCGCAGCGCGCGAGAGGATGAAGGGACCCTTCCCGTTCGCTCCCATCTGGTGGCGGATATACGACTGCGCTTGCGTCCCGGTTGCGGGCGAGTAGAAGTAGAGATAGGGCGAGTTCGCGGCGGGGCGCGGTCCGGGAGCCGGCTTGCTCACCGGGGTGCCGACCAGCACCGTCACGCCCGCAGAGATATCGGGCACGAAAGGATTCGCAAGAGTGCAACGCAGGTGCAGCGTATGCGGCCCATAGCTCAGCAGCAGCGGGTCGAAGATGAGCGGGTCGTCGGGGATGCCGTTGGTGATGTTCGTAGCCCAGTGGGGCAGACCATCGACGAGCAGCATCGCAGAACCACCGCCGCTATAGCCGCCGAGCGAGAAGACGAGCGACATCGCGCCGCTGACCTTCGCCCCTGGTGCCGGAGAACTGATGACCACCTTGTGATGGCCCGGAGTAGGAACGGGGGTAGCGGCATCGACTACGACTGCGAGATCGACCGCCGCATCGGGGAGCGCGGCGCCCTTCGCGACCAAGCGGAAAGTGTGCGAGGCAGAGACCGGTACGTTCAGTGGTAGCGCGGCCACGACAGCGCCATCCAGAAGAACCGAGGTCGCATCCTTGATAGTCGCATCGATAATCACGCTACCCCCGGTCGAGGGGAGGCGGTTCGGCGTGACGCTAGCGTTGGTGATCGAAGGCGCAGCGGGCGTCGGGGTCGATCCGGCGATAGCGCGCGCTTCGGCGAGGGCTTCGGCCGACCGCGCCTGCACTTCAAGCAATTTAGCAATGACGATATTGATATCAGCCATGATGACCTCTATGGAATCGGGGTAGCGATTACTTCGCTGGTGAACCCTTGGTCATCTCGAAAGAACTGGAACTTCCATCCCTTCGGTTTTGCAATGGGGCCTACCTCGCCTCGAGGACCGGGATCCCCGCGGTCGCCCTTGGGGCCGGGGATGCCCGGCTTACCCGGGTCGCCAGGGTCGCCCTTGGGCCCTCGCTCGCCCGGGTCGCCCTTCGTCCCGGGATCGCCCTTGGGTCCTTGCTCTCCAGGGTCGCCCTTCGTCCCAGGATCGCCCTTGGGACCCGGGTCGCCTTTCTCGACGCGCCGGTTCTCGGCCCAAGGAGTACCGGGCAACCAAGGGACCCGAGGCGAATCAGGCGGCAAGCGCATCCTCTTGGAACATGCGGATCAACTTCTCCGCAAGTTCAGCGGCGCCTTCCTCAGCGCTTCGCTGCGCGCGCGGGGGGGCGGGCGGGGGCGCGCGCGGGGGGGCGGGGGCGCTTGCGGGCGCAGGCGCGGGGGCGGGCGCAGGCGGAGGCTTGCCGAGCGGGTTCTCCTTGTCGCGATCGGCGAGCGCGGCGAGCGAGAAGTTCTGCTGCTGGAGGTATGGAGTGTCGCCGCCCTTGACCGGTTCGAGATTGTCCTCGGCGCGCGCCTCGTTGGGCGAGAAGTAGCCCGCCGCAATCTTCTTGCTGTTGACCTCAGCCCGCCCGAGCGGATCCATTCGCATCAGTCCGCGTTCGATGTCGAAGCGCACATCGTACTCATCGCTCATGCCCAAGCCTTCCTTCAGGCAGAGTTCGATGCATTCGATCGGCGACTGTAGCGTCTGCGAATAGTAGTCCTGGTTCTGGGCGCCGACATTGCTGAACGTCACGTTCCCGCTCGAGGAAATCTTGTGGAGCGGAACTCGGAAGCAGCGCGCCACGTCCTCGACCGTCCAACGTAGCTGTTCGATCAACTGCGCGTCCGAAGCCGGGATCGTGATCGCTTCATACTTCAGGCCATCACCACCGACGAACATGCGACCCAGGTTGCCGGCCGAGAAGTTCTTCTCGAACTCTTCCTTCAGGCGCTGCGCGGTCTCTTGCTTCACCGTGTTGGGCGAATACAACTGACCGGACGGGCGTGACATGTTCTCGAAAAACTTCGCGCTGTTGTTCTGGATCCGGATGCCCTGCGTCGCGCTCGACCCGCAAGCGAAGATCGGGGAGACGCCGCAGAGCGGATGGAAGAGGGTCATCCCTCGGTCGTGAATGACCTCGGATGCCGGCAGAGTCATCAGTCCATTCACCGCGGAGAGCTTGTCGTCGTTGATCTGATACCAGACCGAACCATCCTCGGCGATGAGCGGCACGACGCGACGCGAGTCGAGCACGTACATGTTCACGACCATCTTGCGGGTCGGTTCGCGCTCGAGGAAGATGTAGGCGTTGCCGTACAGCAACTTCATGATGACCCAGTAGAGGAAGAACTGGATCCGGGTCTGGTAGGCGTTCGGTTTCTTGATCGGCTTCCAGAATGGGGACTGGTTGCTCGCAGGAGTCCAGATGCCCGGCTTCGATTCGATGACCACTTCCGGCCGAAGCTTGCTGATGTCTTCGGCGATGATAGAGATGCAGGCATACACGGCGCTGAAGGCGAGGAGATTCTCCTTGCGATCGGCTACGATGTTGCGCTGCCATGCGCCGGGGAAGGACTCCAGGATCCCGCCCAGCCAGCCCCAGCCCGACGACCGAGCGACCGACATTTCTTTCGCTACCCGGCTGACCTCGAACCCTAGGAGCTTCATTTGCGAATACCTCGCGACCTCTGAGAAAAGCCCCCGCGCGAGCGACTGCGCGGGGGCTGCTCTTGCTAGCTCATCGACTGCCCGCGGTTACAGGTGCAGGTTGTCGATGTAGGTCACGGCGGCGGTGCGGCGACGCTGCCAGTTGATGACGCGCTCGAGGCGGATGCCGATCAGGTTGTTCTGCCAGAGCGACTTGAGCGACGTGGCACCGCCCGAGGGCGCATCGTTCATTTCGATGGACGCCTGATCCGACGCATCGATCTCCATCCCGCCTTCGTCCGAGAGGAAGATTTCGGGCTGCGCGAAGAGCGCCAGGATGGAGCCCGCCGAGACCGAATGCGGCACGGCGTTCGAAGTGACGAGCGGGATGCCGTAGAGCGTTCCGCCCATCATGGTGACGCCCGGGAAGGCGTAGTTGCCGTCGGCAGTGCGCAGCATGCCGATCTTCATCGCGGTGTACGGGTCGGTGACCCAGACGGCGCGGGTGAAGTCGATCTCGCCCGCGATCAGGACCGACATGGCCGCTGCCGCATCGACCTCGAACGTCGCGAGCGTGGTGCCCGTCGCCTGATTCTGCGAGGTCAGCCCGTTCGTGATCGAAGCCGGCGAGACGTTCGCGGAAGCAGCGACGCCCGGATCGATGAACTGTTGGTCCAGGAACTGAACCATCGCATCCATCATGTCCTGGCGCACCAGTTCCTCGGCGCTCGGCGACGAGAACATCGCCAACTCCTTGGTGATGACCACGATGCCCGCCGCCTTGGCGAAGCCCAGCGTGTTGGTCGACAGCTGGAGCTTGCTGACCTTCTTCGGCGCGTCCTGCCCGACCCAACCCATCGAGGAGCCCGACGACTGCGACGGGAACCGGATGTTGAAGGGCACGCGGCGCAGACCGGTGAGCTTGCCGATGATCGTCTGCGGCCGGAGCAGCGCGACGAACTCGCTCGCCATGTTGTCGTACTGCACGAGCGGCGAGGCCCAGTTGGTATCGGTGGTGTTGCCGGCCGCGACCGCCGCCTTCTGCTGCATGAAGTCGAGCACGAGACCCTGGGTGCCGCCGCGCTGGTTCGCGTAGTTCAGAACCTGCACGACTTCGGGGGTCGAGTCCTTCCACTTCTTGGCGATCTCCGCGGCTTGCTGCACCGACCCCTTGGCGAGCGCGAGCGCGCAGGCCATGCGGGTGAAGTTGGTGCCCTTCGGCAGCGTCGTCTTGATCTGCCCGTCGCCGAAGCGCACGTTCGCGGCGCCCTGCGAGTTGCCGCGCTGACCACGCGCCTCGAGCGAGCCGTCTTCCGTGTTGCCGGCGGTCTCGGTGACCGGGGTCATCGTCGTCGCCAGCATCTTCTCGCGCGAGCGCAGGCGCGCCAGGTGCTCGTCGATCTCCGCGACTTCGACTTCCATCGCATCGTATTCCTTCTTCTGGTCGGGCGTGAACGTCGCGCCCTCGCTGTCCTTCAGGATCGCGTCCAGGCGCGCGACATTCGCCGCGCGCTTCGCCTCGAAGGCGGCCATCTGTTCCTTCAACGTCATGATGCTTGCTCCTTTTGGAGTAGTGGTCTTCCCCGAGGCACCGGGAGGGGGAAGCATCACGCGGGGTCGCCCTGCGCTTGCGCCGGACACGGCACGCAGGAACTCAGCGTCGATGCTCTTGATGGTCTGGATACTGGCTTCCGCATTCGCAGGAATGGTGACCGCGCTCAACTCGAGCCAGTCCCACTTGAGGAACCGCTGTCCCCACGAACCCGCAATGTCTGCTGACTCGACCGGCGCGAAGCCAATCGATAGGCCCCCGACGAGGCCCGATTTGATGAGCGCCCAGGCGCGGTCGATCTCGGGCAGGATACCGCGCATGATCTTCGCGCGAATCCAGATGCCCGCCTCGGTGACCTTCGCTTCGATCACCTGACCGATGGGCTCGCCCGAGCGATGCTGCCAGAGCAGCGGGATCGGGAGCTTGAACTGGGCACCCATGGGCTCGACAATGTCGCCCATGCGGTCGGTGGTTGGCGTAGTCGCCAGCCCTTCGATGATGCCCTGCTCTTCGTCGACCGCCTTCAACGTGAGCAGGCAGTAAGCTCGCTTCATTGTCATGACGACCTCTTACAGGAAATGGAAACTCGGGTCCCGCTCGGCCGCACCGCACGCGCGACCCATAGCCATGAATGCTGCAATCGCCCCGTCGATCTTCTGGTGCTTCTTCTGCTTCGTCGGCGCGACCATGCCTTTTCGGGCGGGGCGCGCTACGCAATTGCTGAAGCACCAAGTCGTGATCGGGTTGCCGTCATGGTGAAAACGACCATCCTTGAGCGCTGCAAGTAATTCGTCAACCGGCACTGTGAAGTTCGCGGGGGTCTGAGTGAACTCCACGACTTCGATGTTCGCATTCATGAGGTCGTTCGCCATCTGCGTGGCGATATGTGGGTCGTATACAACCTCGGTTGGGTTGATTCTAGCGCAAGTTTCTTTTACGTGCTCCGTGATTTCGTTGAAGTCAATTGTCGCGCCGTCGGTCTGGATGAGGTGGCCTGTCTTGACCCACTTGCGATAGTGCGCCTGGTTGGGACCCTCTTCCTCGACAGCCTCTTCCGGCAGCCAATAGTCACCGAACAGATAGAAGTGGGGCTGTTCTTGGTTGGGGAACATCTTCTTGTAGAGGCGCTGTTCGGTGACAAGGTCGAGCTTCGATGCAAGGTCAACCGAGACCCAACACTCGGCGCCCTTGAGTTCGTCTTCCTCGAGCAGCGCGTCGCCCGCGAGCGCCCACTGCTGCATGTTGATGATGCCCGCCATCACCGAGCACCAGACGTTCAGGTGCTTGGTCTTGAACTTGGTCTGCTGGATCGGGTTCGCCATCGCTTGGCGCTGCTGCGACTGCAGGAACTCGCCGTCGACCGAGACCCCATAGTTCGGGTTCGCTTTGATGAGGATGCGCGGGTCGGCCCAGTCATCCTTCTCGTCGATGCCGAAGATGACGCCGAAGACCTCGGGATTGTCGAGCGTGCCGTCGAGAATCTTGACGACATCGCTATGCGTCTCGTGGCAGGGGCCGGCGATGTTATAGCCTGCTGTCGTGATGATGAGGATAAGGGGCTGCTCGCGCGCGCCCATCCCCGTCTCCATCGTGTCATGCAGCGCGGGCGTGTCGTGCTCGTGGTACTCGTCGATGATCGCGCAGGATGGCGAGGACCCATCCCCAGGGTTTCCGATCAACGGCTCGAACTTGCTGCCATCATGCGGCTTGAGGACGATCTTCGCCCAGACCTCGACGCCGAAGTGATCGATCAACTTCTGCGTCTTCATAGCCATCATGCGCGCAGGGCGGAAGACTTCCCATGCTTGCTTCTCGGTCGTCGCGCCGGAGTAGACCTCGGCACCATACTCCCCATCATGCAGGAGCATATAGAGGCCGATCGCTGCCGCGAGGATCGACTTCCCATTCTTGCGGGGTATCTCCCAGTACGCCTTGCGGAAGCGGCGCTTGCCATTCGACTTGCGCAACCATGCGAACAGACCGACGACCAGGAATATCTGCCAAGGCTGGAGGACGATCAGTTCGGCCTTCGCGGCCCAGCGCCCCTTCACATGGGGCAAAGTCTCTATGAACCGACAGACTTTAGCGCCCGCTTCGCTCTCGAAGTAGTAGGGGTAGCTCGAATCGCTTTCCGCTCGGCTAAGATCGTCTAGGTGTCGTCTCGCCGCCTGTCTTACGCGCGGACCCGCGGGCACATTCAGCGAGAGTACATCCTCAGCGTACCGCTTCGCGACCGCGGCATAGTCGCAGCGGTCGACCCATTTCTTTTTTGTCGGGGTTGAAGCGGAGGCGGCTGTCGTGCTGCGCTTTTTAGCGCCGGGTTTTTTCGACTTAGCCGTAGGGGTTCGGAGGCTCATCGGGGAAGGCGACGCGCACATGCGAGCGATGTGCGGGCGTCATGCCGAGAAGAGCGAGGCAACGTTCGATGCGCTGGATCTGGTTCGCGGGCATCACCCACCGCGTCTTGCGCGCGACCACGAGGAGCGAGGAAAGGCACTCGACAATAATGCGGTCGTTCTTGGTGAGTACTCCCTTGCACGCAAGGTCTACCACTTCATTCCATGCGGCTAACTCTTCCTTACTGAAGTCTTTCGGGGGAGGACCCAGGGGCTCCAGTTTTTGCAGGTTGCCGTCCGGAGACTGGCCGCGTTTCGCTCGCTGCTCGGAGCGCTTTCCGCTGCCGCGCATTTCCAGGATGTTGGAAGGAGTCCGCGCCCGCACGCGAGTAGGCGGAGGAATCGAGTCGGCGTATTCGGGGGAGGCACTCATTTGTGGGGCATAAACGGGGATTTTTTCGGGCAATAGGGAAAAACTATCAGAACCTTAGTCAGGTTAGTAAAAAAATCCGAGATCGGAAGAGCACACGTCTGAACTCCAGTCACTCTCTTCCATCTC
>ERZ795061.116-NODE-116-length-77483-cov-33.820930_pt1 | contig 77483 bp, 64 predicted proteins | sample MGYA00375145_ERZ795061 | MGnify/ENA primary metagenome ERZ795061 (study PRJEB30190, sample SAMN05720144) | anaerobic digester metagenome | isolation source: active sludge of municipal wastewater-treating anaerobic digesters | place: USA | collected 2014-12-22 ... | reverse complement strand
AACTCGACCGCCGCATCCTCAAGGAAGCCTTCCGCCAGGCGCGCAAGCTCCAGCTGCGGCTTAAACTCGATTACCAACTATGAGCTGGCTCTCTCGCCTGAAGAACGCCCGCGGCAACCAGCCGCCGCTGAGCGCCGAGGCCGAGCGCGCGCTCGAGGCTTGGCATGCGCTCGCCGAGTCCGCGCACGAACAGCCTCATTTCGAGTCGCGCTACGTGGTGCTCAACACCGAGGCCACCGGCCTCGACCTCGAACGCGACCGCCTGCTCGCGGTCGGCGCCATCGCCGTCGACGGCGGCCTGCTGCACCCGCAGGACGCCTATCACGCGCAGCTCGAGCCCTTGCCCGGCGATGCGCTCGCCGGGCTGCTCGGCTTCGCCCGCAACAGCCCGCTTGTCGTGTTCAACGCCACCTTCAACCGCACGATGCTCGAGCGCGCGTTCTCGAGAATGCTCGGCTTCACGCCAGAGTTCCTCTGGATCGACCTCTATTTCCTGCTGCCCTCGCTGTTTCCCGAGCGGCTGGAACGCCCCGGTCGGCTCGCCGACTGGATGGCCGCCTTCGAGATCGAGACCTTCCAGCGCCACCACGCGCTCGGCGACGCCTGGGCGATCGCGCAACTCTTCCTCGCGGCGCAGTCGCGCGCACTCTCGCTCGCGGTCACCAGTCCGCGCGCGCTTGCCGAGCACGCCCAGGCCTACCGGCAAAAGATCAAGGTCTGAAAGCAGGCCGACAAGAACCGGAACGAATGCGTCCGACAGGCGCAGATTTCCCTTTACACCGGATAGCTCGATGCGTATATTTCCGCGAATGTTTTTCCGGACATCCCTACCTGCCCTGCTCGCCTCCTTCGCGCTCGCCCTTCCCGCCCAAGGCGCGGAGCCGGCCCCGGCGCAGCGCGAGCACGCCTTCCAGGCGTCTTCGGCGTTCGAGGAGTACACCACGGCCGCCGAACAACTGGTCGACGAGGCGCTCTCCTACCTGGGTATCCGCTATCGCTTCGGAGGCACTTCGCCGGCGACCGGCTTCGATTGCAGCGGACTCGTGCTCAACGTGTTCCGTAATGCCGTCGGGCTCGACCTGCCGCGGAGCGCGAGCGAGATGGCGAGCCTGGGCGACAAGATCGGCAAGCAGGACCTCAAGCCGGGCGACCTGGTGTTCTTCAACACCATGCGACGCACCTTCTCGCACGTCGGCATCTATCTCGGCGACGGCAAGTTCGTGCATGCCCCCTCGAGCGGCGGCAAGGTTCGCGTCGAGAACATCTCCGCGGCGTACTGGGCCAAACGCTTCAACGGCGCCCGCCGGCTGGTCGATGAGGAATCGCTCGGTCTCAGCGCCCAGGTGATGCGCACGCACTGAGCGCCGGCGAGGAACACGCCGAGGAAGAGGCCCCGCATGCCGGGGCCTCTTGCTTTTTCAGCAGGCAGATGACGCCCGCCGGCGCCCACCGGATGCCTTCTCGCAGCGCCGCGGGCATTCGTCGCAGCGCGAACCCATCTGCCGATCGAGCGCCTGCTGCAGCGCGCAGGTGGAGCGCCGGCAGCACACCACCTGCACGCCCTGCTTGCCTGCGGCCTCACGGAAGCGCTGCATGACGTTGTGGCCGAGAAAATCGGTGAACAGGATCACCAGCCCGATCCCGCTCGGCAAGGGCGTGCTGCGGCGCTGGTGCGTCGTGTCGCGGCCGCTGACGTGGGCGGCGATGCGGATGCCGAAGTTGTGCAGAACATCCGGGATGTTGCCGAGGCGGTCGGCACCGACGAGCAGCGCATTCATGGAATCTCCTTGTTGAGAACATTTCTCAACAATAATGAAGTGAATGCGATCCATTTGCAACTGCGAACCTTTATCGTTAGTATCGTCGCACCGCAAACACACCAAGGTTCGCACACCATGAGCAAGAAAGTCCTCATCGCCTCGATCATCGCCGCCTTCGGTCTCACCGGCACCGTCACCGCCGCCGAGCTGAACGTCTACTCCGCCCGCCACTACCAGACAGACGAAGAGCTCTACGGCAACTTCACCAAGCAGACCGGGATCAAGATCAACCGCATCGAGGCGAAGGAAGACGAACTGCTCGAGCGCATCCGCAACGAGGGCGCCAACAGTCCGGCCGACATCTTCGTCACCGTCGATGCCTCGCGCCTGGCGAAGGCCGACGAACTCGGCATCTTCCGGCCGGTGAAGTCCGCCGCGCTCGAGGCCCGCATCCCCGCCCACCTGCGCGCACCGAACTGGTTTTCCTACTCGACCCGCGCACGCGTGATCGTCTACAACCCGGACATGGTCAAGGCCGAGCAGGTGCAGACCTACGAGCAGCTCGCCGACCCCGCGCTCAAGGGCCAGGTGTGCACCCGCTCGGGCAGCCACCCCTACAACCTCTCGCTCGGCGCCGCCATGATCAAGCACAACGGCGCGGAAGCGACCGAGAACTGGGCCCGGGGCATCGTCGCCAACTTCGCACGCGCGCCCAAGGGCGGCGACACCGACCAGATCCGCGCCGTGGCCGCGGGCGAGTGCGGCGTGGCCATCGCCAACAGCTACTACCTCGCCCGCCTGATGAACTCGGACAAGCGCGAAGACCAGGCCGTGGTCGCGAAGATCAAGGCGGTGTGGCCGAACCAGGCGACCTGGGGCACCCACATCAACGTGTCCGGCGCCGGCATGCTCGAGCACGCGCCGAACAAGGAGGCGGCGGTCAAGTTCCTCGAGTATCTCGCCTCGGACCAGGCGCAGGAATACTTCGCCAACGGCAACAACGAATGGCCGGCGGTGCCGAGCGTGAAGGTGGACAACCCCGCGCTGAAGAAGCTCGGCGAGTTCAAGGCCGACACCCTGCCGATCGGCGAGCTCGCCGACACGGTGGCCGAGGCCCAGCGCATCTTCGACCGCGCCGGCTACCGCTGATCCGCAGCCCCTGCGGCGGCCCCCTGGCTCACGGGCTCGCCGCAGGGCGCACCGGCACTCGCCGGCGCCAGCACGACGCGGTTACGCCCGGCGTGCTTGGCCGCGTACAAGGCCTCGTCGGCGCGCGCATAGGCGGCCTCGTAGCCCTCGTCGGCCGCGTCCAGCATGGTCGCGCCGATGCTGACCGAATAGTGCAGCGCCCCCGAGTCGACGCTGGCCGGCGAATCCGCCACCACCCTGCGCAGCCGGTCCGCCGCCCGCACCGCGCCGAGCGCGTCGATGCTGGGAAGCAGGACCGCGAACTCCTCCCCGCCCAGGCGTGCGAACACGTCGGCCTCGCGCAACTGCGCGCTCACCGTCGCGGTGAAATGGCGCAGCACCTCGTCACCCGCGGCATGGCCGTGGGTGTCGTTGATGCGCTTGAAGAAGTCGAGGTCCATCAGCAGCAGCGCTGCCGGCGCCTGGTTGCGGCGCACGCGTCCGAGTTCGCCGCGCACGACCTCGACGAAGTGGCGGCGATTCCATAGCCCGGTGAGCGGATCGCTGGTGGCCAGCTGCAGCAGGCTCTCCTCCATCGCCTTGCGCTGCGAGATGTCCTGGTGGATGCCGACCATGCGCAGCGCCTCCCCGCCCGCGCCGCGATCGAGTACGCGGCCCGCCGCGAGCACCCAGACCCAGTGCCCGCTCTTGTGCTTGAGCCGGTATTCCGCGCGATAAGCATCCTTGGTGCCGCGCAGGTGCGGCTCGAGCGAGTCGCGGATGTCGTACCAGTCGTCCGGATGCACCAGGGACTCCCAGCTCGATACATTCGCCGGCAGCTCCTCCGCTGCATAGCCGAGCATCCTGCACCACATCGGGCTGAAATTCGCTCGCCCGCTCGGCACGTCCCAGTCCCACAAACCGAGCTCGGCACCTTCGAGTGCGAGCATCAGGCGGCGTTCGCGCTCGGCGATCTGCTCGCGCACCCGGCGCCGTTCGGTGAAGTCCCGGCTGACGCGGATCTCGCCGAGCTGCACGCCGTCGAGGTCGAAATAGGGGGTGCGCAAGGTGTCGAGCAGACGTAGCGTTCCGTCCGCCGCCTCCAGCCACTCCTCGTGGTTCTCTGCGCAGCTCACGGTGTCCTGGCCGGCCCCGGCGAGCGGCAGCCGCCCCGCGAACAGCTCGCCGTCGCTGCGCCCGACCAGGGCCGCCTCGCGGATCCCGTAGGCCTCGGCGAAGGCCTTGTTGCAGCCCAGGTAACGGCCTTCCCGATCGCGGAAGGCGATCAGGTCGGGCACCGAATCGATCAGCCCGCGCAGCAGCGCCCGCTCGGCCGCCAGCGCCCGCTGTGGCGCACGCACGCCGGACACGAACACCGCGCGATAGATCATCGCGAACGCCGCCACCTTGTAGGCGTGCCCGAGCACGTTGTAAAGGTCGGCGACCGCGGCATAACGCGCGAAATGCAGCTCGGCCAGCGCCATCGTCGCCGCGGCGGCGGCCAGCCAGCCAGCGGCGGATTCGCCGTCCGCCAGCGCGCGGCGCGCGAGCAAGATCGCGGCAGCAAGGTGCAGCAGCACGAGCCCACCCTCCAGCACGCTCTTTAACGGGGTGACGCCCTGCCCCTCGATGAAGGTCGCCGGCAAGACCTGCGGGTGCGCGAGGACGAGCCAGCTCCAGCCGAAGGCGACGCCGATCGCAGCGAGGACGGCCCAGGCCGCGGCGGATCCGCCGCCATCGCGCTCCGGCAGCACGGCATGGGCGAGCAGGCCCAGCACACCGAGCAGACGCGCCATCAGCCAGAAGGCGATCGCCTTGTCCGCGCTGTTGGGCGTGAAGAAGGGCGGCATGCCCGGAAAGGACATCAGGTGGGCGAAATCGAGCAGCCCCACCGCGAGGCAGGCTGCGCCGAGCCAGACCAGCCGTGCCCCGCGCGCGCTGCGGCGCAGGTTCCAGCCAAGCGCGAACACCATCCCGGCGACCACGAGCGAGAAGATCTCCAGCCCTGAATGCAGCGGGAGGTAATCGCGCGCATCGGCGAACAGGCGCACCGGCGGCATGAAGACGCTGAGGACGAAGAGCACCCCGAGCAGGCCGGTGGCCTGCAGCGGACGACGGAAGCGGTGCAGCACCGAGGTCGCCAAGATCAACGCGCCTCGGGCACACCGCAGGAGCGTGGTTTGCCCCCCCCAACCGGAAGGCATGGTATGGACGACCCGGGCAGCTTGCCGAGCGCTGCACGGGACGAAGATTGAAGGACGCGGGGACATCGCGTAATTATGCATGATCGACCCGCGACCGCCGCCGCGGCAGCGCACCCCGCGTGCATTATTTCGCGTCGGCAGGCACCTCGCTCAGCCCTCCCGGCGGCGCACGCGCAGGATCTGGCGCGAAATCCAGAACATCGGCAGCAAGCCCACCGCCACGATGATCAGCGCCGCGGTCGAGGCTTCGGCCAGGCGCTCGTCGGCCGCAAGCGTGTGCGCCTGGGTGGCGAGGGTGTCGAAGTTGAAGGGTCGGATCACCAGCGTGGCGGGCAGCTCCTTCATGACATCGACGAACACCAGCAGGCCGGCGGTGAGCAGGCTACCGCGCAGCATCGGCATGTGCACCCGCCTCAGCGTCGCCCACTTGCCGAAGCCCAGGCTGCGCGAGGCGTCGTCCATGTTGGGGGTGATCTTGCCCAGGCTGGACTCGACCGTCTGCAGCGCCACTGCGAGGAAGCGCGCCAGGTACGCGTAGATCAGCGCGGCGATGCCGCCGGTGAGCAGCAGCCCGGGGTTCGTCCCCCACAACGCCTCCCAGCCCTGGGCCAGCCAGCGATCCACCCGGGTCAGCGGGATCAGCACGCCCACCGCGATCACCGAGCCGGGCACCGCGTAGCCCAGTCCGACGATGCGGTTGAGCACCTGCGGCAGGCGCGAGCGCGCCAAGCGTGCGGCGTAGGCGAGCAGCACTGCGAGCAGCACCGCCACCACCGCGGTGATCGCCGCGAGCACGAAGCTGTTGTGCGCCAGCTCGACGAAGCGCGCGCCGAACTGGGCATCGCCCTCGAGGAAGGCCATGCGCAGCAGCAGCGCCGCCGGCAGCAGGAAGCCGAGCAGCAGCGGCATGAAGCAGGCGAACGCGGCGAGCACACCGAGCGCCAGCGGCAGGCGCAGCCGCACCGGCATCGCCACCTGGCGCGAGGTGTTGTTGAAGCGCGCCCGCCCGCGCGACATGCGCTCCAGGGTCAGCACCAGGACCACGAAGGCGAGCAGCGCGGCCGACAGCTGCGCGGCGGCGATGCGGTCGCCGAGCGAGAACCAGGCGCGATAGATGCCGGTGGTGAAGGTCTGCACGCCGAAGTAGGACACGGTGCCGAAGTCGGCCAGCGTCTCCATCAGCGCCAGCGCGGTGCCGGCCACCACCGCCGGGCGCGCCAGCGGCAGGGAGACGCGGAAGAACGAGCCCCACGGACCCAGCCCGAGCGTGCGCCCGGCCTCGAGCATCCCGCCCGCACGCTCCAGGAAGGCGGTGCGCGCGATCATGTAGACATACGGGTAGAGCACGAACATGAACATCGCCACCGCGCCGCCGACGGTGCGCACGTCGGGGAACCAGTAGTCGCCGCGCCCCCATCCGAAGGTCTCGCGCAGCCAGCCCTGCACCGGGCCGACGAACTGGAGAAAATCGGTATACACGTAGGCCATCACATAGGCCGGCATCGCCAGCGGCAGCACCAGCGCCCACTCCAGGAAGCGCCGCCCGGGAAAGTCCAGCATCGTCGTCAGCCAGGCCGAGGTCACGCCGATCGACGACACCCCCAGGCCGACGCCGATGCATAGCACCACGGTGTTGAACACGAACTCGCCGAGCACCGTGTCGGCCAGGTGCGACCAGGTCGCCCCGGTGTCGCCGGCGAGCACGTTGGAGAACACCGACAGCACCGGCGCCGCGATCAGCGTGGCCACCACGACCGCCAGCACTGTCAGCGAAGAAAACCGAATGCGCATCGCGCCCTGCCCTGCCGTCGAATCCATGCCGTTCCCATGATTGCGCCCCGGCGCCGGAAATCGGCCCCCGCGAACTGAGCGAATTATAATTGATCGCATTTGGAACACCGGGGTGCAATAATTCCCCACGCCCATAGGCCCTCGACGACCGCGATGTCCCACCTCGACCTTTCCCGCATCGACCTCGCCTTCGGCAGCCACCTCGTGGTCCGCCAGCTCTCACTGCAGCTCGAGAAGGGCCGCATCGGCTGCCTGCTCGGGCCTTCCGGCTGCGGCAAGACCACGGTGCTGCGCTGCATCGCCGGCTTCGAACGGCTGGCGGCCGGCGAGATCCGCCTCGACGGCGAGGTCGTCAGCACGCCGCGCCACATGCTGCCGCCCGAGCGCCGGCGCATCGGCATGGTGTTCCAGGACTATGCGCTCTTCCCGCATCTCTCGGTGGCGGACAATATCGGCTTCGGCCTCCGGCGCGACAGCGCCGCCGTGCGCAACGCGCGGGTGGACGAGCTGCTCGCGCTGGTCGGCCTCGCCGGACAGGGCCGCAAGTATCCGCACGAGATGTCCGGCGGCCAGCAGCAGCGCGTCGCGCTCGCGCGTGCACTCGCTCCCAAGCCCAGCCTGCTGCTGCTCGACGAGCCCTTCTCCAATCTCGACGTCGAATTGCGCGAACGCCTGTCGTACGAGGTGCGCGAGATCATCAAGGCCGCCGACACCACCGCGATCCTGGTCACCCACGACCAGCACGAGGCCTTCGCAGTGGCCGACGAGATCGGCATCATGCACGAGGGTCGCATCCAGCAATGGGATACGCCCTACAACCTCTACCACCGCCCGGCCAACCGCTTCGTCGCCGACTTCATCGGCCAGGGTGCCTTCCTGCGCGGCAAGGTGCTCGACGATCACCGCGTGCAGATCGAGCTCGGCGTGCTCGACAGCACGCAGCCGCTGGTGTGCTGCGCCGACTGCGCCGGTTGCGTGCATGGCAGCCCGGTCGACGTGCTGCTGCGCCCAGACGACCTCGTGCACGACGACGCCAGCGCGCTGCGCGCCGAGGTGGTGCATAAGGCTTTCCGCGGCGCAGACATCCTGTACACCCTGCGCCTGGCGGGCGGCGCGCGCGTGCTCTCGCTGGTGCCCAGCCACCACAACCACGCCATCGGCGAGCGCATCGGCATCCGCCTCGACGTCGACCACGTCGTCACCTTCTCCGACGAGCGCGCCGACGAGTGCGCGCCCGCCCATCCCGCAGCGTCTCTGGCATGATCCCCTGGCTGGGCGCGGAGCCGGGCTTCCCCGCCGACGAGCGCGCTTTGCGCGAACCCAACGGGCTGCTCGCCGCCGGTGGCGCGCTCACCCCACCCTGGCTGCTCGCCGCCTACCGCCGCGGCATCTTCCCCTGGTTCAGCGAGGGCGAACCCATCCTGTGGTGGACACCCGACCCTCGCCTGGTGCTCGTGCCCGACGAATTCCACGTCAGCCATTCGCTGCGCAAGACCCTGCGCCGACGGCGCTTCGAGGTCAGGACGGACACCGCCTTCGCCGAGGTGCTGCTGGCCTGCGCCGCGGCGCGCGCCGGCGGCCCGGGCACCTGGATCACCCCCGCGATGCGCGCCGCCTACCAGCGCATGCACGAACTGGGCTGGGCGCACAGTGTCGAATGCTGGCGAGAGGGCCGGCTGGTGGGCGGACTCTACGGCATGGCGATCGGCCGCGTGTTCTTCGGCGAGTCGATGTTCGCGCGCGAGACCGACGCCTCCAAGGTGGCGCTCGCCCATCTCGCGCGGCTGCTCGCCGAACGCGGCTATGGCATGATCGACTGCCAGATGACCACCGCCCACCTGTGCTCGCTCGGTGCACGCGAGGTGCCGAGGGCGCGTTTCACCGCCGCCCTGCGCCAGTGGGCGCACGACGGCCCGGCGCCGCAGCGCTGGGCCGAGCGAACAATGCAGGACTTCGACTGGAACTGACGCAGGACGGCAAGTTGCACGACGGACGCGATGAAATCGGACTATCCCTACGCCCTCATCCAGTTCTACGCCACGGCGCCCTACGCATGCTCCTACCTGGCCGGGCGGAGCGCGCGCTCGCAGGTCGCCACCCCGGGCCATCTCATCGACCCGCAGGTCTATAGCGAACTCGTGCGCCGCGGCTTTCGCCGCAGCGGGGTGTTCACCTACCGCCCCTATTGCGACCACTGCCAGGCCTGCGTGCCGGTGCGCGTGCCGGTCGAGCGCTTCCAGCCCGACCGCAGCCAGCGCAGGACATGGGCTCGACATGCAGATCTGATCCCGATCGAGCGTCCCCTCGAATTCGTCGAGGAGCACTACCAGCTCTACCAGCGCTACCAGACCGCCCGCCACGCCGGCGGCGGCATGGACCTCGACAACCGCGAGCAGTACGCCCATTTCCTGCTGCAGAGCCATGTCGACACCCGCCTGGTGGAGTTCCGCAGCTATGGCAGCCTGCGCATGGTGAGCGTGATCGATCGCCTCACCGACGGCCTGTCGAGCGTCTACACCTTCTACGATCCAGACCAGCCGCGCAGCGCCTTCGGCACTTGGGGCGTGCTCTGGCAGATCGAGGCGTGCAGGGTGCTCGGACTGCCGCACGTGTACCTGGGCTACTGGATCGGCGAGAGCCCGAAGATGGCCTACAAGGCGCGCTTCCGCCCGCTCGAGGCGCTGATCGACGGCGACTGGCAGCCCTTTCCGGGCGATTTCGCCTGATCACGGCGCCCGGCGGTCGGGTCGACTCGCTACAATCTCGCGATGCTCTACGAACTCGCCCGCCCCCTCCTGTTCGCGCTCGACCCCGAGACCGCCCACAACCTCACCCTGCATGGCCTGCACTATGCCGGCAAGCTGCTGCCCGCCGCCGAGCCGGAGCCGGCGAGCGCGGTCGAGGTCATGGGCCTGCGCTTTCCCAACCGCGTCGGCCTCGCCGCCGGGCTCGACAAGAACGGCGAGGCGATCGACGGCCTCGCCCGCCTCGGTTTCGGCTTCCTCGAGATCGGCACGATCACGCCGCGCCCGCAGCCGGGCAACCCCCGCCCGCGCATGTTCCGCCTGCCCGAGGTGCGGGGCATCATCAATCGCATGGGCTTCAACAACCACGGCGTCGACGTCCTGCTCGCGCACGTGCGTGCGGCGAAGTACCGCGGCATCCTCGGCATCAACATCGGCAAGAACTTCGACACCCCGATCGAGCGTGCCGCCGACGACTACCTCGCCTGCCTGGAAAAAGTGTACGCCCTGGCGAGCTACGTCACGGTGAACATCTCCTCGCCCAACACCAAGAACCTGCGCCAGCTGCAGGGCGAATCCGAACTCGACGACCTCCTCGGCCGCCTCAAGGCGGCGCAGACCCGCCTCACCGAGCAACATGGGCGCTACGTCCCGCTCACCCTCAAGATCGCCCCCGACCTCGACGACGCGCAGGTGAGCAACATCGCCGACGCGCTGCGCCGCCACCGCATCGACGGCGTGATCGCCACCAATACCACGATCGCGCGCGACAAGGTGCAGGGCATCGCCCACGGCAACGAACAGGGCGGCCTGTCGGGCGCGCCGGTGTTCGAGGCTTCCACCGCCGTGGTGCGCAAGCTCGCGCACGCGCTCGCCGGCGAGTTGCCGATCATCGCCGCCGGAGGCGTGCTCGAGGGCGCACAGGCGCGCGCCAAGCTCGAGGCCGGCGCCGCTTTGGTTCAGCTCTACAGCGGACTCATCTACCGCGGCCCGGCACTGGTGCGCGAATGCGTGCGCGCCACCGCGGGGTGAGTCCTTCCCCGACCTCTTCCTTCACCCGGCGAGCAGCACGCCGCGCTCGTCCGCAGCGGCGCCCGTGCCGACCTTCCGACCCTCCGAGGAGCCCAAGATGACTCATCGCCGCCAGTTCGTCCTCTCCGCCGCCGCGCTTGCGGTCGCAGCCACCCTGCCCTTCGCCGCCCACGCCGCGGACGCCGCGAAGGTCGGCTTCGTCTATGTGAGCCCGATCGGCGATGCCGGCTGGACCTACCAGCACGACCTCGGTCGCAAGGAGCTCGAGAAGACGCTCGGCGGCAGGATCGAGACGCGCTACGTCGAGAACGTCGCGGAAGGTGCCGATGCCGAGCGCGTGATCCGCGAGTTCGCCGCCAGCGGCAGCAAGATCGTGTTCGCCACCAGCTTCGGCTACATGAACTACGTCGAGCGCGTCGCCCGCCAGTTCCCCAACGTCACCTTCCTGCACGCCACCGGCTACAAGTCGGCGAAGAACTTCGCGCCCTACAACGCGCGCTTCTACGAGGGCCGCTACCTCAACGGCGTGATCGCCGGCAAGATGACCAAGTCCAACGTCCTCGGCTACGTCGGCGCCTTCCCGATCCCCGAGGTGCTGCAGGGCATCAACGCGTTCACCCTGGGCGCGCGCAGCGTGAACCCGAACGTCGAGGTGCGGGTGATCTGGGCCAACAGCTGGTACGACCCGGGCAAGGAGCGCGAGGCGGCGATGACCCTGATCTCGCAGGGCGCCGACATGCTCACCCACCACACCGACTCCACCGCCACCGTCCAGGCCGCGGAAGAAAAGGGCGTGTACGCCTTCGGCTACCACTCCGACATGTCGAAGTACGCGCCCAAGTCCCAGCTCACCGCCACCACCCACCACTGGGGCGAGTTCTACGCCCGCACCGTCGACGCGGTGCTCGGGGGCACGTGGAAGCCGGAGGGCGTGTGGGGTGGCATGAAGGACGGCATGATCCGCCTCGCCCCGCTCAACCCGGCGATTCCGGCCGACGTGCAGGCCATGGTCAAGGAACTCCAGGGCCGCATCACCGCCGGCAGCCTGCATCCCTTCACCGGCCCGGTGCTCGACCAGGCCGGGAAGGAACGCCTCGCCGCCGGTGCGGTGATGGACGATGCCACCCTGGGCAAGATGGACTACTTCGTCCAGGGCGTCGGTTCGCGCCTGCCCACCGCCAAGTAAGCCTGCTTCCCCACCACGTCGGTTCCACCCGGCGACGAGACCGCCCCCGTGCGGAGCGGGCAGCCCCCCGCTCGCTTCACGGCGTGGGCGGGTCGGCGCGATCCGGGCGGTCCGCCCACGCCTCGTCGTCGGCCGGAAGGCCGTTGCGCAGGCAGGCCGAGATCCCGGTGGCGATCGCGTCGGCCATGCGCGCCTGGCGTTCGGGGTCGCGCAGCAACAGTTCCTCGTCGCGGTTTTTCAGGATGCCGGCTTCGAACAGCACTGCCGGCATGCGCGCGTGGCGCAGCACCGCCAGCCCGTCGTAGTGGTGCACGGCGTGCTCGCGGTCGGCGTAGCTGCGCCGGCGGCCGTTCTTGTGCGTGGGCTCGAAACCCATGCGCTGCAGGCGGGCGCCGATCGCACGCGCACACAGGATGCTCATGGCCGTATCGGGGTTGTCGCGCGAGACGAAGAGCGAATGCCCGGCGAACTCGTCGTTGTAGTCGAGCGCACGCCCCTCCCAGGTCCACGGGCGCAACTCGACGGCATTGACCGAGTCGTGATGCAGCGAGAGCAGGAAGGCCGCTCCGGCCTCGCCGGCGGCCTGCGGCCGCGCGCGCAGGCTCGCGATGCGGCCGTCGGCGTTGATGGTGCTCACCGCCCAGCCGCGCGCGTGCAGTGCATCGACCACATGCACGGAAAGATCGCGGTTGAACTCGAACTCGCTGCGGCCGCGCGCGCTCGTCGCCCCGGGCGCGTCCAGGGTGTGGCCGACGTCGACAGCCACCGGCCCGGGCCCCTCCCCGCCAGCCAGCGCCCCCCCCGCGATCGCCGCCAGCACGAGCGCAAGCAGCCCGTGGCGCGGCGCACGCCGCCACGCATCCCCGGTCCGTGCGTGCCCCGAGGCCTGCAAAGACCCGCAAAGCGAGCGCCCATGCGGATGGAAAAGTTCCACTCGGGCTACATCTTGATTCAAATCATGGAGAGCGCGGGTGCCCGCCGTGACAATCCGCCCACCATCGGCATTGCCGTGGACAGTTGTACCCCTGACCCACGCGGGCGAACCGAGACCTTCCTGACAAAACGAGACAAGCGATGAGGAGTACTCCATGAGCGGTATTTTCACAAAATCGATGGCGCGGAACATCTTCTACGGGGGGACGACGTTCTTCTTCCTGTTGTTCCTGGCGCTCACCTTCGACACCGAGCGCGAGCTGCCCAACCGGGACAACCGCGCCGCCATCACCCCCGAGGTTGCCGCCGGCAAGCACATCTGGGAAACCCGCAACTGTCTGGGCTGCCACACGCTGCTCGGCGAGGGCGCCTACTTCGCTCCCGAACTCGGCAACGTCTACAAGCGCCGCGGCGGCGACTTCATCAAGGGCTGGATGCAGGCCATGCCCACCGGAGCCCCCGGCCGTCGCCAGATGCCGCAGTTCAACCTCACCGATGAAGAGCTCGACCAGCTGGTGGCCTTCCTGAAGTACACCTCGGAAATCAACACCGCCAACTGGCCGCCCAACATCGAGGGCTGATCGGAACTCTGGAGACCACAAGGGGATATCCATGCAATACAAATCACAAGCGGTCGCCATGCCCTACTTCATCGCGGCGATCGGTCTGTTCGTGGGGCAAATCATCTTCGGCCTGATTCTGGGCCTGCAGTACGTCGTCGGGGACTTCCTGTTCCCGGAGATCCCGTTCAACGTCGCGCGGATGGTTCACACCAACCTGCTGATCGTGTGGCTGCTGTTCGGCTTCATGGGTGCGGCCTACTACCTGATCCCGGAAGAGACCGAGACCGAACTCTTCAGCCCGAAGCTGGCGCTGGCGATGTTCTGGATCTTCCTGGTGGCCGGTGCGCTGACCATCGTGGGCTACCTGCTCGTGCCTTACAGCACGCTGGCGTCCATGACGGGCAACGACATCCTCGCCACCATGGGCCGGGAGTTCCTCGAGCAGCCGCTGTTGACCAAGATCGGCATCGTGATCGTCGCGCTCGCCTTCCTGTTCAACATCACGATGACCGTGCTCAAGGGCCGCAAGACCGTCATCAGCATCGTGCTGCTGCTCGGCTTGTGGGGTCTGGCGATCTTCTTCCTGTTCTCCTTCTACAACCCGGTCAACCTCGTCCGCGACAAGTTCTACTGGTGGTGGGTGGTTCACCTCTGGGTGGAAGGCGTGTGGGAACTGATCATGGCCGCGATGCTCGCCTTCGTGCTCATCAAGGTCACCGGTGTAGACCGTGAAGTGATCGAGAAGTGGCTGTACGTCATCATCACCCTGGCGCTCGTGACCGGCATCATCGGTACCGGCCACCACTACTTCTGGATCGGCACGCCGGAATACTGGCAGTGGTGGGGTTCGATCTTCTCCGCGCTGGAGCCGATCCCCTTCTTCGCCATGACCGTCTTCGCGTTCAACATGGTCAACCGTCGTCGTCGCGAGCACCCGAACAAGGCTGCCGTGCTGTGGGCGCTCGGTACCGGCGTGATGGCCTTCCTCGGCGCTGGCGTGTGGGGCTTCCTGCACACCCTGGCTCCGGTGAACTACTTCACCCACGGCTCGCAGATCACCGCCGCGCACGGTCACATGGCGTTCTACGGCGCCTACGTGATGGTCGTGATCACCATGATCAGCTATGCCATGCCGATCCTGCGCGGCCGCGCCGCCAACTCGACCAAGGCGCAAGTGCTGGAGATGTGGGCGTTCTGGCTGATGACCATCGCGATGGTCTTCATCACCCTGTTCCTGACCGCCGCCGGCATCCTGCAGGTCTGGCTGCAGCGCGTGTCCGACACCCCGATGTCCTTCATGGCCACCCAGGATCAGCTGATGCTGTTCTACTGGATGCGCGAATGGGCGGGCGTGATGTTCTTCATCGGCCTGCTGGCCTATCTCGCCAGCTTCTTCGTGAAGGGCGATGCCAAGGGGGTCGTGCACGGCTGAGCCCTGCCGACCGAAATGCGGTAACAAGCCTGGATCATCCAGGGTAAGGGGTTGGGGCGGCGCGAGCCGCCCCTCTTTTTTTGCGTGCCACGCTCGCAGCATGGAGCGGCCGCTAGAATGTCGGGCTTCGTCCGCGCCCGAACGGCACTCCGCTGCCACCGGATCCCCCCGGCGCGCGCGTCCCATCGCCTCCGCTCGCTCCCCTCCGCCCGTGCCCAACGCCTCCCTTCCGCCCTCCCCGCCGTCCCACGACGCACCTCCCGTCCTGCACCCGAGCGGCGTCGAGCGCCCCTTCCGCATCGCGATCAACGGCTACGGCCGCATCGGTCGTTGCTACCTGCGTGCCCTGCACGAAGCCGGCCTCGCCGAGCGCTACCGCATCGTCGCGATCAACGAGCCTGCGGACCTCGCCAGCATCGCCTACCTCACCCGCTTCGACTCGACCCATGGCAGGTTTCCGGGGGTGGTGGACCGCAGCGAGCGCGAGCTGATCGTGGACGGTCATGCGATCCACGTGAGCCACGCGAGCACCCCGGAAGAGGTCGACTGGACCGTGCTGGGGCTCGATCTCGTCGTCGAGTGCTCCGGACAGTACGGCGGACGCCGCGACTTGCAGCGCTTCATCGCTGCCGGCTGCCCGCGACTCCTGCTGTCGCACCCCGGCAACGGCGCCGAGGATGTGGATGTCACAGTGGTGTTCGGCATCAACGAGGACGAGCTGCGCGGCCCCGGGCGCCTGGTGTCTAACGCGTCGTGCACCACCAACGCCGTGGTCCCGGTGCTCGACTGCCTGCACCGCGAGATCGGCATCGAGCAGGCCCTGCTCACCACACTGCATTCGGCGATGAACGACCAGCCGCTGATCGACGGCTACCACCACGCCGACCTGCGCCGCACGCGCTCGGCGATGCAGTCGATCATCCCGGTGTCGACCGGTCTGGCGCGCGGCGTCGAACGCCTGCTGCCGGCGCTCGCCGGACGCGTCCAGGCGAAGGCGATCCGCGTGCCCACCCACAACGTCTCGGCGATCGACATGGTGCTGAGCTTCGGCCGCGAGGTCTCGGCCGAGGCCGTCAACCGCCTGCTGCGCGAGACCGCCGCCGGGCCGCAGCGTGGCCTGCTCGCGTGCTCCGACGAGGCGCACGCCTCGATCGACTTCAACCACGACCCGCACTCGGCGATCATCGACTGCAGCCAGACGCGCGCAGTCGGAGCGAAGATGCTCAACCTGGTGGTGTGGTTCGACAACGAATGGGGCTTCGCCAGCCGCATGGTCGACGTCACCCGGCGCTGGCTGGCGGCGGCGGGCTGAACACGAACGAATCCCAATTAACCACGATCAAGTTAAACCCGCGCCCTTCTGCCTAGACTGCGCCGCATGAATACCGTCACCACTCCGCCGAGTTCCCTGCCGGCCGGCGGACCGGCACAGGCGCACGGCCCCCGCCTTGCGGGCGACCTCGCGATCTGGTTCTTCATCCTCGCCGAGCTGCTCGCCTTCGGGGTCTTCTTCGCCGCCTACGCCTTCGCGCGCGCCAAAAACATCGAACTCTTCGCCGCCGAGCAGGCCGCACTCAACCGCAACGCGGGCGCGCTCAACACCGTGCTGCTGCTCACTGCGAGCTACTTCGTGGTGCGCGCCGTGCAGGCCGCCGAGGCCCAGGCCTCGCGACAGTGCGCCAACTGGCTGGGCGGCGCGATCCTCACCGGCCTCGGCTTCATCGTCGTCAAGCTGAGCGAGTACGCCGCAGCGTTCGAGCACAACATCAGCCTCTCGAGCAGCACCTTCCACATGTTCTACCTGTCGCTGACCTTCTTCCACTTCATGCATGTGATCCTGGGTCTGGTAATCCTGATCGCGATGTGGAACGGCGCGCGCCAGGGCCGCTACCGCCCGGGCGAGATGAACGGACTGGAGACCGGCGCCGCCTACTGGCACATGGTCGACCTGGTCTGGCTGATCCTCTTCCCGCTCGTCTACGTCATCCACTGAGGAGCCCGCCATGAGCGCACGCATGCACGGAACGCCCCGCGGCTCCACGATCCTGTTCGCCACCCTGATCCTCGCCACCGTCGCCACCTGGGGCATGGGCTCGCTCGGCGTGACCGGCACCTGGGGCGTCGCCATCCTCGCCGCGATCTCGTTCTGGAAGGGCGCGGTGGTCATCCTCGATTTCATGGCGCTGCGCCATGCACCGCTGCTCTGGCGCGCGATCACGATGGGCTGGATCATCGTCGTCTGGGCGCTGATCGCCATCGCCTACATCAAGGGACTCGCCCAATGAAGCCCGATACGCCCAACCTCGACATTCCCTTCTACCAGCCCGCCGGCGACGAGGTGGACATCTTCCAGCACGCCTGGAAGAACCGCCTGCCCCTGCTGATCAAGGGCCCCACCGGCTGCGGCAAGACGCGCTTCGTCTCGCACATGGCCGCCCGCCTCGGCCTGCCCCTGTACACCGTGGCCTGCCACGACGACCTCACCGCCTCCGACCTCGTCGGTCGCCACCTGATCGGCGACGGCAAGACCATGTGGTGCGACGGGCCGCTCACGCGCGCGGTACGCGAAGGCGGCATCTGCTACCTCGACGAGGTGGTCGAGGCACGCAAGGACACCACCGTGGTGCTGCACCCGCTCGCCGACGACCGTCGCGTGCTGCCGATCGACCGCACCGGCGAGCTCCTCGAGGCGCCACCCTCCTTCATGCTGGTGGTGTCCTACAACCCCGGCTACCAGAACCTGCTCAAGGGCATGAAGCCTTCGACCCGCCAGCGCTTCGTCAGCCTGCGCTTCGACTTCCCGCGCCCCGAGCAGGAAGAGGCGGTGCTGATCGGCGAGACCGCCTGCGCACCCGACCTGGCCAAGCGCCTGGTTGCCATCGCCAACGCGCTGCGCGCGCTCAAGGACCGCGACCTGGAAGAGGCCGCGAGCACCCGCCTGCTCGTGTATACCGCCCTGCTCGTCAAGGACGGCATGGACCCGGTCGCCGCCAGCCGGGTCGGCATCGTCGAGAGCCTGACCGACGACGCCGACGTCGCCGAGGGACTGATGGAGGTGGTCGCCGCCACCTTCGGCCGCTGAAGGCCGGGACATCGAGATGGAAATCAAGCGCGCCGATCCGCTCCGCCACGTCATGCCCGGCCCGCGCCTGGCGGTCGTCGCCGAGGCGCTGTTCCTGATCAACCTGATGCTCCTGCCCGGGCTGGCATTCCTCGCGCTGATGGTGCTGTGGTACCTGCATCGCGGGCACCCCGATCCGCTGGTGCGCAATCACCTGCGCCAGACCGGGTGGACCTGCATCTGGGGCGGGCTGCTGCTGGTCGTGATCAGCGTCGCGATCTTCCTGCTCGGCGGCTTCGACAATCCGTGGACCTGGGTGATCGGGGTGCTCTATTTCACCTTCGTCCACTCGAGCCTGATCCTGCTCGGCGTGATGGGCCTGTCGCGCGCGATCAACGGCCGCAGCTGGCGCTTCCCGGTGTTCGGACCGCGCGAGCCCTCCTGAGCCGGCCGGTGACCACGATGAACACCGGAGCCCCTGCGCGCAAACCGCAGCGCGTCATCCCGATCGCGACCGCCCCTGCGGGCGATGCGGCCGCCGCCGCGGCGATGCAGCGCCGCCGGCGTGCGTTCCAGGCCGGCTTCTTCGCGCTCTTCGTGCTCGCGCCGGTATTCGATCTCTTCCGCTACGACCTCGACGCCGACCACGCCTGGCTGCTCGGCATGGAATGGCGGCTCGGCCTCGACCCCTTCCTCGCCGGCCAGGCGAGCGCACTCGAGGCGGCCGGGAGCATCATCCTGAATCTCTTCGTGCCCCTGCTCGCGCTCGCCGCGCTGGTCATCGGCGCGGCGTGGAAGTGGGGACGGCTGTACTGCGGCTGGCTGTGCCCGCACTTCTCGGTGGTGGAGTCGATCAACCGGCTGATGGCGCGCGCTTCGGGCAAGGCCTCGGTATGGGACCGCCACCTGCTGCCGGCGTGGAAGCCCGACGGCCGCCCCGCGCGGGTGGACGCGCGCTGGTGGGGCGTCGTCGTGCCGGCGGCGGTGGGCTTCGCCTTCCTGTGGGCGGTGGTGCTGCTCACCTACCTGCTGCCGCCCGCGCAGGTGTACGGCAACCTCTTCGCCGGCGAGCTCACGCGCAACCAGGCGATCTTCCTCACCGCGGCCACGGTGGTGCTGAGCCTCGAGTTCCTCTTCGCACGTCACCTGTTCTGCCGCTTCGTGTGCGCCGTCGGGCTGTTCCAGAGCCTGGCCTGGATGGGCAACCGCGACGCGCTGGTGGTCGGCTTCGAGCGCGAGCGCGCGAGCGATTGCTCGAACTGCCTGCCCGACCGCCAGTCCGCCTGCGACGCCGCCTGCCCGATGCGGCTGCGCCCGCGCAACATCAAGCGCCACATGTTCACCTGCACCCAGTGCCGCCAATGCGTCGACGCCTGCGCGACCACCCAGCACGCCAACCCGCAGGGGCCGCTGCTGTCCTGGGTGGCCGGCGAGGCGGCGCGCCAGAACGAGGCCGGGTTCCGCGCACTCAAGGATCGCTGACGCCATGGAAGAAACCGTAGGCCTGCTCTGGCACCGCCTCATCACCCGCGCCGCCGGCGGACACTTCCCCAAGGCGGCGGTCCGCCTGCGCGACATCGAGAAGACCGCGGGCGTGTTCTTCCGCGCCCTCGGCGGCGACCCCGGCCTGCGCCTGGCGGCCGCCACCACCGACGAGCATGGCGCGCGGCGCAGCCTGCTGCAGCGCATCGCCGGCGCCGACGAACGCGTCGCGCGCGCGCGCATGGACGTGTCCACGCTGCGCCTGCCGCCCGAGCTCGACGTGCTGCCCGAGCGCGGCCTCAACCGCGACCTCTACCTCTGGCTCGCCGCCGTGGCCGCCGCGCCCCCCGCGGAGGATGGCGACGGCCACCCCGCGCTCGGCCCCGTGCCCGACGAGCCGATCGACGAGGCCGCCACCCGCGAGCTGCGCGAGAACCAGGCCGCCACCCTGCGCGCCCTGGCGCGCTGGCCGGGCATCCAGGCACGCTACCGCCGCCTGGTCGACGCGGTGATCGCCCAGCGCCCCAGGCTCGACAAGCTGCCGCCCGCCGAGGCCGAACGCGAGAAGCTGATCCGCCTCGCCCTGCACGCCCCCGGCAGCGTCGCCGCCCTGCCCCGCCTGCCCGCCAAGGCGCGCGCCACCCAGCCCGTGCTGCTGTGGCTGAGCGAGTTCCACGCCAGCGCCGCGGGCGGCAGCGGCGGCGCCGGCGCGGGCGGCGAGCTCGGCGAGGCCGGCGCCAGCCGTCCCGGCAAGGACAGCAGCCGCCAGGCCCACCGTGTCGAGCGCCAGGAGAAAATGCCGGAAAAGCACGGCATGATCATCCCCTTCCGCGCCGAGAGCCTGCTGTCGGTGGCGGAGTTCATCAAGGTCCAGCGCAGCACCGACGACGAGCCCGACGACAACGCCGCCGACGCCGCCGCCAACCTCGACCACCTGTCGATCACCCGCGACGGCGAGCGCGTCGCCTCCAAGGTGCGCTTCGACCTCGACCTGCCCTCGGCTGCCGAGGACGACGTCGTGCTCGGCGACGGCATCCCGCTGCCCGAGTGGGACTACCGCAAGAACCTGCTGCTCGAGGACCACGTCCGCCTCGCCGAGCTCACCCCCTCGATCCACGACCCGCGCGCCGCCCCCTGCGCCCTGCCCGAGCACCTGCGCCGCACTGCGCGCCGGCTGCACCGCCAGTTCGCCGCGCTCACTCCGGGCAGACGCTGGCTCAAGGCGCAGGTCGACGGCACCGAGCTCGACCTCGACGCGGTGGTGCGCGCCGCCACCGACCGCGCCACCGGCCACCATCCGTCCGATCAGCTCTACCTCTCGCTCGAGAAGCGCGAGCGCGACCTCGCCTGCCTGGCGCTGGCCGATCTGTCGCTGTCGACCGATTCCTGGGTCTCCTCCGAGGCGCGTGTGATCGACGTCATCCGCGACTCGCTGCTGCTCTTCGGCGAAGCCCTGCTCGCCACCGGCGACAGCTTCGCGCTATGCGGCTTCTCCTCGGTCAAGCGCAGCAACGTGCGCTTCCACCGCCTCAAGGACTTCGACCAGCGCTTCGACGACCGCGCGCGCGGCCGCATCATGGCGATCAAGCCGGGCTACTACACCCGCCTGGGCGCGGCGATCCGCCACGCCACCACGATCCTCGACCGCCAGCGCGCCGCACGCCGCATCCTGCTGATCCTGTCCGACGGCAAACCCAACGACCTCGATCTCTACGACGGCCGCTACGGCATCGAGGACACCCGCGTCGCCGTCGTCGAGGCACGCAACCGCGGTGTGGTGCCGTTCTGCGTTACCATCGACCGCGAAGGCGCAAGCTACCTGCCGCACCTCTTCGGTCCGGCCGGCTACGCGGTGATCCGCCAACCCGACGAGTTGCCCGCACGCCTGCCCATGTTCTATGCCCAGCTCACCCGCTGAAGCCATGCCTCGTAACGCCACCCCGGTCGGGGAAAGACCTGTCCGGATCGATTCCTCCCCCGCCAGCCCGGTCACGGAGATCGACCGCCTGTGCCGGTTGCTCGCGCGCGCGCCGCTTTTCAACGGCCTCGCCTGCGAGGATATCGTCCGCTTCGCGCGTGGTGTGCGCGAGGTACGGGTCGCGCGCGGCGAGATCCTGTTCCATCGCGGCGACCCCTGCCACGGCTTCCACCTCATCCTCGACGGCCAGATCAAGCTCGCCTTCACCTCGGCCGAGGGCAACGAGAAGGTGGTCGACATCCTCTACGCCGGACGCAGCTTCGGCGAGGCGGTGATGTTCATGGAAAAGCCCTACGTCGTGATGGCGCAGGCACTGACCGACGCCACCCTGCTGCACATCGGCAAGCAGATCTTCTTCGAGGAAATGTCGGGCGATCCCTTGTTCTGCCGCAAGATCATCGCCGGCCTGGCCCAGCGACTGCATCTGCTGATGGCCGACGTCGAGAGCTACTCGCTGCGTTCGGGTCGCGACCGCGTGGTGGGCTATCTGCTGCGCGAAGAGGAGCGTGACGGCGACGGGGTGGCCGAAGGCTCGGTGTCGTTGCGCCTGCCCACCAGCAAGGGCACGATCGCCTCGCGGCTCAACCTCACCCAGGAACACTTCTCCCGCATCCTCAGCGAACTCACCAGCGCAGGCCTCATCCAGGTCGAAGGCCGCACCATCCACATCCCCGACATCGGCCGCCTGCGCCGAAGCCTGGGTTGAGGGTCACGCCTTTCAGCGCGTCAAACCCGCACCCACGCTTCCGGAACGTCGCAATCGCGTCTCGCATCGCTCCTGCAGGGCGATCCTTGAGCCGTCGTGAATGTCCGGGCGATGCAAAAGGGGCCCGCAGGCCCCTTTCCTGTTTGTGGGCGCCCCGCAAGCGCTCAACCCTCCTTGCCGTCCACCCGCGCATACCAGAGGTAGGGGGCGTAGCGCCACAGGTAGAGCAGGAAGGCGATCGACCACAGCGTGGCGGCCGCATGCACGCCGCCGAACTGTGCGGCCGGGAAGAAGCCCACGGTCAGCACCCGCACCAGCGCGGCGATCAGCACCAGGGCGTAGGCCGCGGTCTCGATGCGACCGGCGATCAGCATGCGGCCGGTGTGGCCGAGCGCGGTGCGGGTAATCATGCCGATGATCAGGCCGCCGGTCGCGCCGATGGCCAGGGCATGGACTCCGGCCGAGCGCGGCAGCACGCCGAACTGGGTAAGCGCGAGCAGCGCCAGGCCGAGCGGAATCCACAGATAGGCCAGTTGCAGCACCCACAGGATGGGATGGCCGCGCGTCGCCCAAGGGTTCCAGCCGCCTAGCCGCACCGCCTGCAGAACGGCTGCGATCAACGACACCACACCCGCCCAGCCTCCGGCACCCAGCGCCCACAGCAGCAGCGCGATACCGGTGGCGATCGCCGCCGCCCAGTCGACCTTCACGTTGCGCCACTGCTTGACGCCACGTACCGCGTTGAAGATGAACATCGGGATCACGCGGCCGCCGACGATGGTCTCCAGCACCACCACCAGGCCGAGGGCCAGGTGCATGGCGGTCAGCGGATCGGCCTCGATCACGCCGAGCACGGCGAGGTGGAAGAACAGGTTCGCGAGCGCGAGCATCGCGGGCAGCGCACCGACGAAGTAGTTGCGCTTGCTCTTGGCCTTGATCAGCACCTTCAGCAGCATCCCCGCCGCGACCGGAAGGAAGGCCAGATCGACGATGGCCACCCAGGCTCCGCTGCCGAAGGCCATCGCCAGGCGCCCGGCGAGCCACACCGCGGCGAGCACCATGAGCGGCTTGCCCGTCGGGGTGTCGAGCCCGGTCCAGTTGCGCCCTGCGGTGAACAGGAAGCCGATGATCACCGCCACGGCGAAGCCGAAGATCATCTCATGCGAATGCCACCAGATTCCCGGCATGGGCAGGTCGATCGCGCCCGAGTAGGCCACCGCCCAAACCGGCACCGCGATCGCTGCGAACAGTGCGGCGAGCAGGTAGAAGGGACGAAAGGCGAGCGCCCACAGCGAGAAGGTGTCGGGCGGAATGCGTTTGGTGGTGGGTTCGTCGAGGCGGATCAGCGCCATGTTCGGTTCTCTTTTCTGCTGAACGGGTTGAAGGCGGATGAAGCTGCGCACGGCCGCACACCTGCCCGGCCGGGAGGAATCAGTGGCTGGTGCCTTCCTCGCGCGTGATCTTGTTCCATACGTTGTACTTGCCCACAGGCTTTCTCATCGGCAGGCGCTTGACCTCCTCGAGGGTCCGCGCGTCATAGACGATCACCGCGCCCTCGTCCTCCCACAGGCTGGCGAGCGCATGGCGGCCATCGCGGGTGAACTCGACGTGGGCGAGCGTCTTGCCCGGCTCACCGGTGATCTCGCGCACCACCTCCAGCGTCTGCTTGTCGATGACCTGCAGGATGTGCTTGGCCTCCGCGCTCATCATCGAATCGACGAACGCATAGCGGCTGCTGGAGTGGCTGCGCAGGAAGAAGCCCGGGCCGCGGGTGGGGATGCGCTTCACCACCTCCCAGGTCTTCATGTCGATCACGGTGACCTCGCCCGCCTTGAGGTTGGTGCTCGCCATCACCGTGCGCGGCCTGGCGCCCGGACCGGCGGCGGGGTCCTGCCATTCCCAGGTGATGCCCGAGCCCAGGTGCGGCATGCCGTCAAGCGGCAGATTGGCGATCTTCTTGCGCACGTCGAGGTTCACCACCTGTCCGACCCCCTCGCGCGAGGCCCCCATCAGCTCGGAATAGTCCTGGGTGAAGAAGAAGTCGTCGAGCACCTCGGCGAGGATGGTGCGGCGCGGGTTGAGGTAACCGGGAATGAAGCTGCCTTCGCGCTGAGTGTAGTCGTGGATGTAGCTGACCGGGATGTCCTCGACCGCCTTGGTGTAGCTGATCTCCCACACCTCGCCGACGTCCTTGAGCGCGGCGATGAAGGACTGGCGCGGGGTGGCGTCGTACACCGCCGACACCCGCGAGCTCTTCTTGCCGTCGCGGTCCATCGCCGGGATGGTCTTGACCAGGTTCAGCTCGCCGTCGAGCAGCACCAGCGTGTTGGGGAGGTAGTTGGCCACCGCGACGTGGGTGCCGTCGGGCGATGCGGCGACGTTGCGGGTGTTGATGCCGGCACGCACCTCGGCCACGACCTTCAGGTTCCACAGGTCGAACTTGGTGATCCAGCCGTCGCGCGAGGCGAAGAACACGTAGCGCCCGTTGGCGGCGAACTTGGGCCCGCCATGCAGCGCGAAGCGCGACTGGAAGCGGTGGATCGGCTCGAGCCTGTCGCCGTCGAGCACGCTGACGTGGTGGTCGCCCGCCTCCACCACCAGGAAGAGGTTGAGCGGGTCGGCGTCGAACACCGGCTTGTCGGAAAGGGTCGCGGTGTCGACATGGACGACGCGCGAGGCGCGGATGTCCTCGTCGGTCCAGCGCGGCTCGGGCACCACCGGGGTGTAGATCCACTCGGTGAGCGCGGCGATCTCGTCCTTGCCCAGCTGCGCGGCGAAGCCGGCCATCTGGGTCGCGGGCCGGCCCTCGGCGATCACCTTGGCAGCCTCGCTCTTGCGCAGGCGGCCCAGGTTGTCGGGCAGCAACGCGGGCCCCATCGCTCCGAGGCGATTGGGCGCATGGCAGGCCGCGCAATGCTGCGCGTAGAGCGCGGGTACGTCGATGGCAGCCGGCGACGCCGCTGCCCCGGACGCGGCCCGAGCGACGGCCTTGTCCGGCGAAGCGGCGGCAGGCAAGACGACCAGTGCACCGGCGAGTGCGAACAGGCCGGTCAGGGTCGAGGCGCGGATCTTCATGCGGAAACCTTGTCGATGCGGGTCCAGGGCGTCGTGACGACGCGCTCGGCGCCGTAGTCTGCCGGATTCACGCCGATCTCCTCGTCGTAGAGGTAGCAGGCCGGGTCCTCCGCCCACGGGTTGCCGGTGACCTGCTCCGCGCGCACGCGCGAGCTGCCGTTGCAGATCTCCAGGTACTTGCACGCGCCGCAGCGCCCCTCCAGCTTGCGCGGATGCTGCTTGAGGCCGGCGAGCAGCGGGTTCGACAGGTCGTTCCAGATCTCGCCGAAGGCGCGCTGGCGCACGTTGCCAAGCGGCACGTGCCACCACATGGTGTCCGGGTGCACGATGCCCAGGTTGTCGATGTTGGCGACGTTCACCCCGCTGGCGTTGCCGCCCCACTGGCGCAGCCTGGCCTCGATGTGGGCGGCCTTGTCGGGGAAGCGGCGCTGCACCCAGTGCAGCAGGAAGGGGCCGTCGGCATCGTTGTTGCCGGTGACGAAGTCCTTGTCGATGCCACGCCGGTGCAGGTCGAGACAGGTCTCGAAAAGCAGCTCCATGGCCTCGCGGGTGGTGCGGTGGCGGGCGTCGCCGGCGCGGTTCTTGTTGCCGCGCCCGGCGTAGTTCAGGTGCGAGAAGTAGAACTTGTCGATGGCCTCGTCCTCGACCAGCTTCAACAGCGCGGGCAGGTCGTGGGCGTTGCCCTCGGTCATCGTGTAGCGCACGCCGACCTTGATGCCGCGCTCGCGGCACAGGCGGATGCCGTGCATCGAGGCCTCGAAGGCGCCCTGCTTGCGGCGGAAGTGGTCGTGCGTGGCGCCGATGCCGTCGAGGCTGACGCCGACGTAGTCGAAGCCGATCTCGTCGATCGCATCAATGTTGGATTCGTCGATCAGGGTGCCGTTGGACGACAGGCCGACGTAGAAGCCCATACCCTTGGCGCGGCGGGCGATGTCGAAGATGTCGGGGCGCAGCAGCGGCTCGCCACCGGACAGGATCAGCACCGGCACGCGTGCGTCCTTGAGGTCGTCCATGACCTTGAAGACTTCCTGTGTGTTCAGCTCGCCGGGGAAATCCTTGTCCGCCGAGATCGAGTAGCAGTGCTCGCAGGTGAGGTTGCAGCGCCGGATCAGGTTCCAGATCACCACCGGACCTGGCGGGTTGCGGCGGGGGCCGGCAGGCGTGGGGTGGTCGAGCTCGCGGATGAATTGGGAGATGCGGAACATGGGAGCCTCCTGAATGCTGGCCATTTCACCCGAGGCGCCCGCGAATGAAAATGATGCGCGTCAAGGGTGCCCGGGGCGGGCGCTCGTGCCGGCCGGAAGAGTCGCTTGCCGGATCAGGCGCCGATGCGCAGGCCCGTCTTTTTCAGGATGCCGGACGAGAACAGCACGTCGCGGTTGCGGCAGGCACCAGGAAACTCCGCCGCGATCAGCGCGGCGATCTCTTCCACGCGCGCGAGCGCGGCCTCGTGGCTGGCGGCGTGCACCATCGCGAACAGGTTGTAGGGCCAGTCGGGCAGATGGCGCGGGCGGCGGTAGCAGTGGGTGACGAAGTCGAGCGCACCGACGCGCTCGCCGACCGCGTCGATCACCGCGGCGTCGATGTCCCACACGCTCATGCCATTGGCGGTGTAGCCGATGGCGTAGTGGTTGGGCACCGCGCCGATGCGGCGAATGCGGCCGTCGGCGAGCATGGCGGCGAGGCGCTCGCGCACGCGGCCCTCGGCCACGCCGAGCGTCTCGGCCAGCGCGGCGTAGGGGCGTGGAACCAGCGGCAGGCCGCCCTGGGTGGCGAGCACGAGGCGGCGGTCGAACTCCGCGAGGGCAGCTTCATCCATGCCGGCACCCGCGGCATCCTGCGCATCCGCCCGCGCGAGGGCTCCGTTCCCGGACATGCCTTGCACCATCAGGCCTCCAGCCTCATCTCGACGAAGTACTCGCGTTCCTTGGGGAACAGATGCACCACCAAGCCGGTAGCGGCCTCGATGCGGCGCGCGCAGTCGGCGATGCCCTCCGGCGTCTCGGTGGCGAGCACGAACCACATGTTGAGCGCGTGCTCGCGGCGGTAGTTGTGCGCGACCTCGGGGAAGGCATTGACCGCCTCCACCGCGCTCGTCCACTGCGCCTCGGGCACCGCGATCGCGGCCAGGCAGAAGGCGCCGCCCATGCGCTCGATCTGGTACATCGGCCCGAAACGGGTCAGCACGCGGTCGTCGAGCAGCGACTGCAGGCGCGCGATCACCTCGTCCTCCGCCAGGCCGAGCAGGACGCCGACCTCGGCAAAGGGGCGCTCGGAGAGCGGGAACTCGCCCTGGATGGCATTGATCAGGCGACGGTCGGTGTCGTCGGGCGCACGCTTCGCGGCCACGCCACGACGGCCGACCGACGCGGCCGGCTGGGCTTCAGACATGGGCGAGATCCTTGGCGTCGAGATAGCGCGCGCCGGTCTGCTTGAAACGCCGGCAACTGAACAGCACCGCGTGCGGATGGCGGTCGAGGCCGAGGCGCGCGGCGAGATCCGCCCGCGCGGCCAGCACCTCCTCGCGCGCGCTGCCGTGGATCATGCAGAACAGGTTGTACGGCCAGCCGGGCAGCACGCGGCGGCGGCGGTAGCACAGCGTGACCGCCGCCTCCTGCGCGAGCCGGCGACCAAGCCCGGAGACCTCGGCGTCGGGGACGTCCCACACGCACATGGCGTTCGCCTCGAGGCCGAGCTCATGGTGGCGCACGACCACGCCGAAGCGGCGGATCAAGCCCTCGTCCACCCAGCGCGCGATGCAGGCGATCACCTCGCCCTCGGTGAGGCCGACGCGCGCCGCCAGCGTGGCGAAGGGGCGCGCGTCCAGCACCAGGCCGCCCTGCAGCGCGCCGATCAGCTTGCGTTCGAGCGCAGGCAACGCGCAGCCGCCCTCGGCGTCGCCCCGTGCGATCGGCTCGTCGCTGCGCGCGTCGGCATGCGGTCGCCGCCCCTCCCCGCCCGCCTTGAGGTCGAAGCCCAGGTCGATGTGGAACTCTTCTTCCAGCGGCAGCACGATGACCGCACAGCCGGTGTCGCGCTCGATGCCGGCGACCACCTCTTCGAGTTGCGCACGCGAGGCCGCGGTGACCACGAACCAGAGGTTGTAGCGATGCTCGCGCTGGTAGTTGTGGTTGATCGCCGGCTCGCGCGTGACGCGCGCGGCGACCTCCTCCAGGCGCTCCGGCGGCGCGGCCAGGGCCGCGAGTGCGCTCGCACCCAGGCGACGCGGGGCGAACACCGCGCCCACCCGGCTCACCAGGCCTTGCGCGCTCAGGTCGCGGTAGGCCGCGATGACGTCTTCCTCGGCGGCGCCCACCGCCTGCGCGATGCGTGCGAAAGGTCGCGGCTCGAGCGGGAAGTCACGCTGCCACTCGTTGAGCAGGCGGAAGCCGGTGGCGTCGAGCGCCGCGGGCAGGATGGCCTGGCGCGGCATCAGAAGCCCGTGCGCGCGGCGCGCGTGGTGAAGAAGATGCCGCTCGGGCTCGCCGACTCGAAGCCGCCGATCGGCTGCTTGCTGGCGGTGTCGTAGATCACGACCTTGTTGTCGTCGCGCGCCGACAGCCAGATCTCGTGGCCCTTGGAGAGGAACTCCATGTGCAGGATGCCGCGGCCCGGCTGCAGGGTGTCGGTGACCTTGCCGGAGACGGTGTCGATGACCTGCACCCAGCCGTTGTCGGGGAAGGCGAAGTTCACCCAGATCTCGCGCCCGTCGGGGCGCGCCATGGCGAACACCGGCTGGCTCTTCACCTGGATGCGATCGACCTCCTGCCAGGTGGCGGTGTCGACCACCAGCACCTCGTGGCGACCGATGGCGGGCAGGTAGGCCCGATTGCCGGCGATCGACCAGCCGCGCAGGTGGGGCATCTTGAACACCGGCAGGGGCTGCTCGCCACGACCGTAGCCGGAGAGGATCTTGCGGCTGCCCTTGTCGAGGTTCCACAGGTCGATCAGGGCAAGGCCGTCCTCGCCGAACAGGCCGGCGATGTAGTACCGGCCATCGGGCGTGACCAGTGCATCGTAGGGCTGCTTGCCGCCGGCAAAACGCCGGGTCAGCGGATTCTTCGGGTCGGAGAAGTCGGTGATGCGAATCTCGCCCGCCTCGAACAGCGAATAGATGAAGCGCTTGCCCGAGAGGTCGGCGAGGCCCACCACCTTGGAGCGGGTGCCGTCGTCCGTGGTCGCAGGCACATCGGCGACGAGCTCGAGCGTGTCGGCGTCGAAGGCCTTGATGCCGCCCGGTTCGTAGTTCTGCACCACCACCAGGCTGCCGTCGTGCGAGATCGAGCCGCCGATCGCATTGCCCGCCTGGACCTTGCGGCCGACGATCCGGCGCGCCAGCAGATCGACCTTGGTCAGCCCGCCGTCGCGCCCGAACACGAAGGCGTAGCGGCCATCGCGCGAGAAAACCACCGAGGCGTGGGAGAGATCGCCCAGGCCATCCACGGTGGCCAGCACGCTGCGGCCAGTGGTCTCGATCACCTTGACCTTGCCGTCGGCACGCTCGATCACCACGCCGAGGTCGCCGGTGCCGCGCACGGCGACCGGCGGCACGCTCGAACAGGCCGACAGCAGCACGACCATGGCGGAGAGGACCACGCCCCATAGGGCGGGCGGTGCGAGACGAACTTCACGGCAAGACATGGGAGCTCCGGGAACTTGGGGTGGCGGAGGGCCACCGGGAAGACTGCCGTCCGCACTCGCCAACAGGGGCGTGGCACGGGGGCCGTACGACGGACGGCGATGGTTCAGTTGCGCGCGGGGGCCTGCGGCAGGCCGGCATCGGCGGGAAAACCGCGCATCAGCCAATACACGATCCACTCCGCCTCGGCTTCGGAGAGGATGGACTGGAAAGGCGGCATCGGCGTCCCCGGACGGCCACCGACGATGGTGGCCACAAGGCCCTCGGCCGGCTTGTCGGCAAGCGCCTCGGCGGTCAGTGCGGGGCCGAGCCCGCCCTTGAAGGTCAGGCCATGACAGGAACCGCAATCCTGGCGGACGATGTGGACCAGTTCGCGCGCACGCGCCGGAGCGGGCTCGACCGGGACGTGCCCGGAGGCTGCGGCATAGGCGGAGACGAGCGCTGCGCCGAGGAAGACGACGGCGTGGGCGAGGAGTGGCGGAATCTTCATGCTGGCATCCGACGGTAAGGCATCGGTGAAGAGCATGGGGCCTCGACCGGGTCGAAACCTTGACTCGCATCAACCTCGAAGGGCGAGGGGTCTCCGCCGCACCCGCTGCATCCGCTCACGCACCCTTTCCACCTCGACCGCCCGGGCCCACGAGCGAAATCCGTCGGCGAGCCACGCGCGCATCATTCGGCGACGATCACCACGCCGAGCATTTCCGGATGCGGTCCGCAGCGGTACTCGAAGCGCCCGGCCTCCGGGAAGGCGCGCGACCACTTCTCGCCGGGGAAAAAGCGCTCCGACTCCTCGTTGCGGCCGATCAGCAGCACCGAATGACTCACCCGCTTTTCGTTATTTACCCAGGTCACGGTGTCGCCACGCTTGATGCGCAACTCCATCGGCGAAAAGGCGTATTTCTCCACCACGACCTGATGTTCGGCGGCTTGCGCCGGAACGGCCGCGGAAAGCCCGATTGCGACCGCGAACAGACTTGCCGGAACGAGTCTGGCGTTCATGGAAATCTCCCGTTTCATGCCCACGCGACCACGCAGTCGCGATGGATCCACCGCAAAGGACAACGGCGGAAGCCCCGGGTTCGCCGGATGCTTCCGCCGTATCGAACACCGCCCAGGAGCACGGGCGGGGTCGGACCGGATTACTGCTTGGCCGCCTTGATGTGGCCGTCGGTGTCGAGGCCGAGCTTGTAGCCGAGCGAAACGTGGTGGAAACGACCGGCCGCGTTGTCGTCGTGGATCGCGAAGCCGAAGTTGTAGGCCTTGCCCGACTCGAGCTTCACGTCACCGTCACCCGCAGCGAGCTTGCGGGTGAACACCACCGACCAGTTGTCGCCGTCCTTCTTGCCTTCGGCGCTGACCAGGGCGTTGCCGCCCTCCATCACGCGCTTGTCGGCGACGTAGCCGTTGTAGCCCTTGTTCTCGCCGCTGCGCCACTGGTAGAGGTCGTAGAACTTGCCCTCGGCAACCGAGCCGCCCTTGACGTACTTGGTCTTGGCATCGTCCGCACCCGGCATGGTGCGCGAATCGGTATGGCAGGTCGCCCAGCAGCCCGCTTGATCGGCGAGTTCGACCTTGCCGCCCGACTCGAGCATGAACGCGATCTTGACCGGGTTCTTGTCGTCCATCTTGGCGGCGCCCGAGGCGGCCGGCTGCTTCCAGGAGAAGCGGATGTAGAGGTTCTCGCCGTCGTGCGCAGCCTGCACCTTCACCGGAATGAAGGCGGCCTTGCCGGGGATCGGGCTAGGCTCGATCTTCTGGCCGCTGGCCATCTTCTTGCCCATGTCGCCTGCCTCGTCGCTGTGGCAGTCGGCACAGGTCTCGCCCTTCTTGAGCGCACGCGCCCCCCCGTGCTCGGTGCCCTTCTGGATCCACTCCAGCGGCGACACGCCGGGGTAGAAGGCGGTGATGTCCTTGCCCTGCACCTTGCTCCAGTCGGGCGCGGCTGCGAGCGCGCTACCCGTACCGATAGCCAGGAGAGCACCGACGGCGCCGGCAATCAGGTTCTTCTTCATCGTCATATCCTCGCTGTGCTTGGGTTGGCCTGTGATCCACGAGGGATCTTACTCCTCGTCCGCGTCCGTCATGCCTTCCGGCTTGTGGTGGGCGATGCCCTTGTGGCAATCGATGCAGGTCATGTTGTCTTCCTTCGCCATCTCGTGCTGCTTGCGCGCACGCTGCTTCTGGGCCTCGGGATTCATGCTCTCGAAACTGTGGCAGTTGCGGCACTCGCGCGAGTCGGCCGCCTTCATCCGCTTCCACTCGTTGCGCGCCAGTTGCAGGCGCTTGGCCTCGAACTTCTCGCGCGTGTCGATGGTGCCGACCATCTTGCCCCACAGTTCCTTGGACGCCTGAACCTTGCGGATCATCTTGTGCGTCCAGTCCTTGGGCACGTGGCAGTCCGGGCAGGTCGCGCGCACGCCGGTCCGGTTGTTGTAGTGAATGGTTTCCTTGTACTCCATGTACACGTTGTCATACATCTCGTGGCACGAAATACAGAACTTCTCGGTGTTCGTGGCCTCCAGCGCGGTGTTGAAGCCGCCCCAGAACAACACGCCCACCATGAATCCAACAGCCAACAGGCCGCCCAGCGACTTACCGGAAGGACGGCGCAGGCGTGCCCACAGGCCGCCCGGATTTTCTTGTTTGGAGTTGTCGCTGTTTTGATCAGACATGGAACTCTTCCCCTCGATCCCCCGCGCCAGGGGCGCGGGGGTTTTTCAGAGCTTGACCGGAAGATCGATCAATAGACGTCGTGCATCGTGTTGTACACGTTGAACTTGCCGGTCGGCGTGACGATGGCCGGGTCGGTGATCACCTTCTTGACCTTCAGCGTCTTGTCGTCGTAGATCACGATCGCGGACTGGTCGGTCTTGCCGCCCCACAGCGAGATCCACACTTCGTCGCCTGCCTCGTTGTACTCCGGCTGCACGGCGCGGCGGATGGCCTTGCTCTCGGGCAGGCCCGAGTCCTTGGCGACGTTGAGCGCGACCGGCGCCTTCGACAGATCGTTCATGTCGAACACGTACACCGACTCGGCCACTTCACGCTCCGGGTTCATCGGCGCATCGGCCCAGAAGTGCTTCGACTTCGGGTGCGTCTTGACGAACAGGTTGCCGGCGCCCGGCATCTTCAGCTGTTCGACGACCTTCCAGTTGTGCTCCTTGTACTTGGCGAACTTGGGATCGTCGGAAGCGGTCGAGATCAGCGAGACCACGGCATCGCCGAGGTGACCCGTCGACCACACCGGACCGAACTTCGGATGGACGAAGTTGGCGCCACGCCCCGGGTGCGGGATCTTGGCGGTATCGACCAGCGCAGCCAGCTTGCCTTCCTTGGTGTCGACCGCGGCGACCTTGTTGGACGCGTTGGCGGCGACCATGAAGTAGCGCTTCGACATGTCCCAGCCGCCATCGTGCAGGAACTTGGCGGACTCGATCGCGATGCTCTTCAGGTTCTTGATGTCGGAGTAATCGACCAGCAGGATCTGGCCGGTTTCCTTGACGTTGACCACCCACTCCGGCTTCGTCATCGAGGCCACGATGGAGGCCACGCGCGGCTCGGGGTGATAGTCGCCATCGACGGTGTTGCCACGGGTCGACACGATCTTCATCGGCTCGAGCGTCTCGCCGTCCATGATCGAGTACTGGGGCGGCCAGTAGGTGCCACCGATCAGGTACTTGTCCTCGTAGCCCTTGAACTTGGAGGTATCGACCGAACGGGCATCCGAACCCAGGCGCACGGTGGCGACCGTGGTGGGCTCTTCGTAGAACATGTCGATGATGGTGGTCAGGCCGTCACGACCGACGGTGTAGACGTAGCGGCCCGAAGCCGACAGGCGGGAGATGTGCACCGCGTAGCCGGTATCGAGGATCTTCCAGATCTTGTGGGTGTCGCCGTCGACCAGCGCGAGCTTGCCCGCGTCGCGCAGCGTGATCGCGAACACGTTCTTCAGGTTGACCTTGTTCATCTGCTTGGTCGGACGGTCCTTGACGGGGACCAGCAGCTTCCAGCTGTCCTTCATGTCCTTGAGCGAGAACTCGGGCGGGATCGGAGGCGTGTTCTGGATGTAACGCGCCATCAGGTTGATCTCTTCCTTGGTCAGGATGTCATCGTAGTTGACCATGCCGCCTTCGGTGCCGTACGAGATGATCTTCTCGAGGCGCTCGGTGCCGAGCTTGAGGGTGCCGCCCTCCAGCTTGGTGCCGTCCGGAGCGGTCTTGGTCCAGTGCGGCTCGAGGTTCTTGCCGGTGGCGCCCTTGCGCAGCACGCCGTGGCAACCTGCGCAGCGCTCGAAGTAGATCTGCTTGCCTTTTTCCATCTCCTCGGCGGTCAGCTTGGGCGCTTCCTGGGCCCAGGCGCTGCTCATCGCGAGGGACAGCACCCCCATGGCAAACGCCGATCCGATCAAACCTTTCTTTTGCATAGCCCTCTCCTTACACGACACGGGATGTGAAACAACATTGCGACGGCAGTATGGTTTTTCCGGGGCAGGCCCATCCTTGATGTGAATTAATTTTCCACACCAGCGCCGAGGATAAAGTTCGGGGACGCCGGAACGACGTCGCCATGCGCACGCCCGCGGATTTCGCGGTGTCCTGGACAAGCGTTTTCCGGCCCCTGGCGGAACCGATTTTTCGCCGCAACGGATTTCCCGAGACCGTGCTGGAGCCCACATCATGCAGGCAGGAACCTTTCGATCGGATGCTTCGCCGGCCGGCGCGGCCAAGCCGCGCTCCCTTCGCGCCAGTCGCGCCGCCCTGCCGCCCCGCGGCACGCCCGAGGGCATCGGCGAGCGGCCGCGATCCACGCGTGCGCAGGGACATGGCAAGGTCCATCTGGTAGGCGCCGGCCCGGGCGACCCCGACCTTCTCACCGTGAAGGCGCTGCGCCTGATCACCGGCGCCGAAGTGGTCGTCTACGACCATCTCGTCGGCGAGGCGGTGGTGGCGCTGATCCCGCCCGCCGCGCGTCGCCTGTACGCGGGCAAGGAAGCCGGCAACCACGCCCTCGCCCAGCACGAGATCAACCGCCTGCTCGTCGAACTCGCACGCGAAGGGCACGACGTGGTGCGACTCAAGGGCGGCGATCCCTTCATCTTCGGGCGCGGCGGCGAAGAGATGCAGGCCCTGCTCGAGGCCGGCGTCGAGTGCGAGATCGTGCCCGGCATCACCGCCGCGGCGGGCGCGGCCTCGGCCACCGGAATCCCGCTCACCCACCGCGAGCACGCGCAGACCCTGGTGTTCGCCACCGGCCACCTCAAGGACGACACCGTCGACCTCGACTGGGCGGCGCTCGCCCGCCCGCGCCAGACCGTGGTGGTCTACATGGGCCTCGGCGCGCTCGAGATCATCTGTACGCAGATGATCTCCCACGGACTGGCGGCGGACACGCCGGCGGCGGTGATCCACGCCGCCACCACACCGCGGCAGTGCGGCGTGCATGCCACGCTCGCGACCCTGCCCGGGGCAGTGCGCGCGGCCGGCATCCGCGCGCCGGCGCTGATCATGATCGGCGAGGTGGTCGCACTCGACCCCGGCGCGCTGCTCGCAGCCGCGGCGACGGCGGGCTGAAACGGCCGCGCCCGGGTAAAATGGCGAATTCGACGCACCCCGGGGAGCAGCCATGGCAGGAGAAAACGAGTTCTTTCGTCCGATCCGGGAGATCGAGCAGCGCCGCGTGGTGAGCTGCAGCGCCGACGACGCGCTGGTCGATATCGTCGGCCGCATGCGCGAGATGAGCATCTCCTGCGTGGTCGTCGTCGACGGCGCGCACCCGACGGCGATCCTGACCGACCGCGACCTGCGCAACAAGGTGATCGCCGCTGGGCGCGACCCGGCGGGGCTCCGGGTGCGCGACGTGATGAGCGCGCCGGTGATCACCATCGGCGAGGACGACGTGCTCTACGAGGCGCTCTACCGCATGTCGCGCCACGGCATCCACCGCCTCGTCGTGGTCGACCGCAAGGGCGCACTCGCCGGCATCGTCACCGTCACCGACCTGCTGCGCCTGCAGGCGCACTCGCCCCACCAGCTCGTGCTCGACATCGAGAAGGCCGAATCGATCGACGCCCTGCGCGAGCTGCATCAGCGCATCCAGCAGCTGATCGTGCATCTCGCCGGCACCGGCATCGCAATCCGCGACACGGTGAAGCTGATCGCCAACCTCAACGACCAGGTCCTGATCCGCCTGATCGACCTGCTGCGCCGCGATCGCTACCCCGATCTCACCACCGACTTCGCCTTCGTGGTGATGGGCAGCGAAGGGCGCGGCGAACAGACGCTATCGACCGACCAGGACAACGCCATCCTTTACGCCGACTCGGTGCAGGGCGAGGCGCTGGCGCGGCTCGAAGCCTTCTCCAACGAACTCATCGACGCCCTGATCTCGATCGGCGTGCCACCCTGCCCCGGCGGCATCATGGCGCGCAACCCCGCCTGGCGGCGCAGTCTGACGGCCTGGAAGCGCGAGCTCACGCAGTGGCTATCGACGCCGACGCCCGACAACGTGATGACCGGCAGCATGTTCATGGACCTGCGCCCGCTCTACGGTCGGCGGGAGCTCGCCGACACCCTGCGCGAACACGCGCTGCACTACATGAGCCACGAGCAGGGCTTCCTCGTGCGGATGGCGCAGAACATGGTCAACTTCGCCCCGCCGCTGGGCTGGTTCGGCCGCATCAAGGTGGAAAAATCCGGCGAGCGCCGCGGCGAGGTCGACCTCAAGAAGGCCGGCATCTTCGCCATCACCGACGGCATCAAGGCGCTGGCGATGGAGGCGCGCCGGCTCGACGGCAGCACCCACGACCGCATGGAGGCGCTGGTCGAGGCCGGCGTGCTCAAGCCCGAACAGGTCGCCGACCTGCGCGCCGCCTTCGACTTCCTGGTGCGGATGCGACTGCGCGGCCAGGTCGAAGCCTTGCGCGGCGGGCGCAAGCCGGGCAACTACATCGCCCTCGACCAGTTGAACGCGATGCAGCAGGGCGAGCTGCGCCTCGCCCTGGAGGGCGTCGCCAGCTTCCAGGCCTTCATCCAGCAGCACTTCAAGCTGCAGCTGCTGCGCAACTGAGCGGAGCGCGGCCGAGCCACCCACGGGAGGCGGACTCAATCCTCGATCAGCTGGCGATGCACCAGCACCGCCGTCGCGCGCGGCCGCACCGTCCGGCCGCGCGCCTCCAGATGGGCGCGCGTGAACGCGGCGCCGAAGAGCAGGATCAACGAGGAGTAATTCACCCACAGCAGCAGCAGCACCAGCGAGCCCGCCGCCCCGTAAGTGGACGCGGTCGCGGTGGTCGACAGGTAGATCGCGATCAGCGCGCGCCCGAGCGCGAACAGCAGCGCGGTGACGAAGGCGCCCGGCAGCACGTCACGCCAGCCCAGCACCACCTCGGGCAGCACGCGGAAGATGGTGGCGAAGAGCAGCGTCACCACCAGCAGCGCGATCGCCCAGTCCAGCCCGATGATCAGCCCCACCGGCACCGGCAGCCAGTCCTGCGCGAAGGCGACGAGCGCGCGCACGAAGATGCTCAGCGACAGCGACACCAGCAGCACGAAGCCGATGCCGAGCACCACCGCGAGCGACAGGAGGCGCGTCTTGAGATGGATGAACACGCCGCTGCGCGTGGGCCGCGGCGCCACTCCCCAGATCGCGTTGAGCGATTCCTGCATCTGGGTGAATACCGTCGTCGCGCCGAACACGATGGCACCGACGCCGGCGATCGTGGGCAGCAGCCCGCTGTGCTGGATGCGGCTGTTGACCACCGCGGTCTGGATCGCAGCCGCCACCTCCGGCCCGATCGCCACCTCGAGCTGCTCGGCGATGCGGCCCTGAGCCGCACTCTCGCCGAGCACCAGGCCCACCAGGCTGACCGCGATGATCACCACCGGCGCCACCGAGAACACGGTGAAGAACGCCAGCGCAGCCGCATGTACGAAGACCTGGGCTTCCAGCCACAGCTTCACGGTGGTCCGGATCACGGCGGACCAGTATTGCAGGATCGACGGTCGGGCTTCGGTCATGGCCGCATGTTAGCGCCATTGCCCTGGAAGCCGCTTCCAGAACGCGCCCCTCAGCTCACTCCCACTCGATTGTCGCCGGCGGCTTGCCCGAGATGTCGTAGACCACCCGGTTGATGCCGCGCACCTCGTTGATGATGCGGTTGCTGACCTTGCCGAGCAGGCTGTGCGGCAGCTCCGCCCAGTGCGCGGTCATGAAGTCCTGCGTCTGCACCGCGCGCAATGCCACCACGTACTCGTAGGTACGGCCGTCGCCCATCACGCCCACGCTCTTCACCGGCAGGAAGACCGCGAAGGCCTGGCTCGTCTTGTCGTACCAGTCGGCGGCGCGCAGCTCGTCGATGAAGATCGCGTCGGCACGGCGCAGCAGGTCGGCGAAGTCCTGGCGGACCTCGCCGAGGATGCGCACGCCCAGACCCGGGCCCGGGAAGGGGTGGCGATAGACCATGTCGTGCGGCAGGCCGAGGGCCACGCCGAGCTCGCGCACCTCGTCCTTGAACAAGTCGCGCAGCGGCTCGAGCAGCTTCAGGCCGAGCGTCTCGGGCAGGCCGCCGACGTTGTGGTGGCTCTTGATGGTGTGCGCCTTCTTGCTCTTCGCGCCGCCGGACTCGATCACGTCGGGGTAGATGGTGCCCTGGGCCAGCCACCTGGCGTTCGGCAATTTCCTGGCTTCGGCCTGGAAGACCTCGACGAACTCGCGGCCGATGATCTTGCGCTTCTGCTCGGGGTCGGTGACGCCCTTCAGGTGTCCCATGAACTGCTCGGTCGCATCGACATGCACGACCTTGGCGTGGAGCCGCCCGGCGAACATCTCCATGACCAGCTTGCCTTCGTTCAGGCGCAGCAGGCCGTGGTCGACGAACACGCAGGTGAGCTGGTCGCCGATCGCGCGGTGGATCAGCGCCGCCGCCACCGAGGAGTCCACGCCGCCCGACAGGCCGAGGATGACCTCCTCGTCACCCACCTGCTCGCGGATCTTCTGCACCGCTTCCTCGATGTAATCGGGCATGTTCCAGTCGTGGCCGCAGCCGCAGATGTCGTGCACGAAGCGCCCGATCATCTCCTTGCCCTTGATCGTGTGCGTGACCTCGGGGTGGAACTGCACGCCGTAGAAGCCGCGCGCCTCGTCGGCCATCGCCGCGATCGGAGTCGATTCGTTGCTGCCGATGATCTTGAAGCCCGGGGGCAGCGCGGTGACCTTGTCGCCGTGGCTCATCCACACGTCGAGCAGGCCGTGGCCTTCGGCGTTGCTGCGGTCCTCGATGCCGGTGAACAGCTTCGAGTGCCCGCGCGCGCGCATCTCCGCATAGCCGAACTCGCGCTTGGCCGAGCTCTCGACCTTGCCGCCAAGCTGGCTGGCCATCGTCTGCATGCCGTAGCAGATGCCCAGCACCGGCACGCCAAGCTCGAACACCGCCTGCGGTGCGCGCCAGTCCTCGGCCTCGTAAACCGAGTTGGGCCCGCCGGAGAGGATCACGCCCTGCGCGCCGAAGTTGCGCACGAACTCGTCCGAGACGTCGAAGGGATGCAGCTCGCAGTACACCTGCTGCTCGCGCACGCGGCGCGCGATGAGCTGGGAGACCTGGGAGCCGAAATCGAGGATGAGGATCTTCTGGTGGGCCATGGGGCGGGAATCTCGAACGTCGAAAAAGGAAGGGCGGCCTCGCAGCCGCCCGGATGTCTCGAAGGAGCGCGCTCAGCTGATCTGGTAGTTGGGCGCTTCCTTGGTGATCTGCACGTCGTGCACATGCGATTCGCGCATGCCGGCCGAGCTGATCTGCACGAACTCCGCGCGCGCATGCATGGTCGGGATGTCGGCGCAGCCGAGGTAGCCCATCGAGGCGCGCAGGCCGCCGACGAGCTGATGGATCACCGCCGTGACCGAGCCCTTGTAGGGCACGCGACCCTCGATGCCCTCGGGCACCAACTTGTCGATGTTGCCGGTGTTCTCTTCCTGGAAGTAGCGGTCGGCCGCGCCCTTCTCCATCGCGCCGAGCGAGCCCATGCCGCGGTACGACTTGTAGGAACGGCCCTGGAACAGCACAGTCTCGCCTGGCGCCTCCTCGGTGCCGGCAAACAGTCCACCGAGCATGACCACGTCGGCGCCCGCGGCGATCGCCTTGGCGATGTCGCCCGAGAAGCGGATGCCGCCGTCGGCGATCATCGGCACGCCCGTGCCCAGCAGCGCGTTGGCGACGTTGTCGATCGCGCTGATCTGCGGCACGCCCACGCCGGCGACGATGCGGGTGGTGCAGATCGAGCCCGGACCGATGCCGACCTTGACACCGTCGGCACCGGCATCGACCAGCGCACGCGCGGCGTCGGCGGTGGCGATATTGCCGCCCACCACCTCGATGTGCGGAAAGTGCTTCTTGACCCAGCCGACGCGGTCGAGCACGCCCTGCGAGTGACCGTGGGCGGTGTCGACCACGATCATGTCCACGCCCGCGTCGGCGAGGCGCTCCGCGCGTTCCTCCGTGCCGGCCCCCACGCCGATCGCAGCGGCCACGCGCAAGCGACCATGCTCGTCCTTGGCAGCGAGCGGGTGCTCGGTGGACTTCATCATGTCCTTGACGGTGATGAGACCGCACAGCTCGCCGGCATCGTTGAGCACCAGCACGCGCTCGAGGCGGTGCACACGCAGCAGCTCGCGCGCCTCTTCGAGGCTGGCGCCTTCGCGCACGGTGACAAGGCGGTCCTGCGGGGTCATGATTTCGGAGACGAGCTGGTCGAGCTTGGTCTCGAAGCGGGTATCGCGGTTGGTGACGATGCCGACCACCTTGCCGCCTTCGACCACCGGCACGCCGGAGAAGCGGTTCTGGCGTTGCAGTGCGATGACCTCGCCCACCGTCATCGTGGGCGGGATGGTGATCGGATCCTTGAGGATGCCCGACTCGTGGCGCTTGACCTTGAGCACCTCGGCGGCCTGCTGGGCCGGGGTGAGGTTCTTGTGCACCACGCCGATCCCGCCTTCCTGCGCGAGCGCGATCGCGAGACGGCTCTCGGTCACCGTGTCCATGGCGGCCGAGACAAGCGGGACGTTGAGGCGGATGCGGCGCGTGACCTGGCTCTGCAGGCTCACGTCGCGAGGGAGGACCGTGGAGTGGGCGGGAACGAGAAGGACGTCATCGAAGGTCAGCGCCTTCTGGATCACTCGCATGGCTTTTTTCCTTTCGACCAAATCCGTATTATACAGAGCGCTCCTGCACCACGTAAGCGGCTCGCCGCGGAGAATTGTGCCGATGACCCATCCGTTCGCCCCGGTCGCGATCCTCGCCCTGTTGCTGACCGCCCTTCCCGCGGCCGCGCAGGTCTACAGCTGGAAGGACAAGGACGGGCGCATCCACTACGGCGACATGCCTCCCGCAGGCGTCGAGGCCACGGTGATCCGCGGAGCACGACCGGGTGCCGCCGCGCGCAAGGCTGGAGAGACCACGCCGTCGGCGGACATGCCGCCTGCTGCCACTCCCACCTCCCCGAGTTCGCTCGCCGAGCGCGAACAGGCTTTCCGGGAACGCCGCGCCGCCGCGGCGGAGGCCGAGGCGAAGGCCGCTCGGGAAGCGGAATCGAGAGGCGAGACGGAACGTTTCTGCACGGACGCGCAGCATGAACTCGCCGCCTTGCGTGGCGGCCAGCGCATGGTCCGCTTCAACGCCAAGGGGGAACGCGAGTTCCTCGACGATCGTGCGCGCGCGGAGCAGGCCGAGGCTCTGGAGCGCAAGATCGCAGAGCATTGCAGATAGATCCGACCCGCAGGTCGACGCCAGCAGGCTCGCAAGCCCAACGTCGCGCGAGCGGAAATTCCGCTGCACCGGGTCGCGCCGATCCATCACTCGGCCGCTTCGGCGGGCCCACCCCCCTTTTTCATGACCTTGCCCTCGTCGGCACGCTTCTTTCGCACCGCCTTCGGGTCGGCGATCAGCGGACGATAGATCTCCACCCGGTCGCGGTCGCGCACCTCGGTGTCGAGCTTGACCAGCCTGGCATAGATCCCCAGCTTGTTCGCACGGTCGGGCTGGATCTCCGGATGCTTCTGCAACAGGCCGGAAGCCTCCAGCGCATCGCGCACCGAGGCTCCTTCCGCCAGCCGCACGTGCACCAGCTCCTGGCGCTGCGGCAGCGCGTACACCACTTCCACGTTGATCATCCCGCTCATGCAGCACTCCCCTGCCCGGCCCGATAGACCTGGCCGGCACGCTTGACGAAGGAATCGACGAAAGTGTTCGCGATATGGTTGAACACCGGCCCGAGCACCTTCTCCAGCAGCTTGCTCGCGAACTGGTAGCGCAGCTGGAACTCGACCTTGCACGCGGTCTCGCCGAGCGCGGTGAAGCGCCAGTGTCCGTCGAGATGGGTGAAGGGGCCGTCGGTCAGGCGCAGCTTCATCTCCTGCGGGTAGCGCTTGGCGTTCTCGGTGCTGAAATGCGCCTTGATGCCATGGTAATTGATGTGCAGCGTAGCCGCGGTGATCGTCTCGGTGCGCCCGATCAGATCGACGCCGCCGCACCAGGGCAGAAACAGCGGGTATTCCTCGCAGCGGTCGACGAGCTCGAACATCTGCGCCGGGGTGAATTCGATCAGGACGAGCTTGTTGACTTCGGCCATGGGCAAGTTGGTCGGCGCCACCACCATGACGGAACGGAGGTGCGGCCGAACTGTTAAAATCCGCGATTCTACCGCATACGGACGCGCCGGCTCAGGGCCGCGCCGCCACGGGACGCCGAACCATGAGCATCATCGAAAACCGCAAGGCCCTTCACGACTACTTCATCGAGGAGAAGCACGAAGCCGGCATCGTCCTCGAAGGCTGGGAGGTCAAGGCGATCCGCGCCGGTCGCTCGAACATCAAGGAATCCTACGTGGTGATCCGCGCCGAGGAGATCTTTGTTTTCGGCATGCACATCACCCCGCTCAGCACCGCCTCCAGCCATGTGCGCCACGACCCGACGCGCACGCGCAAACTGCTGCTGCACAAGAAGGAGATCGCCCGCCTGATCGGCAAGGTCGAGCGCGCCGGCTATACGCTGGTGCCGCTCGACCTGCACTACAAGAATGGGCTCGTGAAGCTCGAGATCGGGCTCGCCAAGGGCAAGAAGCTGCACGACAAGCGCGAGGACGAGAAGAAGAAGGACTGGGAGCGCGAGAAGCAGCGCCTCATGCGGGTCAAGGCCTGAGCGCCCTCACAGCAGCGTCACCGCCCCCCCCGCGACCGCCAGCAGCACCAGCCAGGTCAGCACGCCGAAGCTGGTCACCTGCATGGCCACCTCGCTCGCCTCGACGTCCTCGTCGATGCCGAGCAGGCGGTCGACGCCGTGGCGGATCAGCATGGCCGAGGCGCCGAGCGCGACGAGGCCGACGAGCACCACGAACCACGCGCTGCCGAACACCACCGCGAGCGAGGACAGCCACAGTGGCACCGGCGCGATCGCCGCCACCGTGTAGGCATCCTCGAGCCGGCTGCTGCCGTCCTTGGCCATCGAGGCCTGGCGGATCGAGTTCGCCATGATCGGCACGCTGAAGTGTTCGGCGACGAAGAACAGCACGGCCGCGATCAACCAGTTGCCGAAGCCCGCGTCGGGAAACACCCGGGCGCCCACGCCCCCCGATGCCAGCAGGATCATCAGCGGCGGCAGCAGCGACATCGGCAGGACCAGGCGACGGAACAGCCAGTCCATCGGTGGCCGTTCGCGCGCGACCAAGTCCCAGCCATCGCGGCTCGAAACCACCATGCGGGGAAATTGCATGACGTCCATGATTCGGTCTCCTCTTTCGGGGTGGAAATCCGGCCGCCGCCACGATCCACCTGCGCGCGTGGGCCATCGCTCTTTTTACATCACACTTTGATATTAATCCGCAATCGTCGGATTGCAAGGACGATCTCTCGATCGGACTGCCGAAGCGAGGGCGGAAGAAGCTAAAATCCGCGCACGATGAACACTCCACTCGACAAGTCCGAATTCGAGGCCCTCGCCGACTTCCGCTACCAGCTGCGGCGCTTCCTGCGCTTCTCCGAGTTGCTCACCCGGCGCCACGGCATCACCAACCTCCAATACCTGCTGCTGCTCCAGGTCAAGGGCTATCCCGGACGCGAATGGGCCTGCATCGGCGAGCTCGCCGAGCGCCTGCAGGCCCACCAGCATGGAGTGGTGTCGCTGGTTTCGCGTTGCGAGAAACTCGGACTGGTCGAGCGCCGTCCGGGTCGCGAGGATCGGCGCGCGGTCGAGGTGCACCTGACCGCCGAAGGCGAGCGCCTCGCGGCAACGATCGCACTGCACCACCGCGAGGAGGTCAAGCTGCTCGGCGGTGTGTTCCGCGACCTCGCCTCGCAATTGCGCTGAAGCCTTCGGAAGCCCGCTGCAAACCCGCTGGCGGAGCTCAGCCCTCCGGTCCCTGCCCCAAGCCGTTCTCCACCGCGAATACCGCCGCCTGCACCCGGCTGCTCAGGTTGAGCTTGCGCAACATGTTCTGCACGTGGATCTTCACCGTGCTCTCGGCGAGTTCGAGTGCACGGGCGATCTCCTTGTTGCTCTGTCCGCGCGCGATGAAGCGCAGGATCTCGCGTTCGCGCGGCGACAGCTTCTCGAGTTCGGCCGGCTCCGCACCGGCAGCAGGGGCACTCCTCGCCAGCGCTCCCGGCGCAGGCGCGATCGCACCGCCCATCGCCGCTCGGCTGGCGCTGCTGCGCACGCCGCTCAGCAGCTTGCCCATCATCTGGGGCGAAACCACCGATTCGCCCTGCGCGGCCGTCTTGATCGCCGATACCAGGGTTTCGGCCTGGATGTTCTTCAGCAGGTAGCCGCAGGCCCCGGCGCGCAGCGTCTCGATAAGGTCGTCGGCGTCCTCCGAGACCGTCAACATCAGCACACGCGTCTCGGGCACCTCCTCGAGCAGCAGGCGGGCGGCCTCGCGCCCGGAGAGCCCGGGCATGTTGTTGTCGAGCAACACCACGTCGGGTCGCAGCTGCCCGGCGAGGCGGATGCCCTCGCGCCCGTCGCCGGCCTCGCCCACCACCTCGAAGCAGACGTAGCTCTGCAGCAGCGAACGGATGCCGCTGCGGAACAGCGTGTGGTCGTCGACCAGAAGGACACGGATCTTCTCTTCAGCCATCAAGCCAGCACCTCGTTCGTTCTCGGCAGTTCCAGTCGGATCTCGGTGCCCCGCCCGGGCGACGAGCGCACCGCAAAGCGGCCACCGATCCGCATGGCGCGCTCGCGCATGATCTGCAGGCCGATGTGCGCCTCGCTGTCGGACGCGTCACGGTCTTCCGCAAAGCCCACGCCGTCGTCGCGCACCGTCACCGCGAGCCCGTCGCGACCGCGCCGCACACCCACGGAAACGGTGCTTGCACCGGCGTGCTTGCGCACGTTGGAGAGCGCTTCCTGGATGATGTAGAGCACCTGGGTCTCGGCCTCGGGATCGAGCGGTGCGCCGTCGCCCTGCACGTCGAGGTCGGTGGCGATGCCGGTCTGCTCTGCGAGCCGGCGCAGGGCTGCGGCGATGGCGGCATCGAGATCCTGCTGCTCGACCCGGGTGCGGAAGTGCACCAGCAACTCGCGCACATCCTCATAGCTCTCCTGGATACCGCGACGAAGCATCTCCACGGTCGTACTCACGTCCGCGGCGCGGTTCTCGGCGAGCGCGCGTTCCAGCATCTGCACCTGCAGGTTCAGGAAGGCCAGGCCCTGGGCGATCGAGTCGTGCAGTTCGCGCGCGAGCAGGTTGCGCTCTTCGGAGACGGCGAGTTCGCGCTCGCGCGCGTGCAGGCGCTGGTTCTCGATCGCGATGCCGAGCTGCTGTCCGAGAGCCTCGAGCAGCTGGCGATCGGCGTCGCCGATCGCATCCGACTGGTCGAAATACAGGTTGAACACGCCGAGCGCGCGCTTGCTGGCCGTGATCGAGGTGGCCGACACCGTACGGAACCCGGCGCGCCGACAGGCATCGCGCGTCACCGCGAGCGCGGCATTGCGTACATCCAGGGTCAGCGAAAGCCCGCTGCCCTGTGCCGCCTCGCCGCAGACGCATTCGCCGCAGGCCAGCACTTCCTCGCGATCGAGGAAGTCGTCGCCCAGCCCGTCGTGGACGATCATGCACAGGTTGCGCGATTCGAGATCGAGCAGGCGCGCGGAGCTCGCACTCGCACCCATCGTCTTCTGCACCCGCTCGAGGAAGCCCTTGCACAGCGTGTCGACGTCGTTGGGTTCGCGCAGGAAGGCGACGATCTCGTAGAGGATCTCGAGCTCGCGGTTCTTCTCTTCGAGGCTGCGGGTCTTGGCGACGACACGCTCCTCGAGCGTGTCATAGACGTTCTGCAAGTGGGCTGCCATGCGGTTGAAGCCGGCCGAGAGCTCGCCGAACTCGTCCTGCGACAGCACCGGCACGCGGGCATCGAAATCCTCCTGCCCCATGCGCTTGACGCCCTCGTGGAGCTCGAACACGGGGCGGATCACGGTGAGGAAGAAGAAGCGCAGCAGCAGGATGGTGCCGATCACCGCGAGGGCAACCAGGATCACCTGCGAGGTGCGCAGGATGTTGGTGTTGCGCGCATAGCTCTGCTCCATGCGCAGCACGAAATCGTTGATGTCCTCGACGTAGTCGCGGGCGGCGCGGTCGAACTCCAGGCCCCTGCGATGCAGGTTGGCCGGATCCGGGTCCGCGGCGATCGCGAGCAGGATCGGGCGCAGCTGCACGCTCCATTCTTCGGACATCCCGGAGAGCACCTGCTGGATACCGGCTTCGCGCGGCACGAACAAGGGGCGGGACGGATCTCCCCGGCGCAGCACGCCGAGGATGCGGTCGAAGTCGTCGACCCTCGCCCTCAGGTCGCCAGCGAAACCCTGCCGGTCGCTGGTGTGCAGATCCGCACGAGCGAGGTGATGCGCCACGCGGTACAAGCGCATCCGCAGGCTGCCGGCATCGTTGATCGCAGCCGCCGCGCCTTCCAGGCGCCACGAGATGAACAGCGTCAGCGCGATCGCGGCAAGTGCCACGAGGAAAAAGCCGAGCAGCATGCCGGTGATCTTGACCGACAGGCCCGAGCCGCGGATGAACATGAGAATCGGTGCTTTCTGGCGCATCCGCGCAAGCTAGGGGCAAAAGGACCGAAAGGCAAGGCCGGCAGCCTTGATGGCTGCCAGCCCTGCCTCTCGCTTCAGCCTCAGGCCAGGCGGCGCTTGGTCCGGACGATCTGGTAGGCGCGCGTCAGGTAGCTGAACGGCGCGGTCAGGATGTGCACCAGGCGGGTGAAGGGGAACACCAGGAACACCGTCATGCCGAAGAAGATGTGGGCACGGAAGATCGGATCGACCTTCGTCATCAGCTCGGGCTGCGGGTTCAGCAGCAGGATGCTCTTGACCCACTCGGCCAGCGCCAGCATCACGGCCGGATCACCCTTGACGGCGTGACCGATCGAGAACGGCACGGTCAGCAGGCCGAGGATCAGCGTGGCCATCAGCCAGGTGATGATGAACACGTCGCTGCGACGGCTGTTGATGCGCACGCGCGGGTTGTACATGCGGCGATACCACAGCATGGAACCACCGACCAGGCACATGATGCCGAAGATCACGCCGGCGATGATCGCGATCCATTGGTGGGCGAGGTCGGAGATCCCCAGGCCAAGCCACAGGCCGTGCGGCAGCACGAGACCGGCGAAATGGCCGAAGAAGATCATGATGACGCCGACGTGGAACAGGTTGCTCGCCAGCATCATGCCTTGCTTGGACAGCAGCTGCGACGAATCGGTCTTCCAGGTGTACTGCTCGTTGTCGTACCGGATCCAGCTGCCGATCACGAACACGGTCAGCGCAATGTAGGGATAGACCCCGAAAAACAGGTTGGTCAGGGACATCGTCTTCTCCTCAGGCGGCCGCGCGGGCCAGCGAGCTGTGGTTTTCGATCACGCGAACGAGCGCCGCATAGGGGCTCTCCGCCTTTTCCAGGTTGGTCGCGAGCACGTTGAACACCTTCACCGCGTCGGTCAGGAACACGCGCGCCTCGGTCTCCCCGAGTTGCGACACGAACTCCATCATCATCGGCAGGTAGTCCGGGATCTCGTGCTCGTCGTGCTGCAGTCCGTAGGACTTGTAGAACTCCGACAGGTCGATCAGCGCCGGACCGCGGTTCTTGTCGTCGCCGAACACATGGTGGGTCAGGTGCAGGCTGTGCTCCGGGGTGAGGTCGAAGGTCTTGACGAAACGGCCTTCGAGCTCGGTCTGGTCTTGAGCGAGCATCCAGTCGATGAAACCGGCGATGCTCCCGTGCTCAGCCTCGGTGAACACCTGGTCGGTGTCCACCGAGCGCACCAGACCCCGCGCACCGCCCTGCTCCGAGACCGCGGCGCGCAGGTCGCCGACGATCTCGCTGCCCGGGTAGTCGAGCAGCATGGCAAGCAGCTTGTAGGTCTGCATGGTTCAGTCTCCTCAGTAGCGTTCGCCGGTGACGTCGTGCAGCTCGTCGGCGTGCGGGACCGGCTTGCGCGGCTCCATCGACTCCTTGCGGCGCTCGGGGAACAGCGAGTTCGGCGAGATGCCGACCGACGACGCGCTGCCGAAGCTGAAGCCCGCCTGACCCTGGAAGCCGTGGTAGTCCTCGAGGCGCATCTCTTCCTTGGAGGTCGGAATCACGAAGCGGTCTTCGTAGTTCGCGATCGCCAGGTAGCGATACATCTCCTTGGCCATGTCCTCGGTCATGCCCACCGCCTCCAGCGCGCGCGTGTCGGGCGTGCCCTCGACGTGCACCGAGCGCTGGTAGGAGCGCATCGCGATCATGCGGTTGAGCGCGTCGATGATCGGCTGCTCCTTGCCCGCGGTCATCAGGTTGGCCAGGTACTTGACCGGCAGGCGCATCGCGGAGGCCTTCGGGATAACGCCGTCGGCCTCGGTCGGCAGCGCCTTCTGGTCGATCTGCGACTGCACCGGCGAGAGCGGCGGCACGTACCAGATCATCGGCAGCGTGCGGTACTCGGGGTGCAGCGGGAAGGCGATCTTCCACTGCACGGCCATCTTGTAGATCGGCGACTTCTGCGCGGCGAGGATCCAGTCGTCGGTGATGCCGTCCTTCTTGGCCTGCTCGATCACGGCCGGGTCGAAGGGATCGACGAACATGTCCAGGTGCTCCTGGTACAGGTCCTGGACGTTGTCGGCGCTGGCCGCGGCCGAGATCTTGTCGGCGTCGTACAGGATGATGCCGTTGTAGCGGATGCGGCCGACGCAGGACTCCGAACAGACGGTCGGCATGCCGTTCTCGACGCGCGGGTAGCAGCCCACGCACTTCTCGGCCTTGGACGACTCCCAGTTGAAGAACACCTTCTTGTACGGGCAGCCCGAGATGCACATCCGCCAGCCGCGGCAGCGGTCCTGGTCGGCGAGCACGATGCCGTCTTCCTCGCGCTTGTAGAGCGCGCCGGACGGGCACGAGGCCACGCAAGCCGGGTTGATGCAGTGGTTGCAGATGCGCGGCAGGTACATGTGGAAGGTGTTTTCGAACTGCTTGTACATTTCCTTCTCCATGTTGGAGAAGTTCTTGTCACGAGCACGGGAGGCGAACTCGCCGGCGAGGTCGTCTTCCCAGTTCGGGCCCCAGGTGATCTTGTCCATCTTCTCGCCGGTGATCTGCGACACCGGACGCGCGGTCGGCGCGGCCTCGGACAGCGGCGCGTTCTGCAGACGGGCGTAGTCGTAGGTGAAGGGCTCGTAGTAGTCGTCGATCTCGGGCAGGTTCGGGTTGGAGAAGATCTGCACGATCTTCTTCAGGCGGCCGCCGGCCTTGAGCTCGAGCTTGCCGTTGAGCTTGGTCCAGCCACCCTTCCACTTGTCCTGGTTCTCCCATTCCTTCGGGTAACCGATGCCCGGCTTGGACTCGACGTTGTTGAACCAGGCGTACTCGACGCCCTTGCGGTTGGTCCACACGTTCTTGCAGGTCACCGAGCAGGTGTGGCAACCGATGCACTTGTCGAGGTTGAACACCATCGCGAATTGCGCGCGGATTTTCATTTGTTTCTCCTGAATCTCTGGTCTCGAGTCGGCGCTTACTTCTTGCCGATGCCCACGGGGTTGCGTTGGGCTTCGCGTTCGGGCGTGAGCGGACGCTCCAGCCAGTCGATGTCCTGGTCCTCGATCTTGTGGATCACCACGACTTCGTCACGCTGGCAACCGACGGTGCCGTAGTAGTTGAAGCTGTAAGCCAGTTGCGCATAGCCGCCGACCATGTTGGTGGGCTTGACGATGACGCGGGTGACCGAGTTCAGGATGCCGCCACGCTTGCCGGTCGTGTTCGAGCCGGGCACGTTCACGTTCTTTTCCTGGGCGTGATACATGATCGCCATGCCACGCGGGATGCGCTGCGACACCACCGCACGGGCCACCGTGGCGCCGTTGGCGTTGATCGCCTCGACCCAGTCGTTGTCGCGGATGCCGATGGTCGCGGCCTCTTCCTCGGACAGCCAGACGTACGGGCCGCCGCGGAACAGGTTGAGCATGCGCAGGTTGTCCTGGTAGCTGGAGTGGATGCCCCACTTCGAGTGCGGGGTGATCCACGACAGGGTCAGGTGCGGCTTGTTGCGCACGCTGTCGGGCACCTTCTCGTGGGCCTTGAGGTCGACCGGCGGCTTGTAGGCGCAGAAGCCTTCACCGAAGTCGAGGAACCACTCGTGGTCCTGGTAGAAGTGCGCACGACCGGTCAGGGTACGGAACGGAATGTGCTCGTGGATGTTGGTGTAGCCCGCGGTGTAGGACACGGTCTCCGACTCGATGCCGGACCAGGTGGGCGCGGTGATGATCTTGCGCGGCTGGGCGACGATGTCGCGGAAGGTGATCTTGTCCTCGTGACGGCCGGCGTACAGGTGGTGGTGATCGATGCCGGTCTTCTTCGACAGCGCGCTCCACGACTTGTGCGCCACTTCGCCGTTGGTCTCGGGCGCCATGCGCATGACCGAGTCGCAGACGTAGATGTCTTCCTCGAGCGACGGCATGCCCTTCGAGACACCTTCGACCTGCACCGGGTAGTTGCACTTCTTGAGCTCTTCGTACTCCTGGGTGGTATCCCAGTCGATGCCCTTGACGTTGTTGCCCAACTTCACCATCAGCGGGCCGAGCGCGATGTACTTGTTGTAGATCTGAGCGTAGTCGCGCTCGACGAGCTTGAGCATCGGCATGGTCTTGCCCGGGATCGGATCGCACTCGCCGTGCTTCCAGTCCTTGCCCACGCCCATCGGAGTCGCGAGTTCCATCGGCGAGTCGTGCTGCATCGGCAGCGAGACCACGTCCTTGCGGGTGCCGAGGTGCTTGGCGCCGAGCGCGGTGAAGGTCTTCGCCAGGGTGCGGAAGATCTGCCAGTCGGACTTCGACTCCCAGCCCGGAGTCACCGCCTCACCCAGCGGGTGGATGAAGGGGTGCATGTCGGTGGTGTTGAGGTCGTTCTTCTCGTACCAGGTCGCCGTCGGCAGGATGATGTCGGAGTACGCGCCGGTCGAGTTGAGGCGGAAGTTGATGTCCACCATCAGGTCGAGCTTGCCGGTCGGGCCATGCTCGCGCCACTTCACTTCCTTGCAGTTGTTGCCCGCGCCGCCTTCCTGCATCACGCCGTTCTGCGCGCCCAGCAGGTGCTTGAGGAAGTACTCGTGGCCCTTGGCCGACGAGCCGATCAGGTTGGCGCGCCACACGATCAGGTTGCGCGGCCAGTTTTCCTCGGCATCCGGGTCGGCGAAGGACACGTCGAGCGCGCCCGACTTGAGCTGTTCGACCACGTATTTCGACACGCTCGCCTCGTCGGTCGCACCCGCACGCGCGGCTTCTTCGGCGAGTTCGATCGGGTTGCGGTTGAAGTGCGGGGCGGACGGCAGCCAGCCCATGCGCACCGCCTTGACGTTGTAGTCGGCGAGCGAGGAACCCTTGTTGCGGCAGGGACCGGCGGGCGACAGCAGCGAGTCGGCATCCACCGTCTCGTAGCGCCACTGGTCGGTGTGGAAGTACCAGAACGAGGTCGAGTTCATGTGGCGCGGCGGACGCTGCCAGTCGAGCGCGAACGCGATCGGCGCCCAGCCCGCTTGCGGACGCAGCTTTTCCTGGCCCACGTAGTGCGCCCAGCCACCACCGGTCTGACCCACGCAGCCGCACATGTGCAGCAGGTTCATGATCGAGCGGTAGGCGAGGTCGTTGTGGTACCAGTGGTTGATCGCAGCGCCCATGATCACCATGGACTTGCCCTTCGTCTTCGAGGCGTTCTCGGCGAACTCGCGGCCGGTACGCTCGAGGTCGGCGGCCTTCACGCCGGTCTGCTTGGCAGCCCAGGCCGGGGTGTAGGCGACATTGGCGTCGTCGTAGGACGAGGCCACGTTGGCGCCACCCAGGCCGCGGTCGATGCCGTACTGCGCGACCTGCATGTCGAACACCGAGGTCACGAAGGCTTCTTCGCCGCTGGCGAGCTTGAGGCGACGCGCCGGCACGTTGCGGTACAGCAGCTCGGGTTCACCCGGCACGAAGTGCGGGAAGCCCACCGAGACGACCTCGTCCTGGCTGCCGATGCAGGTGAGCTCCGCTTCGGTCTCGGCCTGGTCGGCGCCGGCCTTCTCGAGCAGGTTCCACTTGCCGTCCTCGCCCCAGCGGAAGCCGATCGAGCCGTTGGGCGCGATGAAGCGGCCGCTCTTCTTGTCGAAGACGATGGTCTTCCACTCGGGGTTGTTGGACTCGCCGAGGTTGTTGTCGAAGTCGGAAGCGCGCAGGTTGCGATCCGAAACATAGCCCTCGCCGTGCTTGCGCAGCACGACCTGCATCGGCAGGTCGGTGTACTTGCGCGCGTACTCGGTGAAGTACGGGTCTTGCTTCTCGACGAGGAATTCCTTCAGCGCGACGTGGCCCATGGCCAGGAAGGCGGCGGCGTCGGTGCCCTGCTTGACCGGCATCCACAGGTCGGCGAACTTGACGTACTCGGCGTAGTCCGGCGCCATCGACACGATCTTGGTGCCCTTGTAGCGCACTTCGGTGGCGAAGTGGGCGTCCGGGGTGCGGGTCATCGGCAGGTTGGCGCCGGTGATGATCAGATAGGTCGAGTTGTACCAGTCGGCGGCCTCGGGCACGTCGGTCTGCTCGCCCCAGGTCTGCGGCGACGCGGCCGGCAGGTCGCAATACCAGTCGTAGAACGAGCCGCAGGCACCACCGATCAGCGACAGGTAACGCGCGCCGGCGGCGTACGAGATCATCGACATGGCGGGAATCGGCGAGAAACCGTAGATGCGGTCCGGGCCCCACTTCTTGATCGTGTAGACGTTGGCTGCGGCGACGATCTCGGTGACCTCGTCCCAGCTGGTGCGCACGAAGCCACCCAGGCCGCGCACGTGCACGTACTTCTCGCGCTTGGCGGGATCCTTCTGGATCGCCTCCCAGGCCTCGACCGGGTCGCGTCCGGCCTTGCGCTCGGCGCGGTACAGGTCGAGCAGGCGGCCGCGGATCATCGGGTACTTGATGCGGTGCGGCGAGTACAGGTACCACGAGAACGAGGCACCACGCTGGCAGCCGCGCGGCTCGTGGTTGGGCAGGTCCTCGCGGGTGCGCGGGTAGTCGGTCTGCTGCATCTCGAACGACACCAGGCCGTTCTTGACGAAGATCTTCCAGGAACAGCCGCCGGTGCAGTTCACACCGTGGGTGGAGCGCACCACCTTGTCGTGGCGCCAGCGGTTGCGGTAGGCATCCTCCCAGTTGCGGTCTTCATTGGTGACGATACCGTGTCCGTTCGAGAAGGTCTCCTTGACCTTGTCGAAAAACCTCAGGCGATCGAGAAAATGACTCATGGTTTGCTCCTCTCAAGTCGTCGCTTCGTTCGTCAAGCGCGATCGGTAAAAGTCTGGTTGAAAAAGGGAATCCGTCGGTCGGGCGGGAATCAGGGGTTCTGGATGTACGCGTCCTTGCGCAGGTAGAACCACCAGTTGAGGACCACGCACAGGGCGTAGAACACTGCAAAGCCGTACATCGCGTACTCGGGCGTGCCGGCCTTGATCTGGCCGCCGATCACCACCGGAGCGATGAAGGAGCCGTAGGCCGCCACCGCAGAGGTCCAGCCCAGCACGGGGCCGCGCTCGTCCTTGTCGAACACGAAGCCCACGGTACGGAAGGTCGAGCCGTTGCCGATGCCGGAGGCCGCGAAGAGCAGCACGAACAGCGCCATGAACATGAAGAAGTACTGTTCCGGCGTCGCCGAGTGGTAGGCGAGGAACATCACGTAGCCGGTCACCGCGGAGGCGATCACGAGCACGATCGAGATCCACTGGGTCACGATCGAGCCGCCCAGCTTGTCCGAGATCCAGCCGCCCACCGGTCGGATCAACGCGCCGACGAAGGGGCCGATCCAGGCGAACATCAGCGCGGAGGGCGCGTTCGGGTTCTTCGCATGCACCCAGGCCTGGGTGGCCGGATCGAGCACGTGGGTGTTGCCGAAGATCACCGTGATCGACAGCGGCAGCGCCATCGAGAAACCGATGAAGGAGCCGAAGGTCACCACGTAGAGCGCGGTCATCGACCAGGTGTGCTTGTTGCGGAAGATCGCGAACTGCTTGTCGAGATTGGTCTTCATCTCGCCGCTGGCGGCGAACTTCATGCCGTACAGCGTGCCGAGGATGACCAGCGGCAGCATGATCCACATCCCGCCGCCCGCGAGCACGCCGAGGCCGCTCGGCAGGTAGAGGTAGAGACCGATCGCCGAAACCACCAGGGCGATGCCGTAGAACAGGATGATCTTGCCGAGCGCCGCGCCCGTGGAGCCGATGTTGGGCGACACGGTGAGGAGGTTGTTCATGCCGAACCAGCCGACCACCGCGAGCGGCACCAGCAGCAGCAGCCAGACGAAGCCGGCGTTCTGCACGTAGGTCGGCGTGCCGGCGGCGATCTTGCCGATCAGCGTGGCGGAATCCTTGACCAGCGGGATCGCGTCGCCGCCGAGTGCGCCGAACACCCCCATGGTCATCACTGCCGGAATCAGCAGCTGCGAGGTGGTCACGCCGAAGTTGCCCAGGCCGGCGTTGAGGCCGAGCGCGGTGCCCTGCAGGCGCTTGGGGAAGAAGGTGGAGATATTGGCCATCGAGCAGGCGAAGTTGCCGCCGCCCATGCCCGACAGCAGCGCCATGAGCTGGAACACCCACAGCGGCGTCTCCAGACTCTGCAGCGCGATGCCGGTGCCCACGGCGGGGATCATCAGCAGCGCGGTGGTCAGCCACACCGTGTTGCGACCGCCGCAGATGCGGATGAAGAAGGAGGCCGGGATGCGCGTGGTGGCACCCGACAGGCCGGCGATCGCGGCGAGCGAGAAGAGCTGGTCGGGGGCGAAGGGGAAGCCCGCGTTGGCCATCTGCACCGTGATGATCCCCCACATCAGCCACACGGCGAAGCCGCACAGCAGGCTGGGGATGGAGATCCACAGGTTGCGGTTGGCGATCCGCGAGCCCTTCTCCTTCCAGAAGGCCTCGTCCTCGGGGCGCCAATCGACGAGGTCGACGCTGCTGGTGATCGCCGGGCTCGGCGCCGCGACATTGCTTGCTTGCATGAAACCCACTCCTCGTTGTCTTGCGAATCAGGCCTTGGACGAGTCGACCGCGGTGTCGTGACCGTCGAACATGTCGACACGACGGACTTCCGTCAGGTACATCCAGATCAGGGAAACCCAGGTCACGCCGTAGAGCAGCATGAAGGCGCTCGAGCGCACGCCGGTGAGGTCGACCAGGGCGCCGAACATGATCGGCAACAGGAAGCCGCCCATGCCGCCCACCAGGCCGACGATGCCGGAGACCGCGCCGATCTCCTTGGGGAACTCGTTGGAGATGTACTTGAACACCGAGGCCTTGCCGAAGGCGAAGGCGATGCCGACGATGAAGAGCAGGATCGTAAACACCCACACGTTGAGGTGGATGCTGAAGGTGCGCGGCCCCTCGACGGTCTGCACGGTGAAGTCGGTGTTCGGATAGGAGAGCAGGAACAGGCAGATCCACGACGCCCACATCACCCACCAGGTGACCTTGTGCGCGCCGTAGCGGTCGGACAGCCAGCCGCCCACCGCGCGCAGCACGCCGCCGGGCAGGGAGAAGCAGGCAGCGAGCAGCGCCGCCGCCTGGATGCCCATGCCGAACTCGTTGACGTAGTACTTGGTGAGCCACAGCGACAGGCCGACGTAGCCGCCGAACACGATCGAGTAGTACTGGCAGTACTTCCACACGCGCGGATCCTTGAGCACGCGCAGCTGGTCGCGGAAGGTCACCGAGGAGTGCACCCGGTGCTCGGGGTCGTCGTAGGTGAAGAACCAGAACGCGACCGCGGTGATCAGCATCGCCGCCGCATAGACCTGCGGCACCATCTGCCAGCCGAACATGACCACCAGCGTGGGCGCGACGAACTTGGTGACCGCGGCGCCCGAGTTGCCGGCACCGAACACCCCCATCGCGAAGCCCTGGTTCTGGCGTTCGAACCAGCGCGCGCAGTAGGCGATGCCGACCGAGAAGGAGCCGCCCGCGAAGCCGACGAAGAGGCCGGCGACGAGGAACTGCCAGTATTCGGTCGCATGGCCGATCAGCCAGATCGGCAGCACGGTGCACAGCATCAGCACGAAGAAGACGATGCGGCCGCCGAACTTGTCGGTGAGCATGCCGAGGGGCAGACGGATCAGCGATCCGGTCAGCACCGGGGTAGCCGCCAGCAGGCCGAACTGGGTCTCGTTGAGGGCGAGAACCTCCTTGATCGGGATACCGATCACCGCGAACAGCATCCACACGGCAAAACAGACGGTGAATGCGGTGGTGCTCATGATGAGCACGGACATCTGCTGAAACTTGCGAGTAGCCATTTCCCACTGCGCTCCGGAAAGGTCCGACGGTCACGAATTTTCCGGGGTGAGGATAGGCTCGGGCGGCGCCCCGCACCATTCGCCAAAAGCACGGGATCGGCGCTGCCGGCACGAAGGCGGACTAGTCCTTAGTGACTAGCCCGGACGAGCTCAGAGGGGTAGGACCGCCTCGTCGTGCGTCAGCAGGCGGGCGAGCTGCGCACGGTTGCGCACGCGGATGCGACGGCCGCTCACGGTGAGCACGCCCTCCTCGACCAGGCTGCGCAACACCCGCGAGAGCGTCTCGGGCGTGAGGTTGAGCAAGGAGGCGATGGTCTTCTTGGGCGCGGCCAGGACGATGCAACCATCGCTGCGCGCACCGCGCTCGAGCTGTTCGAGCAGATAGCTCGCCACGCGCACCGCCGCCGGGCCGCCGACGGTGCTGCCGATCGCGTCGATCAGGCGCTGGATGCGCGCGCACACCGCGACCAGCATGCGGTTGGAGAGCGAATTGTCCATCGCCACCGCGGCCAGCACGCGCTCGCGCGGAACATGCACCAGCACGACCGCGCCGACCGCCTGCGTCCACGTTCGATAGCGCTCGCCGGTGAACACGCCGATCTCGCCGAACATGCCGCCCGGCTCGAAGAGCTCGACCACCTTGTCCTTGCCCTCGGGCCCGCTGACCATCAGGCGGACCGCGCCGTTGCAGACGAAGAACAGGCCGCTGGGGTGGGAGCCGCGCTCGAACACCGTGGCCGACGAGGACAGGCGGACGAACTCCGCGCCGCGCGCAAGCTCGTCGAGCACCTCGGGCCCGCTGCCGAGCAGGATCGGCATGCGCGCCAAGGCCTCGCGAGGCGAAGCGGCCTTGCGCGCGAGCGCAGGACGCACGCGCGACTCCTCCGCATGAGTCAGGACGATGGTGGACACAGGTCTGTTTTATCCGCCGGCATGGGTCGCGACGGTTCCTCCTCCAGTTCCATCCTAGACCCTGGCACGGCCGCTGGCCATTGGCCGATCGACGGAGCGCTACGCCGAAAGGACTACCCTCGCCTCAAGGGGCGCTCGGGAAGCGACGAACCCGGATGGCGCAGGCACGCCCGGCGACGACCACGCGCGATGCCGCCTGCACGTTCAGGAACTGCAGGAGAGCATGGAGCAGCCGGGGCGATCGCGCGCCCAGTCCGGCCGGCGCGCCGCGAAGCGCTCGCGCCCGGGCTGCTCGTCGTAGGGTCGGCGCAGTACCTCGAGCAGGGCCTCGAGCTCGCTCATGTCCCCACCCTCCGCGGCGTCGATCGCCTGCTGGGCCAGGTAGTTGCGCGGCACGTAGAGCGGATTGACGCGGTTCATCTCCGCCCGTCGCGCCGCGGCCAGCCGACCGTCGCCGAGCACGCGCGCGCCATGCGCTCGCAACCAGGCGAGCAGCTCCGCCTCCACCGCGGCGCGGCGCGTGGGGTCGTAGAAGGCCTCGGCGAGCGGCTCCAGCGTGGGCGCCGTCGGATCGACGTCGGCGAGGCGGCGGAAGAACAGGCTCATGTCCACCTCGCCGGCCGCGAGCAGGCGGTGCAGGCGCTCGAGCAGGCCGTCGTCGCCCTCCTCGCCACCACGCCATTCGGCGAGGCCGAGCTTGGCGCGCATCATGTCGCGATAGCTCGAATCATGGACGTCCGCGTACGCGGCGAGCGCGCGCTCCAGCGGCTCGACCTCGCGCACCACCGGATAGATCGCGTTGGCGAGCTGCCACAGGTTCCAATGCGCGATGAACGGCTGGTTGCCGAAGCGGTAGCGGCGCCCGCCGGCGTCGGTGGTATTGGGCGTCCAGTCGGGGTCGAAGTCGTCGACCCAGCCGTAGGGGCCGTAATCGATGGTGAGGCCGAGGATGGACATGTTGTCGGTGTTCATGACCCCATGCACGAAGCCCACCCGCATCCAGTGCGCGACCAGCACCGCGGTGCGCCGGCAGACCTCGTCGAACCAACGGATGCGCCGCGCCGCCGCATCGGGCTCGGCGGCGAGTTCGGGGAAATCGCGCGCGATGGTGAAGTCGATCAGGCGCTCGAGCAGCGCCTCCTCGCCGCGCGAGGCGAAGATCTCGAAGTTGCCGAAGCGGATGAAGGACGGCGCCACCCGGCACACCACCGCGCCCGGCTCGGGTCGGGGATTGCCGTCGTAGAGCATGTCGCGCACCACGGTCTCGCCGGTTCCCACCAGGCTCAACGCGCGCGTGGTCGGTACGCCCAGGTGGTGCATCGCCTCGCTGCACAGGAACTCGCGCAGCGAGGAGCGCAGCACCGCGCGGCCGTCGGCGAAGCGCGAATACGGCGTCGGCCCGGCGCCCTTGAGCTGCAGCTCCCAGCGTTCGCCGCGCGCATTGATCGACTCGCCGAGCGTGATCGCGCGCCCGTCACCGAGCTGCCCCGCCCAGTTGCCGAACTGGTGGCCGCCGTAGCAGGCGGCGTAGGGCTCCATGCCGGGCAGCAGGCCGTTCCCGCCGAAGACGCGGGCGAACTCGGCGCTGCGCACGTCGGCCTCCTCCAGGCCCAGGATGTGCGCCACCTCGCGCGACCACGCCAGCAGGCGCGGCGCCCGCACCGGCGTCGGCATCACCCGCGAGTAGCAGGCGCCATGGACCGGACGGACGTGGTTCTCCGCTTCGGGATCGGCGGGCAGCTCGCGCACGAAGCGGTTGTCGAAGCGAAGCGCTCTCATCGGGAAATCCTCGTCATGGTCGGCCCGGCGGGTGCGGGCCAGGGCGCGCTCAGGCGCGGCGCGGGTCGAAGGCGTCGCGCACCACGTCGGCGAACAGGTTGGCGGCGAGCACGAGCACGAACATGAACACGAAGGCCGCCGCCAACGACCACCAGACCATCGGCTCGCGCGCGAGTTCGGCACGCGCCATGTTGATCATGGTGCCGAAGCTGATCGTCGACGGATCGACGCCGATGCCGACGTAGGACAGCACCGCCTCGGCCAGCACCAGCCCGGAGAAGTCCATCACCAGCGCGATCAGCACGATATGCATCAGGTTGGGCAGGATGTGGCGGCGCAGGATCGCCGGCGTGCGCACCCCGAAGGCGCGCGCCGCCTGCACGTACTCGAGCTCGCGCAGCTTGAGCGTCTCGCCGCGCAGCAGGCGCGCCAGCCCCGTCCAGCTGGTGATGCCGAGGATGAAGCACAGTGCCAGCAGGCGCGCATCCGAGCGCTCGGCTGCGGTGTCGAACCAGTGCGGATTCGTGTCGATGACGACCTGCATCATCAGCACCGCGGCGGCGATCAACAGCACTCCGGGGATCGCGTTGAGCACGGTGTATAGGTACTGCACGGCATCGTCCACCCAGCCGCCAAGGTAACCCGCGGCGATGCCGAGCGCGACCGCGAAGGGCATCATCACCAGCGTCGTCAGGGTGCCGATCACCAGCGCCGTGCGCACGCTCTTGAGCGCCAGGTAGAGCACGTCCTGCCCGACCTTGTCGGTGCCGAGCACGTGGTAGAGCGGCGCCAGCTCCACGCACACCCCCACCACCGCGAGCAGCACCGCCAGCGTCACCAGCGCCGCGCGCCAGGCCAGCACGGTGTGTCCGGCCAGCAAGGCCGCGGCCACCTCGCCCCAGCGCAGCCCGCTGCCGCGCCATACCAGGCTGGCGAGCACGACGAAGGCGAGCAGCCACGCGAGCGCCGCCTGCGCGAGCGCCTTCGCCAGCCCCAGCGCGAGGTCGCCCGCCCGCGCCGGGCCCGGGTCGGCGCCGAGGTGGGCCGCGCCGTGGGCGAGACGCGGATAGTCGCGCACCTGGCCGCCGTCGGCGGTCTCCATCGTCTCGCGCTGGTACAGCGTCCACGCGAAGGGCGCGGAATAGGTCTTCTCGGTGCGCAGGCGCAGCGGCGCGAGCAGCGCGTCGAGCGCCGACAGCACCTCGGTGGAAACGACCGGAGCCGCCGGTGCCGCTCCGCTTGCCGGCCCGCCCCCATCCGCCCCCGCCACGCGCTCCAGCGCCGGCAGCAGCGGCCGGTAGTGCAGGCTGTCGACCAGGCCCACGACGAGGAAGGCCAGCAACACGGTGGCCGCCGCCATCCCGGTCGGTCGCCTCCCCACCTTGCGCCAGGCCGCGCGCAGCGGCGCCTGCGCACGCGCGCGCATGCCCGCCAGCAGCGCCAGCGCGACGAGCAGGAAGAGCAACGCGTCGGTCCACAGCAGCACCGGCTGGAAGCCCAAGATCACGCTCGATGCGCTCATTGCAGCCTCACCCGCGGATCGGCCAGGGTGTAGGACAGGTCGGTGAGGATCAAGCCGACGATGTACAGCACCGAGCCGATGAACACCATCGCCCGCACCACCGCGAAGTCCTGCGCGTTGATCGCGTCGATCGTGTAGCTGCCCAGGCCGGGAATCGCGAAAAAGGACTCCACCAGCAGGCTGCCCATGAAGAGCAGCGGGATCACCACCACCACCCCGGTCAGGATCGGGATCAGCGCATTGCGCAGCACATGGCGGAACAGCACCGCGAGCTCCGACAGCCCCTTCGCGCGCGCGGTGCGCACGTAGTCCTTCGAGATCTCCTCGAGGAAGATCGTGCGGTACCACCGCGCCGAAGAGCCGATGCCGGCCACCACGCTGATCAGCACCGGCAGGACCAGGAAGCGCGCTGCATCCAGCCCGGGCGCGTAGCCCGAGATCGGCACCAATGCCCACAGCTTGGACACCAGCCACTGGCCGCCGATGATGTAGAACAGGCTGGAGATCGACATCATCGCCACGCACAGCACCACGCCCCAGAAATCCAGCCAGGTGGCGCGGAAGAAGACCAGCAGCAGCGCGAAGCTGATCGACACCACGAGGCTGAGCACGAAGGTCGGCAGCGCGATCGCCAGCGAGGGCCCCATGCGCTCGCGGATCTCCTGGCCGATGTCGCGGCCGTCGTCGGCGCGGCCGAACTCGAGCGCGAACATGCGCAGCGACTTGTCGAAGAAGAGGGTCTCGGTGAAGCGCGCGCTGCCGCTCGCGGCGTCGTTGATGAACATCGGCTTGTCGTAGCCGCGCTCGACCTTCCAGCGCTCGATGGCCTCGGGCGTGGCGCGCTTGACGCCGATGTGCATGCGCGCCATGTCGTCGGGCGAGTTCACCACGAAGAAGAGCACGAAGGTGAGCAGGTTCACCCCGATCAGGATCGGCACCGCGTAGAGCAGGCGGCGCAGCAGGTAGGCCGGCATCAGCGCCCTCCTCGCGCGCCGGACCCGGCCGCGCCCGGCGCCGCGGTCGCGGTCTCGCGCCGGCGCCAGTGGATCGCCGCCGGCGCCACCAGCGCGGCGAGCAGCGCCGCCACCAGCAGCAGCGGCCAGGTCACCGGCGCGTTCCACTCCGTGCGCGCAGCGGCACGGCGCTCGAGGTCGATGCGCTGGTACTTCATGGTGTTGCGCACCATGGCCCCGGTCTTGCGGTTGAGCACCCAGCCATGCTGCAGCGAATACGACATCGGGTGGAAGGCGAAGATCCACGGCGCGTCGTGCTGCAGCATCGCCACCATGCGGTCGATGATCTGCTGGCGCGCGGGGCCGTCGGGCATGGCCTTCATGCGCTCGAACAGCGCGTCGTATTCCGGGTTCTCGTAGTTGGCCGCGTTCTGGCCGTTGAACTTCACCTTGCCCTGCGGGCCGTGGAGCAGGAAGAGCAGGTTCTCCGGATCGGGGTAGTCTGCGTTCCAGCCGAAGAAGAAGAGCTGCGCGTTACCCTGGCGGATCTTGTCCTGGAAGCGGTTGAAGTCGGTCGGCCGCACGACGAACTGCACGCCCAGCGCGCGGAACTTCTTCGCCAGCCAGTCCGAGCGCGCCTTGTCGCCCAGCCCGCCGGGCGTGGTGTCGAGGTGGATCACCAGCGGCTCGCCGGTCTGCGCATCGCGTCCATTTGGCCAGCCGGCCTCGGCGAGCAGGCGGCGCGCCTCGTCGACCCCACGGCGCACGGGACGGCCGTCCGCCTCGCTGCCCTGCCACTCGTACACCACCGGGTTCATCCCCGCCCGTCCCGCGCGCGCGCCGAAGATGCCCGGCGGCAAGGGGCTCATGCCGGGCAGGCCGCGGCCGTTGAGGAAGATCGACACGAACTCCTCCATGTCGAGCGCGATCGAGATCGCCTGGCGCAGCTTGCGCGCGCGCTCCTTCTCCGCCTTCGAGGCGCCGCCGCCCACGAGCGGGTCGAGCATGTTGAAGCCGAGGTAGAAGATCGACGGCGACACCGAGGTGAGCAGGCGGATGCCCTTGTCGCGCATGTCGTCCGAGAGCGTCACCTCGCCCTGGCTGGTGAGACTGACGGCCTGGTCGAAGTTGTCCGAAGACACGCCCGAGGCGTCGTAATAGCCTTGCAGGAACTTGTTCCAGTATGGGATGCCCTCGCGCTCGCGCGAGAACACCACCTTGTCGATGAATGGCATGGGCTTGCCGCAGTCGCCGAGCAACCCGGCCTCGGCATCGCCGGACTCGCCCGCGCAGGGATAGGCGTCGCCGCGGTAGTTCGGATTGCGCGCAAGCACCATGCGCGCGTTGGGGTTGTTCTCGACCAGCATGTACGGCCCGGTGCCCACCGGCCACCAGTCCAGCGTCAGGTTGCGCTCGGCCATGCCGGGCTGGGCGAAGAAGCGGTCCACCTCGCGCGGCACCGGGCTGAAGAAGGGCATCGAAAGCCAATACAGGAACTGCGGATAGGCGCCCTGCAGGGTGATGCGCAAGGTGTGGCGGTCCACCACCTCCACGCCGGGCAGCGCGAAGCGGTCGAGATCCAGCCAGCCGGGCGGGTCGTCCTTCGCCGCGGCACCGCTCGCCCCGCCTTCCTTGGTTGCCGCAACCAGCCCGGCCTGCAGCTCCTGGAGCCCGGGCAGATACTCCGCCATGAGCTCGAAGATCGGCGAGTGCAGGCGCGGATGGGCGAGACGCTTGATCTGATAGACGTAGTCGCGCGCCTCGAGCTCGCGCGTGCCGGTCGCGGCGAAGTCGCCGAGACCCCGCACTGCGCGCAGGTCGGCCTCGCCAAGGCCGAGATAGCGCGGGCCGCCATCCTCATCGAGGGCGAAGGCCGGGTGGGGCTGGTACAGGATGCCCGGGCGGATACGCACCTCGACCACGGTACGCACCACCTTGGCCGGGTCGGCGTTCGCGGGCAGCTCGCGGCCGCCAGCGTCGAGCCGGCGCAGGCTCGGCATGGCCTCGGCGGTGGCGGGCTCGAGCACATAGGGGCGCTTCAGGTAGTGGTACTGCAGCGGCGGCTCGACGATCTGGTACAGGAAGCTCGCCTCGTCCTCGCTGTAGGACTGCACCGGATCGAGATGCTTGGGGCGCTCGGTGAAGGCGGTGTACAGGATGTGTTCCCCGCGCTCGGCCACCGGATAGGGGTCGTTCCACACCGGGCCGCAGGCCGCGAGTGCCAGGCAGGCGATCAACAGCGCAGCCGCGGAACGTAACGACACACCCGCCCTGCGCGGGTGCGCAGGGCGGATCGGGCCGGGGCGGCCGGGGGTCCGGAGAGGGCAGGAGAACCGGCGCACGGGCACGCGGAAGCTTCGATGAAAGCGCGGATTCTGGCAGGTTTCGCACGCGCTTGCGATCTGCACACGGCCTCGGACCCACAGCCGTGACCCGCCCGCCTCGACGAAACATGGCCTGCCCTACCGGCTCCGTCGCCTCCTTCCATCCCCCCGCGCGGGCGAAAGTCCCGTCCGTCGAAGGGTTTTGACGGTTTTTCGCTATAATCCCCGTCTTGTCATTCGGAGTCATTTCTCATGGGCTTTCTCGCCGGCAAACGAATCCTCATCACCGGTCTGCTCAGCAACCGTTCGATTGCCTACGGCATCGCCAAGGCCATGCACCGTGAAGGCGCCGAGCTCGCCTTCACCTACCAGAACGACCGCTTCAAGGACCGCGTCGCCAAGCTGGCGGCCGACTTCGGCAGCAGCCTGATCTTCCCGCTCGACGTTCAGGACGACGCGCAGATCACCGGCCTGTTCGAGCAGCTCGGGCAGCACTGGGACGGCCTCGACGCGCTGGTGCATTCGATCGCGTTCGCCCCCGGCGAGGCACTCGAGGGCGATTTCCTCGACGGCCTCACCCGCGAGGCCTTCCGCATCTCGCAGGAGGTCAGCACCTACAGCTTCCCGGCGCTGGTCAAGGCCGCGCGCCCGATGATGCAGGGCCGCAACGCCAGCGTGCTGACCCTGTCCTACCTGGGTGCCGTGCGCACCATGCCCAACTACAACATCATGGGTCTCGCCAAGGCCAGCCTGGAAGCCTCGGTGCGCTACCTCGCCGTCACCCTCGGCCCGGAAGGCATCCGCGCCAACGCGATCTCCGCCGGCCCGATCAAGACGCTCGCGGCCTCGGGCATCGGCAGCTTCGGCAAGCTGCTCGCCTTCAACGAGCACAACGCCCCGCTGCGCCGCAACGTGACCATCGAGGAAGTGGGTAACGCCGCCGCCTTCATGTGCTCGGACCTGGCCAGCGGCATCACCGGCGAGGTCATGTACGTGGATGGCGGCTTCAACACCACCGCGCTCGGCAACGCGCTGCCGCTGCCGCAGTAAGGATATCGCGGCGGACGGCGCTGCGCGGCAGCCGCCGCATCCGCCTGCCGAGCCTCGGCGGACGGCACAAAAAAGCCCGGTTTCGACACCGGGCTTTTTGTTTCCATGCTGCCCTCGCCGCACGGGCGAGTGGCGGAGCATGCGGGGATCCGCTGGGAATCAGCGCGGCTCGACCTGCAGTGCCGTCGGGTTGATCGTGACCTCGTAGCGCTGGCGCAGCTCGCTCAGGAAGGCGCCGAAGTCGCGCCCGGCCAGGAGCTGCTTGTACTGTCCCGTAACCGCGGCGACGCGCGGGTCCGCGTCGCCGATCTGCGCGCGCTCGACCGCCTCGATGCGGTACAGCACGTAGTCGCCCTCGGTCGACTGCACGCCGACGTGCACCGGGAGCGTCTCGGCCGACGCCGAGAACACCGCCTGCATGGCCGCCGCCGGCAGCCCGGGGGCACCACGCTGCAGCTTGCGCGCCTCGCCCCAGCGCGCTGCGGCCTGCTCGCCCCTGCGCAGCGCGGCCAGCATCTCCTCGCCCGCACGGGTGGCCTTCACCCGGCCCTGCTCGATGCGGACGAGTTCGACGATGCGCTCGCGGACCTCGTCGAGCGGCAGGCGGCGCGCCGGCTCGAAGGCCTTGACCCGCGCCGACACCAGGGTGCCGTTGCCGATCTCGATGGCCTCGGTGTTGCGGCTTTTCTGCACCGCCTCGTCGCCGAACAGGGCCGAGATCACGCGCTCGTCGGCGAGCGGCGCCGGGGCGGAGTCGCGGCTGATCCAGTCGGTGGTGGCGGTCTTGAGGCCGAGCGCCTCGGCCGCGGGCTGAAGGCTGTCGGGCTGTTCGTACACCGTGTTGGAGAACTGCTCGGCCAGCTCCGCGAAACGACGACCGGCCTCCTGGGCGCGCAGCTCGGCGAGGATCTCCGCGCGCACGGCCTCGAAGGGCTTGACCGAGGAAGGCTTGATGTCGGTGACCTCGACGATGTGCACGCCGAAGTCGCTGCGCACCGGCTCGCCGATCACGCCTTTCTGCAGACCGAACACCGCGTCCTCGAAGGCGCCGACCATCACGCCGCGGGCGAAGAAACCGAGATCGCCGCCGTTGCCGGCCGAGCCCGGATCCTGCGACTTCTCCTTCGCGAGGGCGGCGAAGCGCGCGGGATCGGCGCGCAGTTGCTCGACGAGCGCTCGCGCCTCGGCCATCACGCGATCGACCTCGGCCTGCTCGGCGCCTTGGTCGAGGGCGAGCAGGATGTGACGCGCCTGGCGCTCCTCGGGCACGCCGAAGCGCTGCGGATTGCCGTCGTAGAAGGCGCGCACCGCGTCGTCCGCGACCTCGACGCCACGCTCGACCGCCGCGCGGTCGAAGACCAGGTATTCGGCCTGCAGCCGCGCCGGGCGCTCGAAGCGCGTCGGGTTGGCCTCGTAGTAGGCGCTGACCTGCGCGTCGTCCACCTTGACGTCGGCCGCCAGGGCCTTCGCCGAGAGGCGGAACTCGCGCACGCTGCGCGACTCCAGCTGGGCGTCGAGGAAGCGCCGTGCCGATGCCTGTGGAACGATGCCGGCGTCGCCGACCGCCGCGACGATCTGCTGCACCCGCACGTCCTGCGCCAGGCGCGCCTCGAAAGTCGCGGGGGTCATGCCCTGGGCACGCAGCAGGGTCTCGTAGCGCTGCAGCGAGAAGCTGCCGTTTTCCTGGAAGGAGGCCACGCCGGCGATGGTCTCCTGCAGCTGCTGCGGCGTCACCACGAGACGGTTCTCGGCGGCGTAGAGTGCGAGCACGCGCTGGTTGATCAGGTTCTCGAGCACGGCTCGCCGCAGTTCGGCCGACTGCAGCAGCGCACGGTCGACCTGGCCCCCGCCGTCCTGCCGCAGGCGGTCCTGCTGCTCGCGCAGGGCCTGGTCGAACTCCCATGCTCCTATGGTGGTGCCGCCGACACGCGCGGCCTCGTTCGCCGAACCCGAGTCGCTGAAGTAGGCGTCCATGCCGAAGAAGGCGAAGGGGACGATCAGGAGCGCCAGGATCACCTGGGCGACGCGTTTATTGTTGCGAACAGCCTCGAACATCTCGTATTCCGTGGAAAGGACAGAAAAATGCAGCCGTGTGGCAGGATCCCGGCGCGAAAAGTTCCGCAGTTTAGCGCATCGGTCCGGCTTCGGGTCCGCGGCATGCCATCCGTCACAGCGCGCAGGGAACGGCGCTCAATATACTGCGCGGATGCGCGCAAGCCCTCTCCCCGCAGTCGTCCTCGCCCTGGCCTATTGGGCGGTCGGCTATCCCGCCCTCCATCTCGCCATCCCACCGGGCTACACCGCCCCCTTCTTTCCACCGGCCGGTATCGCACTCGCCGCGCTGTTCGTGTTCGGACTGCGCCTGTGGCCTGCGGTGTTCGCAGGGTCGGCCCTGGTCCAGCTCGCCACCGCCTGGCCGCTGCTCGGCAGCGCAGGCTGGAATCCGCTCGGTCCGCTCGCCGTCCCGATAGGCGCCACCCTGCAGGCGGTGGTCGGCGTCCTGCTCGCGCGCCGGCTGCTCGCGCCCGGCGACACGCTCGACACGGCCGGCTCGGTGATGCGCTTCCTCGGCATCTGCATGCCGCTGAGCGGGCTGGTGTGCTCGACGATCGGCGTCTCCGCCCTGGTCTGGGCGGCGGTGATCCCGGCATCCGACGCGCTTTTCAACTGGTGGACCTGGTGGACCGGCGACACCCTGGGCATGCTCGTCGCCGCCCCGCTCACCCTGGTGTTCATTGGTCGCCCGGCGCAGGACTGGCGCCAGCGCAGACTCGGCGTCGCGCTGCCGATGTCGATCGCGCTCGTGCTGCTCGCCCTCGCCTACCGGCAGGTGGTGAGCTGGGAGGATTCGCGCGTGCGGGCGCAGTTCGAGCGCGACAGCGTCCATCTCTCCGCCCTGCTGCAGAAGCGCCTCGAAGAACAGGTCGACATGGTGCGTTCGATCGAGCGCCTGCTGCTCGCGAGCGACCAGGTCTCGCGCGCCGATTTCCACGAGTTCGTCGCGCCCTGGATGCGACTGCACCCGGGCACGCGCAGCTTCACCTGGAACCCTTACGTAAGACACGCTGAGCGCGCGGCATTCGAAGAGGGGATCCGGAGCGACTACCGGGTCGATTACCGCATCCTCGACCGCGATCCCGCCGGACAAACTTCGCCTGCTACCGAGCGTCGCGAGTATTTCCCGGTCACGCACGTCGAGCCCGAAGAGGGCAACCACGCCGTGCTCGGCATGGATCCACTGTCCTTCCCGGTCGCGGGCGAGGCGATCGAACGCGCGCTGGCCACCGGCCAGCCAGCGGCCAGCGCGCGCATGCGCCTGGTGCAGGAGCACGGGGAGCAGCATGCCGTGGTGCTCTATCAAGCCGTTTTCGCCTCCTCGCCGCCTGCACCGGTCCGCGCCCCGCTCGGAGTCGTGTCCGCGGCACTGGGCATGGACGACCTGCTCGCAGCCGTTTCACGCCAGGCTGCGGCGCAGGGCATCGCGGTGCGACTCTCCGACCGCGACGCCGGGCCCGAGTCGGCGCTGCTTGCCGGCGACGATCGCGGACAGGAGTCGGTCTGGCCGGAAGAGATCCTGGCGCGCACCACGAGCATCGATTTCGCCGGTCGTCGATGGGAGCTGCACACCCGCGCCCTGCCCCGCTACATCGAACAGCTGCGCAGCTGGGCCGCGTGGGGCACGATCGCGGTCGGCGTCCTCACCAGCGCAATGCTCGGCGCGCTCCTGCTCATCACCACCGGCAACCGTCGCCGCATCCAGGCGCTGGTCGAACACCGCACCGCCGAGCTCCAGGCCGCGAGCGTACGCTTGCATGAAAACCGCGCCGCACTGATCGACGCCCAGCGCATCGCCCGCCTCGGCAGCTGGGAGACCCTCTGCGCACGCGACGGGCTGCACGCCTCGGACGAGCTCCACCTGCTGCTCGACAGCACGGCAGGCGACCTGAACTCGCTCGCCGACCTGATCGACGCGATCGCCCCCGCCAGCCGCGCGGCCCTGACCGACGCGCTCGAGCGCGCCGCCACGGAGCCGGGCCGGATCATGCTCGACTGCAACACCGACAGCCTGCCGATGCGCACGCTGCAGTTCCGCATCGAGGGCGAGCATGTGGGCGGCCGCCTCCGGCGTATCCGCGGTACCGCGCAGGACGTCACCGCGCTGCGCGAGGCCGAAGCCCGCATCCGCTACCTGGCCCGCTTCGACCCGCTCACCGGGCTGCTCAACCGCAGCGCCTGGCAGGACCACGCCCAGGACGTGCTGCGGCACGCCGCGCGCCATGACGACCGCTGCGCCGTGCTGTTCCTCGACCTCGACGACTTCAAGACGGTCAATGACTCGCTCGGCCACGCCGCCGGCGATCGCCTGCTCGCCCAGGTGGCCTGCCGCCTCGGCGGCTGCGTACGCGCGGAAGACCTGGTCGCCCGCATCGGCGGCGACGAGTTCGTGATCCTGTTGTCGCGCCTCGCGCACGCCGAAGAGCCGGCGCGCGTTGCCGAGCGCGTGCTCGATGCGCTCGCCCGCCCGCTGCAGATCGACAGCCAGCCGCTGCGCGTCGGCGCGAGCATCGGAATCGCCCTCTACCCCGCCGACGGTGGCGAGATCGATACGCTGCTCAAGCACGCCGACACTGCGATGTACGAGGCCAAGGAGTCCGGCCGCAACGCCTACCGCTTCTTCCTGCCCGAGATGACCCAGCGCGTGACCCGCCGACTGCAGACCGAGGCCGAGCTGCGCAAGGCGATCGAGAGCGGCGATCTGCGCCTGCACTACCAGCCCCAGATCGACGCGGCGAGCGGCCGGGTGTACGGCTGCGAGGCCTTGGTGCGGTGGCAACATCCCGAGCGGGGTCTGCTCCCGCCCGACCGCTTCGTCCCTTTCGCCGAACAGAGCGGCCTGATCGTGCCGCTCGGGGAATGGGTGCTGCGCGAAGCCTGCCTGCAGCAGGTGCGCTGGCGCGACGCCGGCCTGCCGCCGCTCGACGTGGCGGTAAACATCTCGGCGCTGCAGTTCCGCCGGCGCGACTTCGTCGCCACGGTGGCGCGCGTGCTGGGCGAGACGGGCGCCGATCCGGCGCGGATCGAGCTGGAGATCACCGAGAGCGCGCTGATGGACGCGACGCCCGAGCTGGTGGCGAGCTTCGACCAGCTCGTGGCGCTCGGACTGACGCTGGCCCTGGATGATTTCGGCACCGGCTACTCCAGCCTGTCCTACCTCAAGCGCCTGCCGCTGCGCCGCCTGAAGATCGACCGCTCCTTCGTCGACGGCCTGCCGGACAATCCGGAAGACGCCGCGATCACCTCGGCCACCCTGTCGCTCGCCCGCGACCTCGGCATGGAGGTGGTCGCCGAGGGCGTGGAAACCGAGGAGCAGCGCGGCTACCTCTGCAAGCGGGGTTGCCGCGCGATGCAGGGTTACCTGTTCTCGCGGCCGCTGGGGGTAGAGGAGTTCCGCACATGGTTCGAGGAACAGGCGGCGGCGATCGCATGACGCCGATCGCCGCGCTTCGCCACGGGCCGGCAGGCACGAGACGAAGCGCGATCGGGGCGCGGCTTTGCGCGCCGCGCCTCAGTCGGCGCGCCGGAACACCAGTTGCCCGCCCTCGGCATCCACCCGGATGCAGTCCTTGGCGGCGAAGCGACCTTCGAGGATCGCCTTCGCGAGCGGATTCTCGATGCGCTCCTGGATCGCCCGCTTCAAGGGCCGTGCGCCAAACACCGGGTCGAAGCCGGCAGTCGCGAGCTCGGCGAGCGCCGCATCGCTGATCTCCATGCCCATTTCCAGCCGCGCCAGGCGCTTCTCGAGGTACTGCAGCTGGATCTTCGCGATGCCGGCGATGTGCTTTTCATCCAGCGCGTGGAACACCACCACCTCGTCGATGCGGTTGATGAACTCCGGACGGAAGTAGGTCTTCACTTCCGCCATCACCGCGAGCTTGATCACCCCGTAGTCGTCTCCCGCCATGGCCTGGATCATCTGGCTGCCGAGGTTGGAGGTCATCACGATCACGGTGTTCTTGAAGTCCACCGTGCGGCCCTGGCCGTCCGTCATGCGACCGTCGTCGAGCACCTGCAGCAGCACGTTGAACACGTCCGGATGCGCCTTCTCGACCTCGTCGAAGAGGATCACGCTATAGGGCTTGCGCCGCACCTGCTCGGTCAGGTAGCCGCCTTCCTCGTAGCCGACGTAGCCCGGGGGCGCACCGATCAGGCGAGCGACCGAGTGCTTCTCCATGAACTCGCTCATGTCGATGCGGATCAGGTGTTCCTCGGAATCGAACAGGAAGTTCGCCAGCGTCTTGCACAGCTCGGTCTTGCCCACCCCGGTGGGGCCGAGGAAGAGGAAGGAGCCGTAGGGACGGTTCTCGTCCGACAGGCCCGCGCGCGAGCGCCGGATGGCGTCGGCCACCAGGCGCACCGCCTCGTCCTGGCCGACCACGCGCTCGTGCAGCTTGTCCTCCATCTTCAGGAGCTTCTCGCGCTCGCCCTGCATCATCTTGCTCACCGGGATGCCGGTGGCGCGCGATACGACCTCGGCGATCTCCTCGGCGCCCACCTCGGTGCGCAGCAGCTTGTTGGGCGCGGCATTCTGGCCCGCCTGCTCGGCCATCCTGAGCTGGCCCTCGAGCTGCGGCAGCTTGCCGTACTGCAGCTCGGCGACCTTGTCGAGCTGGCCCTTGCGCTGGTACTCGGCCATCTGCGCGCGCAGCGCGTCGATCTCCTCCTTGATGTGGGCCGAGCCGGCGACCTTGGCCTTCTCCGCCTTCCACACCTCTTCCAGGTCGTTGTACTCGCGCTGCAGCTTGGCGAGCTCGTCCTCGATCAGTTGCAGGCGCTTGAGCGAAGCCTCGTCCTTCTCCTTCTTCACCGCCTCGCGCTCGATCTTGAGCTGGATCATGCGACGGTCGAGCTTGTCCATGACCTCGGGCTTGGAGTCGATCTCCATCTTGATGCGCGCCGCGGCCTCGTCGATCAGGTCGATCGCCTTGTCGGGCAGGAAGCGGTCGGTGATGTAGCGGTGCGACAGCTCGGCCGCGGCGACGATGGCCGGGTCGGTGATGTCGACGCCGTGGTGGATCTCGTACTTCTCCTGCAGGCCGCGCAGGATGGCGATGGTGGCCTCGACCGAGGGTTCCTCGACCAGCACCTTCTGGAAGCGGCGCTCGAGCGCGGCGTCCTTCTCGATGTACTTGCGGTATTCGTCGAGCGTGGTGGCGCCGATGCAGTGCAGCTCGCCGCGCGCGAGCGCGGGCTTGAGCATGTTGCCGGCATCGATCGCGCCCTCGGCCTTGCCGGCGCCCACCATGGTGTGGAGCTCGTCGATGAAGACGATGATGCGGCCCTCTTCCTGGGCGATCTCCTTGAGCACCGCCTTCAGGCGCTCCTCGAACTCGCCGCGGTACTTGGCGCCGGCGAGCAGCGCCGCCATGTCGAGCGAGAGCACGCGCTTGCCCTTGAGCGTCTCGGGCACCTCGTCATTGACGATGCGCTGCGCCAGGCCCTCGACGATCGCGGTCTTGCCCACGCCCGGCTCGCCGATCAGCACCGGGTTGTTCTTGGTGCGGCGCTGCAGGATCTGGATGGCGCGGCGGATCTCGTCGTCACGACCGATCACCGGGTCGAGCTTGCCGCTGCGTGCGCGCTCGGTGAGGTCGAGACAGTACTTCGACAGCGATTCGCGCTGGCCTTCGGCGTCCTGGCTGCCCACGTTGGCGCCGCCGCGCACCGCCTCGATCGCGGCCTCGAGCGCCTTGCGCGCCAGGCCGTTCTCCTTGAGCAGGCGGCCGGCCTCGCCCTTGTCGTCCGCGAGCGCGAGCAGGAACATCTCGCTGGCGATGAACTGGTCGCCGCGTTTCTGCGCTTCACGGTCGGTGACGTTGAGCAGGTTGTTGAGGTCGCGCCCGATGCTGACCTCGCCGCCGTGCCCTTCCACCTTGGGCAGGCGGCCGACGGCCTTGGCGACCGCATTCTTGAGCGGCGGGACATTGACCCCGGCGCGCTGCAGCAGCGACACGCTGCCGCCGTCGTCCTGCTCGAGCAGGGCCTGCAGCACGTGCAGCGGCTCGATGAACTGCTGGTCGTTGCCCACGGCGATGCTCTGCGCATCGGCGAGGGCCTGCTGGAACTTGGTGGTGAGCTTGTCGAAACGCATGGAGGTCATCCTCGGGATTCGTTGAACTGAACCCTATGTGGGGCGCATCCGGCGCGCTTCAAGTGCGCGCTCAAAGATGCGGCCGGCTTTGTCCCGGGATGTCGGGGTAACGTACGTAGTCGACCAGGTCCTGGATCTCCTGCGGCGGTGGCTTGGTCAGCAGGCTGACCGCGACGATGGTCGCAAAGCCGAGCGGCACGCCGAACACGCCGGCCGAGATCGGGTTGATTTCGAACCAGGCGTTCGCCATCGCGCCGCCGAAGAAGGGATGGGTACGCACCACGTAGAACACCGTGACCGCCAGCCCGGCCAGCATGCCGGCGACCGCCCCCGGGCGGTTGGCGCGCTTCCAGAAGATGCCCAGCACGAGCGCCGGGAAGAAGGCCGAGCCACCGATCGAGAAGGCCAGGCCGACCATGAAGAGGATGTTGTCCGGCCGCATCGAGGCCACCCAGGCCGCCACCACCGCCACCACCAGCAGCTGCGACTTGGAGATCACCAGGCGCCGGTGCGCGCTCGCCTTGGGGTTGATGACCTTGTAGTAGAGATCGTGCGACAGCGCGTTCGAGATCGTCAGCAAAAGGCCGTCGGCGGTCGACAGCGCGGCGGCCAGCCCCCCGGCCGCGACCAGGCCCGATACCACGTAGGGCAGGCCGGCGATCTCCGGGGTGGCGAGCACGATCACGTCGGTGTTCAGGCGCAGCTCGGCGAGTTGCAGGATGCCGTCGCCGTTGAGGTCCTCGATGCGCACCAGCCCCACCCTGCCCCAGGACGCCACCCAGTCGGGCAGGATCGCGATGTTCGAGCCGACCAGGTTGTTATAGACCTCCCACTTGGCGAACACGGCGTAGGCCGGCGCGGTGACGTAGAGCAGGAAGATGAAGAACAGCGACCACAGCACCGAGCGCCGCGCCTCCATGACGCCGGGCGTGGTGTAGTAGCGCATCAGGATGTGCGGCAGCGCCGCGGTGCCGACCATCAGCACGAACATCAGGGCGAGGAAGTTGTTGCGCGCGGTGGCGGACTCGCTCGCGGTGGCGCCCGGATGCGCCTCGGCGTGACGCGGCGGCGGGCGGGCGCGCTCGAGCGCCTCGGCGCGCGCGCGCTGCCAGGCCTCGCGGGCCTCGGCCGGCGTGCGCGGCAGGTCGCGCAACGCGCGCTCGGTCAGTGCGATGTCGCGCGCCGGCGCGCTGTCCAGGCGCATGCGGTTGAGCTCGTCGATCATGCGCCGGCGCTCGTCCTCGAGCGAGGCGGGCAGCGCGGCGATCTTGTCGGCGTAGTCGCGCGCGCGCGCGCTGTAGAGATCGCGCACCGCGCGCTCGGTGGGAGCCTCGAGGAGCTCGTCCTCGCGCGCGCTGATCTGCTGCAGCACGGTGCCGTAAACCGCCTGCGGGATCGGAATCCCGGTGAGCTTGTAGGACAGGATCACGACCGGAACCAGGTAGGCGATGATCAGGATCACGTACTGCGCCACCTGGGTCCAGGTCACGGCGCGCATGCCGCCGAGGAAGGAGCACACCAGGATGCCGGCCAGGCCGATGAAGAGCCCGATCTCGAACTCGACGCTGACGAAGCGGCTGGTCACCAGGCCCACGCCGTAGATCTGCGCGACCAGATAGACGAAGCTCGCCAGCACCGCCGCCGCCAGTCCGACCAGGCGCGCGACGTTGCCCTGGTAGCGCGCGCCGAGGAAGTCGGGGATGGTGTATTGGCCGAACTTGCGCAGGTAGGGCGCGAGCAGCAAGGCCACCAGCACGAAGCCGCCGGTCCAGCCGGTCACGAAGGCCAGGCCCTCGAAGCCGCTGAAGTACAAGGTACCGGCCAGACCGATGAAGGACGCGGCGCTCATCCAGTCGGCCGCGGTCGCCATACCGTTGAACAGCGCCGGCACGCGGCGTCCGGCGACGTAGTACTCGGTGACGTCGGAGGTGCGCGAGAGCACGCCGATGGTGGCGTAGATCGCGATCGTCACGAACAGGAAGACGTGGCCGATGAGCTGCTGCGACAGGCCCAGGCTCTCGCCGATCGCGAGCAGCACGACGAAAAGCGCGAAGCCGAGGGTGTAGATGCCGTAGTAGCGGCGCAGCTGGCGCGCGAAGCCGGGGTTGCGCCTCAAGGGGAATGCTCTCCGCGCGGCCTGCGGCGGCCGGTCATCAGTACTTGACCCGCGCGTAGTAGGTCTTCTCGGCGGCCTCGCGCGCGTCGCGCAGGGTGCGGATGCCCTTCTCGGCGAGCAGCGGGATCAGCTTGAGAAAGACCTCGGCGGTCACGATCGCGTCGCCGAGCGCGGTGTGACGGCCGACGATGGTCAGGCCCAGGCGCTCGGCGATCGCCTCCAGGCGGTGCGACTCCTGGTTGGGATGCACCACTGCCGACAGCAGCAGGGTGTCGATCACCGGATGGTCGAAGCGCAGGCCGGTCTGCTCTTCCTTGAGCTGCAGGAACCGCATGTCGAAGGCGGCGTTGTGCGCGATCAGCACGGTGTCGGCGGCGAAGGCGTGGAAGGCGGGCAGCACCTTGTCGATGGTGGGCTGGCCGCGCAGCATCTCCGAGGTGATGCCATGGATCTTGGCCGACTCGGGGGCGAGCGGACGCTCCGGGTCCACCAGCTGCTCGAAGGATTCCGCGCGCAGCAGCTTGCCGTTGAGGATGCGGGTGGCGCCGACCTGGATGATCTCGTCGCCCTGCGAGGGGTTGAGCCCGGTGGTCTCGGTGTCGAACACCGTGTAGCTGAGCTCGGAGAGCAGGCGGTCGTCGAGTTCGTGCGACTTCTCCGACCACGCGAAGAGATCGAAGTCGTAGTACTCGGGACGGCTCTCGCCGCGCAGGTAGGTCTCGGCCTCGGCCTGCTCCTGCGGCGTCGCCGCCGGCAGCAGGATGCGGAAGAAGGCACGGTGGCGCACCTTCTCGCGCTCGAGCCACATCTCGCCGTCGTGGCGGTCGACCACGTCGCGCACGGTGAGCGGGCTGCTCTCGTCCTCGATCTTCATCGGTTCGAGCTCCCAGCTCATCACCGTCTCGGTGCTCATCGCCTGCCCCGACCAGATCAGGTCGAGGTGCACGAGGCGCCCGGCCGCGCTCAGGCGGAAGCGCACCTCGCGCACCTCGAATTCGTCCGACAGCCGGCTGGCGAGGTAGGTGATGGCCTGGATCAGCGAGAAGCTGTCGACCTTCACCCACAGGGATTCATCGACCTCCTCGAGCTTGGTGGGCAGGCCGATGCGGGCCTCGATGCGGCGCTGCGCCGCGGCGATCAGGTCGGCGCCGAGCATCTCCTCGAGCGGCCAGCGCGCCTTCAGCGAGTCGGCGAACTCGTTCGCCGTGTGGTCGAGGCGCTGGCTCATGGCCTGCACCTCGTCGCGCACCACCTTGCGGAAACGCGTCCGCATCTCGTCGGTGAGGTCCTCGAACTCGAGCATGTCGGCCGCCGCGCGCACGTTGGCGAGCGAGGCGCGGTTGCCCTCGGTGAGGTTGTGCAGCATCTGGTCGCGGCGCGACTCGGTCTCGAAGTTCCGCGTGATGTTGTCGAGCATCAGGATGAAACCGGTGAGCGTGCGCTCGGACGTGACCGCTGCCGCGGCGACCTCGGGCGCTGCGGGGAACGCGCCGCCCCCTGCATTGCCAGCGCCGTCGCCCTCCGCTGCCGCATTCTGCTGCACACCGGTCACGCTCCCTGCGGCGACGGCTGTCGACTCCGCCGCCACAAGCGCCGGCGCGGCCAGCGACAGCACCGGCGCCATCTGCACGCGCAGCAGCTGGCCGGCACGGGTGGTGGTGACGAAGTTGGCCTGTGCCTGGGCGGCACCGCGGCGCAGGCGCTGCTGGATGGTGTCGAGCGCGTGCGCGATCAGGTTGCGCTCGAAGACGCCATAGATGGAGCGCCCCAGCCCGATCAGCTCGCCGCCGCCGGCCACGCCGGGCGCGTCCGAGAGCGCGCGGAACTGGGCGCGCGCACGGTTGTTGTAGAGCAGCACGCGGCCGTCGAGGTTGCACACCACCACGCTTTGGGTGAGCTCGGACATCAGCGCGGCGAGGCGGTCCTTCTCGAGCTCGACCGAAGCCTTGGCGCGCCCGATCTGCGCCTCCACGTCCTGCAGCAGCACGTCGCGCTGGCTCGCGAGCTCGTTGGTGGCGACCGCGAGCTGCTGCACCTCGGGCGGCCCCTCGGGGTGCACGCGGAAACCGCGGTTGGCCCCCAGCATCAGGCGCAGGTTCTCCGACATGCGCAGCAGGCCCTGGACGTACTGGC